>WNFT01001178.1_pt1 | contig 37626 bp, 26 predicted proteins | sample 5400191 | NCBI WGS metagenome assembly WNFT01 (sample SAMN13153359, study PRJNA577476) | soil metagenome | isolation source: 80 cm saprolite under Madrone tree | place: USA:California | collected 2016-06-14 | reverse complement strand
GACCGATCCGCAAGATGGTGGACGAGATCCTAAAGGAGATGTCGCCGAAGTTCGCGAAGCTGTACTCCGATGTGGGGCGCCCGTCGATCGCCCCGGAGCGGCTGTTGAGGTCGCTGCTGTTACAGGTTTTCTATTCGGTGCGCAGTGAACGCATGCTGATCGAGCAACTACAGTACAACATGCTGTTCCGGTGGTTTGTGGGGATGGAGATGGACGAAGCGGTATGGAATCACGCGGTGTACAGCAAGAATAGGGAGCGTTTGCTGAACGAAGAGATCGCGGAGTCGTTTTTTCAACGGGTGCTGGAACGAGCCAAGCCGTACATGTCGGATGAACATTTCACCGTGGACGGAACGTTGATCGAGGCTTGGGCAAGTCATAAGAGTTTCCGGCCCAAGGACGGGAGCGGGAAGCCTCCCGAAGCGGGAGGAGATGTCGACTTTCGCGGAGAAAAGCGAAAGAACCAGACCCATGAATCGACTACCGATCCGGATGCTCGGTTATTCACCAAGTCCAGCGGAAGCCAGGCGAAGCTGAGCTACATGGGACATGTATTGATGGAAAACCGTAACGGGCTCTTAGTGCAGACCTTTCTAACCGAAGCGAGTGGCCGAGCGGAGCGGGATGCTGCGATGCTCATGATGGAAGCGATCCCACCGGGGAAACGCGTGACGTTGGGAGGGGACAAGAACTACGACACGCGGGAATTCGTCCGAGAACTGCGGGGGATGAACATCACCCCGCATGTGGCGCAGAACACGACCAATCGGAGGAGTGCGGTGGACGAGCGGACCACGCGGCATGCAGGGTATGAGGTGAGTCAGCGGAAGCGAAAACGAGTGGAGCAGTCGTTCGGGTGGATGAAGATGGTAGGGATGCTAAAGAAAGTGAAGTTGCGAGGGATCGACAAAGTGGGGTGGCTGTTTACCTTCACCGGGGCAGCCTACAACCTGTGCCGATTGCGAAATCTGATGGCCAGAACATGACACGAAGCTTCGATTCGGTGCCGCTGAATAGATAGAACGTCACAAAGACCATCTTCAAAACACAGGGATACCCTGAAATTCAGAACCGAGGACCAGCAAAACTGAATTCTTCAACGAACTGTTAGTCGGAGTGGGCGGCAGCGGGAGCGGGCTCAGTGGCGTGGCTGAACGTGCGACGCAGCCAGGATTGCAAACGGTCCATGTAGATGTACACGACTGGCGTGGTGAAGAGCGTGAGCATCTGGCTGAGGATGAGGCCGCCGACGATGGTGATGCCGAGGGGACGGCGAAGTTCGGAGCCAACGCCGGTGCCCAACGCCAGAGGCAGCGCGCCGAGAAGCGCGGCCATAGTGGTCATTAAGATAGGCCGGAAGCGCAGCAGGCAAGCCTTGTAGATGGCTTCGACAGGCGAAGATCCTTCTTCCCTTTCCACTTGAACGGCAAAATCAATCATGAGAATGGCGTTTTTCTTGACGATGCCGATCAAGAGGATGATGCCGATGAGCGCGATGATATTCAGGTCTGAGTTGATGAGCTGGATCGCGAGGAGCGCGCCGATTCCAGCAGAAGGAATGGTGGAGAGGATGGTAATGGGATGGATGAAGCTCTCATAGAGGATGCCAAGCACGATGTAAACGGCGGCGAGGGCCGTAACGATCAAGACCGGTTGATTAGAGAGCGAGTCCTGAAAGGCCTGCGCAGTGCCCTGAAACGTGGCGTGAACGGTAGACGGGACTTTGAGCTCGCGGCGGGCAGCTTCGATGTGATCGACGGCGGGACCGAGAGAAGCGCCGGGAGCCAGATTGAAGGAAAGAGTGATGGCCGGGAAAATGCCCTGGTGGTTTACGGAGAGCGCGGTGTTGGACGGCTCGTAGTGGGCGAAGGCGCTAAGAGGAACGAGCTTGCCGGATTTGGAGGGCACATAAATGGACTTGAGCGCCTCGGGACTTTGCTGAAATTCGGGAGCGACTTCCATGACCACGTGATACTGGTTCAGCCCTTTATAAATGTTGGAAACCTGGCGCTGGCCGAAGGCGTCGCCAAGAGTATTGTCGATATCCTGAACGGCAACCCCGAGGCGGCCGGCGGTATCGCGGTCAATGACGATGGAACTTTGCAGGCCATGCATTTGCTGGTCGGAGTTGACGTCGCGGAGCTCGGGAATCTTTTGGAGCCGCTGCATGATGATGGGCGCCCAATGCGTGAGGTCCCTGAGATTGTCCGCTTGAAGCGTGTACTGATATTGTGCGCCGCCGAAGCGCCCCCCTACGCTAAGGTCCTGAACGGCCTGCAAGTACAAGGCAGCGCCGGGAATTTTGGCCGTCTTCGTACGAATCCGGGCGATGACCTGATCAACGCTGAGCTTGCGCTCGCTGAGCGGCTTGAGCTGGCCGAACATGCGCGCGGTGCTGCCCCCACTGCCGCCGCCGGTAAAAGATGTGATGGTATCGACCGCGGGGTCCTGCAAAACGATGTCGGTGAATTGACGCATCTTCTGAGACATGGCTGCGAAAGAGAGGTCTTGATCACCCTGGATGAGCCCGTTGATGCGGCCGGTGTCCTGTTGCGGGAAGAAACCTTTGGGCGTTTTGACAAACAGATAGACGTTCAAGCAGACCGTGCCTAAGGTGACCAGCAGGATAAGAAACTGGTGGCGAAGAACCCACCGAAGGGAAACATCGTAGGTGCGCAGCAGACGATTGAAGGCGTTCTCTGAAAATCGATAGAGACGATTGTGCCGGCCGGTTTCGTGGCGAAGGAAGCGGGCGCACATCATAGGCGTGGTTGTGAGTGAAATGAGAAGAGAGACGCCAATGGCCACGCTGAGAACAACAGCGAATTCGCGGAAAAGACGCCCGACGATTCCGCCCATGAGAAGAATGGGAATAAAGACGGCGACAAGCGAAGTGCTCATGGAAAGGACGGTGAATCCGATTTCACTGGCGCCCTTCATCGCGGCTTCGTAGGGTTTCATGCCGCCTTCTATGTGACGCGTAATGTTTTCGATCACCACAATGGCATCGTCGACGACGAAACCGGTGGAGATGGTGAGGGCCATGAGCGAAAGATTGTCCAGGCTGTAGCGGCCAAGATACATGACGCCGAAAGTGCCGATGAGCGAGAGTGGTACGGCAACGCTGGGGATGACGGTGGCCCAGACGTTCCGCAGGAACGCGAAGACCACGAAGATCACCAGGACGATGGAAATCATGAGGGCCACTTCCACGTCATGGACGGAAGCGCGAATCGTGGTGGTGCGGTCGACGGCAACATTCAGATGGAGCGAAGGAGAGATGGAGGCGCGGAGAAAAGGGAGAATGGCCATGATGCGGTCGACGGTCTCGATCATGTTCGCGCCGGGCTGGCGGAAGATGGCGATGAGGACACCGGGTTTTGCGTTGGACAGGCCAAGATTGCGCGTGTCCTCGACGGAATCGACCACATCGGCGATGTCACGCAAACGAACGGGAGCGCCTTGATGGCCGGCGACAATGAGCGGCTGGTATTCGTACGCTTTGAAAAGCTGATCGGTGTCAGCAACCGCCCAAGTTTGCTTGGAGTCCGAAAGTGCGCCCTTGGCAAGGTTGGCGTTGGCGGCTTGCAATGATTTGCGAACGGTCTCCAGGCTGATTCCGTAGCTATTGAGCTGGTACGGATTCGTTTCGACGCGGACGGCAGGGCGGGCGCTGCCCCAGGTAAAGACCTGGCCCACGCCTTCCACTTGAGCAATTTTCTGGGCCAGCACGGAATCGGCGGCATCGTAGATTTGTGCAGGCGGGACATTGTCCGAGGTCAACGAGAACATCAGGATCGGCGCGTCAGCGGGATTGGCTTTTCGGTACGTGGGCTGGCCGGGAAGATCGGCGGGAAGCTGGCTGCGAGCGGCGTTGATGGCGGCCTGGACGTCGCGCGCGGCGGCATTGATATCACGATTCAGATCAAATTGAAGCGTGATGCCCGTAGAGCCGAGGCCGCTCGAGGAAGTCATCTGCGTAACGCCGGCGATGCGGCTGAACTGGCGCTCGAGCGGCGTAGCGACGGCGGAGGCCATCGTCTCCGGGCTCGCGCCGGGCAGGCCAGCCCCGACGCCAATCGTTGGGAAATCGACTTGCGGCAGCGGCGCGACGGGCAGGAACCGGAACGCAACTGCTCCCGAGAGAAAAATGGCAAAAGTGATCAGCGACGTGGCCACGGGCCGTCGAATAAAGGGCGCGGAAAAGTTGGAAGAAAAATTCACGCGCTAGTCTCCGGTGGCCGGCTCTTCGATGGGATTGCCAATGTGAAAGGAGAAGCGGCGTCCGAGCCAATCGAACGCGAGATAAACAACCGGCGTTGTGTAAAGCGTCAGCAATTGGCTGAGAATCAGGCCGCCGACGATGGTGATGCCCAGCGGGCGGCGCAGTTCGGAACCGACGCCGGCGCCAAGCGCGAGAGGCAAGCCACCGAGGAGCGCGGCCATGGTTGTCATCATGATTGGCCGAAAACGAAGCAGGCACGCTTCGTAAATGGCGTCGAGCGGCGGCTTCCCTTCCTTGCGCTCGGCCTCGAGCGCGAAGTCAATCATCATGATGGCGTTTTTCTTGACGATACCAATCAGCAGGATGATGCCGATCAACGCGATGACGCTGAATTCCGTCCGGCAGAGGAGCAAAGCGAGAATCGCGCCAACACCGGCTGAAGGGAGCGTCGAGAGAATAGTGATCGGGTGAATGTAGCTCTCGTACAGTATGCCCAGAACGATGTAGACCGTTACGAGAGCAGCCAAGATAAGGAGCGGCTCATTGGCCAAGGACTTGAGGAAGGCTGCTGCCGTGCCCTGGAAAGTAGCCTGGACGCTGGGAGGCATGTTCAATTCCTGCTTCGCACGATTGATGGCGTTCACGGCGTCGCCGAGCGCGGCGTTGGGAGCCAAATTGAAGGAAAGAGTGACCACTGGAAACTGGCCCTGATGATTGAGCGCCAATGCCGAGGCGCCGGGATCGAAACGCGTGAAGGCGCTGAGCGGAACCTGCGTCCCGTTGGAAGATTTCACGTAAATGTTTTTGAGCGAATCGGGATCCTGCTGGAACTGCGGGTCGACTTCCAGGACGACATGATACTGGTTGAGTTGCGTAAAAATCGTGGAAACCTGGCGTTGGCCGAAGGCGTCGTAGAGCGTGTTGTCGATGTCGGCCGGGAGAACACCGAGGCGCGCCGCGGAGTCACGGTCGATGGTGATGGAAGCGACCAGACCCTGGTTCAACTGGTCGCTGGCGACGTCACGCAACTCGGGAAGCGATTTCAATTTGTCGATGAAGCGCGGAGTCCAGTAAGCGAGTTCCTTGGCGTCCACGTCTTCGAGGCTGTACTGGAATTGCGTGCGGCTGACGCGATCTTCGACCGTTAGATCCTGAATCGGCTGAAGAAAGAGCGAGATGCCATCGACCTGGGCGAGTTCGGGCTGCAGGCGGCGGATGACATCGGAGGCGTTGATTTTGCGCTCGGCGAGCGGCTTGAGATTGATTTGAATGCGCCCACTGTTCAGGGTGGTGTTTGTGCCATCAATGCCGATGAAAGACGAGAGGCTCTCGACCGCCGGATCCTTGAGAATCACATCAGCAAGAGTCTGCTGGCGCTGCGCCATGGCCACGAAAGAAACATTTTGCGGGCCTTCGGAAACGCCCAGGATTACGCCGGTATCCTGAACGGGGAAAAAACCCTTGGGAACGTAGATGTAGAGAAGAATCGTGCCAACGAGAGTGGCAAACGTAACGATGAGGGTGGTAGTGCGGAAGCGGAGCACGAACTGCAGCGTCCGCCCATAAAATGCGATAACGGCATTAAACGCATCTTCGGACTTGCGGTAAAACCAGCCTTCGTCCTCTTTTTTCTGATGGCGTAGGAGCTTGGCGCACATCATCGGAGTGAGCGTCAGCGAAACGAACGCGGAGACGAGGATGGTTACTGCCAGCGTGACGGCAAATTCGCGGAAGAGGCGCCCCACGATATCGCCCATAAAGAGAAGCGGAATGAGCACGGCGATCAGCGAAACGGTGAGCGATACGATGGTGAAACCGATTTGCTCCGAACCCTTGAGCGCGGCCTGCAGGGGCGATTCTCCTTCTTCGATAAAGCGGCTGATGTTTTCGATCATGACGATGGCATCGTCGACGACGAAGCCGGTCGAAATGGTCAGCGCCATAAGGGAAAGGTTGTTGAGGCTGTAGCCGAGAAGATACATCACGCCAAACGTGCCAATCAGAGAGAGCGGAACAGCGATACTGGGAATGACGGTGGCGCGGATGCTGCGGAGAAAAAGAAAAATCACCATCACGACCAGCGCGACCGTAAGCACCAGCGTGAACTGCACATCCTCAACGGACGCACGGATCGTGGTGGTGCGGTCGGTGAGGATGTCCACCTTAACCGCGGCGGGAAGCGCAGCCTGGAGTTGCGGCAAAAGCTTTTTTACGCGATCGACCACCGCGATGATGTTCGCGCCGGGCTGCCGCTGAATATTGAGAATGACGGCGGGATCGTGATTGGCCCAGGCAGCCTGTTTGGCATTCTCGACGCCGTCGACAACGGTAGCAACATCCGTCAGCCGCACGGGCCCGCCATTGCGGTAGGCAATGATTAGCGGGCGATAGCTGTCACTGGAAACAAGCTGATCGTTTGCGCCGATGGTGTAAGCCTGGTGCAAACCGTCAAACGTGCCCTTGGCCATGTCGACGTTGGCCTGGCCGAGTGCGATGCGCAAATCCTCAAGACTAAGACCGTACGAAGCGAGCGCCGTGGGATTCGCCTGGATGCGCACGGCCGGGCGCTGCCCACCGCTGATGCTGACAAGCCCGACACCGCTGAGCTGTGAAATTTTCTGTGCGAGCGTAGTGTCCGCGAGGTCTTCGACCTTGGGCAGCGGAAGAGATTTTGAGGAAAGCGCGAGCGTCAGAATCGGCGCATCCGCCGGATTGATCTTGCTATAGATGGGCGGGTTGGGAAGTCCCTGCGGCAGAAGATTGGAAGCGCTGTTGATAGCCGCCTGAACTTGCTGTTCGGCGATGTCGATATTCAGATCCAAATCAAATTGCAAAGTGATCAGCGAGCTTCCAAAGGAACTCGTGGACGTCATTTGATTCAAGCCGGGCGTTTGCCCGAACTGGCGCTCAAGTGGAGCGGTGACGGAAGAAGCCATTACTTCGGGGCTGGCGCCGGGATAGAACGTTTGCACCTGAATCGTGGGGTAATCGACCTGAGGCAAAGCAGAGATGGGCAATTGGCGGAAGGCGACCCAGCCCACGAGAAGGACGCCAACCATTAGAAGGGTGGTGGCGACCGGCCGCAGAATGAACGGCCGTGACGGGCTCATCGCCGAGACCCTCCGGCTTGACCCTTCGACGGCTTTCCGGATTGCGAAGCACCCTGGGCAGTGGACGGAGAAGACGCACCAGCGCCATTTGCACCGCCTGCGGAGTTGGGATTGACTTTGGTTCCGTCCTGGAGCTTGTCCTGGCCATCGATGACCACAACGTCACCGGAATTCAAGCCGGCGCTCAATCCGACACTGTTGCCCGTGGTCTGCGCGATGGTGACGGGATAAATCTTGGCAGTCGCGTCTTTGGACGCAGGGTCTTTGGCGACAGCATAGACGTAAGTACCCTGGGGCCCGCGCTGAATGGCGGCGGCAGGGATGATGGTGAGATTGTGCTTGACGTCCACGAGAAGGTGGACGTTGACAAATTGATTGGGGAAGAGGGCGTTGTCGGCATTGGCAAATATGGATTTGAGCTTGTAGGTTCCAGTGGTCGGATCAATCTGATTGTCGATGGTCTGGAGTTTTCCGCTGGCGATTTTCGCGGTGTCGTCACGGTCGTAGGCGTCTACAACGAGTTGAACGCCGGAACGGAGTTTGGCGTTCACTTCGGGAAGCTGATCCTGAGGCAGGCTGAAAATCACCGATATCGGCTGGAGTTGCGTGATGACAAGAAGTCCGTTGGTGTCCGAAGCATGCACGATGTTGCCAGCATCAACGAGACGCAGGCCGATACGGCCGCTGATCGGCGCAGTGATGCGGGAATAGGTGAGCTGCAGCTTGGCGTTGTCAACCTGGCTCTGGTCCGATGCGATCGCTCCGTCAAATTGCCCGACCAATGCGGCTTGCGTGTCGAGCTGCTGCTGCGGGATCACGCCTTCCTTGAAGAGCAACTTGTAGCGCTCAAAATTGACCTCGGCATCTTTGCGCTGCGCCTGATCTTTAGCCAGTTGACCTGAGGCCTGTTCAAGCTGGACCTGAAAGGGACGCGGATCAATCTGCGCAAGGAGGTCGCCTTCGTGCACGAACTGGCCTTCCTTGAACGCGACACTGATGAGCTGACCGTCAACGCGGCTGCGAACCGTTACGGTATTGAACGCAGTGACGGTGCCAAGGCCGTTGAAATAGACCGGCAAGTCGCCACGCTGGGCGCTGGCAACCACAACCGACACAACCATGTTGGCCGCACTAAATCCTGCTCCTCGGCCCTTGCCGGCCGCCGCGGGAGCAGAGGGATCGGCTGCCTCGCTGGCGCTTTTGGAATTGCGATAGTACCAGCCACCAAGAGCGACAACTCCAAGGGCGAGAGCCCAGAGCCACCAGCGGCTCTTGGAAGACACCGTGGCCGAGGAGCTGCCGGCGCCTGAGTTGGGAAGGTCTATGGACTTGCTCTGGCCCATCCGCATGCTCCTGTCAGAAAAACAATTGTGCGAGAGATTCTGCCGAAAGCAGGCCAATCGCAAGTAGACGCCATGGGGCTGCGGCGTCTGGTACCTGCAGCCTACCGGAAATTGTTGTCTACAACTAGATAAGACGGCTCTCGCAGGCGAATGGTTACGAAGAGCATGGGGGTGGCCATAGGTGCCGCTATCCGCTCGGAATGGCCGAGCAGGGACGGAAGGCTGGCGATCTCTGCAATTTCAGGGATGCAGAAACGGCCGTGAGAAAGTAGACTGTGGCAGATCGGCACTGGCTTCTGAAAATGGGAGCCAACAATCCTGATGGCTAGCGGAGAAAAACGACATGATCAAGGGCTTAATCCTGGGGATTCTGCTGGGAATCCTGCTGGTTGCAGGCGGCGTTTATATCTACTTTTCCTCAGGAATGGCTCCCGTGGCGTCTTCAGCGCCACCTATTCCCTTTGAAAGAACGCTTGCGCGAGTGGCACTGCATTCCTACCTGAATAAGCTGCCGCATCCTGCGCCTCAGGTGCCTGCGGACGAGGCGAACGTGATTGCTGGCGCAAAGGTTTACAAAGAACAATGCGCCACGTGCCACGGCCTGCCGAACGAGCCCAAGTCCGCGGTCACACAGGGAATGTTTCCGGCGCCGCCGGAACTCTTCAAAGGCACGGGCGTGACGGATGACGAAGAGTGGGAATCGTACTGGAAAGTGGAAAACGGGATTCGATTGTCGGGAATGCCTGGATTCAAGGGACAGCTCACTGAAAAGCAGATCTGGCAGGTCACGGTACTTGTAAAAAACGCGGACAAAATACCGGAATCCGTGAAAAAGGAACTCGCTGCGGGCGCGAGCACTCCGATGGAAATGGCGATACCGGAGAACCCGCCTGCAAAACCCAAGAAGAAATAGATCGATTTAGATTTCGGATCTTAGTGGCAAGTGCCGCTGCCGGAATCGGTGAAGGTCTTCTCCGCTTCTGGAATGAATTGCCACTCGTACGCGCCGGCCTTGAGAGTGAGCTTGAGGATACCGAAGGCAGTGGCATCGCGTACTTCACTGTTGGGCTTCACCTCGCCGAAGGGGCGATGATTCTTGCCACCCGTACCGACGACGAATTCTCGGATGCCGCGTTGGGAATCGGCGGCGCCCTCTGGGGTTTGGGGGGCGAAGCGCTCGTAGTCGTGGTCGTGGCCACCAACAATGACGTCAGCGTTGGCGTCGTACAGAGCTTGCCAGAGAGGCTTCACCGTCAAGTCATTGCCGTGGGCGCTGCCGGAACTGAACAGCGGCTTGTGCCAATAAGCGAGGTTGCAGACGGCGGGATGCGCTGCAAGATCCACGCGCAGCCATTTTTCCTGGGGTGAGCCAGCTTCGCAGCCGCCGACGTCCTTGCATTCGCTATTCAGAACGATGATGTGCCACGTTCCGAGTTCGTAGCTGTAGTAGCCGGTCTTCGGGTCACCGGCGGCGGAACCAAAATAGTCGAAGTATGGCGTGGCACCGGCAGCATGGAACTCGTGATTGCCGGGGGCGGGGCGAGTCCGGGACTTTACGCGTCCCCAAGTCTTGTCGTAGCAGGTGAAATTTTCCTTGCTGCCGTCCGGATAAGCGAGGTCGCCGACGACCATGACGGTGCCGGGGATTTGGTCGAGCAATCTTGCGGTGGCTTCGGCACCGGAGAGATCCTTGCAGTCGGCTACGTCGCCCGCGCCGACGAGAATTGCGCCGGGATCGCTGGCCGGAGTACCGCTTGAGGAATTGGAGCGATTCGTGGCGAAGACGAAGAATGATCCGAAGAGAAGAATCGTTACAACGAGAGCGGACTTCACGCGAACCTCACAATCCATTGAAGAATAACGTCTTAACTGAAACAGATTTCATGCAATAGCATGAGGGAGTACACCCACCACATGCATGAATATCAAAGCAAAGGACTTGCAAAATGGGTTCCACTTAAGCGATTGATTCCAAAGAACCTGTTTTCGGCAACCAACGGCATAGCCAGAGGCGCTGGAAAAAGAAAAGGCGGCAGCAAGCCGCCCGCAGTTCAAAGAATCTGGTGGTATTCCCCGGGAAGAATTGTAGCACGCGAATATAGGTGTCAAGCGCGATTTTGAGTAGCGATAGCCGTAACGAAGCAGCTGCTTCGTCACGGCTACGCGGGATGACCTATTTCTCATGCAGCGGCGACCAGCGCATACCCGCGGCGATCGTGGGCTTATAGAATTCGCGCTGGAGCATGTATTGGGGACTCCCGTTGTAAAAACCGAAGACCTCGTTGTTGAGATTGAGGCCATACATGACAAAGCTCAGGCCACGGGCCATTCTGATGCTGCCCTGAGCGTCGAACTGAAGATGGGGGTAGAAGTAGTTGTCGCCGAACGGACCAGGAGCGCCGTCCCCATAACCGGCGATATTTTCAGCGTTGTAGGAAAACCCGACCCGCACCGAAACGCGGCCGCGATCATAGGTCGGGCTAACGTTCCAGGTGTGGGGCGCGTTGCGCACGAGGCGAGGATGGTCGGGACGGGAGAAATCAGGTCCAAAGGAAGTGCGAGACGCAGTATAGCCGTAGTTTGCGGAGATCCCGAGACCGCCGAACGCGCCTGGAAGGAAGGTGAGGTGTTGCAGATAGGCAGCCTCAAAACCGTTGATCCATGCGCTGCCGGCGTTCACAGGCTGAGTGACCCGGCAAGTTAGCGTCGTGGTGCAAGTGGAGCTACCGAAGGTTCCGGTCGTGACGTTATTAAATGTGTGCGAGATGATGGGGTCCGTGAGATTTTTGTAAAAATAGCCCGCGGTGATGACTCCGAAAGGGCTCAGGGTGTGCTCGACGAGCACATCGATATTGTCCGCGGTTTCGGCTCTTAGATTCGGATTGCCCAAGCTAACGAGGATGGGGTTGGCGGTATTGTCTACGGAAAGCGCCTGGGCAATATCCTGCGGGTCGGGACGAGAAAAGCCACGGCTGTAGACCAAGCGCAGGTTGGTGTCTTTCTTCAGTGCAAATCGCAGAGAAGCACTCGGCAAAACCTTTACGTAAGAACCGTTGAGCTTGGCGTTACCATTGCCATTGGCATCAAAAACCGGGGTCACAGTATCGAGATTGGTGCCCTCGAAGCGAACACCGGCGACCAGGCGGATTTTGTTGAAATCAATGGTGTTCATCAGGTAGCCGGCACTGACCTTCTCGATGAAATCGAACTGACTGGAAGTATCAGTGGATAGCGAATAGTTATTGGGATTCGCGGCGAGGTCCGCGCTGAAGGCGTTATAGATATCGAAGAAGTTGGGGTTGGGGCCCAATTTGTAAGCGCCGTTGTAATAATTGTTATTCGTCAGCCTGTTGGGGAACTGCGACAAAAGGAGAGGGGTTCCCGTTCCGCTGGGAGAGTAGTTATCTGTGAATGTGTTAGCGAACTTATGAGCGTTGCGAAATTTTCCGCCGATTTCGATGGTGGACAGGTGGGATCCCAGATGATAGCGCTTGGCGGACACGCCGGAGCCCTGGAGATTCAACTGAGCTGTGAGCCCGTGGCTTATTTGCATGCGGTGCAGAGGGAAATTGCTCTGGTTGGTGTAGGCCTCCGTGAAACAACTGGGGGTCCACTGGGGAAGGTAGAGGCTTTTTGTATTCGCCAAGTCATACTGGCAGGAGCTTGTTGGCAGACCGTCGGCGTTAAAGGATGCCGTGCGATCACCGACTTGGCCGACCTGGCGGGAACGCGAGGCCGAAATATCCCAAGCGTACCAAGTGGTCGTGAGGACATGCTTTCCGCCCAGAAGGAGGCTGCCGATGCCATAATCGGGCCGGCGGATCTGATCGTTGAAACTTGGTGGTCCGCCATTATTGTACAGGTTGTCGCTGATCGAATAGACCCAGCGGTCGCCGTAGTTGTGGAAATCCGAATAAAGGCCGCGGATGTAAAGGGTCGATCCGTCTGACGGCTTGAAGTCAGCACTTCCGGCAAGCCCCCACCGGCTACGGTAATAGCGGTACTCACGAATATCCATGGAATCGAAGATTCGAACCTGTTGTCCTCCAACAGTTGCCAGGTCTGGAACAGGTTCAAGGTCGTCAATGCCGCGGCCGTTCCAATCATAAGTGCCACCGATCAGCACGCCGAACCGCTTGTTGGCACCGAAGCGCTGCCCGACAGTGCCGGCCGTTTCGACGAGACCCCGGCCATTGACGATTGGAGTATATCCTCCCATTCCGCTTAGGGAGACGGTGGGCCGTTCCCCAGCCGTCTTAGTGACCAGGTTGACGGAGCCACCAATCCCGTCCGCGTCCATGTTGGCCTGGAGGGTCTTATTGATTTCGACGGACTCGACGATGTCAGCGGGAATGGCATCGAGCTTGATTTGGCGCACGCCGGATTCCGGAGAAGGCGTATTGACGCCGTCGATTGTGAGGTTGGCGAGGCGCGGCTCGGTTCCGCGAATCTGCACGTATTTGCCTTCGCCTTCGTCGCGTTCAATGGTGACGCTTGGCAAGCGGCCGAGGGCATCGGCCATGTTCGCGTTGGGCAAGCTGCGAATCACGTCCGATGGCAGCACCTGGACAATGTTGTCTGCGGTGAGCTCGCGGTTGACGGCCTCGGCTTCGCCGGAGGCACGCTCGGCGGTGACCAAAACTTTAAGGTTCTGCGACTCCACATCGAGCTTCGCATCGACACTCGCGGCCTGGCCAGCAGTGACATTCACTGTTTGGGTGAAGGGCTCGAAACCCACATAGGTGACCGTGACGGTATAACTTCCGGGATCAAGATCATTTATGAAGAACTGACCACGAGCGTCGGAAACTATGCTCACTCCCTTGGGCTCAACCGTAGCCTGAGCGCCAATCAGCGAGCCGCCTGAACTATCCGTGACGCGTCCGGCGATAGTGCCCTTCCCCGACTGCGCTTGTGTAGCGGGGATCACCCAAAGCGAACAGGCCAGAACAAACAGAAAATTGCAGAAACTACGCATGGAGACTCCTTCAAATTTGAATTGAAATGAACTCACGGTCATGGGGCGAACGATGTGCAAAGTTCACCTTCGACAGGGGATCCCAGCAATCAGATTTTCAAGTACACCCCGAAGGCGCGGCGAAGAGAGTAAACGTCAGATTTGTGACAGCGAGATGAAAGAGAGGTGAGAAAGGCGTAAAAGGACGAATTCCAGGGCGCGGGCTTCATTCGCGCACGGCAGGACGCGATTGCTCAGGACTATTCTTGCGCCGCTTTTCCGGGTTGCAGATAGAAATGAATTGCGGGAGTGAAGATGAGCGAGAGAACCATCGAGCTGAGAATGCCGCCAACGACTGCGATAGCGAGAGGCTTGAGCATGGCAGAGCCAGCACCGATGCCGAAGGCCAAAGGGAGCATACCGGCGACGGTGGCGAGAGCGGTCATGGCAATGGGGCGAAGGCGGCGGCGGCCGGCCTGGATCATGGCTTCTTCAGCCGACAGACCAAGGTCGCGGAAGCGATGTTCGGCGTCCAAGAGAAGAATGCCGTTCTTTGCAACGATGCCGATGACCATGATCATGCCCATGCGCGAAGCGACATTGAACGAAGTTTTAGTGATAAGCAGCGCCAGAAAACCGCCAAAGCTGGATAGCAGCGCGGACGCCAGAATCGCCGTGGGCGCGGAGAAAGTACGAAATTCGAAAAGCAGAACAGCGAAGAGGAGCAGCAGCGCCAAGAACAACACGACCAACAAATCGCCGGAGGCTTTCTGTTCTTCGGCATACAGGCCGCCATATTCGATACGGATGGATGAAGGCAAATGCAAATTGTTCACCGTTTTCTGTACGGCAGCGATGCCGGTGCCAAGGTCTACGCCTTCGAAGCGCCCAGTGACCTGCACCAGGCGCTGTAAATTCTCGCGACGGATTTCCGTCTGTCCCGGATCCATGGTGAGAGTCGCCAGGGAGCCAAGCGTCGCCGTTCGGCCAGTCGAGCTGGTCAGCAAAGCGTTGCTCATATTGTCGAGCGAAGCGCGATTCTGTTCGGGAAAGCGAACGCGAACGGTGTAGGCGCGGTCATTCAAAACGACTGGGGTGGCGGCAGGCTCACCTTCCAGAACCGCCGCGGCATTGACGGCGACTTCCTCGGGAGTGAAACCTGCGCGTGCTGCCACCAGAGGATTCACCTGATACGTAACCGCCGGGCCGCTGATGGTGTTTTCGACTCCATTCAGGACGTCCACGACCGGGTGCGAATTCCTTCCGATCTTGATTTTATCGAGCGCTTCCGCGACGCGAGGAGCAGTGTCATAGTCGCCGATCATGTCCTGCAAGAGCTGAATGAACTCCACTTTCGTGGCGGGTTCGGTCGATTCAATCTCGGAACGGATGTCCGCAATGATGTCGTCGATGTCGCGCTTGCGATCTTTTTTCAGCTTTACGGTGAAATCGCCGTTGTTTGCTTCGGTAACGGCGGCAAGGCCCAATTGCATGCCGGTGCGGCGGGAAGTGTTCTCGACCTCGGGCGTGGACTTCAGAATTTCCTCAATGTGCAGGAGGATGCGGTTGGATTCAGCGAGCGAGCTGCCCGGCGGCGTGAAGTAGTCCAGAATGAATCCACCTTCGTCCATGGCGGGGAGAAAGTCCGTGCCGAGAAACTTGTAACACAAAATAGAAAGAGCGATGACCAGGATCGAACTTGCTGCGACCATAAAATTCCACGATGCGTCCGAAAAAACCGGAGAGGTGCGCTTCCTCCGCGGCGAGGAGAGCGGCCATGTCAGGACCGGCGGAGTCAGACGGAGTTCCAGCGGTTTCTTTGCGGCGTACGAGGTATTGGCTGAGCGTAGGTGTCCAAGTCAACGCCAGAAGGAGTGAAGTAAAGAGAGAAACGGTCATGGTAACGGCGAGGGCGCGGAAGAAGGTCCCGGTCACTCCGGTAATGGAAATCAGAGGAAGAAAAACGACGATCGGAGTAATGGTCGACCCGATGAGGGGAATGGTCAATTCCCGCAGGGCGCTCTGGATGGCCTGGAACTGGCTTTGCCCAGCGTCACGGTGCAAGACTATGTTTTCGAGGACCACGATGGCGTCGTCGATGACCAGCCCTACGGCGGCGGCGAGTCCGCCCAGAGTCATGAGATTGAAACTTTGATTCGTCATTTTCAGAACGATGAAAGTGATGAGCAGGGTTACCGGTATGACGAGTCCCGCCACCAGTGAAGTTCCCCAATCGCGCAGGAATAAGACGAGAATGATGGAAGAGAGCAGAATTCCGATGAGCACGGCATCGCGCACGCTGGCGATGGAGTCGTGAACGATTGTCGATTGATCGTAAAACGGTTCGAGGTGAACGCCCGGAGGCAAAGTAGGAGTGAGTTCCTTGATGAGAGCATGCACTTCGTTTGCGACATCCAAAGTGTTGCTTTCGGGCTGGCGATCCACATTGAGAAGCACGGCCGGCTTGCCGTTCGCGGTCACCATGGTGTAAACGGGGGCGACCGAGGGCGCGATATTCGCAATGTCGCCCAGGCGTATGGGAATGCCGGCTGAAGAATTCTTCACGACAATTTGTCCAATCTGTTCCGGAGAGCGCACCTGCCCACTAATAAGACCTAAAACGAGCTGATGACTGTGCTCGATCAGCCCAGGCGAGTCGATCAGATTCGTGCGCTTGATGGCGTCCAAGATATCGGGGACGGTAATCCCGGCAGCGAGAAGGCGCGCCGGATCAGGCGTCACTTGAAATTCGGGAACGCGGCCGCCTTGTATGATGACGGTCGCAACGCCGTCCAGCCGGTTGAGGCGCGGCTTAAGGTCGTAGGTGGCGATCTCCCACAGCTTGTTCGGCGGAATCGTGTCGGACGTCAGGCTGTATCCAATGACAGGAAAGACGGCGAAGGTCAGCCGGCGTGTTTCCACCTTAGCCGTAGGGGGAAGTTCCGTTTGCAAGCGGGCGACAACTGCGTCCACGCGCTGCAAAGTCAAAATCATGTCGGACTTCCAGTCGAAGAACAGGTCGACTTCGGCAGAACCACGGCTCGTTACCGAAGTAACCTTTTGCAGGCCGGGAACGCTGTTCACCGCTTCCTCTATCGGACGCGTGATGGTGACCAGCATCTGGTCGATGGGCATTACCCCGTTGTCCACTCCCACAACGATTCGCGGGAAATCGGTGTTCGGAAAAACTGAGATCGGGATGCTAAATGCGAGGTAACCTCCCACAAGCGCCAGACTAATAGTCAGGAATAAGACGGGGCGCGAGAGCCGATGGAACCAAGGCGCATCCGGCTTGCTTGCAGGATGGGCTATGCGCGGAGAATCTGGAGGAAGATCCATGCGCGCTTATTCCTTATCCTTGGTGGTGGTTTTCGCGGCAGCGCCAGGCTTTTCAGACTTGCCGGATTTGCCGTCGGCGTCTTTTTCCGCCGGGGCCGCTGCCTCGATTTTGATCTGTGTGTTATCTGGAAGTCCGTAGCCGCCGGAGTTAATCACCTGGTCCCCGGCGGCCACGCCGCTTACAATTTGCGCGAATTCAGCGTTTCGTATGCCCACCTGCACGGTCTTGAGGTGCGCGTGGCCATCGGAGCCGACAAGCAAAACGTAATCCGCACCTTCGGAGTTTTTGTAAATCGCGGGAGTTGGCACGATGAGGGCGTCTTTCAACATTTTCGCGGTCATGGAAAGTCCCACGGTCATGCCGGGTTTCAGCGCGGGGTCCGGCCTGGACGCTTCGACCCACACTTCAATCGTGGTGCTCCCGGGATCGAGAGCGGGGCTGACCAAACTAACCCGGCCTTTGACGGGCTCGTCAAGACCAGGAATTTTCAGCTCCGCGGGATTGCCCACTTTGAGGACCGCAGCCTCGGATTGAGCGATGTGGGCTTTCGCGATGAGGCGCGAAGTGTTCATCACCGTGAGCAAGGGCTGGTTGGCGATAGCGACGTCGCCTTCGTAAAGCGGGCGATCGGTGACGACGCCGTCGATGGGACTGATAATTCTGGAATAACTGAGCAACGCTTCGGCACCCTTCATTCTGCCTTCCGCGGACGCACGCGAGCCTTGAGCGGACTTGAGCGTTTGCTCTTTTCCAACGCGTTGAAGGTCGGCAAGTTGTTTCTGCGCTTGCTCGTTCTGGCTGCGGGCTTGAAGGAAAGCAACTTCGGCGGAGTCCATGTCTTTCCGGGGAATGGCTCCTTGCTGGAATAATTCCTTGCGGCTCTCATAAACTTTTTGCTGGGCATCGAAATTCGACTTGGCGGCGACGGCGTCGAGCTGCGCCTTTTGAATCTGCTGCGGAAGGCTGGCATCAACGATGGTCACGTAGTTGGCGTCCGCCTGCTCGAAATCGCCCTTGCTAGACTCCGCGGCGGCGGACAAGTCCTTGTTCTCGAGCTCGGCAAGCAATTGTCCTTTTTTCACTCGCGCGCCTCGTTGTACATGGAATTTCTTTATTGTCGAACTGATCTTCGGCGCGACGGTGGCTTGCTCCAAGGGATAGACTACGGCTTCCGCGGAAATCACTTGGGAGATGGGAGCGCGCTGCGCAGGCGTGGTTTGCACGGAGACGACGGGTTCTTTTTCCTTTTCGTCCTTGCTGCAGCCGGTGGCGATGCAGAGGATTGCGGCGATGGCGCAGAAAAGTGCTTTCCACTTGCGGAGAAGCGTGGTGGCCGTGTTCATCGTAAGAGTCATGGAGTCGTCAGAACCCCCGTCAGCGTTTGCAAATTGGCCAGCGCTACGCGGTAGCGAACGGCTCCGTCTTGGTAGGCGGCGTTGGCTTGCGCGAAGGTGGTCTGTGCGTCCACAACTTCCAGCACAGTGGCTTCGCCGCCCTTGTAGCGGAGCGTGGTGAGTCGCAGGCTCTCCGCAGATAGTTCGGCAGCACGGCTGAGGCCGCTGAGTTCGTTGAGAGCGGTTTCGGCTTCGGCGTAGAGAGATTTTATTTCAGCGAGAAGCTTGCGCTGGGCCAGGGAAAGTTCCCGCTGGGCCTGGGTGCGCCGCAGCTCGGCCTGCTTGATACGGCTTTGCGTGGCGCCCCAGTTCCAGACAGGAATATTCACGGTGGCGGCAGCGGAAGAACCCAGGTTGGAGACTCCGTTTGGACCGTTCACGGCAAACTGCGGGGCGTCGATTCCGTACCAATAATCGAAGCTGAGCGAAGGCAGATAGCCCGCGCGCGCGCCGGTGACGTCGTGTCCCGCTTGCTGTACAGCGGCCAGCGCGGCGCGAAGGTCGGGATTGTCGCGCGCGGCGCGCTGCTGGACTTCCGCAAGAGTTGGCAGCGGGACACTCGCGTGAAGATCTTCGGCAAGTTCAAAATTGTCGCTGAAGTCGGGAAAGATCAGCACCGCAAAATCGAGGCGTGCATTCAGGAGCCCAAGCTGCGCCTCCAACAGTTGCCTATGACGGTCTTGCACTTGCAGCTCCGCCTTGATGACGTCGGCGTGCGCGACTTCTCCTCCTCTTTCGAGATCTTGTGTCAGTTTTAGAAAACTGTCGCCCTCCTCTCCGTTTTTCTTGGCGGCTTCCAGCTTCTGCTGCGCGGCGGCGACGGCGTAGTAGCCCTGCACCACTGTGACGACGAGCCCGCGCGAAGCAATTTCCGCGCGCGCTTTCGCAAGAGCAGACGCCGCGGAAGCCCGGCGGTAATTCGAGACGGACAGGAGATCGATGGACTCGTGCACGTTGGCCTGGCTGATGTATTCGTGAACAGCGTTGTTGGCGATGTACTTCACGGGATTGCCTGGCCCGTTGCTCTGCGTGTAGAGCGCCTGATTGTTGTACGTGAGGGTGGGGAGCAGGGCCGCTGCGGCCTGATAACGGTCCTGACGTACAATCGCGGCGTCGGTCTGCGCGCCTAGGAACTGCGTGCTGTTCTTTCTGGCGCGTGCAAGGGCGTCTTCGAGCGTGAGACGGAGCACCGGCGGAGTCGGAGGTGGCACCTGTTGGGCATTGTTGGCAGGTTTGGTACTCGCGGGGGCCGGCAATTCCTGCGCTCCGGCACTCCCCACGAGAGACACCAATAGGGCTGCCGCCAAGGTCCACGACAGAACGAGGATGCGAAGCGTTTTCATAAATCTCGACTCCCGGGCCGGGCAAAATAGGCGCACGGCAGGAAGAACTTAAAGTAACGAACCGAAGCTAAACGCAGGATTAACTGCCAGTTGCGGAGGGAGGCGGCTGCGCGGGGAGGTAAGCCGTAAACGTGCTTCCTGCCGAGTCGGAACGCGTCAGCTCCAGACGGCCATGATGGGCCTCGGCAATCCACCTGGAAATAGATAGGCCGAGGCCAGCGCCGCCGCCGCCGTTCTCCCCCCGGGAACGGGCTTTGTCGGCGCGGAAAAAGCGCTCGAAGATTCGCGGGTGCAGGTCCGCCGGAATGCCACCCCCGGTATCCGTGATGCTCAGGCTGTATTCCTTTCCTTCGCGACGGCATTTTACGCTAACGCACCCACCCTCCGGAGTGTATTTGATGGCGTTATCCAAAAGATTGAGGATCATGCGGCGGAGCAGGGATTCATCGGCATGCATGGGAAATTCGGATGCTTCTTCGAGATTCAGACAAATCTTCTTTGCGAGCGCCAGCGTCCTGGCTGAGTGCACACACTCGGCAATCAATTCATCGAGATAAAAATCGCGCGGCTGGAGCGGATACTGTCCGGCGTCCGCTCGTGTAAGCGTGAAAAGATCCTCGACGATGTGGGTGAGCCGCTCGGCCTCCTGGTGAAGCACTCCGAGCGATTCGCGGTATTCCTCCAGCGAACGCGTTTGCTGCGAAAGAGCGACCTCCGCTTCACCGCGCAAAATCGCAACCGGCGTGCGCAATTCGTGCGAGGCGTCGGCCATAAAGCGCCGCTGGCGTTCGAAAGATTGGTTGAGACGGTCCAACAAACTATTGAACGACTGCGCGAGGTGTCCCAATTCGTCCCGGTCATTCTGCACCGCCAGCCGCTCGTGCAGATTGGCCGCGCCGATGCGTCCGGCCTGGCTGCTCATGGCCACGACGGGAGCGAGACTCTTGCGCGCGAGAAAGTAACCACCCACGCTGGCAAGCAAAATAGCGATCGGAATGACCCACGCAAATGTTGCGGTCACTTCTTCGAGCATCTCCTGCTGGGCGTGAAGCGATTGGAGAATCACTAGCGTGTAGGTTTTGCCCAACGCGGAAAAATGCCGCGCAAATCCGCGGTAGCCGTCCCTGCCTCCCTTGACCTTCCCGAATAGCCGGTCGGTGCGGGTGGAGGCATCGAGAAAACGCTGAAAGGAAGGCGAGGACAAAGGCACAGTGGCAGAAGCGGGCGGAACGTCCTGGGAACTGACGACGATATTTCCCGCCTCATCAAAGATCGCGAACACATGATCGCGAAAGCGATGTTCGGTGATGGCCACTTGTCCCGCGAGTCTCAGCGAATCAGGGCCGCTTTGATCTTTCGTTTCCGCGTCGAGAGTGGTGAGAAAGGCTTCCGAGAGTTCGGCAAGATTCACGTCGGTGCGCTGGAGAGTGCTCCGCCAAAAAATGAAATACGTGATTGTCGAGAGCGCAATCAGAACCAGCGTCAATACTGCCGTGTACCAGAGGGTGAGCCGGACGCGGACGGAATCAAGCATGGCTCTTCCGGACTGGAGATGCGGCCTTGGCGCGATGACGCGACGAGATGTTTTCGTCCTCAGCGTTCTCCGAATCAACCAGAGGGCCGAAGAAGTAGCCGGCGCCGCGGCGGGTATGCAGCAGGGGCTTGCTGGAATCAGCGTCAATTTTACGGCGCACGCGATTCACGTAGACCTCGATCAGGTTCGAGAACGGATCGAAGGTTTCATCCCACACGTGCTCGGCGATTTCCGCGCGCCCGACGACGCGGCCGGTATTGCGCGCGAGATATTCGAGCAGCGCATATTCCTTGGCGGTAAGCGTGACATTTCGACCCCCGCGGGAAACGCTTTGCGCTGCTGTATCCAGAACAAGATCGGCGACGGTTATTTTGGCGGGGCGCAGCTCACCGGAACGGCGCAGCAACGCGCGCAGCCGCGCGAGCAATTCGCGGAATTCAAACGGCTTGGTGAGGTAGTCGTCAGCGCCGTGATCGAGGCCCGCGATGCGGTCTTCCACGGCGTCGCGCGCGGTCAGCATCAAAATGGGCACGCGTTGCCCCGATTTTCGCAGCTCGCGGCAAACTTCAAAACCGTTGCGGCCCGGAATCATGACATCGAGGATCACCAGGTCATACGTATTGATTGCCGCCTGATATAGCGCATCGTCGCCGACATGGGCGACATCCACGGCGTAGGCTTGTTCGCGCAAGCCTTTGGCCACGAATCGCGCGATGCGCGCATCGTCTTCAACGAGCAGGAGCCGCATGCGAGCATCATACGGCAGATGCAAGGAAAAGTGAGAGACCTGCCAGTGGATTACCGGACAATGGCTGCACCCAGGGAAGCCCTGAAAGCATCAAAAAGGCATGAAGTTCAAGAGGGTCGAACGGGAACAATTGGACTGCACGAAAACCGTGATGCGGCCCTTTGGCTGCATGGAACTGTGGGCTGGGAATGAAAAAGCGCACCGCTCGCTGGAGCTCGCAGGATTAGAAAGCGACGTCATCGCGGTGCCTTCGGGCGGCGACAAAGGCGGTGATCTCTCTGCGGTGTTTTCTTGCAGCGACAATCTCGCCCGCGTGGTGCTTGCCGATTGCGTGGGCCACGGTTACACGGCCAGCGGTGTGGCGCGGCATGTCCACCATCTCCTGCATAAATTTCAGGACATTCGAGACACGGCGGGTTTGCTGGTCGCGCTGAACAACGCTTTTACGCTTTCGAATGAAAAATCGAATGGTCCTCTGCGTCTGACCACAGTCGTGACGGGAACTTTTGACGGCACAAGCGGTGAGTTTAACTTTGCGTATGCAGCGCATCCGCGGATGTTTCTCTGGCGCGAGCGCGAGCGGCGGTTTCTGGAGCTGGGAGAGGGATTGGAAGGCTTGCCGCTCGGATACATCACGGGCGAAAGCTACAACCAACAGAGTGTACGGCTGAACCACGGCGACATGATTCTGGCGTTCTCCGATGGCGCAACGGAGGTTCGCTCGCCCGCGGGGGAGCAACTCACTTCCGAGGGTTTCCTGGGGCTTGCGGAAAGTACGCTAAGCAAATTACCTCAGCCGCTGGTGCTTCAGGATTTTTCCCAAGCGCTACTGGAAGGTGTGCATCTTTACCGCGGCCGGGAAGGCGAGCTGGAGGACGACATAACGCTCCTCTCACTTCGGCGCGTGGCTCAGTGAAGCCGTAGGAGCTAATGCACGGCAGCGTGCATGACGTCTTGCGCTATTTGACAGGGTGGGAGGCGAAGTACTGGTCAAGACTCTCCACAATTTCTTTCACGGCACGTTGGACGTTCTTGTCCAACGCCGCGACGACTGCCGGAACATCTTTTCCTGAGGTAGGTTCGTCATGAGTGTAGTAGCGGGTCCAAACTGTCGCGCCATTCTTCAGGTCGCGCATTTCTAAATCCAATGTGACTCTCGCTGACATCTGCGATCCGTTGACCTCTTTGAAATCATAGAGATGTCCGCGAAGAGCAAAGTCTCCCTGCATATTGCTGCGCCGATAATGGACAGCGCGGTAGCGGCCCGATGCGCGCAACTGCCGCAGCAAAACCTCCTGAATCATTTCCGTTGGCGGTTCCGCCCAGCGCTGATACTCATAAGTGCCTAGCTGCTCAGGGCCGTTGCCGTAGACGATGCGATCCTCACGGTACAAGTGGGAAGTCATCAGTCCACCCAGCAGCAGCGACACGGGGACGGCGTCTCCTCTTTCGACGGCAACCGCATCGGTTGGAACGGTAAGCTGGTAATACTTGCTCGGGTGGGTGGCGCCGCAGCCGGAGAGAAATCCGAGCAGCGCGACGGCCGTGATTAGGGCTCGTCTAGCCGCTCGGCAAGACTTTTCTTCTGATCCGTTTGGCATTCTTTCCAAGTATCGCGGCTCCATGTCACCTTGAACTGGGCTCACTGCCGTCCTCCCGGTTTGTGCTCGCGCGGGTTATTTGACCGGATAAGTGTGTAAGGCCTGGTCTTGATGGTGTTCGTAAATTCCTTGAGATTCTGGCTCACGTGACGCAAGTTTTCGAGCAGCTCATCGATATTTTCGGAGTTAACGTCGAGTGTCTGGTCAAGCCTCCCGGTTAGATCGGTTACCGTAGTCAGCGAGCGCCGCAATTCGATTACCGCTTGGCGAACGTCGGCGCGATTTTCTCCGATCAGAGAATCGACATGATTCAACGCCTCATTGGCCTGCGCCGAGGTCTTGCGCAAATCCTCCAGCAGCGGCTCCAGCTTTTTCGTGGCGGAGTTCAAGTTCTGCACCGTCGACTTCACGGAACCGCGATTCTCCGCAATCATCCCGCGCGTTTCGGCCAGCGTCCCCGCCAGGTTCGCTCGATTCGAATCGTTCAGCAGATCGTTGACCCGGGCCAGCGTTACCTGCAGATCGCCCGCGCGGTCGTTGAGCGCCTTAAGAAGTTGCTGCGCCTGGGGAGCAATGTCGTTGATCTTTGCCGTAAGCGCATTGAAGTCCACGTAGGGTTCGGCAGGTAGGATCGTTCCCGCCGCGGCGAGCGCGGCCTTTTCGCTTCCCGGAACAATTTCCAGGTGATTGTCCCCCAGCGGGCTCAAGCTCATGATCTTTACATGGCTATCCGTCTTGACCGGTAAGCCGGACTTCACGCTGAACGTTATTTCGATGCGCGAAGGATTCTTTGGATCCAGCTGTAATTTCTCGACGCGGCCAACTTTCGGCCCGCCCGCGTAACGCACGCTCGCGCCCGGCTCTAGTCCTCCGGCAAACAGAAAATACGCGCGATACGTCGCGGCTGCGCCCCCAAATGCGCCGGTAAGCGCGAAAACAGTGGCCACCAGGACGGCGGCGGCGATCAGGACAAACAACCCCACCATGGCTTGCTCGCGTTTCGATTCCATCATGCACCTCTCTTCCCGCCCTTAACGGCCCGGATGGCGGTGTTCTTCCGTCAACATCTGCAGATAGTCCAATTCCTCGGAGACTGCCGGTTCGGCAATGCGGTCGAGAAATTGCCGCACGCGCGGATGTATGCTTGAACGCATTGCTTCGGTTGTTCCGATGGCGACCACGTTTCCTTTGTCGATCAGCACCATGCGGTCAGCGATCAGGAACGCGCTGGCCAGTTCGTGTGTGACCACGATGATGGTCATGTGAAATGCCTGCTTGAGCTCAAGGATCAGCTGATCCACGCCGGCAGCAATAATCGGGTCGAGCCCCGCGGAAGGCTCATCAAAAAAAAGAATCTCAGGATCCATGGCCAACGCTCGCGCCACGGCAGCGCGCTTCTTCATGCCGCCGCTCAACTGCGATGGCATGTAGTTTTCGTATCCGGACAAACCCACCTGATCCAGTTTCAACCGCAAAATGATTTCGATGGTCGAATCTTCCAGTTTGGTATGTTCGCGCAGGGGCAGGGCGACATTCTCCCCGACGGTCATCGAGCCAAATAGCGCGCCGCCCTGAAACGACATGCCGATTTTCTTCCGGATTTCGTCCATTTCAGCGGATGAAATTGCCGCGATATTTTTCCCTTTGAGCCAAATTTCGCCAGAACTCGGCCTTTCCAGGCCCACCAGCGTGCGCAACAGCGTGCTTTTGCCGGAACCGGAACCGCCCAGAATCACGAGCGTTTCGCCGCGCATCACATCAAAGCCGATGCCATGGAGAATCTCGCGTTCGCCGTAACTGACGCGAAGATTCCGCAGCGAGATCATCGCATCGGTCTCCATCGCCATCGTCGCGCTGTTGCTCTGTTCCATGCGGATGGTGCAAATCCTACCTTCCACTCATAAAGAAAAAGAGCGCCGTAAAGACGAGGTCCACGAGAATTACCAGGAATATGGAGACTACCACGGCCCGGGTGGTCGACCGACCCACCTGTTCCGCGCCCGCGCCGGTGGACAGCCCTTCGTGGCATCCCACCGCCGTAATGGTTATACCGAACATGACGCTTTTGACTAAGCCTGTGGTGATGTCCCGCAAAAACAGGGCGTCCAGCGAAGACTGAATATACCGGACCCAGGTGAAGTCCGCCTGCGTCACGCCAAAGAGCGCTCCGCCGAGAATCCCCATGGAGTTCGCCCAAATCGTCAGACACGGCAGCATCACGATCATGGCGGTGAATTTCGGCGCCACCAAAAAGTGAATCGGATCGATGGCCATCGTCTCCAGCGCGTCGATTTCTTCCGTGACCTTCATCGTGCCGATTTCCGCGGCGAACGCGGAGCCGGACCGTCCGATGACCACGATGGCCGTAATCAGCGGCCCGAGTTCGCGCGTCATGGAAATCGCCACGGCACTGGCAACGAAATTCAAGGCGCCGAACTTGCGGAGCTCATAAGCGCTCTGCAGCGCCAGAATCAGCCCGATGAAAAACGTAATCAGGGAAAGGATGGGCAGCGCCCCGACGCCGGTCTGCATGGCCTGCGAAATGGCGCGCTGCAAGCGCAGCGGCTTGCCACGTAACGGAGCGATGAAGGTGAAATACGCGGCACGCGTTCCCAGCGTGGTCAGCGCCCCGAGATACGCAAGCCCATCGGTGACTGATTCCCCAATTTGCGTCGTCAGTTCCACAGTGCTCTCGTCGGGCTTCCTCGGTTTTGCGGTGTGGCAGCCTCAGGGCGCAACGGATTGTGCTTCGTCTTCGTAAATCTCGAAAATCCTCACCAGTTTGGAAAGTTGCAGAACTTCTCGTACTGTCCTATTCAAGCCGAACAAGATCAAGCGTGAGCCGACATCGCGCGAAGCTTTGAGGCCCTCCACGAGCGACGCCACGCCAGAACTATCAATGTAACGAACGGCACCCAGGTTGAGCACCACGCGCGGCATCTTCAGTTCGCGAAGCTCGCGCAAGAGCGCTTTCCGCAGTTGAGGCGAAGTCGCGAGATCGATGTCACCTGAAATGTCGAAAATAGTGATCTTGTCCAAATGGCGTTCGGCAATCTTCAAGACGGATTCTCCTCAGGCGCCTTTTTGAGGCGCCTGCACATGCAAAAACTTCACCAGCCGAAGCTGATTCCTGCCGTTGTTGCTGCTGAATTCTACTGTATCCATGCACTCGCGGATAAAGTGCAGCCCCAGCCCGCCCGGCCGGATATCTTCGAGCGCGCGCCCGCACATTTTCTCTGGACTTGCCGTCACTCCGTTATCTTCCAACACGATTTCAAGAGCGTCGCCAGATTGGCTATCTTTCGGCGCGTCAATCCTGTGGAAAGACGCATCAATCGGCTGTTCGGGGTTTCCAAGGTAGGCGTGGCGAATGATATTAGTCAGCGCTTCGTCGACGGCACGAACCACGGCGCGGCAATCCGGCTCGGAAAATCCCAATTTAGCGGTGAGCTCTCCCACTGCATTTCGCACCACGCAGAGCATCTCAGGATTGCTTCGCAATTCCATTCTGAGTAGTAAACTGCCTCGGCTCACGTGAGCGCGCTCCTCGGGCCTGAGAAACTGGATTCCCCGTTTGGTCTCGGAAAGATCGCCCCTGGCGGATTTCCTGACGTAACGTATGTCCAGATAATACACGGAATTTTGCTGGCAGCAACTTGCAGGCTGCCTAGGGGCAAGAACCTCTGCGAGGTATCCCAGTGGGATGCGGAGAGTATTGAAAAGTGGCGGACGAGCCTGTAAGCCGGATTCTGTGCGGCATGCAAACCGCAAAACGGTCTGCATGCTGCGGCGATCATTCCTCTAGGTCACGATTCGCACCGTGACTCCAGCAGCCTACCCGAGGGTTTTCCTCCGCGATGGCTTGCACCACCGCAGAAGGAGCTTTCGCTCATCGAGCCGGGCCGGCTCTCCCCTCCTATTTGGCCTTGCACCACGCGGGGTTTTCCGTGCCTCCGGTGTCGCCACCGGAGCGGTGGGCTCTTACCCCACCTTTTCACCCTTGCCAAACGAGGCGTGCTCTTCGAAGACGTCTCGCAGGTTTCCCTGCGCGATGCCACCGTGCTGCGCTCCGCCGGCGGTTTATTTTCTGTGGCACTTTCCGTAGGACTCCGAGTGGCGCAGGCTTTAGCCCGCGCTCCCCGTTGTGCCCCCTGGCGTTACCAGGCGCGTTGCCCTGTCAAGAGTTCCGCTCCCCACAAAGTGAAGAGCGTGCCTCAGGACGGTGTCCGGACTTTCCTCCCGTCCTCGGTCATCTCCGGCCTCGCAAGAGGTCGGCCAACGACCGGGACCAGCGATCACCCGGCCCGCCCGCCGCCTTTATTATACAACGGAGAACGTACGGGATTTGTGCTTGTTCAAGACGGAAATGAAACCTACAATCCGCCAAATGAGAGTCCGTGAAGCCAAGGATTTTCTCGTCGCACAAACTGCAGAGCAGGCCGCGTTGGAAGGCGTGTCTCTCTCCGACCTTGAAAAACGCATGATGTATTTCACCGAGAGCGGCTATGTCCCCGAAGATCCAATCAAGTTGAACGAGGAGTTTGAGTCGGAACACGATTCAGACGAATATGAGGCCAAGATTTCGCGGCTCCTCCACCACGCCTTTCAGCGTTTGCGGAAAGAAAACGATGCAGCCCGCAAGAACTGGGATCTTTCGATCAAATGCTTGCGCCGTGGCGATCACTATCTGCTGGTGATGTGGGACTTAGCTCCGTCCACCTGGACGCCCGTCCGCGATTCCCTGAGACTCCTCGTTTCCGCCCTGGGCATAATTGCTCTTGCGTTTTTAGTTTTTTACATTTCACAAAGACTTGAACCGCAATGGACATGGCTCCAGGGAGTATCCCAAACCCACTGGCGAGTCCTGTTCGGAATGTTTATTACCATTTTTCTTGCCATATTGTTCTCCCCACGTCTCGTAGGAAACGCGATGGATTGGCTCCTAGACCACACGTTCGGCCTTCTTCGACCGAAGGAAGATGAAACGGATAGGGAGTAGATTGCCCCACTATTTCAGTCCCAGTAACTTCTCCAATTCCTGTTCCGTGAGGACGGTCACGCCGAGTTCTTTGGCTTTGTCGTATTTTGAGCCGGGGTCCGTGCCTACCACAACGTAATCCGTCTTTTTGCTGACCGAGCCGGAAACTTTCCCTCCGTGCTGAATAACAAGCTCGCCAGCCTCTTCCCGCGAACGATTCGCAAGTCCCCCGGTGAACACAAAACTCTTTCCGACGAGTTTCTGGCTCTTTACCACGCGTTTTTCTGCCGTCGGATGCACCCCTGCTTTTCTCAGCTTCTTGATGAGCTGGCGGTTGGCAGGCTCCGAGAAGAATTCCACGATGCTCGCCGCGACCTTCGGTCCTACCTCGGGCACTTCCTCAAGCTCCTCCTCTTTCGCCCCCGCCAATTCCTCCAGCGAAGAAAAATGTTCCGCCAACAATTGTGCCGTCCGTTCGCCCACAAACTTAATTCCCAGCGCGTAAATCAGCCGCGCCAGCGAATTCTTCTTGCTCGCCTCGATTTCCTCCAGCAGGTTTTGCGCGGACTTTTCCCCCATGCGCTCCAGCCCAGCCACTTCGTCTTCCTTCAGCGCGTAAAGATCCGCAACGTCTTTCACTAAGCCCTTATCAACTAGCTGATCCACAATCTTGTCTCCCAGCCCGTCAATGTTCATCGCGTGCCGCCCCGCAAAGTGGAGAATCGATTCTTTTCTCTTTGCCGGGCAGGCCGCATTCACGCAGCGGTACGCCACTTCTCCTTCCACGTGATGAATCGCGCTCCGGCATTCCGGGCAATGCTTCGGCATGCGAAACGGCTTCCGGTTCTTCCCTTCCTTGACCACTTTGAGCACATGTGGAATCACTTCTCCCGCGCGCTCAATCAGCACGGTGTCACCAATCTGCAATCCTAGCCGCTGGATTTCGTCCATGTTATGGAGCGTGGAACGGCTGACAGTGACGCCTCCGACTTGCACCGGTTCGAGCACCGCCACCGGGGTCAGCGTCCCGGTGCGGCCCACCTGCACGATAATGTCGTTCACGACTGTCGTTTCCTGCCGCGCCGGATACTTGTACGCGATGGCCCACCGCGGCGCCTTCGCTGTGTAACCCAGCTCACTTTGAATGGCGATTGAGTTCACTTTGATCACCACGCCATCAATCTCATAGGGCAGCTTTTCTCGCTTCGCGTCCCAATCCTCGCAATACGCAATCACCGCCTCGATTCCAGCGCAGAGCTTCCAGTCGTCCGAAGCGCGGAACTGTAATTGCTTCAATGCCTGCAGGGAGTCCGAATGTTTCGCAAATGGCACTTTTCCATCCACGAGCAGGTAGTACGCAAAGAAATCCAGCCGCCGCGCCGCAGTGATCGACGGATCGAGCACGCGCACCGCTCCCGCCGCCGAGTTCCGCGCATTCACAAAAATCTTGCCGCCAATCCGTTCCTGCTCCCGGTTCAGCGCTTCGAACGCCTTCTTGGTCATCATCACTTCGCCGCGCACTTCGAAATCTGGAGGCAGCTTCACCTTTTTCAACACCGCGGCATCCACGCGCAGCGGAATCGAGCGGATTGTCTTCACGTTCGGCGTCACTTCCTCGCCCGTGGTTCCGTCGCCGCGCGTAACGCCGCGCGTGAGCACTCCATCCTGGTATTGCAGGGAGATGCTCAGCCCGTCGAACTTGTGCTCCGCAACGTATTCGATCTTTTCCTGCCCGCTACCTTCTCTTACGCGGCGGTCCCACTCCCGCAGCGCATCGTAAGAAAATGCATTGTCCAGGCTCAGCATCGGCCGCGCATGCCGCACTGTGGAAAATCCCTCGCGCGGCGCGCCGCCCACGCGCACTGTTGGAGAATCCGGCGTCACCAGCTCCGGATACGCTGCCTCCGACTCCTTCAAACGGTTCATCATCCGGTCGTACGCCGCGTCCGAAATCTCCGGATCGTCCAGCACGTAATACCGGTATTCGTGATGGCGCAGCTTCTCGCGAAGCTCTTCGATCTCTTTCTTGACGCCAGCTGGCGCAGCTTTGGCCATGAAACCCTCGGCAGAACAGTGTGCGGAATTTCGGCTGGTATTATATAGAATGAATGTCTTGGCGCACGAACGGCATAAACCTGAACCAACGATGACCACAACTCTCAGAAACGCTCTGCTGATTCACAATCCCAACGCCGGCAATGGTGGCAAAGGCCGCCGCCACACGCTCGATACCGCGCGCCACATTTTCGCCGCCCGTGGCATCGAATCCGAACTTGCGGAAACAACCGGTCCGGGCCACGCCACGGAAATCGCCCGTCGCGCGGCCTCCGAAGGCCGCGGCCTGGTCATCGCCTGCGGTGGCGACGGCACGCTCAACGAGGTCGTCAACGGACTGGCCGCCAACCAAAATGGGCACCGCGTTCCTCTTGCTCTTCTTCCCGGCGGCACTGCCAACATCCTCGCCAAGGAACTAGATTTGCCCTGGGACATTCCCAGCGCCGCCGAAAAACTCGTTCGCGGCACCGTGAAGGAAATTGCGCTCGGCTTGGCGACTCCTCTCGAACATCCCGCAAAGAAGAAATATTTTCTAAGCGTCGGGGGCGCCGGTCCCGACGGCATGATCGTCTATTCGCTCGACCTCGATCTGAAAGCCCGCATCGGGATGCTAGCCTACTGGTGGGAAGGCGCCCGCGAAGTCTTCCGTTACAATTTCCAGCATTTCCGGATTCGCGTCGGCCATCAAAAACTCGACGCTTCTCTTGCCATCATCGGACGCACCAAGAATTACGGCGGCCCTTTCAAAATCACCACCAACGCCGATCTCTTCGAGGATCAGTTCGAGGTCATGGCTCTAACTACACAAAATGGTTTTCGCTACTTGAGCTACTTGCCCACCCTCTGGATGGGTAATCTGCGCGGGACTGAAGGCGTCCATTTCTACAAAGCCGACACGGTCGTTTGCGAGCCGCTCGACAAAAATCCCGTATACGCTCAAGTCGACGGCGAGCCTCTCGCCCGCCTCCCTGTCGAATTCAAAATCGTCCCCCGCGCCCTGAAACTCCTTGTCCCGGGCACTCCCCTGTAGAGGACGGCCGCAACTTGTCCCGACCGGGTCGGGAGCCCGCACTACATCGCCATCTTGCCCGTCGTGGGCATGAGGTCCCAAGCGCGCCAGAAGGCTTGCATTTCGCTGGGTGTGCCCAGAGAGACCCGGATGTATTTGTCGAGAACTGGATATTTTGGGCCGATGAGGATGTTGTTTTTCTTGAGGTGCTCGATAACTTCGTCGGGCGAACGCATGGGATTCACCATCACGAAATTGGTTTGCGAATCGATGGCACGAAGCATGCGCGCGTTAACCTGGTTCATGAACTCCTGGCGATCGTCAGCGTTGCGCTTGACGCCGAGGCGCACATAGTCAGCGTCGTCTAGCGCGGCACAAGCGGCACGCGCGGAGACCACACTGACACTCCAACTGGGGAATCCCGTGGCGAGGCGCTTGGCGATTTCCGGAGTGGCAACGGCATAACCGATGCGCATCCCGGCGAGACCGTGAATCTTCGAGAAAGTTCGACTGACGATGACCCGCGGATCGCCGGTTGGCCGGTCCAGGAAAGACTCGTAGGAGGCGCTTGGGCTGGCAAAGTGATGATAGGCCTCGTCGATCAGCACGGTCACGTTCGATGGCAGCTTGCCGAGCAATGCTTCGATCTCTTTGCGCGGCGTAATGGTGCCGGTGGGATTGTTGGGATTCACAATATACACGAGCCCGGAAGGTGAGCGGGCGCGGTCGAGCATGACGCTGAGGTCATGTTCGTAGCGTTTGTTGAGTGGAACGTCCGCGACTTCGCTGCCAGTGCTTTGCGCGAGTTTACCGAGCGCGGGAAACGTGGGTGCCGCTTGCACAAGTTTTTTGCCTGGCCCGAGAAAAGCGGCCGCGGCCATGCACAAAATTTCCCCGGAGCCACAGCCAAGCACGATTTGTTCGCGCTTAACCTGGTGCAGCGCGGCGAGCTTGTCCGTGAGTGTGTCGTATTCGGTGCGGGGGTAACGATTGCCGCTGGTGGCAGATTCGCGCAGCACGCCGAGAACTTTTTCGGAGGGGCCGTAAGGATTTTCGTTGCGATAGAGAAGGATGGGGTCCGCGGCAGTAGCGCCACCCGCTGGCTGTGACACGGGCACGGAGTTACCCCACAGCGCAACTTCTGTTGCCGGTGCAATCGGCCAGCCGCGAAGCGCGGGCGCGGCCGCTCCAACGATGGCGCCTGTTCCAAGATTTCGAAGAAGGTTTCTGCGCGAGATGTACATGGTTCTGCTCCTTCAGCCGATGGCTCTAGTGCCTATGAGCGACCTCTAAGACAAGAACTCAGCAGATTTGCAGGCACGCAGCGCACGGAGTCGTCCGCGAAGGGCGGGCGACCCCGACACTGGGAGGTATTTTACGGTCACGCGCTACTGAACCGTTAGAGTTACCTGCTGCTGGTGCGTCAAGCCGCCACTGGTGGCGGAGATGGTCAGGGTGACTGTGCCGGTTGGCGTCTTGCGCATGGTGCTCACGGTTAAAGCAGACGAACCAGAAGTCGTGATGGACGAAGGATTGAAGCTCGCGTTGGCGCGGCGGGGCAGTCCGCTAACGCTGAAGCTGACGGTGCCGTTGAAACCGGAGCCAGGCGTAATGGTGACAGTGTACGGTGCGCTGGAGCCACGCGAGACGGTGACGCTGGAAGGCGTAACAGCAAGGGAGAAGTCCGCACTCACAACCAGCGTGACGCTCGCCGCATGGCTCAAAGTGCCGCTGGTGGCGGTGACCGTCAGCGGATAACTGCCAGGAGCGGTAGAGGTACCCGTAGTGACGCTCAGCGTGCTGGAGCCGGACGTGGAGATAGACGCCGGACCAAAGGAAGCAGTCGCCCCAGCAGGCAAGCCGCTAACGCTCAGCGAGACCGTTCCGCCGAAGCCGGTGCCGGCCGTAACCGTAGCAGTGAACGATGTGCCACCACCCTGAGCGACCGTTCGCGAGGACGGCGAGGCCGAGAGTGAGAAATCGGGCTGAACCGTAATAGTGCGAGTCGGCGGATGGGGATCAGTGAGGCCAACGTTGTCGGTAACGGTAAACGTCGTGACGTAAGTGCCGGGAGCGGCATAGGTGACGCCGCCGGGATTAGCCAGATTGCTCGAGCTGGGATTACCGCCGGGGAAAGACCACGAATAGGCGCTGATGGTGCCGTCGGGATCGTTGCCCGTGCCGGAATAAGCGACCGATTGGCCGGCAGAGATAGTGACGTTCGAAGCGGGGCTGGTGATCGTGCCGGTGGGAGGCACATCATTCGCTGCCAGAGAGACTTGAACCATGGTAGCGACGGAAGGAACGCCAGCGTTGTTGAGAATGAACAGCATGTAGTAACCCGGCGGCGCAATGTTGCCATTTGGCGGGCCGGTGATGTTGAGGACGCCAGTGCCTGTGGTGAAGGAGAGACCGACGTAGCGCTGATCCATGTCGAAAGCGTGCGTGACCGCACCATTCCGCATCAGGACGACGCTGGAGATGTTGGCGGCATCAGGAGTTTGCACCTGGAACGCGCTGCCATAGCCGATGAAAGACGTAGAAGCGCTAGCTATGGTGGGACGCGTAGCAGGAGTGCCGTCTGTGTTGAAGAGATACGCTGGCGAGTAGACTTCCATATGCGGTTCGTACGTCCCGCGCTGCGGGTTGCCGCCCGCAACCCAAACTGTGGCATCGGGCAGAAGCAAGCTGACGGAGTGATAGAGGCGCGCATAAACCTCTGCACCTGCGGGGCTGAAGGTGTTCGGTCCAGGATCGTAAAGGTCAGCTTTCAGGCTGGCGGTGGCGGTGTCTTCGTCGTTGAGCGAGCCGCCGATCGCAAGCACACGGCCGTTGGGGAGAATGGTGGCATTCATTTCAATGCGAGGTTGCGACATATTGGGGCCGTAGACCCACTTCGGAGTTGGGGAGGAGAGGTCAATGATTTCGCTGGTGTTCGTGGATGGACTCCCACCGCCCATGATCAGCACTTTGGGCGTGTAGTTATTGGCGGGAGTCAGAGGGAGAAGCACGGACGACCCATAAGTGCGTGTCCCATTGTAATTTGTGAAGGCAATGTTGGTGGTCCAAGTATGAGTCGTGGGATTGAAAAGGCTGGAACCGGTGGTTGAGCCCGAGTAAAAAACGTTGCCGTTGGGGAGCACGTGCATGCGGGGGTAAAGAGGCGGCGTCCACGGGGCGGAGAAAGCGGCGCTCCAGCCGGAGCCAGCGCCATAGAACTCAACGGATGTGTTGGTACCGCCGGTTTCGCTTAGGCCAGAGAAAATCATTACTCGACCGTCGCCGAGAACCGTGCCAGTAGGGTACCAGCGACCGTGCGCCATGGATTGCTGGTCGGTGAAGGTATTGGTGGCGGGGTCGTAGGTGGAAGTGCGCAGTTCACCGTGAAACGGATCGTACTGCAGCGTGCCGCCCATCACGAACGGGCGCCCATCGGGGAGAACCACCATGCCGTTGCAGAACATATCCCAGCCGACGGGTTGCGTCGTGATCGTGCCAGCCTGGGGATCCCAGAGCGCAGCCCGGAAACTCGTATTTCCGGCGACGTTGCCGGAGCCGGAGACGATGACCACCTTGCCGTTGTTCAGCAAACCTGCGTGAACGGGATTGATAGGCATGGTGTAAGGCAAAATTTGCCACTGGCCTTGTCCAGTCTGAGCGAGGCCGACGGGCGCAAGCGGGATCAAAATTGCCAAAAGTAGACAGGCGGACACAAACAGACGGCGAGCGAATCTGTTCATTGGAGGTCCTCTTTTTGAAGTTTCCGCAGGGACAGAGGAAACCTTCGAAGGGCAAAAGCAATTCAGGGTCCAGTTGAAACGGATCGCCAGCCTATAAGCTATTGAATACAAACAATTTAGAATCATATGCGGTCTTGGAAACCTCTGCCTTGTGCCAGAAAGTGAAGGCGCATGGCAAAGTGAGGAAGATTCTTCGTATCCGCCAGTCCGTTCTATGATGGAGCGGGCGAGTCTCACGACTCTCGTCATGCGTCCCATCAGTGCTAGCTGACGGCGCACCGCTCTCTGTGAGATAACTCTTCCCGTGGATCCCCTCACTCACGCCCTGGCTTCCTACACTCTCAGGCGCGCCGCTTTTCCCCGGCTCCCTCGCGCCGCCATGATTGCCATGCTCGTCGCTGGAACCATCGCCGACATCGATTCATTGAGTGCGTATTTCGGCCCTTCCGCCTTCCTCACCTTTTGCCGCACTGATTGTCATTCCCTACTCGTCGCTCTGCTGTTTAGTCTTCTCGTCACCATCCCCTTCTTCATGCGCAGACGCGGATCAACGGAACAACCAATGTTTGCCTTGCCCGTCTTCCTCGCCGCTCTTGCCGCTGCCGTCCTCCATCTGCTCATGGACGTCTCCCAAAGCGCCGGTGTCGAACTCCTTTGGCCCTTTTCAGCCCGCCGCTTTGCTCTGGACTGGGTCGCCAACACCGATCTTTGGATCGTGGGAATTCTTCTCGCCGGGATTCTCCTCCCCGCGCTCAGCAAGCTGGTCACCGAGGAAATCGGCGCAAAATCAAAGGGCCCTCGCGGCAAAGTGGGCGCGTCCCTCGCGCTCGCCGCCACGGTTCTTTACGTCGTTCTGCGCTCTGTTCTTCACGGCAATGCCCTGGCCGCCATGGAGTCGCGCACCTACCGCGGCGAATTGCCTCGCAAGGTCGCGGCATTTCCCGAATCGGGCTCGCCCTTCCGCTGGCACGGGATTGTGGAAACGGAGCGCGCCCTGCATGACCTTGAAGTTGACGTCGGCCCGGGCGCCTCTTTCGACCCTGACTCTGGCATCACCTCCTATAAGCCCGAACCGTCCCCAGCACTCGACGCCGCTCGCGACACGGCAGCCGCGCGTCGCTTCCTCCAGATTGCGCGCTTCCCCAAAGCCACCATCGAGAAGACTCCCGCAGGGTTTCACGTCCTGCTGCGTGCGTATCCTTACTCCCGCGATGCCAGCTCAGGTTTGCGCGTCTATGCGGTGATCGACACCGATTCTTACGGCAAAGTCCTTTCCGAAGAACTCGCCTGGGATTCGCCTCTAAAATAAGGGTGGCAATAAAAGCTTCCGGATGGAAGACTGCGCGGCTAGTTTGGCGCGGTGGGATGTGGCCGATGCCTGAGGATCAGGCGAGAAATGGCATAACTCGCGACCGCGGCGAAAATAACCACCAGCGCCACGCTCCATTTATGATCTTTCAGGAACGGCAACGCATCGTGCCCGTAGCGTATTGCAAGGTAACCGATGCCGAAGTAGCGGATCAGCCGGGCCAAGCTGATGGCGGAGGTAAAACTGGCCAAGCGCACTTCAAACACTCCAGCGGCGATGACGAAAATCTTGAAGGGCGTCGGGGGAGGCAGCAGGGCGGCAAACAACATTCCCCAGAAGCCGTTATTCACAACCCAGTGCCGGATGGCATGCGCGCGGTCTCCCGCGTGCTTGTGAAAGAGTGCTTCACCGCCCTTCTCTGCGATGAAGAAAAGTAGCCCGCATCCCAGCACCGATCCGAGCGCCGCCATAAACGCGTACAGCGGCATGCGCGCTGGATGCTGAATGGACAACTCGATCAGCAGCAGATCGTTGATGACGGGAAACGTCAGCACGGAAGAATCCAGAAAGGAAATGAGAAAGAGTCCCGGCGCCCCCAGCCCGCCCGCAAACGCCACGATTTTCTGCTTCCATCCGTTCAAGCTCGCGGCCAAAGGGAATTCCTCCGATCCGCTTGCAGCAGCTTGTCCGGGTGGGGCATTGGATCTCGGCGCAGATATCAGCTGTGTGCGCGCATTTATTGCGCGAACGCCGCGCGATCGAAATGATTCATGAAGACTTGCATGAGCGCCGTGCGGTGGAGATTGGGCAGCTTGGGAATTTCTCCGATGACCCGCACGTGGCCGAACCGCTCGATGGTTTCGCGGTTCTCCCGGTTCTGATCGCCAATCAGCACCACGCCATGTACCGGCAGTTCCGCCGCGTGCAGTGCCGCCAGTGT
>WNFT01000340.1_pt1 | contig 37717 bp, 28 predicted proteins | sample 5400191 | NCBI WGS metagenome assembly WNFT01 (sample SAMN13153359, study PRJNA577476) | soil metagenome | isolation source: 80 cm saprolite under Madrone tree | place: USA:California | collected 2016-06-14 | reverse complement strand
CAGATTATCCATCACCAGGATGATGCGTAAGGGCGGAAGGCCCTCGGCGCTCTCCTGGGGCCGCAGCCAGGTCTTCCACTGGGCGGCGGGCGGGCGCTGCTCTTCGGGGGGCAAAGTCTCTGCTGGCTGCTGCTTCTCCAACTCGGCCAGCAGCACGCTGAGTTCCCCTTGGAGCCAGGGATGCAGCACCGCATTGGTCACCGACAGCACCCCTTTGGCACGCAACTGGCCGGTGGCCGGGCGAAAGAGGGTCAGCAGTTTGGCGGTGCCGCCGCGTTCGTACTCGTGCGGTTGCAGCGCGGGATGACCTTCTGGCTGCCACGAGGCACCCGGTTGCGGAATGGCCTGGTACGGCCCGGCTTCGTCTTCGTTCAACTGCACGACCCCAGCCGCTTCCGCTTGCTCGTAGGCTTGCTCAATCAGTCTTTTTACGCCGCGCGTCTGCTCGTCATAGGTGGTCACCGTGCCGCTCTTGCGCACCCGCAGCGCATAGCCGGTACGCACCCACGTGCGCGTGCGCTGATAGCTGTAGCCCGCCTCGTGCAGCACTTGGCGAATCGTTTCTCGGGCCACTTTCGGCAGCGCCTGCTTGCGCAGTGCAGTCCGTAGCGTCATCAACGACCAGGTCGCCGTCTGGTCCTTTTCTCGATCGGGCTCCCGCTGCACTTGGGCCACGATGCGCGCGTGCTGCTGGCTCGTGTAGGTCGGCTTGCGCCCTCGTCCCGCCGCAATCAACAGGGAGGCTTCGCCCTGGGCATTGAAGCGCTTCACCAACTGGCCGACTCCCTTCCCACTCCTCAACCCCGCTTCCTGCGCCGCCTGCGTAAAAGGCTTCCCTTCCGCCACCGCCAACACCGCTTTGGCTCTTCGGACCACATCCACCCGTTCACTCGTCGCCTTGACCGTCCGTTGTAGTTCTCTCTTTTCCTGCTCACTCAACGCCCGTAAGGGCTCTTTCTGGGGCTGTGCCATGCTTGTTCTCCTTCCCTCACTTCCCCAGTCTACCACTTTTGAGCCCTTACCGGTAGCCAATTGTTAGCTGACCCACTAGTGATCTCCAACCCCACACTAGTGATCTCCAACCCCACTTTAGCATGCATCAGATGATGAATATTGTTGGTCCAGACCAAAACCAATGTAATGAGAGGTTCAATAGACAGCAGAACCAATATACGAGGTGTCAGCCATTTTGTGCGGCCAGTGTACTGGATCGCCAGGGCAAGCCACGCCGCCGGTACTATGACGATCCCCAGGTATTCAATGCCGAGCCAAAAGATTTTCGTGGGTATGTCCGCGCCTGCCAATTCCAAAGCATACCCGAGTGTCCACTCAGCGACGGCCAGCATAAGGATACTGAACGGTGCGACACCAGCCATCAAGCGGCGTCTCCAGGTGTAGAGCACGAGTCCAGCTGATATAACCACTGCTATGACCACAGGGAATAGATACGGAGTAAACTGCCAGGACATCGTACTCCTTCTTTCATACCTCATGGATCAGCTTTTGGACCGCGTTCCCTTGCATGCTGTCTTCCTCTTCGGCTCTGGCCCTGGTGCGCAGTTCGTCCGCTTTGCTGAGCAACTGCTGAAAGTAATCGCTTTCAGTGATTTCGGCGACCTCGCGGGCGCGCCTCTCCTGGTCAATTTCGATGCGTAATTGTTGCACCTGCCGTCGCAGTTGCTGCTCGCGAGCATAGACCTGGCGCGCCATCTCCTGGAAGACCAGGGCGAGCTGCCCCAGTTCATCGCTTCGGCTGGCCACTTCATCCAGGCTCTCCGATTGAAAGGTATGGGCCTGAATGGCTGCCGCTGCCGAGGTGACCTGTCCAACCTGTTGCAAATAGTCGATTTCCTGGTCGCGCAGCCGCTTTCTTTCCAGGCAGGCGGTGAGCCTGGCCCGCAAGAGGACCGAGTTGAAGGGTTTGGGCAGGTAATCCTGCGCCCCCAGTTCGATACATCTGGCGACGCTCGTTAGCTCTTCCACGGCTGAAATCATAATCACCGGGATGTCGCGCAAGCGCGGATGGGCCTTGAGGTGTTCCAACACATCATAGCCGTCCATTTCGGGCATCTGCACATCCAGCAACACCAGGTCAAATGGCTCGCTCTGGAGTTTCTCCAACGCCTGTCGCCCGTTATCGGCCAGGCTGGCCTGGTAGCCGAGTCTGGTAATGTAACGGGAAAGCAGCAAGCGGTTCATACTGTTGTCGTCCACGACCAGGAGCGAACTGGTGGGGATGGATGGAGGGTGATTGGCGGTTGCTTCCGCTTGCATCTGGCTCATCGCAGACTTCCTACTTCCTGCTCCTTCATCTTCATCAGTGGGTCATCAATGCAACCACGATGGAGAAAAAGCTGTGATGTAAAACGAGTACAGGTTACCGTTCTCGTAGGGACCCGATTTCCCGCTTTTGTTTCGCCGTCTTAGTAAGTGTACCTGGCCTTGGCTGAGAATACATCGTATGAACTAATGAGATTTGGCCTGTGAGGATAGATCAGTAGAATGCATGAGGCAGACGCCATCCGGGGGATGGTGTGCGGGGCACACTGTCCCCAGACAGCGTCTGTGTGGCCCTGGGCGAAAGACACGTGTGGTGCGCTCTCACACGAGGTGGTGTTCTACCGCATGGCGAGTGGCCGCGCTGCGTGAACTGACCCCCAGCTTCGTGAAGATGGAAGCCACATGCGAATTGACCGTTGACAGACTCACCACCAGTCGGTCGGCGATCTGAGGATTGGTCAACCCTGCGGTGACCAGGCGCAACACCTCGAGTTCGCGTTTGGTCAGCCCAGCAGAAGCGGGTGCGGGAGGCTGCACAGTTGTTGACGGGAGGACTGGGAATGCCTTCCCAGGAACGGGTACTGGCTCCCGCGTGGCAAGCACCTGTTCGGGCGTCAGGCTGCGTCCCTCGGCCCACGCTGTGCGAAAGGCCCGCTCCCCGATTTCTGCGCGCGTCAGCGCGAGAGCTTGCTCATAGCTGGCCCGGTGGACCGGGTGGATGGGCGCGCCGATGGCCTCACGCAGCGCTTCTGCTGCCCCCCAGAGCCGTGCCGCGAGACTCTGCGCTCCCTGCCTTGCCTCCAGGGCTGCCAGGCCCTCCAGGCTTGCCGCAACAGCCTCTTGGTAGACATTGCACTCGAACAAGAGGGTCAAACCCTCCTGGTATAGGCGACGGGCCGCGGCCACATCGCCTTGCAAGGCCAGGAGCCGTGCGAGGCCGAGACACAGCTCGATGGCATCCGTCTCCACCCCCGTCTGCTTGCCGATCGCCAGGCTCTCTTCGAGCAAGGGACGTGCCGCCTCCAACTCGCCCTGCTCCAAGTGCATGAGTCCCAGCAGACCGAGTGGATAGACGCTGTAGGGGGTGTCGCCCCGTTCCCGAAAGTGGACCAGGCTCTGCTCGGCCAGGGCACGGGCGAGTGCCTGATCCTGCTGCCACACAAAGAGCAGATGCGCCAGCAGGTAGCGCACCCAGCCAAGGCGCTGCTGATCGCCCAGGGCCTGGTAGAGCACGAGGCTCTCCGAGAGCAGCGCATGGGCCTGTTCGTACCGCCCCTGTTCGGTGGCGGCGCGCGCCCATTCGGTAAAACACTGGCCTTGCCTCCAGTGGTTGCCTAGCGCCTGGAAGCGGGTTGCCGCCTCCTCCAAGCGGGCCTGGGCCAGGACAAACTGGCTCCTGATGCGGTCGATACCGCCCAGTCGAGACAGGCTGTGGGCCATGCCCACGGGATCGCCTAGCTCCTGGTAGAGCGCCAGACTCTCCTCCGCCAGCCGTTCGAGCGGCATGTGTCGTGCATAGATGAACGCCAGTTCGGCTGCCTCGTACAGAGCCCTGGCCCGCAACGCTGCTCCCACGCCAGCACGCTCGGCCAGCGCCTGCATCAGGTAGCGCAGCCCTTCTCGCCCATAGCCACGTACGTGCCAGAACCAGGACAGAGCGACACACAAGCGCAACGCCCGCTCGACCTGTCTCTCTCCCTCCGGTAGGCCTGTCTGCGTGCGCGCCTGTTCCAGGAGAAAGCTGAGTGCCGCTCGCAGGTTCTCCTGTTCGCGTTCCAGCTGTGAGACCCAGCTGACCTGCTCGGCCCCGCGCAACTGGGGAGCGGCCTCCTCAGCGATGTGAGGCATCAGGGCATGGAAATGAGACGGCCAAACTGCCCCGCGCAACTGGGGGGCGGCCTCCTCGGCGAGCGCCAGATAATACACCGCGTGCGCCTGCTGCGCCCTCTCCAGTTCTCCCGTGGTTCCCAGGCACTCCAGCCCGTACTCCTGGATCGTCTCCAGCAGCAGTAGGCGTGGCTCACCGTCAGCCTGCTCCATCTGGCGCAGCAGGTGGTTCTCCAGCAGCACACTCACCCCATCCAGGACGCTGAGCGCTCCCAGGCCACACGCCGGAGCAATGGCCTCGGCGGCCTCGAGCGTGCAACCACCCATGAAGACAGCCAGCCAGCGGAAGAGCTGCTGCCCCTCGGGAGGTAAGAGGTGGTAGCTCCACGCAATTGTCGCGCGTAAGGTCTGCTGACGTGCGGGTACGTTGCGGGCTCCGCCGGTCAGTACCTCCAGGCGACGCGCCAGGCGCGACAGTAGGGCCTGCGGGGAAAGCAGCCTGCTGCGGGCGGCGGCCAGTTCGATTGCCAGGGGAAGCCCGTCCAGGCGAATGCAGATCTCAGCAATGGTACGGGCAGTGGCCTGCGTCACGTGAAAATCTGGCTTGATTGCCTGCACACATTGGACAAAGAGAGCGCAGGCAGCATACTGCATGCAGGATTGAGCGTTCTCAGGGAGTTGCGCGAGATCGGGCAGGGCCAATGGGTGGACGGGAAACTCGTGTTCCCCTTGCAGCCGCAGCGCGGCACGGCTGGTCACCAGCAGGTGCAGGTTTGGGCAGGCGGCTAACAGTTCGGTGAGCAGAGGTGCGGCGGCAAGCACCTGTTCGAAGTTGTCGAGCAGCAGCAGGATGGACTGGTCGCCAAGCGTCGTTTGCAACTCCTCCAGCAGGGGGCGAGGGCCTTCCTGCCACAGGTCAAGCGCCTGGGCCAGTGCCGGGAGAACGAAATCGGGATCGTTGATGGCAGCCAGGGGCACAAAGCAGACGGCGTCTACGAAGTCGTGCTGGAGGTCACCGGCGACCGCAATCAAGAGACGCGTTTTGCCAACACCCCCCGGACCGGTGAGGGTGAGCAGGCGCACCTCGGGGCGGCGCGAGAGGGCCGTGAGCTGGGCGAGTTCGTGCTCGCGTCCAAGTAAAGGGGTCAGTGGCAGCGGCAGGCGGTGTGATGCTGCCTGGTCAGCGCCAGGGACTGGCCTGGCTGGAAGTGCATAGATGTGATGCTGCATCGTCGATGGCCCTCCGCTATCCCTGCTGGAATCATGCAGGCGGATCGCGCACTCCGCAGACGCTGATGCTCCGCAGGAGTTCCTCTTATGTCCACGCGATCGTCTCAACCGCCTGTTGCAAATCTTGTTTCGTTCCTTTTACGTCTGATTGTCCAGCTTTTGGACCTCGTTCCCTTGCATTCTGTCTTCCTTGTCGGCTCTGGCCCTGGTGCGCAGCTCATCCGCTTTGCTGAGCAGCTGCTGAAAGTAATCGCTTTCGGTGATTTCGGCGACCTCGCGGGCGCGCCTCTCCTGGTCAATTTCGATGCGTAATTGCTGCACCTGTTGTTGCAGTTGCTGCTCGCGAGCGTAGACATGGCGCGCCATCTCTTGAAAGACCCGGGCGAGCTGTCCCAGTTCATCGGGACGCCCGGCCACTGCATCCAGGCTTTCCGGCTCAAAGGTATTCGCCTTGATCGCTGCTGCTGCCGCCGTGACTCGCCCAACCTGTTGCAAATAGTCGACTTCCTGGTCGCGCAGGCGCTTTCTTTCCAGGCAGGCGGTGAGCCTGGCACGCAGGAGAACCGGGTTGAAGGGCTTGGGCAGGTAATCCTGGGCTCCCAGTTCAATACATCTGACGACGCTTTCGATCTCTTCCACGGCTGAAATCATAATCACTGCAATGTCGCGCAGGCGGGAGTCGGCCTTGAGATGTTCCAGCACCTGGTAGCCGTCCATTTCGGGCATCTCCACGTCCAGCAATACCAGGTCACATGGTTCGGCCCGCAGTTTTTCCAATGCCTGTCGTCCGTTTTCGGCCAGCGTAGCCTGGTAGCCGAGTCTGGCAATGTAACGCGAGAGCATGATACGATTGACGCTGTTGTCATCGACGATGAGGATAGAACCGCTCAGTAGTGATGGCGTTTGTTCTTTCATCTCTTGCAGTTACGTTTCTTTCTCACCCGCTGCCCCTGGTCTACCTGTCTTGTGGCACAAATATATGTGTAAAACAACGTACCTCTACTACATGATACAATCCTATTAAACGGTGGTCAAGGGTGAAAAACCGGTTGTGTTGCAAAAACTCTCATATGCCACGCTTGATGCCCAGACGCCGCTTTCCATGCTCTTTGGCTACCAGACGGCCACGCTGCGCAAAGCCAGAGGCTTGCCGATGGGTCTGAGGAGGGGGAGTTTTCCGCTGGCGGCGGTTGAGCTGGGTCAAGCGTCTCCTCTCGACACCAGCCCGACCCAATCCTCCGGCGTATTCACATTCACGAACGAGCGCAACTCGGGATCAACCAAACGCAGTTGCTCCTCTTCAACATACTCCACCGACGCCAATTCCAGCAGAGAACGCGGATCACGCCGCCCCCGTCGTATGCGCTCCTCAATCAATGGCAGAACCGTACGCGGGTAGATGGCCAGCAACACCTGTGGCACATGCTTCACGACGGGTACCAGCAACGCATCGGTCGGAGGTTGAGAGAGGAGAAACGAAACAAGCGCAGGTTGAATAAAAGGCATGTCAACCGCAACTACTAGCGCACGTGGTGCTTGCATCGCGCTTAGGCCGCTGTATAAGCCCATCAACGGCCCTTGATCGGGCATCTTATCAGTCACGACCCGCACGCCCGGTAGCCTATAGTTGGCTGCATCGTTTGCATCGCGAGCAACGAGGATCATCTCAGTACACCATGGCCTGAGTGTGAAGGCGATGTGCTCAGCAAAGGTAATGTGCAGGTTGCCAGGAAGGGGTAGCAGGGCTTTATTCGTGCCCATACGTGTGCTACGCCCTCCTGCAAGGATGATAGCTGTGTTTACCGTGAAGACGTCACCTTGCGTTTGCTGCTCTTGGGAACGTACTGCTGGCGATTCTGATAGGCCTTCATGTTTGCGCGTTCCTTGGGATAGGTGCGTACGAGGTACACGATCCATATAATCGCCCAGGCGACGAGACTGGCTAGCCAGAGGTAGCGCCAGATACGCCATGCGAAGAAGTATTGATCCAGGGCATAGCGCGCAAAGATCAGCGGATAGCCGAGGATGCAGATGACGGCAAGCCAGCCAAGATAGCGGTCTAGCATGTACTTGATGAGCGGTTTATCCCTCACAAAGCGTCTGCGACCTTCGACAGAATAGTAGAAGGTGATCAGGATACCCAGTGTACAAAAGATCAACCAGGGAATGTAAAAATGAAACGGTTCCTCCGGTACGGTCAAACCACCGTTGGTTGCCGCTGCGTATGGATCGGTAAACAGCCATTGAATCAAATTGAAATGCATAACAGTACCCCTCCTGGTACTTACGGATGCGTGAGCCCTTGTGGGAATCCTGTCTGGGGGACAGGTAACCAGGCTCCACTCTCCTGCCCCTATGTACATCATACCCATCATACCATGGTTCAGGCGAAGAGTCTATAGTTTTGGACTGATGGGTATCAGTGCGCCATGAAATGCTGCCAGAAGAGGTGCATACGCTCACGGAGCGCAGCATGTGCAGGTTTGCGTAAATATGGGTCGTCCTGCCAGAGTTTTGCGGCCAGGGAACGGGCAAGTTCAATCAGCGGGGTATCGCTCAAGTTGGCCATGCGCAGTTCTGGTATGCCGCTTTGGCGCACGCCGAAGAAGTCACCGGGGCCACGCAGGCGCAAATCTGCTTCCGCCAGCCGGAAGCCATCATCTGTGGCCTGGAAGATTTCCAGGCGCTCTTGTGCCTGGAGGCTAGCATCAGCACTGAGCACGTAGCAATAGGATTGATGCTGGCCGCGACCGACACGTCCGCGCAACTGGTGCAGTTGTGAGAGACCGAAGCGATCGGCGTCCTCAATGACCATGACGGTGGCGTTGGGCACGTCAATACCTACCTCAATGACCGAGGTTGCTACCAGAATGTCGAGTTCGTGATCGCGGAAACGACGCATGACCTGGTCTTTGTCGGCTGGCTTCATGGCTCCATGTAGCAAGCCAAGGCGCAGATTGGGAAAGACCTCCTGACTCAAGCGCTCGTATTCGACGGTGACGGCCTTGACAGCCAGCGCTTCGGACTCTTCGATCAGGGGACAGATGATGAAGGTCTGGCGCCCTGCGGCGACTTGCTGGGCGATGATCTTATTGGCCTCTTCACGACGAGCGCCGGAGCGCCAGCGGGAGATGATCTTCTGCCGACCAGGCGGAAGTTGGTCGATGACGGAGACATCCAGGTCGCCATAGAGCGTGAGTGCCAGGGTGCGTGGAATGGGTGTAGCCGTCATGACGAGCATGTGTGAGTGGTAGCCCTTCTGTCGTAAGGCATCGCGCTGCTCCACGCCGAAACGGTGTTGCTCATCGACGATGACCAGGCCCAGGCGTTGAAAGTTGACGTCCTCTTGAATGAGAGCATGGGTCCCAATGGCAACCATGGCTTGCCCACTCTCGATGGCATTACGCCCCATGTTTCGTTCGCGCTGGCGCATACTGCCTGTGAACAGGGCCGTATGAATGCCGAACGGCTCTAACATGCTGCTGATGCTGCGAGCATGCTGCTCCGCCAGGATTTCAGTGGGGGCCATGATGGCGCTCTGGTAGCCGTTGATGGCGGCCATGAGCAGAACCGCTGCCGCCACGACGGTCTTGCCGGAGCCAACGTCGCCTTGCAGGAGACGGCTCATGGGTCTCGTTTGGGCCAGGTCGGCACAAATTTCAGTGATGACACGCTGCTGTGCCTGGGTGAAGCGAAACGGCAAGGTTGCCTCGAATGGTTGGTCGGTGGCCAGCGCAGACCAGAGTGTAGACGCTGGTGGGGCAGGCCGCTCATCGGTCTCGATCCCCGCAGGACGCCCGTCGTCGCCCGCGTTGACCAAACCCGCCGCATCTGGCAATTCTGCAATCTTGTCAGCATCAATGAAAATTTTTGTCAGGTCAATCGTAAAAGCGTTGCCACGGGGGCCTTCTTGTTGCCAGCGCGTGCGCCGCTCCTGCATGCCGAGTTGGATCAAGAATAGTTCGTCGAAGGCCAGGCGACGGCGGGCAGCGTTCAATGCTTGCTCGTTTTCGGGATAGTGGATATGCGAGATGGCCTCCGGCAAGGGCATGAGTTTGCCCTCGGTCCGTATTGGTGCAGGGAGATGCTCAGGGACCATGGCAGCGTAGCGATCAACGACCCACTTGGTGAAACGACGCAGTGTCTTGGCGTGTAGCCCCTCCGTGAGAGGATAAGTAGGCACCAGGCGCCCGGTGTTGAGCAGATCACCCTGTTCAGGAAGCTCATGGCTACGTACCGAAAATTCGATTTTGTTGCCGAAGCGTTGCTTGACGCCGGTGACAACAAGGTAGGAACCTTTGGCTGCCTGCAATTGTTTTTGCAAATAAGGCTGGTTAAACCATGAGACGCGCATTTTGCCCGTTTCGTCCGAAATAGTGGCGATGGTGCGGACGCGCCCACCGCTTGTACGGCTGCTTTCGACTTCCCAGATCAGTCCCAGGGTGGTGCTGACTTCGCCAAAGGGGATGTTGGCGATTTTTTCGAGTTTGCTATAATCGCGATGTTCACGCGGAAAGTAAAAGAGCAGGTCGCGTATGCTACGGATGCCCAGGTTGTGCAGGCGTGCGGCTACCGATGGTCCCACGCCCGGTACGGCGGTGACATCGGCGCTCAACAGGGTGAGAGTGGTATGCCCCTGCGACATACTCGCCTCTAAACGAATAGGATTTTGTACCGTGCTTGAAGCAGGTGCTTTACCGTCGGTTTTGCCAGAGGTTGGCGAGGTAGGTAACACGTCCGTAGGGGCAGGGGTGGTGTGGATGGGAGGTGGGGACGCAGTCTGGGGGACTGTGTGCCGCAGTGGTTGCCCGCCTGGTCCTCCATTATTATCCAATTCGTCGAGTATAGCAATGGCAGCCCGCAGACTGGCGGCGCGCTGCATCGGGTCCTGGCGGCGGTAGCCTTCCAGGTGTTCGGTGAAGCGATGAATGGGTCTGAGGTCGAGTCCTGCGTTCCTACAGACGGTGCTGGTTTCCTCGGCCCAGCGCACGACAAAGAGCTCCAGTCCGCCGGGTTTGACGACACTGTCTTGATGGTTCGCGCGTTGTTCGAGTTGTAGGACTTTTCGTGCTCGTGCTATGTATGGTACGAGCACGCCGTTGGTTTGTGTTGACATGGTTATTCTGGCACTAACGTTCTAGTTTCAGCAGGTTGTTGCCTCCTTACTATAGTGGGTAAATGGAACGAATGTCAAGAGACCGATCTTGATGGTTATTTTAATACAATCTTAATTGGTAACTCCTCATCCCGCGTGCCTGTTACTATTTTTCAATGTTTCACGGCACTCCTAGTTCTGTTCCTGGTGGAATAGCAGTGGAGAAATCGTAACTGCATTGATCTACCTATAACCATCTCTTCATCACTTCTCAACTGTTATTTAACCACTGCATGATTAAATGGCAGAGGTTCAAGGGAACAATTTCCCTGACTTCGCGGGTAACTCCTCAGGACTCCTCACCACCTTCGGTGGTTCGCAAGAGTTTTTGCTGCGGGCTTGGCAGCCGCAGGCTGCCAAGCCCGCAGCAAAAAAGACGCGAGCCGCCGTAGTAGAGTGCCGATTTATCGAGCACGTGCAGCGAGGAATCAGGCACCTGAGGAGTTACCTTCGCGGATATTTGCCGCCAGTTCCGAACAGATTGTGTTCAGCGGAACTGGGTTCGGCTCTTTCGAAAGAGGAAGTAACAAATGATGACTCTCTTGAGAAGAAAGGTTCTCACGTTCGCTCTTGTTTTGATGACTATACTTGCGCTGGCAACAACCGTCGGCAATAGTCACACTGCACATGCTGACAATAGTGGAACCGTATTTGCCTCCTCGAGTACGGTGCCCTTACTCCAATTTCCAGAAGGCCTTACTTCCTGGAAAGGGAAGGTCTACGTTGCGACCTACAATGTCAATTTGGGTGCGAGCAACCATATCCTTGTCTTCGATGCAGGCACTGGAAACCTGCTCAACACCTTGGGAGATCTGCCTGGACAGCAGGATATCAGTGCAGGGCCCATCAATGGACTGACGATTAATCAGACCACAGGAGACCTCTATGCCGCTGCCAATGGCATTGGCTACATTCTCCGCATCCAGAACCCGAATAGCCCTACTGCTCAAGTGAGCCGCTTTTCACATTTCCCAAACAACGGGGGACCTGAAGACATGGCATGGGATAAGCAGGGCGACCTCTACGCAAGTGACTCCACCTTGGGACTGGTCTATCGTATCCCGCAGGGTGGTGGTGATCCGACGTTGGTCATTGGACCTGCTGGCTCGGGAGCTCCCGTCAGCGATAATGGGCTGCTCCAGTCTCCTGTGGCTGGCATTAGTCCCAATGGCATGACCTTCAGCGCGAACTACCGCACGCTCTATATTGCTAACACGTGGGCTGATAGCATTGTGGCATTTGATGTGAATAGCCAAGGACAAGTGACAGGCAATGCACGCATCTTTGCGCAAAATAAGAATGACGACTTAGAGGAGTACCCGACTGGGTTCACGGGCCTGCTCCAGAGCGATACCCAAATTGGCGCAGCTGCTTCTACCTGGTTGAATGGGCCTGATGGGCTGGCTTTGGACAATCAGGGGGATGTGTGGGTTGCCAGTGATCTGGGTGATAATCTTACCGAGTTAGATAGCACTGGTCATCTGATCGCGACCTATGGCACTTCTGCTGTGACGGCCAGCGGACTGCTCAACCAGCCAGCCAGCTTGACCTTCGTGGGCTCAAGTCTCTACGCCACGAACATGAGCATCTTTACAGGCCTTGCAGGTCAGCCCATTCTCCCATTTGGCGTTGTCTCCTTCAACGTTGGTGTATCTGGTGCTGGCGGGAATGGCAACGATTAAGTGGGGAGGTTGCGTTGCAAAAAAGGTGATGCTATGGTAAACTCTGCTTCTATTCAAGAACAACACCCGCGTCATCAATGTGGAACCACCTGGAAATCCGAAGACTTGTACATCGGATTATTTTAATACAATCTTAATTGCTAGAGCGGGAAAGTGTCTCTATAATGCGACAAGGGCACATTTCCTAGGGGAGGGAAGATCTCAAGGAGGTGTTGTGCCGTAACGAGAGAGGACATGTGGATAATTCCTCTCCATTGAGAAAGTGCGAGAGGGGGTGCTGGACAAGCACCCCCTCTCCACGAATTCGGGTTAAATGCTTCCATGTTGAACTCGCGGAATATCCAAACTATCACCTGATAGCAAGCAGCAGATGGTAAGGTCGCTTCCGCAACGTTTCCCTGGAAGCATTTAGGTAAGGAGTCTTCTGTGGTCAAAAAATATGCGCGACCCATTGTCTCAGAAACCTATGTCGCCAAGGTCATGCCCTTCCGGTTTGGCACTATCGATATGATCGCGATCTACGTGATTGCCTTGTTCTGGATCAATAATGCAGCCAGTGCCGCTGCCGGCGGCGTCGTTTCCATCATATATTTGCTCCTCGGGGCGCTCACGTGTTTTTTCCCCTGCGTGATTGCAACCGCGCAACTCGGGGTGCTGTTTCCCCATGAAGGCTCCCTCTACAACTGGACGTCCAGGGCGCTCGGCCGATTTTGGGGGATGCTGATCGGGTTTTTCCTCTGGCTGGCGGGCGTGCTCGCCATCGTGGCCGGGGCGGATACGTTCGCCACCTACCTTCAGGGACTCAATAACAATTGGCTGTCCCAGCCCTGGCAGCAAGGTCTCCTCATTATGGTGGTCATCATCTTCTCTGCCGCCCTGGCCTGTCAACGCGTTGCCACCAGCCAATACCTCGTCAAATTTGCGGCCTGCTTCATTGCCGTTGTGGTAGTCCTGGTCGGGCTCTCAGCTCTCGTGTGGCTGCTCACTGGACAGCATGTCGCGACGAATTTTCAGCACTCGGCCGACTGGTCCATCACACCGGGTAACTATAGCTTGTTCGGCCTCATCACGCTACTCTATCTTGGCACCAATATCCCACTCAATATGGGCGGAGAGGTATCGGGCCGTCGTGTGGTGACACAGCACCTCCTGTGGGGAGCCCTCTTTGTCGTCGTTAGCTACCTTGTCGTGACCTTTGCCATCCTCGTAGTTCGCGGACCAGCGATTCTGCAAACAGCGGTGCTTCCGATTGAGGTTGTGACGACGGTAGACCTGTCTTTGGGCAAGGTATGGGGAAATATCGTCACGCTTGGGATCCTGCTGTTCTTCGTCATGGTACCGATGGTCTACACGGCGGCCTCTTCCCGTATCCTCTTCGCGATGGCCGTCGATCATTGGCTGCCGGAGCAGCTGACTAAGTACCTGGGAACCCTCAATCGTCAGCGCGTTCCGGCCCACGCGATCTATTTGCAGACCTGCCTGGCCATCTTTTTTACTGCTGTCGCCTTCGTCATCGCCCCCTACCTTGTCAGATTGGGATCGCCCCAGGACCTGGCAAACAAAGTGTTTTTGGTCACCTCAGCCTCCGTGGAAATTGTCTGGACGCTCGCCACGATCTTCCTGTTTGTCGACGTAAGTATGCTCGCGCTTCGTCATCGAGCGACCTTCAGCCGAGTTCGCATTGTTCCGCCGCCGCTCCTGTGGGCAAGCTGCGTGATCGGCCCTGTTGCTTGCGTTTTGGCCATCGTTGGTACCATCGGGTACTCTTGGGCTCCTCCTCTGATCGACAACACACAGTGGCTGCTTTGGGTGAGCGGGTTTACCTTAGCGGTCATTGTAGTGAGTATCGTTGGCGTCCTGTTTGCCTCCGCGGTGGCAGAAAGCTCGGAAATGTGGCGCGAGCTCGACGTCCCAGAAAAAGACTTTCGATTTGAGGACTTCAGGGCAGCGGTGGAGGCGCAACAGGTCAAGAACCAGACGTAAAGAGGACGCTCGCCCCTGTCTGCTCGATGTGATGGGCTGCTCTCTCTTCGTCTTTCCAAGCGACTTGCGGATCGAACGAGGATGCTGTGGAGGGAGTCCTCGTCGCGGCGGGTGCGCGTCCTCCAGAGAGCCTGGACACGAACGCTGGAGCGCGTGATTCCCCCAGCGAAGGTGCCTCACGTGTCCATTTCCAGCAGAAAGGCATGTATTCCATTCCATTCAGACATTGTCTTATCATGCTCGTAAGGAGATATATCATATGGAAAGCTTAGCTTTTGCCGACGAACAATGCACCTCACTAGCATACATCCCATCCCCACAGAGGCTCTCACGTGCTTCTGCCACAGGCTATGTCACCGCCGAGGCGGATTCCTATGATGGGCGAAATGGTCCGCTTCTTGACCTGGGCCTGGCGGTGAGCCCCATCGGCCCGGCCCCTGAGTTGCAGGAACTCCTGCACCAACGGGATCCGTTCCGGGAACTCTCTGCCTACCCCCGCGATCCGTATCAGCGCGAGACGCGCGAGATCGTGCTCAAAGGGATAGGCGTGCAAGGACTCACGCCAGAGTCCCTGCTCTTTGCCGGGAATGGAAGCTATGGGGCCGGAGACGAGGTCATTCGGTACGTCCGTCATCTGGGGTATACGACGGTCTTTGTGCCTGCCTACTCGTTTCCGAACGTGTTCCAGTGGGCCGCACGGCACCTTTTCGAGCACTTGCCGCTCCATCCGGTCACCTACCACCCAGCAGTGTCATTGCAGCAAGTCTTGTCGATGAACCGGGACACGCTGAGAGGCACCATTATTTATATCGATTACCCCAACAATCCTTTCGGGAATGCAGACCCTGAGCTGCTCAGGCGAGTGGTTGACCATGTGGCGGCCATGCAGGGCCTTCCCCTGGTTGATCTGGCTTTTGGCGAAGTATTGGGGGAGGAGTGTCGCCAGGCCATTCAGTACACCCTCTCGAGGGGTGGCATCTGCCTCGCGTCGCTGTCGAAAACGCAGGGCCTTCCTGGATTACGGGCGGGCTATGCCGTCCTCTCACCAGACCTTGCTTTAGGATATGCTGGAGCGCAACAACTGGTTTTCGGAATCCATAGCGAGGCGGAATATATCTATCGAAGGTTATTCGAACGCGCTAGTGACGGAAGCACCCTGGCGCACCGGCAAGCGGAGCAAGTCGCTCGCTATAATGTGGAGACAAACGTCCAACTGGTTGAAAGGTTGCAGCGACTTGGGCTTGAGGTAGGAAGGTCTGATCCGAGAACACCTATACAAGTCGTGATCTCCCGAGATGCCCACTTCCATCAGAAATTGCTCCAACAAGGCATCATCACAGAGAGTCTTCGTGGTTATGGAATCACGCTACGCAATGGTCCTGGATACCAGGATGCGGCGGTGCGCATGCTCACCCCAGGTCCGGGGCAACTGGAGGAAGTCCTGCGCAGGGTAGCATTAGCCCTGTGCTGAACCGATTAACTTAAGGCGATCTCCCAAGGGAGCCCGCGCTGGGCCGAGGCTTCACCTCGCAAGGGCTGTAACGGGCAATTGCCAATAGGACAGGCGATATTGGGGTCCTGTGACCGCCAGCGCTGCGGTGTAGCCAGGTAGCCCCGGGTCAATCTCGCACAGAGCACAGCTGTCTTGCTCCCATGGCATCTGGAGGATTGCCGGTTCACCGGGGGAGGAGGCGAGGAGGATCGTAACGTCCTTCCAGGATTCTGCACACCCCAGGTACTTGAAATAGGCCTCGTGTAGGCTCCACAGCCGGAAGAAGGCCTGCAATCGCTCAGGGATGGGGAGCGCTTGGAGCGCGGCGAAGGTGCGCGGCGAAAAGCGATTCTGCGCGATGGAGAAGATGGCGCCACTGGGATCAATCCGTTGCAGATCGATCCCAATACTACGTCGGCGGGTGAGTGCGATGAGGGCATGCCCCCAGGAGTGCGACGAGTTAAACCGGAAGAGATCATCCCCGGTGGAGGTGTCCAGGAAAGGCTTCCCATGGGCATCCGTTGCGATGATCAGCTCTTCAGGGGTGTGTCCGAGATAGCGTGCGAGAAGCAAGCGGAGCGCACTGCGGTATGCTATATAGTTCTCGCGGGTCATCTCGCACACATCCCCCAGATGCAGGGTGCGTTCGCTGGGGAACCCCGCTGCGATGAGGCGCTCTTGTACGGAAAGCACGCGCGTCCACGCGGGCAGCAGTGCCCTGTCCAGAGAGAGAGGGACATGCCACACATGCACCTCGTCGGGCAAGAGCACCTGCCTGCTCGAAGGCAACGTTGTGTTCCATACAGGAGTGGTGACATCCGGTTCCTTTCGCGCATCCACAAGCTATGCGCTTTGTTTCAGCTGGGCCCGCTTACGTTCGATCTCCGCTGCAATGTGGCGAATCGTGGGCTTGCGGGCAATGGACAGCTCGCCGATGTAGACGCCGCTTGCCTCTTTGATCGCCGCAGCGAGATGGGCGACGGAGAAGGAATCTCTTCTGAACGTCGTGAGCTTGGCATCGATACTGAGTGCACTTGGATCGATGTGGAGGAAGCTTGCAAAGTGTTCTACCAGCCGCTGCTCAAGCCAGGTCTGCGGGGCACTATATGCCTGATCTAGAGCGGCGGTCATAGGCAGTTTCCACGCTTTGAGCGCACCTGTATCCAGTTTGCCGTGGGCTGTGACGGGCATTGCGTCCAGCGGGACAATGACGTGCGGCATCATGGATGCAGGGAGTCTGGCGGCAAGTCGATCCCATAACAACGGCAGCGTTGTAGTTGCCTCGCGATCCTGCATCAACACAACAAAAGCGACGAGTTCGGTTACACCCTTAGCATTCGGGCGATCCACCACTGCACAAGAGAGGACGGCCGCATCCCCCATCAGGATGCCTTCAATCTCCTTTGGTTCAACGCGTACCCCACGCACCTTGACGTATTCTCCTGCGATACGTCTCATATACATGAGCGCTCCGTCCGGGAGCCAGGAGACGATGTCCCCGGTTCGATACCATCGCGTCTCGGGTATCCCTTCGATATCGGGAGGAGTAAACCGCGCCTTCGTGAGTGCTTCCTGGGTATAGCCCACAGCCAGGCCCACTCCTGCAATGTAGAGCTCCCCTTCTTCGCCGACATTGGCCAGCCGTCCCTGTGTGACAACATAGATGCGGTTGTTCTGGATAGCTTTCCCAACAGAAGGAGGCCGGCCATTGGCCTCGCATTGGCCAATGGTAAGGCAGATGGTTCCCTCGGCATGGCCCAGAGCGTTATAGAATGCCCGCCCCGGTGCCCATCGTGCCACCACGGCAGCGGTGCACGCTTCCCCGACAGAAATCAGGATGCGCAGGTCGGGCAGGGTCTCGGAGGGAGGCATGATGGCCAGCACGGATGGTGTGAGGGTCGCGACCGTAATGCGCGCTCGCCGCATGAACTGGGCCAGATGGCTGCCAGCTTCGAGCTCCTCTTCGGTCCCTAGACACAGCGTCGCTCCCACCAGGTGAGCCATCATGATCTCCCAAACAGCAGCGTCAAAGCTCATCGGTGAAAATTGGAGCACTCGATCATCAGACCCGACACCAAATGCACGTACCTGAGCCACATGCAGGTTGCTCAGTCCTTGATGGGCAATTTCCACGACCTTGGGAACCCCGGTGGTCCCTGAAGTCGAAATCAAGTAGGCGACGTTCGAGAGCGTTGTGCTGCTCATGACATTCTCGCTGCCCTCTCGCGCAAGAGCTTCTCCTTCGGCATCCAGGCAGATGACCCTGGCCTCGTGTTGGGGAAGTCTCGCGAGCAGCTGGGCCTGCACCAGAATAATCTGCGGTTGGGCCTCTGCCAGAATGGACGCGATACGGTCCTTGCTAGCCGCCGTATCCATCAGCACCACGGCGCAACCTGCTTTCAGAATGCCCCAGAAACCAACGAGGGCCAGAGGAGACGTATGGCTCACGAAGAGCGCCACTCTCGGCTCTACCTCAACAGCACCCATCGCGGTTCCAGAGCGACCCGTTGCGTCCATCCCCAATACCCTCCTCACATACCGCGCCACTTGATTGGCTTCCGTATTGATTTGCTCGTAGCTGAGAGCCTGGTCCTGCGACAGCACTGCTATCGCATTGGGGGTTCGTTGTACTTGAGCTTCAAAGAGCTCATGCAGACAGTGCTGCGGATACGCTGCTTCTGTCTGGTTCCAAACTGAGAGCTGCCTGCGAAGCGCTCCAGGGGATAAAGGAGACGTGTAAAAAGATGGTTCAAAAGAAGGTGGCGGAGTTGTGTTCTGCACGGGTCTTCTTCTCCTGGCTCATGAGCATACCTCTTCCAGAGGTTCTCGTACAAGGCGCAACTACAATGACGCTTTCAACCGCACGGGCATAGATTCCAGGCACCTCACGTTCGAATGGAGCATACGCCAGTGCAAGTGCTCATACGGGACCGATATCTGATAGTCAGGGAACATGTCCAGGAAGAGCGAGACGGCGACTTCGGACATATTTTCGGCTAGAGGTCCACCAAGACAGGCGTGAGGACCAACGCTAAAACCGAGGTGGCGGCTCGTGGGACGGCAAATGTCGAACACATGAGGGTTCGCCACTCCTTCTGCGTCCTTGAACTGCCTCCCATCTCGATTGGCCGCCGGCAGCAGGACGAACACGACTCGACCAGCAGCGATGACCTGCTCGCCAATGGCCACATCGACCTTTGCCCTGCGTGCTAAAAATTGTGAAGAGCCATCAAATCTCAGGACCTCTTTCACCGCTCGGTGGATCAGGCCAGGGTCCTCTCTGAGCAGTTTCAGTTGATCTGGCTCCTGACGCAGCCAGTAGAGTGCCATCGTAATCACGTGAGTCGTTGTCTTATACCCTCCTGAAAGGAAGACGATGCAATTGGCGATGATCTGCTGGTCGGTCATGCCCCCGCGAATCATGTCACTGATGAGGTCCTCCCCCAGGTGCCCTCGGCGTTCCTGAACGACCTGCGCCAGGTAGCTGATTACTTGCCTCATTCCCATTACGGCCTCCTCGACATCACTGCAGGGAAGACCAAGAAGAATTCCATAGGCATCATTCCATTGCATCAACTGATTGAGGTAGGATCGCTGCAATCCCAAGAGTTCAATGCTCAGGAGCGTGGGTAACACCCCCGCGTACTCACTTACGAGATCCATCTCCTCGTGTCCCTGTTGCTTAATTGGAGTCAGCAAGGCTTCCGCTTCCTGTCGAAGAGTTGTACGCCAGTCTCTCTTCGACTTTGACAGCAGTCGCGGAGACAGGATCGTTCGTATCTGACGATGGCTCGAGGTATGGGTATCGAGGAAGAGCATCTGCTCTTGTAAGAGAACCGCTACCTCGGTATCCGGAGGAGCTAACGGGATTGGCGCAAACCTCTTCTCATCTTTCAGAATCTGCTCTCCCTCTGCAAATCCGGTACAGACCCACCCTAGCGTCTCATCGAGATAGACTGGACCAAAGCTCCTGAGTTGTTCGAACCAGGGATACGGGTTGGCCATGATTTGTGGGTCGGTAAGGCTATAGAGCGTAAACTCATCGCTCCACTGGTCTGTAGAACTGCTAAGAACGTGCTGCATGAAGGTGTATCCTTTGCATGGAATAAGCAGGACAGGATGGCATACCTGCCCAAAGACTGCAAAGAGGAACGGCTTACTGAGGACGTTGCTACGATGCTCCTGACCCAATTGCCGGAAAGGGATCGTTTCTTTCCAGGCACACATCGTCTGTTCACTTCTCTGAAGTGAGCTGAAATAAAAAAAGCCACAACGCTACAATAAAATGGTAACAGACCAGCTCACAAAAGTCAAGTCATCGCCCCTTGCTTGAAGATGTGCCTTTGCTTGATTTCTATGTTATACTATTGCCGTGTCCATTCCCATAAGCTAGGAGCGAGCAAGGATGTCACAATACAGCCCCAGGCCCGATGCCAAATTCGATAAAGCGGAACGGCTTCCCACCAATATCATCGTACTGTTGATAGCACTGGTGATGCTTCTTATAGGAGGCGGTATTGGACTTGGTTATCTCTTCATTACCGGCCAGATGACTGCTCGCATCGAGGCCACAGCCAGCACCGCTACCGCTTTTGCCGCTGCCACAGCCAGGACGAAGGCTGCCTCTACTGCCACTGCCGCCTCCAATGCCACCGCGACAGCCAATGCCAACGCCACCGAGATAGCTATTGCCGCCGCTACTGCCACTGTCCAGGCTAATGCTCAAGCCACGGTCAGTGCCGTTGCCACTGCCACCGCTCAGACCAATGCTCAAGCCACTGCTACCGCCTCAGCCATTGCCGCCAATCTTAATCCCTATCCGCCCGGCCGCGGGACACTGGCCCTCAATGATGCCTTGCGTGATAATAGCAAAGGCAACAACTGGGACACCAATGCCACGAACTGTGCCTTCACTGGTGGAACCTACCATGTGAGCGCGCCAAACATAAGCTCACTCGCAACCTGCGCTGCCAGGTCTACCAACTTCAGCAACTTCGCCTATGAAGTGCAGATGACAATCATCAAAGGCGATACGGGCGGCATCCTCTTTCGCGCTAATGCTACGAATAACACATCCTACATCTTCTATGTCTCGCAGGCTGGACGTTACGAACTCGTCCTCTGCCCAGGTACCACCTGTCACGACATCATACCCACCGCTCCCAGTCCGGCTATCATCCAGGGGCTAAACAAGCCCAACTTGCTGGCTGTGGTAGCACTAGGAAACACCTTGACGCTCTATGTCAATCACCAGCAAGTTGGCCAGGTGACTGATAGCACCCTCAGTCAGGGTCAGATTGGCCTGGTTGCCAGCGCCTTTGCAACGGCTGGTCACCCGACGGAGGTGATGTATAGCAACGTGAGAGTGTGGACGTTGTGAGGAGAAACGCAACATGGAGAACCTGGAACAACGTCTTGCGCGTATACGCGATGATCGTGAGCATGGATCGCGCTGGCTGGTACGTGAAGCCATCTCACTGTTACATGACTTAGCGACTGAAGAGACCTTACCAGCACATGAACGAGAGCAACAGGTCCGTAAGGCGGCACAAGCGCTGGCGCACGCTCGTCCGGCCATGGCCGCGCTGGCCGTTGCCATGGGGCGCATCCTCAGCGCACAGGATGGTCTGGCAGGTATAGCTCGTGAAGCAAGCCGGTTACTGGAAACATACGATCAGGCAGTGGAACGTATCACCGCCTACGCCCGGCCATTGCTCAGAGGAACGTTGATGACGCACAGCCTCTCAGGTACGGTGCTGGGAGTACTCAGCGCCTGCAGCGCGCAGATTGAGCGCATCATAGTACTGGAAGGGCGTCCCCGCTATGAGGGCCGCGACGTGGCACGCGCCCTGGCCCAACATGGCATAGCGATCACATTGCTGACCGATGCCCAGGCCGATATCTTTCTCCCCCAGTGCCATGCCGTCGTGGTTGGCGCAGATAGTGTGCTGGCAAATGGCGACGTGCTAAACAAGGCGGGTACCGCATTATTGGCCTGGGCCGCACATGGGCATCATGTTCCGTTCTATGTACTCTGCGAGACACTGAAAATTTCGCCACGACCGTGGTCTGGTGACTTGAGCCAACTGGAGGAGAAAGAGCCTGATGAGGTGTTGGAGCAACCTATCGCAGGCGTCACGGCTCGAAACTTCTATTTCGATCACACTCCGGCAAAGTTGGTGACGAGCATTATCACAGAACAGGGCCTGATGAGCAGGCAAGAGGTAAAGCAGATGGCAATCAGGGCCTTGCATGATGAACAGGCGCTCAATAGGATGCGAAAAGAGTCCTAAATATTTGGCACAAAGAGGTAATCTGAGTATCCTATGTGGTAGGGAAACGTTGTTTATAACAATGTAACTACCGATCCTGATTCCTCGCCGCACGTGCTCGATAAATCGGCACTCTACAGCGGCTCGCGCCTATTTGTGTCGCGGGGTAACTATTCAGGTACCTTTCTCGCGCCGCCTGCGGCGGCCCTGGAAAAAGAAGGGGATTTTGCGGGGACACCCCGCGCCCCGGCCAGGGGACTGCGTCCCCCGGCACCCCCTGCTGAATAGTTGTGTTGCGGGCTTGGCAGCCGCAGGCTGCCAAGCCCGCAACACAAAAACCTCTTGCGAACCACCGAAGGTGGTGAGGAGTCTTGAGGAGTTATGTAACAATTAAGGGGGGTAAAGGTGGATAGTGATCAAGCACCTCAGAGCCAGCCAGACGAATCGGCGCCATGTGATGAGGGAACAATACCGGTTAAGGCGGAATCGCCTCAGGAAGAGCTTCACGAGTTCTTGTGGCTCTTTGAGTATGGAATGGGGATGGATGCCTCTTTCTTGAACAGTCGCGAGCGACTTGCTGGCGCTGCCCTGCTCTACGGATCGGCAGTCTTGAAAGGTTATCGAATCGCTTTTGATGCTCTGGGGTCGCAGGCGGGTCAGATTGTGGCAACCATCGTGCCCAGCTCGGAGTATGGAGCAGAAGTCTGGGGTGTGCTGTATCGTATTCCGCATCGGCTGACCAGGACGGAGCATCCAGCTACTGAGCCAGCACCGCTTGACAAGGCGCACGCTGCTCCTTATTTTGAGTCTTTGCAAGTGGTGGTGTATGAAACACATCGGAAGCGCGAGGTCACAGCGATCACCTATATTGCCGCCACCATGGCCCGACAACAGTTTCAACTGCGCACGCCAGAGCAGCAAGTCGTCGATACCTTGTACGCAAAGCGCCTTGTAGAGAGCGCCAGGCAGCACCAATTGCCTGAGGCATACCTTCAGGAACTGCTCGTACGCCTCGCTGTCAAAGCGGGGAAGCAATCAGCTCTACTGGAGCAGAACACCGAGCCGATCTCCGTCGTGATGGGTAAAACGAGTGCACAGACTGCAACAACAGCTACCCGCCAGACCTCTTACGACTGCAGTAGAGTGCCGATCTCCCTGTCTGGGGGACAGGGATTGAGAGCACGTGGTCGCTGGTTGATGGCGTTTGCGCTCTACCTGGTGATACTGCTGCTAGGAGTGCTGACCCTGGCTGTCCTTCAAGGACTGGGGGTATGGAGCTGGGTATTTACTGCTCATTTTACTCCTCTAGGTGTCCCCTGGTTTGTGCTAATCTATGGATTACTGGGTGGTTGTGTGAGCAACATCATGGTGTTGGAACGGCAACATAGCATCAACCCACCGACATTCGTACTGATAACATGGTTTGCGCGCCCGTACTTCGGTGCTCTACTCGCAGCACTGACCTACCTCGCATTAAACAGCGGATTCTTTACCCTGAGTGAAGGTGTGCTACAATACAATGCCTTATGCTCATTAGTCGGTGCTCTCGCCGGTTTGTGTGCAGGCTGGATATGCTACAGACGAGCTTGAATGCCTTGTGCTAACTGGCGCATGTTGTACAATGGTAGGTGGATATTCAGGCAACTAACGAGGCATCCTGCTAGGTATGCCCTTTCAGTTCCATTCGTCGTGTCATAGCGTAGATGTACCACCAGTTGCCCCTCGCGGGCACCCTGTCGAAGAGACAGCTAACCCAGAAGGAGAGAGTCTATGCCAACTTACATTAGTCTGGTGAATCTGACAGAACAAGGCATTAGGGAAGTCAAAAATGCCCCCGAACGTTTACAGGCTTTCGACTCCGCTGCAAGAGAGGCGGGCGGGAAACTCGTAGGGTTCTATCTCGTCATGGGACAGTATGATTATGTGGTGATTACAGAGGCTCCCGATGATCAGACCGCGGCCCGTCTGATCCTTGGCACGATTGCTCAGGGCAGCGTGCGTACGCAGACGATGCGTGCTTTCCCTCGCGAGGAGTTCGAGCAGATTGCTCGTAGTTTCCAATAGACCTGGCTCCCCGCCGGCGGCGGCTCGCTCATTCTGGTGGAGGGTCCGCACCCTCCATCAGAATAGTTACCTACAGGCTATCGACGGGAAAGATCGCCTGCACGACGCGTTCAGGATCGTGACGAGCCAGGGTATCATCTTCCAGATTCAGATGCCCAATCACCACATTAGGAACAAGGCGCGTCAGGCTTGCACGATCTGCCACCACAGGTTCACTCTGCTCCGCAGCATAGGTCTTGAGCACTTCCGGCAGGAATGGGCCATCGTTGACGATCACACAATCTACACGCCCACCCAGATACTGATGGATCGCATTGACGAAATTTGAGGCTTTGTAGCCATCAGTCTCGCCATGTTTAGTCATCAGGTTACATATATAGACCTTCTCAGCCTCAGACTCACGCACAGCACGGGCTATATCGCGCACTAACAGATTAGGAAGAAGACTCGTATACAGATCACCAGGACCGATGATGATGGTGTCAGCACGCCGAATAGCGCGGACTGCTTGTGGGCAGCCAGGAGCATCTTCTGGCTCCATCCGTAAGCGAAGAATGGGTGAGAGAGGACCAGGATGTTTCTTGCCCCGCGTATCAATTTCCGTCTCACTACAGATGGTGTTCCCATCTTCCAAATCGGCGCAAATCATCGTGTGTGCCAGCGTGACCGGCAGGACACGGCCTGCCGTATTAAGCAGTTCTTGTGCATCTTCAAGCGCAAGTAAAAGTTCACCATTGTTAATGTCTTGTAGCCCTTTAATAATCAGATTCCCCAGACTATGACCACCTATCCTACTCCCAGCAATGTCATTGTCCTCGGTACGCTCAAAACGGTGCATGAAGATCTCACGCCACAACGCACCGTTGCGTGCCAGGGCCACTAATGACATGCGTAGATCCCCCAGTGGCAACTGGCGGCGAAACTCGTCCATCAGCATGCGTGAACTGCCACCACTATCCGACATAGTGACAATGGCGCTGATTTTGAGCGGATACTTTTTTAAGTGCGATAACAGCGAGAAGGTTCCAGAACCACCTCCAATAGTGACAATACGACGCCCTGCGAATCGATCTCCATTGCGATAATTCCCCAGCACGCTAGCTCTCCTGTGGCTGATCTCAGCTTCATCGTTCACCATACATTCCTTCCTCCGTAGTGATGATTTTACCTTCAGTCTACCACGGGCCTACGAGCCATGCAAGAAAGTGAGAAAGTGGTCATACCCCCTTGACAAAATACGATATATCGTTATAATAATTAGTAAGATAACGATATATCGTTATCTCGGAGTAACTCTTCAGGACTCCTCACTGCACGTGCTCTCATTACCTTCCCCCCAGGCAGGATTGCTCGGCACTCTACGGCAGTTCGCTAGAGCTTTTTTCTGCGGTGGGCATGGCAGCCGCAGGCTGCCATGCCCACCGCAGAAAAAAGCCGTGCGAGGCGGCGACGAGCAAGAAAAGAGAAGACCTGAATAGCTACGTTTCGGAAAAGATATACGAAAGGAGCATAAACAAATGTTTAGGCGATTTGCTTACCAATTTCAGGGTCCAGGAGAAGAGGAGTGGACTCCCCCCTGGTTGCGTGACGAGCGGCGTGGGCCGCGTTTCTTTGGTATACGGCGCCGCCTGTTTGGTCCACACGGCCCCTTTGGTCACGGTGGTCCCGAGGGGGGCATGGGTCGTTTTTTCGGACGCGGTGATCTCAAATATGCCCTGCTAGAACTCTTACAAGAGCGGCCTATGCATGGGTATGAAATGATGAAGGCGCTGGAGGAGAAATCCGGTGGTTTCTATGCGCCCAGCCCCGGTTCAATCTACCCCACGTTGCAGATGCTGGAGGACCGCGGCCTGGTCTCCGTCGAAGAGGTGGAAGGCAAGAAGGTCTATAGTCTCACGGATGCCGGACGCGCCTTTCTGGCCGAACGGCAGAAACAGGAAGAAGATGTTGCCGGACCTCCCTGGATGCGTGGACGCGACCGCGCTGGACGGCGCGGCTGGCCGGAAATGCAGGCGCTACGCAGCGAGGCTGGCGAAGTGATGCGCCTGTTCGTGATAGCTGGCAGAATGTCCTTGCAAAACCCGGAGCAACTCTCGCGTCTGCGCGGAATCATTGAGCACACGCGCAAGGAGTTGACCGACATGATCTATGGCTCTGGTTCCCAGCAGGGGCAAGCCTCGTCAACTCCTCCAGGACCATCGGTTGAAAATGCCTGATGACCCAAGCGGGGGAGTCTCTTGTATACTACTAACAATTGGGGTATACTATATTACAACGGGAGTCTCCTAGCCACTCTGTGGGCGCGGTGGCGGGGAAGCAAGATTTCCGTTTTTTTGTGGTTTCCTGGCGAGGCAACCTTACAGGTGCGGCCTCCGCCAGGTTGTCATTCCGGCCTCAGGCGTACCAGCATCACGCCGAACCACAGGACCCAAAGGGCAAAACAGAGGATGGCCACCGTGGTCAGCGCTGCTTGCCCGCCGCCGGGCGTGCTGGCAACTGCCACCGCACTCCCACTGAAGAGGGCTGCCAGGGCGAGCGCCATGTAACCGAAAACGATCCATATCCCTGGCCAGAGACGACGCCCTTTGCTAGCAATCACTGCTCCGAAGAACAGGCACGCAAACGCCAGTAACCCGCCACCGACCGTATTGGTCGTGATAGCAAATGCGCTCGAAAGCCAGGCAACGTTGTTTGCTACGGGGGTTTGAGGAGTGTATGTGGCTGCACTGGCGACAAGATAGATGGTGCCTGCCAACGTACCAAGCACATAAAGGATTATGCCAAAGAGTCCCGACCATGCCGCTATTACTGCATAACCTTTCCCACGCCATGCATCAGCAAATACATCCTCTTGTTGAACCTCTTCGTCCTCTCCCTCATCTCCTGCATCTTCCTCGTCTTCCTCGCCTCCCAAAACTTCCTGGGCGACAATAATGCGGAACAAGGTAAAGGGCAGCGTGAACAGGAGGGCAAAGGCAATCACGAGCAAGAGGCGGTAGCCAACGAATTGAATGCTGTGGCTGGTGATCCAGGCCAGGTAAGGGCCGAAATGATTGCGCGCTGCGGCGGCCAGGGCATCATTGTATCCTTGCGGCACGAGCGCGAGGGCCTGGTAGAGTGGTACGACCAGCAACAACAAGAGTGCGCCTATGATGTAGTAGACGCCATTGGTGTGCAGCTTCGATAAGAATGTGCGTTTCATTATAAAGCACTCCCTTGCTTACGGACTCTTTTTCTATTATAGTACCTAATACGGTAACTACTCGTAACTGCTCAGGACTCCTCACCACCTGCGGTGGTTCGCAAGAGTTTTTTGTAGCGGGCATGGCAGCCTGCGGCTGCCATGCCCGCTACAAAAAAAATGCGCGCCGCCGCAGGCGGCTTGGAACGCCATGCTGCACGTCTGGAAAAATGGTCAATGACCGAGACAGTGGCGTTGGAGCGCATGCTTGCTCAGTATTTTAAGAGGGGGGGAGCGGCGAACGGCGAAGAATTTTTAGCCGTCCTGGATACGGATGACTCGCGTGGCCTCTCGCTCGCCATCTCAGTCCAAAGCTATGCTGTGTACACGTCACCACGAACGATGCGACCCATACCTTCGTAGCGCTCAGGATTGGTGTGTGCCAGGTAGTTGGAGTAGATCAGTCCGGCAATAATCCAGACAACCACGAAGGCCGGCAGAATATTCAGCGGGAAGGGCGTTGCCGCAAAACCCAGGCTCGTAAAGTAGTTGCCCATACATTTACTCGCCAATTGAACGTTGACAACCACTAGTACTTATAGAAGTGATTGTGAGCCATTTCCTCCGGAGTCTTCTCCTTGAAGAAATCGATCTCGCTGCGCTTGACGGCAATATAGGACTTCGCCAGTAGGGGACCCAGGGCCTCCAACAGCACTTGATCGCGCTCCAGTTCGTCCAGAGCCTCGGTGAGCGAAGTAGGTAGGCGACGAATGCCGCGCTGCTCGCGCTCTTCATCGCTATAGTTGCCGGGATCAATCTCCTGTGGGTCGCCGGGATCAATCTGATGAATAATACCGTCTAAGCCCGCAGCTAGTAGTCCACCCAGTGCTAAATAAGGATTACCACTGTGGTCGGAGGGTTTGAGTTCGAGGTTGATGGACGTCGATTCACGTCCCCAAAAAACAGAAGGGATACGGATGGCCCCTTCGCGGTTATCGTAGCCGTAGGCTCCGTAGGCCGAACTCCAGAAGTGTGGGAGTAGACGCTGGTACGAGTTGGGACTGCCGCAGGTCAAAGCGACCAGGCCACGAATATGACGTAGGACCCCCCCAATGAAATATTTGGCTAGTTGGCTCAGGCTCCCACGTGCACTTGCATCGTAAAACAGGTTTTTATGTGGGTGTTCACTTGCAGGCGTTCCCCACAGGCTGAAATGGATATGGGCCCCACTGCCAGCCTGGTCGACGAAGGGCTTGGGAGCAAAGGTAGCCAGTAAGCCAAAGGTCAGTGCAACCCCACGCGCCGTCTCGCGCACCAGGCAGGCATTGTCAGCAGCACGTAACACGTCGGTATGGTGGATCGAAAGTTCCTGTTGCGATGGGCCTAGTTCGGCGTGAAACTGTTCGATGCCCACGCCTTGCGACTCCAATGCTGCCAAAATCGCATCAATGACCTCCGCCTGGAAATTGAGGGCGGTGGTGGCATAACAGAGGCCCCGGTCGGCAGGGACATAGCCATCGCCTTCTTCACGAGCCAGGTAGAACTCGTGCTCGACAGCAGCTTCGGCGCGCATCCCTTGCTCGGCCAGGCGGGCCACCATACGTTTGAGGAACGTGCGCGGGCACGCCTCCCAGGGGTGCCCGTCCAGACGAATCATATCACACATCATACTGCCAGCATTGGGCACATAGGGCAAAACGACGAAGGTCTGCGGGTCAGGAATGAGGCGAAACTCACCAACAGGCCCCATGCCTTCGACGGCGGCCAGAGATTCGACTCCGGTCCATGCTTGCATCGCAAGGGTTTGCCCAATTCCTTCACGGATACGCGTGGCGAGTCTATCGATATGGGTCGTCTTGCCGCGAATAATGCCACCGTTGTCACAGTACTGGAAGCGTACGAGTCGCAGTTTCGCGTTGCGTGCCTGTTGCACGACATCTTGAGCGTTCATAAGGTGCTACTTTCTCCTGTCTGCACACGAATTGACGAAATGAAATAGCATGTAGGAAGCAAACCACTACGTTTGATCACCCCGCGTAGTATAGCAAAGAGCATGTAGGAACACAAGAGCTATCTCCACCGGAAGCAAACGACGCACTTGACATGCGGAGCTATCATCAATATACTTGATCTAAAAGATGCTCTTATGGCATCTTTCTTGTTAAGAAGTCCTCGTGCGATGGCTTTATCGTAGTAGTCTGGTGCCTCATCACACCCGGGAAGGGAGAAGCTCTTAATCGTCGGTTTCGACGACACATTCATGAACACCGATTTAGTGGGCAAGGACTGTCCTTGTCGTGCATAGTACTATGGCTTGGAGCCTAAGTTTTTTGGAGGTACGCACTATATGGCGACAACTGCTGAGAGCAACAGCGGCGAAGTTTTACGTTCGGAGCGTGTTGCGGGGAGCATTCTTCCCAAGGTTCTGAACACATTCGACATGGTGGCAATCTTCATAGCCATCGTCCTTTACATCAGCAATTCACCTGGTTTAGCTGCTGCAGGTCCGGTCACCTTTATTTACCTGGTACTGGGGTATCTCACCTTCCTCATTCCTGGTGCCATCGTCACCGGCCAGCTCGGCCGGATGTTCCCAAACGAAGGCTCGATCTACGTCTGGACGAACAAAGCCTTTGGACCATTCTGGGGCTTTTTTGCCGGTTTCTGCGCCTGGTGGCCTGGCATCTTTGTGGTATTGGTGAATGGTGGTCTCGTCGGTCTCTTTATTGCGCGACTCGGTGCCCTGTTCGGCCTGAATATCCTGAGTGAGCCCTGGCAACTGGGCCTGGTGATCATACTTGTCACGGCAATCTCTTTCTGGCTCTCCGTCATACGTTTCCGCGCCGCACAGAACCTGGTCAACATCATCTTCGTTTCGTATAGCGTTGCGATTGTGCTAATCGGTCTGGCGGGCGTGGTCTGGCTCATTGCTGGGCATCCAGGGTATACGAACCTGGCATTTAATTCGGGCGGCTGGAACATCACCTTCGGCAGCAGCGGCAACTTTGCCATCTTTGGCTTCGTGATCCTGGCCTTGCTGGGTATTGAAGTGCCTCTGAACATGGGCGTTGAGGTCACCAGCGAGCGTGCTATTACCCGCTATCTCGTGTGGGGTCCGATCGTCGTAATAGTGGCTTACCTCATCACCCCGTTTGGCGTGATGGTAGCTGTACCTGTGGCACAACAGACTAATATCACATCGCTGGTAGACGCCGTAAAGAATGGGTTTGGTCCTGCTGGCCTGATCCTGGCAGTGATCGTCAACCTGGTCATGATCGGCTTCTCCCTCTTTGGCGCCGTCGTCTACAACTATTCGTTTGGCCGTATGCTCTTTGTCTCGGGTCTGGATCGTCGCTTGCCCCCCGTGATGAGCAAAGTGAACGCTGCTCGCGTACCCTGGGTAGCTGTGCTTGTGCAAAGTATCATCGTTGCAGTGCTCGCTATAGCGATTTACATGATTATTCCCTACGTCGTGGGGGGGATTAAGCCTGCTGATCTGGCGACGATCATGTACTACGTTCTCCTTGCAGCTTTAACGGTGATCTGGTGTTTCTCAATGATATTCCAGTTCATCGACGTGATCGTCATTCGCTACAAGTATCATGAGATCTTCACACGTATCCGGCTTGCTCCGGACTGGGTCTTTTACGTCTGCTCGATCCTGGGTCTCCTGGCGAGTGGGATTGGTCTCTACGCGACCGTCTCGGCGCCCTGGGTTCCTAACCTGATCGATTTCTTCCACTGGAATGTCTGGATCGTTGGTATAGTCGCCTTCTCCCTGGTCGCAGCCGCGATCATTTACTACGTTGGTCATATAATGATCAGGGAAGATGTGACCGACGCGGAGGCAATCGCCCAGGCAACTGGTGGAACGGCGGGTGAGTAAAAGGTTCCACGATGGAACTCTAGTCTGTGCTTTGCAAAGGCAGGTCTGCTGAGAATACAGCAGGCCCGCCCTTCTTCACGAAAGATTTCGGGGAGTCGACCTATTTTCTGCCCCCTCTAAGTCTTCCCACTGTGCTTCGCTACTTGCAAATATACTACCGCAAGCAGCGACAATGATACAAGAGGCTGTGAGGCCGCCGACAACGTACCACCACTGGCCATTGCCGATGAGGGTGGGTATCCAGGAATTGAGCAGTGTATCGACAATGGCTAGCGAACAGCCAGTCAAACCCAGCACGACGCTTATCCATAGCACTGGCGCAGGAAAGATAAGGCGTGTGCGGAATGCCCCCCGATCACGGAAATAAAGCGCCACCAGGTCGATGAAGAGGAAAAGTTGCGAAGCCGCCCACATCAGGGTTGCAGCAGCCAGGATCACCTGGAGGAACTCGACGGAAAGATCTGCTGGCTTGCCAAGCTTGACAACATACGGGATGATACAGAAGATGAGCGCAGTGATAGCCGCTGCCGCCACTGTTTGGAAGTTAGTTGCGCTGGCAGGGACGCGATACTTGTTGAGTCTACCAATAGCCTTGGGCAGGCGTTGGTCAATAGCTCCTACCAGCAGGAGACGCGCATAGGTGGAGTTATAGACGGCTGCCGACATGACTAAGAAAATCATGAGGCTAAGGAGGACAATACTGCCTACGATTTTCCCAAGCGCCATATCGACTGTGCTGATCAACGAGAAGAGGGTGTAATCTGCGTTCTGTCCCTGCACCACCAGTACTGAGAAGGTGGGCATGAGGTACCCAACGAGCACGATCAGGGTACCCCAGAGCAAATGGCGCTTGATCACCCCGTGTCCGGTGATCTCTCCACCCATCCTCAGAGGGACTTCCGTACCAAGATACGCGAGCGCGATAACCCCGAATAGGGCAAGATTGCCCGTCTTGGGGTCGGAGCTGATGCTCCAGTCGGAGGGATGGCTAAAGCTGGTAGCAGATGGATGCCCGGTGAGCAACCAGGCGATACCCGCCAGCCCGATCAGGAATATTCCCAGGAGCATAAAGCCTGCTGCCACGTTGACCAGATTCTGCACCATGCGAAGACGTTGAGTCGCTATCACACCAGATAAAATGCACACAGCAATGACGACGAGGCCCTGTTGCCAGGGTTCAACGAGCCAGTTGCTGTTGAGTCCTTGCACGAAGCCGACAAATAAATCTCCTGCACTGATGAGCACGAGTACACCGGGAAACCAGGCCACCAGGGCTGCAAAGAAGCTCCAGGAACTTCCAAATGCTTTGTAGGTCCAGTTATAGATAGAGCCTTCATACGGAAACATGCTCCCGAGTTGGGCTGTAGCGATAACGCATGGAATAAAGAAGGTTACAGCACCCAGAAACCAGTAGGTGAACGTTGCAGCTCCCCCGGGGATAGCTGTTGTGACGTTCGTAATATACAAAATAACCAGCACGTAGGTAGCTGTCATATCGACCGTCCCCAAGATGGGTGGCATCGTTTTGACAACGTACTCTTCTGATGCTAATGCTTCTCTTCTACCAGGTTGCTGTGGTGACCCTCGCTGGTCACCGGGTTTTTGTCTTGTCCAATTGGTAGTCGCCATAAATTTCCCTTCTATAGTAACTATTCAGGTGCCTGACTCCTCACTGCCTGCGGCGGCTCGCATGTTTTGTGCAGCGGGCATGGCAGCCGCAGGCAGTGAGGAGTCCTGAATAATTACCTTCTATATCTCTATGATACTCATCAGTATATGAGAAGCAACATCGGTGCAAACATCAACCCATAAGTTCTGCTCAACGTACTGGGTGATGTCTCTAGAGGAGTGCGTCGGGCAAACGATGCGAGAAATATCCAGTATCAAATATACCCTAAGAAAGGCAATATAGGGAAGAGATTTCGGTGTTGGCAGGACAATTTACCTAGGCATGTCTTTGTACCTTGCCAATTACCATAAAGCAATTACTTGCTGGCGAGGCGGGCCACGACAGGGGCAAGTGCTTTCATGTTCTCCTCCCACACAGCGAAGTATGAAATACCATACCATTCGCGGTACCTCTGTAAATCATCACAGATCTGCTCTACACTTCCGACAAGAAAATGTGGCGTATCCAGCATCTGCTCATTGCTGAGACCATAGCGATGTACGAGCTGTTCTATGGCTTGCCGTCGGTTGTTTGCGACCACCACATCCAGGACGAGGGCATTCAACTCTAGACCATCGAACCGATTTCCTGCGGCCTGGCGAACCCATTCCACCTTGCGGGCTATAGCCTCCGACAGGGCATCGGTCATGTCCAGCGTATCATTCATGTGTGACTCGACCCCATCGGCCTTCGTCCTGGGCGCAAAACCGACGATATCTGCTTCCCGTGCTGCAAGTGAGAGCATCCGCTTTCCGCTACCTCCAACTAAGATGGGTGGATAGGGACGCTGGACGGGCGCGGGGCGACCAATCATGTCAGTCACTGTGTAGTGATTGCCGCTAAAGGTGAGTGGGTCGCCGGTGAACATGCCTTTGATGATATGCAATGCCTCTGCCATACGCTCAATCCTCGTGCGCGGTGGGTCGAAAGTGATCCCACACTGTTGGTACTCGGACCGCATCCAACCGGCCCCCAGGCCAAATTCGAATCGCCCGTCGGTAAGTACATCGAGCGTGGCTGCTTCCTTGGCAAGCAGCACGGGGTGGCGAAAGTCGTTGTCGAAGACGAAACTGCCCACACGCAGTCGAGTAGTGGCAGAGGACGCCATGGCTAAGGCGAGGACAGTAGCAAACTGGTCCCCGATGTGATCTGGCACAAGAAACGTTGCATAGCCGAGCTGCTCGGCCAGGCGTGCCTGCTCCATGAGCCCGTTTTTCGCTGGAGACGTATTGTGAACGAGGGCTCCAAAGCGAAACGGTCGGTGTCTGATCATCTGTAATTATCCGTAACTACTCAGGTGTCTGAGACAATTTCCTCTGCTTTTTAACTAGCTCCCTTCCTCGACCATCTTGCCCAGCAGCTTGAGCGTAACGCCCAGGGCTAGAATCACTGCCGCGTTGACGCCCAGTTCGATCATATCTCTGGAAAATTCCGTGGGGTTCACGTTTTGTTCAACCGCGAGCCGGGCACCAATCGAAAGAATGCCGCGAGTGGCGGAGACGATGCCTATAAAAAGGAATGGGCGCAAAGACGTTGTATGTTCTTTGAGGTAGTGAATCACCGTCCCCAGAACCTCCATAATGATCAAGACCAGCAGGAGATCAGAGACGAGCTGAATGATCACTTGGACGATGGCAGGTGGTTGCGCAGAGAGCGAAAAGACAGGAGCTATCCCAACACCAAAATTCCAAAAACTGTAGCCCAGAGCGAAAAGCGCCCCTGCAAAAAAGCAGACGCCAACAATGGCATAAATCAACGAATCGCCTCGATCGAGCAGAAAGATTGAGAACGCGGCGATACGATCTTCTGGCCCGGGTTGCGTTTGCATATGATGGTCAGGGGGAATGTTTTTCTTCTCTCCAACGCCGACCTGGTGATCTGGCATGCTGGTTTCTCCTTCTCAAGAAAACGAACCATGTGAGTAACTCTTCAGAACTCCTCGTCGCACGTGCAGTGAGGAATCTCAAAGGGCCAAATATTGCATATACCTAACAACCTCAGTATAATCGATACGCAAGTATTTAGGAAGAGTTTGTAACTCCTCGGGTGTCTGATTCCTCGCCGCACGTGACGTGACGTGCTCGATAAATCGGCACTCTACGGATAAATCGGCACTCTACCTACGGCGGCTCGCGTCGTTTTTGCTGCGGGCATGGCAGCCGCAGGCTGCCATGCCCGCAGCAAAAAACTCTTGCGAACCACCGAAGGTGGTGAGGAGTTACGAGAGCTTTTCAAAGGGAGGAAACGTCTATGCCACGCTGGCTCTATCCGTTGCTCATCTTCACGGTACTGGCTCCTATCCTCAGCCTGCTGCATGTCCCGGCCCTGGTCATCTTCATTGTCACCGGCCTGGGCATTTTGCCACTGGCGGGCTTGATCGGTCAGTCGGTTGAACGGGTAGCAGAACATACCGGAGAACGCATCGGTGGGCTACTGTTTGCTACCTTTGGCAATGCCACCGAATTGATCATCGGCATCTTCGCGCTCAGTGAGGGCTTAGTGGACGTGGTCAAGGCATCGATTATCGGGTCTATACTGGGAAATGTGCTACTCGTCCTGGGTGTATCCGTCTGCATCGGTGGAATCAAGTATGGCCGACTGCGCTTTGAAACACGTCCGGCCAGCCAGTATGCCTCGTTGTTCGCCCTGTGCGTTGGTGGCCTGGTCCTGCCATCTTTTGCCCAGTTTGTGGCATTAACGGCACATCAGCCACAGGTCGCTATCCACAGTGTGGTGCTCTCCGATTTCATCGCTGTCCTGCTTTTGCTGGGTTACCTGGCATCCATCCTCTTCAGCGTCTTTCGCCTGGGGGATGCGGGTGGAACCGGCACAGAAGATGAGCTAGATCCGCTGTTGGGAGCACGTTCCGCCGCAGCAATTGAGCGTTTACTCGCCTACCGCCAACGCCTGGCGCAGAGTGCTCAACCTGGCAAAAGTGGCATGTTACGACAAATCGATGGGGTGTTAGAGACGATGGTAGCGCCTCAAACTCAAGAGCAGCCAACAACGGCGACACAAGAAGCTGCGAACAACGCAAAGAAACCAAAGGCAGCGGAAAAGAAGCCCAAGCTCTGGTTGGCCTTGTTGGTGCTGGCGGCTGCAACGGCAGGAGTTGCATGGCTCTCAGATATTTTAGTAGGTGCCATCGAGCCGGTAACAGCGGTGCTGCACTGGAACCCCGCTTTTGTAGGGTTGGTCTTTTTGCCGTTGATAGGCAACATCACAGAGTATTTCAACACTATCGCTATGGCGCTCAATAAACGAGTGGGCATGGTCCTGGCTGCCTCTGCCGGTTCCTCCATTCAGATCGCGCTCTTGATCGCCCCTCTGCTAGTGTTGGTCAGCCTGGCTGCCCCGAAACGACTGGACCTGGTATTCAACATCGTAGAACTGGCCGTGCTAGGCGTGGGAGCATTTCTCTTCAGTGAGATCACCAAGGACGGCGAGCTCGTCTGGCTGGAAGGCCTGCTGCTCATCCTCCTCTATGCCATGATGGGTGGCACCATCTTTTTGTTTGGCGCGTGAAGACCATCTTACTGCGGGATGGGCAGTACATGATGACCTTCTCGACCGGGTTGTACCAGGTGGGATACCAGTATTTCTAGCACAAACGGTCTTTCATAGAGCGGACGATGTGTGACATCCAGGAAGAACACGTGTAAGCGCTCACGCCGCCCATTCGATTTGTTGCCAAACGCTGGCATGGGGATCACAACCTCAGCAACATAGCCGAGCGGAGGAATCGTCACATCTGCTTGTTGCACCAGGTAGGCGTAGTTCTGATGGATAGCGGAGCGCACTTCAACGTAGACTCGTTCGTCGCGCACATATCCGCTCAATCCGGCGAAGCGTAGACCTCCTTTGGGTCGGGACCCCCGTCGAAGCCCTACCGGGGGAGGAGCTGAGCCCACACCAGGTTCATCCCTGCCCATCAGACGAATGCGAATGCTGAAACTCTGGTCCGGTTGTACTCGTAACGGGTTCTCGATGGTGGCTGCTGCTACGACCGTTTGCTGCCGCTGTCCAATGACGATACGTTGAATGTGCTTCAGGAACGATGTATCGGTATCTAAGGATTTTGCTTCCTGTGAGGGGGTAGGCGTTTGGACCTGCTGCTGTGGCATGCCCGGAATGGCGGGCAGGTCGCCGGTAATGCGTTTAGGCAAACGCGGAAGGACAGGTAAAATGCCGGCGACCTGCTCCGTGAAATGCTGGACTAGCGACATAACCGTACGCTCAGAGGCATCACCGGAGTCGTCGGTGAGCAGCTCTGACTCGTCTTGCGCTGCTGCTACATCCTCTGCTAAACGTGGTATTGGTAACGTTGTTTCCAGCATCTCCGGTTCCTCTGCTGACGGTACTAGAGATGGCGTTGTTTCTCGCACCTCTGGTTCCTTGCCAGGAGCACTGGTTGGAAACTCTACCTGGGGAGCAGATGCTGCTCGCATGCGACTATTGATCGTCTCCTCTCGACGTGCTTGCCAAAGCAGCAAGTCGGCTTCTGAGAGAGCTGTGAAACTGATGGTCTCAATATCGGCGATGTATTCCTTGCGTTGTGAATCATGGCCGTTCTGAGCAGGTCGTGGCGGTATGCTGTATGCCTTTGCTGCTTGTGCAACCGCTCGGCTAGAAAGTGCCTCCGCTAACTCTTTTACGCTGGCAAAGCGCTGCGCAGGCTCAAGAGACAGGGCACGCGTGGCGATTTCATCGAGACCGCTGCTAATGCGTGAGTTGACTTCGCGTGGAGAACGCAACCGCTGTTGTGTCTGTTGCATCGGCTCACCAGGAGCACTGCCGGTCAGCAGGAGGTAGAGTATAGCACCAAGGCTATACACATCGGAGGCCGGTTCTACATTCCCAGACGCTACTTCCGGTGCCCTGAAGGATGTTGCCAGAGCGGAGCCAGCTCCCCCTTGCCCGCTGGTAATCTGCGGGAACAACGTGCGCAATTGTGGCGGCAACCAGGATACCATGAGCCAGGGTTGGCCCTGGTAAT
>WNFT01000341.1_pt1 | contig 37750 bp, 32 predicted proteins | sample 5400191 | NCBI WGS metagenome assembly WNFT01 (sample SAMN13153359, study PRJNA577476) | soil metagenome | isolation source: 80 cm saprolite under Madrone tree | place: USA:California | collected 2016-06-14 | reverse complement strand
ATCTTCTGATCGATTTGACCCGGATGCCAAGGGCGGCGTTTCGTTGCGATGGCTTCCCGGCAGCGACGCGGCGACCTATTGCGCCCAGGGCGACGAACACAATTCCATCGGGGCCGTGGACGAGTCCGGCCTCAATACCAAGTTGCAAATGGAAAAGCGGTTGCGGAAGTTCCGCGGGTTAAAAGCGGGGCTTCCCGCACCTCATTTGAGTATCGGCGGTCGCAGCGTAAAGACGGCCGATTGGATGGATGCAAGCGACGAAATCGAGTTGCTCGCGATCGGCTGGGGCAGCACCGGTGACGTATTTCAAGACGTCATGCGCAGCGATGAGCTGCGAGGGCGGAAGATCGCGTATTTGCATTACACGTATCTCTGGCCGCTCCGCACCCAGGAGCTTCAGAGATTGGCAAAGTGGTCGAAACGCATCGTCCTGGTGGAGCAGAACTATCAGGGGCAGTTGGGCATGCTCATCAGGATGGAGTGCGGCCTGGATATCCCGGATAGGATTCTCAAGTACGACGGCCGGCCGTTTGTCTACGATGAGCTTCTTCCGTTGGTGATGGAGAGATGTGCGAGCACCTCGGAAAACGAGGAGGGTGTTCCCGATTTCGAATATGCAGGTTCCTCATCATGAATATCGCTCTGCAGACCCGCCCGCCCGCTCTTTCCGAGTACTATTCGGAAACCAAATGCATCTGGTGTGACGGCTGCGGCAACTATGGCATTTGGACGGCGGTGAAGTATGCGCTGGTAGAACTGAATTTGCATCCGTGGCAGGTCTGTCTTTGCTACGATGTCGGTTGTCACGGCAACGGCTCGGACAAAATCGAGGGCTACCGCTTCCACGGGCTCCATGGTCGCGTCATCCCGTTTGCAGCAGGCGCGAAGCTTGCGAATATGAAGGTTCCGGTCATCGCCTTCGGCGGGGATGGCGCGACTTTCTCGGAGGGTATCGGGCATTTGATCCATGGCCTGAGGAGCAATTATCCCATCACGTTCGTCCTTCACAACAATACAAACTACGGGCTAACGACCGGGCAGGCGAGTTCGCTCACGCCACAGGGCCAGCCAATGAACACAAGCCCCAACGGCATCCCCGAGCATACGTTGGCGAGCATGGACCTGATCTTCTCACTCAACCCCACCTTCGTTGCCCGGGGCTTTAGCGGTGACATTAAACTGATGACTCGCATTCTCAAAGCCGCCATTCAGCACCCTGGCTTTGCCTTTGTCGAGATGCTCCAGGCGTGTCCGACATACAATCACTTCGCGACGCACGAATATCTGTTGGATAGGTACTTCGATGCAAATGCCGATGGTCACGACCCAAGCAATCTGCAGCAGGCGAAGGCGCTCGCTACGCAGGTTCAGGATCGCATCGCCTGCGGCATTCTCTATCAGCGCGAAGACATTCCCCACTTCTATAACCGGCTAATTCCGCGGCAAGGACTCGAGACGACCTGCGTCGAGGAAGTGCGGAGGTATGATGTGAGCGAGTATTGGAAGGAACTGGTGTAAGTAACGTTCCCCGTTGGGGCGGAGTCGCTGCTGGTGCTGGAGCCACACCAGCCGTTTCCGGCTCGCCGGGCGCGATCGGGGGTTTCGGCGCCAATCATCATCTCAGGCAGCGCTCGTTTTTCTGAACGTGCCGACCATGCAGCAGCCCGAAGCCTATGTCGGCCATGCCGACAAGCTCTTCGATGAACATGGCAAGCTCGTCAGCGACGGCACCGGCAAATTCCTGCAGCAGTTCATGCAGGCGTTCGCGAATTGGGTCGAGACGATCCGATCTTAAGGCGAGTGCATCTGATGGCTTGCGGCAAGCGCGGGCGAGCAGCTAAAGGCGGCTGCGAATGCAGATGCACAAGAAACGGGTTGCTGTTGTTGCCAGCGAAACGATGGGCATCTGCCAAGAAGTCACTGAATTGTCCACTACATGGCGAACAAGATGGGCGTGATCGGCTTCACGAGGGTCGTTGGCCGCAGCAGCACCCTGACCGCCGATTGAAGTCGCGGAGGGAAAGTCAAAATTGTCCAGCCCACATCTCATCGAATTCGTGGCGGCACGCGTCGCTGAAGCCTTGCAACAGATCGATCGTGCCGTCGATGGCCATTTCGCGCAGTTCGACGAAGCTCTTGTCCGGCTCCAAATAGGTATCCAGGATTTTTCGGGCGACGTCTTCGGCACAATGGACCACCGGCTTTGACGACAGTGTCCGCATCCTGCTCAGCTTGGCGTAAAGACCGACCAGACCCGGAATGTCGGCTTCACCGTGCTGCAGCGCATCAACGTAACACTTGGAGGCTTCCTCGATGAAATCCCTGTAAAGGATCTGCCGGCGGCTCTTCTCGTGAAGCAGCCACTGGGCGCGGAGCTGTCTTCGATGGTTCAGCCAATTCGCTATCCCGCTCGTCAGGCCGCCAACAGCCGCTCCAGTGAGGGCGGCGAGCGCGGAGATGATGGAGGCGTTCACAGGTGCAGTCCCCAACCAGCTGCAGAATCCGGCAGTGATGACTACCGGGTACTATGACGCGGACGACCGCGGCCCTTCGGAAATCAGCCGTGAGCTCCGTTGCCCGGACAGATACGACCAGAACCATTGCGTTAGGACGCGGAACCGGTTCTGAAGCTGTGGCAGCGCGAGCACGTGCAGCGCGGCCCACACCTGCCAGGTCACAAAGCCGCTGCTGCGCAAATGGCCGGACTCGAGGATGGCGAAGTTCTTGCCGACCACCGCCATATTGCCTTTGTTGCGATACCGAAACGGTCGACCGTCCTTGCGTCCTCCGACACGGTTGGCAATGACATGTCCGACAAATCTTCCCTGCTGAATGGCTGCCTGCGCCACTCCGGGCACGGGGTGACCGTCCTGGGTCATCGCGGCTGCGTCGCCCGCCACAAACACGTTGGGCGCCTCGGCGATGTCCATGAAAGCGCCGACGAATGCGCGCCCAGCGCGGTCCGTCGTCGTCCCGAGCATCTTTACGACAGGCGAGGCGCTAACGCCTGCTGTCCACAGCACGGTGGCGCTGGGAATCCGGACGCCAGCCGCGATGACGCCTTGGTCGTCAACCTTCTCGACCTTTACGCCCGTCGAAATTTCGACCCCGAGCTTGGTTAGTCGCTTGGCTGCCTTTCGTGACAGCGACTCTGCAAAGGTCGGAAGAATACGAGCGCCGCCGTCCAGTAACAAAATTCGGCTCTTGGCAGGATCGATCTTGCGGAAATTCTTGCGCAGGGTCACCGAAACCAGTTGAGCGATCGAAGCCGCAAGCTCGACGCCGGTCGGGCCAGCGCCCACCAAGGCGAAGGTCATTTGGCGATCGCGTTCCTTCTGGTCATCGGTCGCTTCCGCCAATTCAAATGCACTCAGGATCTTGGTTCGGATCGTCTCGGCGTCGTTGAGGCTCTTGAGGCCTGGCGCGAACCGCGCGAACTCGTCATGACCGAAATAGCTCGGACGCATTCCGGTTGCGATCACGAGGAAGTCGTACTCGAGCTTTCGACTGCCGATCCCCGGGCAGATGGCCTCGACGGTGCGAGTTCCGAGATTGATGCTCTTGATCTCCGCCAGCAATACGTTGAGGTTCTTCTGTTTCGCCTCAAGCTGACGGATCGGCGCCGCTATCTCGGATGGCGCCAAAACAGCAGTGGCGACCTGGTACAGCAGCGGCTGAAAGATATGATGGTTGCGCCGGTCGATCAGCGTGATTTCGACATCGGTTCGTTTTAGTGCCCGCGCTGCCGCAATACCGGCAAAGCCACCGCCAACAATCAGGACGCGTTTTTTGTCCGGGACCGCCTTTCTTATAGGCGGCTTTTCTTGCGGGAACGATTTGGTCAGAACTGTAGTCATGGATGCACCGACGGTCTCGAGGGCCAGCCGCCCGACTAGCATCGGATACAGCGGGGCTTCGGGCTTTTCTTGGACGGCGCTGCGGTGCATTGAACGACCGTGCCTCATCGTGCGGGGGACCGCTTGGCAGCGGTAACCGTTCGTTCTGTGCTCTGCCCGCGAGCAAACAGGAGTGTGGCTGCCAGTGCGGCCGTCTTTAATGCCGCCTCGCAAGTCAGCGGTTCGGAGCACGGTGTTTCGCTTTTTGAATCGGTCAATTGCGTTGCGCGGTCCAGTAGCCCGAGCATCGCGCACTTCCGGCGCGGCCGGTCCATCTTCCGCGACCCGAGGTTCCAAAAAGCTGGCCCGTGCCGGAAGCGAATTTGTCGTGAACCGTCACCGACGCATGAACCGAACCGGATTTCGCGACGTATCCCTTGAATTTTACGAGATTGGGATGTGTCACAATGCCGTCGGAAATATTGACGGTGAAGTTGTAGCTGGGATCGCATGATCCCGTCTGCGTCACGAAGACGAGATCCCAAGGTCCATCATAGGCGGAACGCGCGTGTGCCACAGACGCTGGGGCGATAAAGCAGGCGGCTGCAATCATCCAGAGCGAAGGCGTCTTCATTGATATTTCTCCGTAGGGCTAGGCCGTGCTTCCGAGCAAACGCAACGGACCTCGTCGATATTCGAACCAGGGGCGGCCCGTTGCAGATGTCCGAACAATGATCTGCTTTAGGAAAAGCAGGCATAGAGCGCTTGTCGAAACGTGCTCGGATTATCCTGAATCGTGCGATCGCAACGCGCGTCCTTCCCGAACTCGTCAGCTGACAGTTTTGAGCATGATTGGCCCCAATCGAGCAGCCGCGTTCAATTACGGCTGGCAGTGAGAATGCATATTGAATGCACGCATTGGTGAGCTGTTCGAACTGAGCATGGCAGCTCTCATTTTGAGTAAACCCGGAGCAGCGAGATGAACGTTAAATCCATTGCGGATCAGCTTGGGGAAAGACGAGCTGGTTTCGTATCATCGTCTCATTCCGCTCACCCGCTGGCTGGTTGTTGGAGTGTGTCTGACCTCGTCGCCCTCACAAAGCCACGTGTGATGATGCTTGCCGTCTTCACCGCGCTCGTCGGATTGGCCAGCGCTCCAGTTCGACTTGATCCGTTAACCACCTTTGCCGCGGTTCTTGCCATTGCCGCGGGAGCCGGAGCGGCTGGCGTGCTTAACATGTGGTACGACGCCGATATCGACGCCGTCATGGCTCGCACAGCCATGCGGCCAATTCCCCGCGGCAAGGTCTCCCGGTTCGAGGCCCTTGTCTTTGGACTCGTGCTTAGCGGTTTCGCGGTGGCGGTCCTCGCTTTGGCGACGAACCTCACGGCAGCCGCACTGTTGGCCAGCACGATCCTCTTTTATGTTGTCGTGTACACGGCGTGGCTGAAGCGGGCCACGCGACAGAATATCGTCATCGGCGGCGCCGCCGGCGCGCTGCCGCCTGTGATCGGATGGGCCGCGGCAACCGGAGAAATCGGGCTCGAGCCGCTTACGCTGTTCCTCGTTATTTTCCTTTGGACGCCGCCCCATTTCTGGGCTCTGGCGCTTAATCGCACCGACGACTATGCGCGTGCAGGCGTGCCGATGTTGCCGGTTGTCGCGGGACGCGTTGCAACAACGCGCCAGATCCTGATCTACAGCGGCCTCCTGGTTCTTGCCTCGGAGCTGCCCTGGGTGCTCGGATTTGCAGGAACCATCTATGGCGCGATCGCCGCGATCTGCGGGGCGCTTTTCCTTCTGCTCGCACTTCAGCTGAACAGGAGCCCTGGGGCCGATCGCCGCGCTCCTCACAGGCTGTTCGTGTTCTCCATCTTCTATTTGTTCGTGTTGTTTGCGGCTCTCCTGGTCGACCATGGCGGTGATTCATTCTCGCTCATGCGTGCCTCGCATGCTGGCCGCACCGTCGGGTCGGGGCATGCCGAGCTCCTGCCAAGCGCCGTTCGCAGCGCAAGCAGTTTCATCAACCTCAGCATTGGCGAGGTCTAACATGCGATACGCTTTGCTGGCCGTGGTCCTGATCGGCGCCGCGACACTCGGTGGCTGCACTGAAGGCGTGCTCGATCCGAAAGGGCCGATTGCCCTCGCCGAGCGACAGATTCTGCTCAACTCACTCGGCATCATGCTGGCGATCGTGATTCCGACGATCCTCGCCACGCTCGCCGTCGCCTTCTGGTTTCGCTCATCGAACTGGCGCGCTGCCTATTTGCCTGATTTCGAGTATTCCGGGCGTCTCGAGCTGCTTGTTTGGTCGATCCCCGCGATGACAGTGCTGCTCGTTGGCGGCGTCGCGTGGGTCGGTGCACACGACCTTGATCCGCGCAAAGCGATCAACTCAACCGTCACGCCTGTCACTGTTCAGGTGGTCTCGCTCGACTGGAAATGGCTGTTCATCTATCCCGACCAGGGCGTCGCGAGCGTCAATCATCTCACCGTCCCCGTAGGCACTCCGATCAACTTCGAACTGACCTCCTCTACGGTCATGAACAGCTTCTTCGTGCCGCAACTGGGCAGCCAGATCTACACGATGTCCGGCATGGTGACGCATCTTCAGCTGCAGGCTGACCATCCTGGAACGTATCCAGGGCTATCGGCTATGTTCAGCGGTGACGGCTTTGCCGACATGCGCTTTACCGTCGATGCAGTGTCGGACGAGAACTTTGCGCAATGGGTTCGCCAGGCGCACGACACGGGTCCAGTGCTCGATGCGAAATCTTATGCCGAGCTGGCCAAGCCGAGCACGGCGGTCACGCCGTTTACTTACCGTGGTGTTGCCGCCGATCTATTCAGCGGACTCGTGAACACAGCATCGGCGATGGACGATCCGTCACAACGCATTTGCACAACGTCGCAGAGGGCCGAACGATGAATCTTCTTGGCAAGCTTGATTGGAACGCAATCCCTCTTCATCAGCCGATCATCATGGGCGCGACGGCGTTCATGGTCCTTGTGGTGCTGGCTGTTCTTGGATTCGTCACGCTGAAGGGAGCCTTGCCCTATCTGTGGCGCGAGTGGATCACCTCGGTCGATCACAAGCGGATCGGCGTGATGTACTGCATACTGGCATTGGTCATGATGCTTCGCGGATTTAGCGACGCGATCATGATGCGCGCCCAACAGTCGGTCGCCGCCGGCGGGGCGCAGGGATATCTGCCGCCCGAACATTTTGATCAGATATTCTCGGCGCACGGCACGATCATGATCTTCTTTATGGCAATGCCTTTCGTTGTCGGAGTGATGAATTTCGCGGTACCGCTGCAGCTTGGCATACGCGACGTCGCCTTCCCCACCCTCAACTCTGTCAGCTTCTGGCTGACCGCCTCGGGCGCGCTGTTGATCAACGTTTCGCTGGCGATCGGCGAGTTCTCAAAGGCCGGCTGGACGGGTTATGCGCCGCTCAGCGAACTGCAATTTTCGCCCGGTGTCGGTGTCGACTACTATCTGTGGTCGCTGCAAATCTCCGGGCTCGGTACCTTGCTGGCCGGAATAAACTTCGTCACGACCATACTGAAAATGCGTGCCCCCGGCATGGGCTACATGCGCATGCCAGTGTTCTGCTGGACAGCTCTTGCGACGAACCTGCTCATTGTCGCCGCCTTTCCCGTTTTGACCGCAACTCTCGCGATGCTGCTGCTCGATCGCTATCTCGGCTTCCATTTCTTCACGTTCGACGGCCAAGGCAATCAAATGCTCTACGCCAACCTGTTCTGGGTCTGGGGGCATCCCGAAGTCTACATCCTGATCCTGCCGGCGTTCGGCATATTTTCGGAAGTCATCGCGACCTTCTCCGGCAAACCGCTGTTCGGATACCGCTCGATGGTGGCCGCGACGATGGCGATCTGCGTGCTCTCCTTTCTGGTGTGGCTGCACCACTTTTTCACCATGGGAGCCAGCGCCAATGTTAACGGCTTCTTCGGTGTCATGACCATGATCATCGCCGTGCCGACCGGCGTGAAGGTCTTCAACTGGCTGTTCACGATGTATGGCGGACGGGTGCGGTACTCAGTGCCCGTGCTGTGGTCGGTCGGATTTATGGTGACATTCGTCATCGGAGGCATGACCGGCGTGCTGATGGCCGTGCCGCCTGCTGACTTTCAGTTGCACAACAGCCTGTTTCTGGTGGCGCACTTCCACAACGTCATCATCGGCGGCGTCGTGTTTGGGCTGATGGCAGGCTACAACTACTGGTTTCCCAAGGCATTTGGTTTCGCACTTGATGAGCGCTGGGGCCGGGCCTCGTTCTGGTGCTGGTTCGTCGGGTTCTATCTGGCGTTCATGCCGCTCTACGTGCTGGGCCTGATGGGCATGACCCGGCGCATGCAGCATTACGATAATCCGGCTTGGCAGCCATGGCTGCTGCTGGCGGCGGTAGGTACCGTCGTCATTCTGGCGGGGATCGTCTGCCAGGTCATTCAGCTGGTCGTGTCGATCCGCGCCCGCGAAAAGTTGCGCGTGACCGCCGATCCATGGAACGGCCGCACGCTCGAATGGGCGACGGCGTCGCCGCCGCCAGCGTGGAATTTCGCTTTCGCGCCCGATGTCGCCGGAAGAGATGCGTTCTGGACCAGCAAGCGACGGGAGCAGGCGAAGCAGGACAAGCCGGCGCCGGCACGCGAGTACGAGCCGATCGAAATGCCGAAAAACAGCCCCGCCGGCTTTGTCACCGCCTTCTTTGCCGTCGTCATCGGGTTCGCGCTGATCTGGCACATCTGGTGGATGGCCGGTCTGGGCCTCTTCGGTGCGTTTGTGACGTTGCTTGCCTTCGCGTTCCGACGACACGATGAATTCGAAGTACCAGCAGAGCAGATTGCCAGGTTTGAGCGCGCCTACCAGGCAGGAGTTGCATCATGAACATCGCCATCGCAGTCGACGATATCCCGCAAGAGGCACTGACAGGTGCAAGCGAGGCGGGTCCGGCTCCAAAGCGGGCTGTGGTCGCCTACGGCTTCTGGATCTTCCTCTTGAGCGACATCGTCATGTTTTCCGCGCTGTTTGCAAGCTACGCGGTCCTCGTGCGTTCCACGGCGGGCGGTCCGACTGGCGCCCAGTTGTTCAATCAAGTCACGGTCGCGATCGAAACCGGTTGCCTTCTCGTCTCGAGCTACACCTGCGGACTGATGTCCCTGGCCATTAATTCGCGCCGCCGTCTCGGGACCTATTCAGGGGCCCTCATCACTTTCGCGCTTGGCGCCGCCTTCCTTACTCTCGAGATCCGCGAATTCGCTAGCATGATCGCGATCGGCGCAACGCCGGAGCGCAGCGCTTTTCTTTCCGCTTTCTTCACGCTTGTCGGCTGCCATGGGCTGCACGTCACCCTCGGACTGATCTGGCTCGTCGTGATGATGGTCCAGGTGGCGGTGATGGGATTCGTTCCTGCGGTACAGCGCCGCTTGCTCTGCTTCTCTCTGTTCTGGCATGCGCTCGACATCGTGTGGGTCGCGCTATTCACCGTCGTTTATCTAATGGGAGTCAGTCCATGACCGAAGCTCGATACGATCGCGCGCCCGGAGACAGGCCGAGTCGCGAAATGCAGGCGTCGGCTCCATCCGAGTTTCTCGTCTACACGATTGGCCTGTTTGTGGCGGTCCTTCTCACAGCCACGTCCTTTTGGGCTGCAAACACGACTCTGCTTTGGCCAGGCGGCGTATTCCTGGGGCTCGCTGTCCTCGCCATTGCCCAGATGGGCATTCACCTGGTGTTCTTCCTGCACATCACCACCGGGCCGGAAAGTACCAACAGCGTACTGGCGCTCGCCTTCGGCGTGCTCATCGTATTCGTGGTGGTCGCCGGCTCGATGTGGATCATGGCCGATATGAACGCGAGCATGCTGATGCCGTCGGCCGAGCCGATGAACATGAGGATGCAACATTGAAACTGATCGGATGGATGGAGATAGCAACGAATTCCAGCAACCTGGATCATGACTTGCCATGCAATGGGCTGCTGGTCGGGCTTACCTTCGCGGCGGCTCTCGGAATGCTCGCGATCTCGTTGTTCTGGCCATATCTGCTGCCGTTCGCCCTCTCGATCGAGCAGGCCGCGACCCCTCACTCAAACTTCGCCTTCATGCTCTTGGGAGCAGGCACATCGTCTTTCCATTGATGCTGCTCTTCACCGCGATCATCTCGGGTGCGCACAAACCACCAAGTCATCGCACCTCTGTCCAAGCGTTGGAAACAATACCATCGCTAACGTGCCACGTTGAAATGATGCGCGGCTGATAAGCTACCGGCGGTGGGGACGAGGAGATGCTGCAAGGATTCACCGCCCCTCGGTCCCCTCTGGGCGCTGCTGCATTGGTCCCATCGCCACCCTGGCATTTCGCAGGTGACGTTCTGGCGGTGGAGTTTTGGAATGATCCCGATGTGTCAGTCTTTACCCTTCCGACAGGTATCGAGCTTGACAGGAAATGTCCAGGTCACTCTGTTGCACTTTTTACGGACTACCAGTTCACCGCGCAGAACAACGAGTATCTCGACCCTGCCAGATATCAGTGTCGCGGGTTCAGCGTGCTCCTCGACGCGATGTGGAAGGGGTTACCAATAGCGTGGCGTCCATATTGTTATGCCGATAACGACGCTGCCTTGATGAGAGGTTGGATTCAGGGTTATCCAAGAAAACTCGGTACCGTGCACCAGACCCGAACATTTGCCGCCGCGAGCCCGGCTTCGGCGCCACTCGCGCAGGATAGCAGGTTCGCCGCCTGCATGTCCGCTCATGGTCGGTTGCTGGTACAAGCCCGTGTCACCTTGCGCGAAAAAGCAGAGCGTATCGTCGGCTTGCTCGATCGCCGGATTGTTGGGCGGAGATATTTTCCGCGGCTCTCCGCGGGCATGCACGACAGGCCAGCCGTGGATGAACTCGTTCGATGCGTCTCGGACCACCTCCTGATCACAAACATCTGGATCGGCGAGGGTGAGCTCGATTTTCCGGAAGCCTATGGCGAGGAGCTGGAAGTGCTGGGGCCGCTGAAGGTAGGGCGCGGATATCGATTTTCGTTTTCCTATTCCGTGACCGATATCGAGATCCTGGCAGATCTGACCGCCTAGCAATCGCGGCTGATCCCAAAGAGCGCGTTTTCGGATTGCGGCAGGAATAAACAAGTAGACGCACTTCGATCAAATCAATTGCGGCGGGTTTCGGTAGCTTCTGCGCCGAAAGTGATGCATCAGGACACGGGAATGCTGAAGGGCTTTACAGTTCCGAAATCGCCATTCGGTCAGGCCGCTCTAACTCCGCCACCACCCTGGCACTATGCCGGCGATGCTGTTGGAGTCGAGTTCTGGACGGACCCCGAGGCGACGGCAGCGACATTGCCGAATGGTCTCTCCCGAGATCCGAAGTCAAACGGCCGCGCCGTGATGATGTTCCTGGATTGGCAATTCACGGCCCAGGACGATGAATGTCTCGATCCTGCTCGTTATCAATACCGCGAGGCGTTCATTTTGGTCGACGCAATGTATCGCGACCTGCCGGTCATGTGGTGTCCATACATTTATGTCGACAATGACGCCGCGCTCGCGTGCGGTTGGACGCGGGGGTTTCCAAAGAAGATGGGTAGTATTTTTCAGACACGCTCCTTTGCGGCCTCGGGCCCCGCCGCGGCTCCGGTTGCATCCGGCAGCCGATTTGGCGCGAGCCTCTCCGCACATGGCCAGCGTCTTGCGGAAGCCTGCGTTACCTTGCACAAGCCGGTCGAGAACGCACTGTCTCTCCTCAGCCGACCCATGGTCCTCTTGCGATACTTCCCGAGACTGTCGGCCGGATACCACGACAAGCCTGCGGTCAACGAGCTTGCGATGTCGATCACCGACGATCTCACCGTTGCCGGTGCATGGATCGGGAAGGGAGAACTCAATTTTCCGGAGGTGAATGGCGAAGAACTCCACGCGCTCGCGCCGAACCGGATCGAGTCAGGGTTCCGTTACTCGCTCTCTTACTCAGTTAGCGATCTGAAGATCCTTGAGGACCGTGGCTCGTAACTGACTGAAATACTCCTGCCGTAACGGCGAAGCGTACAGTCCCTCGCTTCGCCGAGAGGGTCTCTGCGGACCCCCCGTCCCGCGGAGACCCTCGGTGGGGCGACGTTCTTGCGATAGGTGAGCAAAGTTGATGAGCAGTACTGCATCCGAATATCTGGTCGAAGCTCTCGAGAAGACGGGCGTGAAGCGCGTCTACGGAGTGGTGGGAGACTCGCTCAACGGCTTTACTGACGCGCTGCGGCGAAGAAAGTCGATCGACTGGATTCACATGCGGCATGAAGAGGCCGCGGCTTTTGCGGCGGGAGCTGAAGCTCATCTTACCGCAAGCCTTGCTGTATGCGCCGGGAGCTGCGGTCCAGGCAACCTTCATCTGATCAACGGTTTGTTCGATTGCCAGCGCAACCGCGTGCCGGTTCTGGCAATCGCCGCCCACATCCCCAGCAGCGAAATTGGAATCGATTATTTTCAGGCAACACATCCGGAGAGCCTGTTCAGGGATTGTAGCCATTATGTCGAGCTGGTTTCCAATCCCAAGCAGCTTCCACAGATATTGAAACGCGCAATCCGGGTCGCGATCGCCAAACGAGGTGTTGCAGTCGTTGTGCTGCCTGGCGACGTCGCGCTGATGAAAATTGATGACGATGTTCCGGAATGGATAGCGCCCACTGCGCCTGTCTTGCGGCCAAGCGAGGCCGATATCGGGCATCTGGCAAACTTTCTCAATAATGCATCCCGGGTAACCTTGTTCTGTGGCGCCGGGTGCGCAGGCGCGCATGCAGAGATCATCGAACTCGCCCGCAGACTAAAGGCCCCGATCGTGCATGCCTTCCGCGGCAAGGAGTTTGTCGAATACGACAACCCCTACGACGTAGGAATGACCGGCCTGGTCGGCTTTGCATCCGGCTACGCCGCCATGAGGAATTGCGATGCGCTGTTGATGCTCGGTACGGATTTTCCATACCGGGCGTTCTATCCGGAGCAGGCAAAAATAGCGCAAGTGGATGTGCGGCCTGAAGCGCTTGGCAATCGCTGCTCGCTTCACTTGAGCTTGCTCGGCAACGTCAAGGACACGCTCGATGCCGTGCTGCCTTCAATCAAGGAAAACACCGATTCAAGTCATCTCAACGAAGCGTTGAGCGACTACAAGAGAACGCGCAGAGATCTCGACGCCTTGGCGGAGAGTGGTCCGAACAGCGGCATTATTCATCCCCAATATGTCACCCGCCTGGTCAGCGAATTGGCTGCCGACGACGCGATCTTCACCTGCGATGTGGGAACGCCGATCATCTGGACGGCACGCTATCTCAAGGTCAACGGCAAGCGGCGCATTATCGGATCGTTTAATCATGGGTCGATGGCGAATGCGATGCTGCAAGCGATCGGGGCGCAGGCGACGTATCCGGATCGCCAGGTCATCTCTATGTCAGGCGACGGCGGTTTCAGCATGATGATGGGAGACTTCATTACGCTGACCCAATTGGGCCTTCCGGTGAAGGTCATCGTCCTCAACAATGGAACGCTCGGCTTTGTCGAAATGGAAATGAAGGCGAGTGGATTTCTGGACACGGGTTGTGATCTCAAGAACCCCGACTTTGCGCTGATGGCGGAAGCCATGGGTGTCCGCGGCATCAGGGTCGAAAAGCCGCAGGAGTTGAAGGGCGCTATCGAGGCGGCGCTTGCGCACAAGGGGCCGGTTCTGGTCGATGTGGTGAGCGCTCGACAGGAGCTTGCCATGCCGCCCAGGACGACACTGGAGCAGGCCTACAATTTTGGGATTTTCATGACGAAGGCCGTTCTCGACGGCCGGGCGACCCAACTCATCGACCTTGCGAAAGTGAATCTCTTCCGCTGACTGCGGGGAGGTAGGGGAGCAAAGTACATGATGGGGGTCGAGCTTCTCCTGTATGGTTCTGTGTGGCTCTGTCTCAAGCCATTCCACCTCATTGCGGAGGACCAGAGCTGTTCCTTGCACGTGACGTTCGCGCATGGAGGTGCGGACGTGGGTACGAGTAGAAGTGCCTCGGCTGTTACGTTCGACGAGCAGCGAAGATCGCAAGAATGATGGCATCGCTTCCCATGTCAGGCTGCCCGCTCCGCACCGCGCATCGCTGCCGGCTACATGAAGATCGGATGGCGCCATGAGCACCGCGGTAGACAGGGGCCGCCCACTGACTTTTGCGGGGATGCCGGCAAGCTCGTGGGCGTTCGCGATCAGGATCTGGCTGGCTATCGTGGTGGCGCTCTACGTAGGCTTCTGGCTCGAATTGGAAGCGCCGTCTTCGGCAGCGTTGACGGTCACAGTCCTCGCGCTGCCCACCCGCGGCCAGGTTATGGAGAAAGCCGTCTTTCGGCTGATTGCGACGGTCCTCGGTGTGGCGGCATCGATCGCCATCGTTGGTATGTTCGCCCAGACCGAGATTCTCCTTCTCGGCGCATTCGCGGCATGGCTTGGAATTTGCGTCTATGCGGTTGGCCTGCTCGACGGCAATCGTGCTTACGCAGCGGCGCTCAGCGGTTACACGTTGGCATTCATCGCCGTTCAGCAGATCGACAATCCCCAGCATGTCTTCGAATCCGCCATGGCGCGCGGCGCCGCGATCGCCGTCGGCGTTCTCGCCATCACGATCGTCAATGATCTGCTGGCTGCACCAGATCAGCATCCGCACCTCGCGGCTCAACTCGGGTCTCTTCGCCTCCGGGTGGCCAGCTATGCCCGGCGCGCTCTACGCGCTGAAGCGATACCCGCGATGACGGCTACGGCGCTGTTTCGCGAAATCGTCGCCTTGCGGCCCGAAATAGCGAGTCTCGCCGCGGAGTTGAGCAGTGGTCCGGCAAGGAGCGCTGCAGCCCGCAATGCGATGGTGGGGCTCGTGGCCGAGCTGTTCGCAGCCCGTGCCCTGGAAATGTTGTCCGTCGCTATCCCGCCGGCATTGCGCGAGCAGATCGTTGCCGAACTTGACGCGAATTCCGGCGGCATTGCCGTTTGGGCACACGGCGCGGCTTCGAGCGACCAGGGCAAGCGCTCGCGCGACCAATTGGCGTCAGCGGTATCCTGGTTCGGCGAATACGCTATTGGAACAAATAGCGCGGTGTGGGAGAGTCTTGTGGCGCTCGCCGCCGGCAGGCGCCCGCCGCAGGCATGGCGCGCGCCCTTGTGTCGCTCTCATCGTATCGCGGCTGAAACCGGCATCAGGGCAGCCATCTACTTTTTGATGGTAGCGGCTTTCTTCGCCGTCAGCGGCTGGTCCTCGACAGAGGTTTCGCTGTCGTTTGTCGTGATCATCATCGGATTGGGTGCGACAACACCTGATTTGCGCGCCTTCACGACGATAGCCATTGTCGCTGCACCTATCGCATCGCTCATGGCGGGCATTCTGGAGTTCGTCGTTCTTGACGGCGTCACGGCGTTTCCCCTGCTGGCTATAGGCTTGGCACCCTTCATGATCGGCGCGGCGCTCCTGATGACCATGCCAAATCGGATTCTATCAGCTCTCGGCCGGCTGAACCTGGTGTTCATCCTTGCTCTTCTCGCACCAAGCAATCCGCAAACCTACAATCCTCAGACATTCTTATTTTCCGTTCTCTTCCTCATGCTCGCGACTGGCCTTCTTTTCCTGGCGCAGATTTTCCTTCCTCCGGCATCGGCGGATCGTCGCCGATATTGGCTGCTCGCGTCCGCGCGTCGCGACCTTAGGGATCTGCCATCGCATCAGAAGCGGGATTTTGCCCCCGAGGAGGCAATGTTCCGCGATGCCAGCCGGATCACGCAGATCCTGGCCGCTAGCGGCGACTCCCCAGAACATCGCACGGTAGTGCAGGAGGCCATGGCAAGCTTTGACCAGGCGGCAACCCTTCGCCTCTGCGAGGTGGAACTGGACCGTCTGGCTGAGGGGCTGCGGGCGGAGGTCAACGCGGCGTACGGGGCGCTTAGGGAGCGTGACTCCAAATCCATCATTGCTTCGGCTCATGCACTGCACGAGGCCGCATCCCTCCAGGACATTCCAGCGGCGGGCGCCGGCGCAGCGCTCGTCCTTGCAAGCGTCGTGTTCACGCTGCCGCGCCCCGGCGCGGAATTCGCCGTGGAGAAACCGTCATGACGCAGACATATCGGGAATTGGTCATCGGCGGCGTTTTGGTCGCGCCCATCGTTTCCTATGCCGTCGCGACGATCGCGATCGTCGTGATGTTGCGGACGGTTCTGCATTTCATCGGATTTTCCAGCTTCTTCAGCAATCCGCCGCTTGCGGAGCTCAGTCTCTACATCGCGATCTTCGGGTTGCTGGCGCTACTGCTGTAAGGAGTGAGTCGTGGGAATCCCTGCTTCAGAGCACACAGCATCGACGCATGACGAACAACTCGCGAATGCGCCGGATCGTGGGAGCGATGGCGCAAACCGCTCGGCGGCACCAACACCCTTGGTGAGCACCGAGCCTGACGCCAAGCTCGATCTGCCTCTCACCTCGCCGGCTCCAGCCCGTTTGGGGCCGCGGGGTGCTGCCGGGGATTTTCTTGTCAAGCTTGCCAAGCACCTTGCCACGGTCGCCATCGCACTCGTTGCCCTTCTGATCGCCGTTCTTACATGGCAGCAATATGTCACGGCTCCCTGGACGCGGGACGGCACCGTACGTGTGCAGGTTGCAAACGTCGCACCTCAGGTGTCGGGTCAGATCAACGATATACGGGTTGTTGATAACCAGTTTGTTCACAAGGGCGATGTACTCTATACGATCGAATCTTTTGATTTTGAAGTTGCTCAGCTCACCGGCGTCGCCACGGTGCAGCAGCGAGCCGCCGACCTCCAAGTGAAGCAAGTCGAGTCCGAGCGGCGTCAGCATTTGACTAACTTGGCCACAACGGTCGAGGAGCAGCAAATCTTTGCCGGCAACGCCGTTCAGGCGAAAGCTGCGCTCGATGCTGCTCAACAGCAACTCGCTCAGGCGGAAGTGAACCTCAAGCGAACCAAGGTGCTCAGTCCTGTTAACGGATACGTCACCAATTTGCTTATGCGGGTCGGCGATTTCGCGCACGCGGGAACGAGCAATATCTCCGTCATCGATGTCGACAGCTTCTGGATCGACGGCTATTTTGAAGAGACGAAGATGGCACGGATTTGTGTCGGCGATCGCGCGGAGGCAAAGCTGATGGGTTATGCTCAACCGATCATCGGCCATGTGGGCACCGTGACCCGTGGCATCAGCGCGTCGAACGCGGCGGCTGGGACTCAAGGGCTGCCTAATGTCGACCCGGTCTACACCTGGGTGCGGCTCGCACAGCGCGTACCGGTCCGTGTTGCCGTCGACAATGTACCGCAGGGGGTGCCGCTGGTTTCCGGGATGACCGCAACGGTGACTATACGGCCAGCAACAGACGATCATCGAAATTGGTTCGATCGCATGCGCATGGAGCTCCCCGATCTGTTCAATGGTGCGCTCCCGCGCCAGAATTGCCTGCCTGTCTTTACGTCGCAACGCGCGCCGTCCGAGTCGCTTCCCGCGGAGACGATGCCGCCGGCCATCTCCCCGGAGCAGATCAATCCCGGCCTCGCCCCGGGCATCAATCTCTCGCCGCGCAATCGCTGACCTCGGATTGAGATCAATGTTCGAAAATCCTCCGCTTGCGGAGGCGGCCCCGTGCGTCTGCATTCTCGTGTCTCGCGTGGCATTTTGGATCTGAGTGACCGCTTGAGGTGTTCTGAATCGTTGCGATCTCAGCTTTGCCAGTTGTAACATATTGATATTTGAAGCTTATTTCGTTGTCTGGCGGATTGGGAATTAACTTTCCATAACGCTGATTAACGAGCCAAAGCGGGCCCTTTGCTGCACTCTCTCACCGATCCGAAGCCGGTCGGATGGTTCGTCGAGGGAATTGATGATGGAAAGGCTTCAAATTGATGATGGAAGGGCTTCAAACGATCGCATCAGATTCTTCTGTTGCGGCCGACCAACAGTTCCACTTCGTTGCAAACAGCCTGGCGCGGCTGCTTGAAACCGCAACACGAGAGCTCGAGCGTGATCGGGATGCGGCCAAGGCGTCGCTGGTCACGGCATCCCACATCCTGCAAGCGGAGATCGAGCGCTGCTCAGGTGCTAACGACTCCAGAAGCGGCGGTCTGGCGGCTTGGCAGGTCGCTCGCGTACGAGCTTACATTGACAGCAATTTACACCGCACCATTCACGTCCGCGATCTCAGTGCGATCGCGCGTCGAAGCAAGGCGCACTTCGCTCGGAAATTCAAACTAGCTGTTGGCGAGTCGCCACATGCCTACGTGGTGAGAAGGCGTCTGGAAAGAGCCTGCCACTTGATGATGACCAGTGCCGTATCACTGAGTGAAATAGCCTTGAGCGTAGGCTTTTCGGATCAGGCACATCTGTGTAGGCTCTTCAGACAGGCCTTTGGTCAAAGTCCGGCCAGCTGGCGACGCCAGCGCGGAATCCCCGGCGACGTCACCTCGAGAATCGGCATGGTTGAGAATATCTCATGAGCGATCAGCGCGGGAAGGTCCTGAGCTTCGGGCCTTTCGAACTGTCGATCGGAAACAGACTTCTGACAAATGGCGCAAAGGTCGTACCGCTCGGCGCGCGCGCCATGGATCTCCTCATCGTCCTGGTGGAGCAAGCGAACGAGCTCGTCGGCAGGAGAACCCTGATCGAGCGCGTTTGGCCAAAGAGAGGGGCCGAACAAGTCAGCCTCCGCGTCCACATCTCAGCGCTGCGGAAAGCGCTCGAACAGAGTGACCCTGGCAGGCGATATATCGCGAACGTGCCCGGGCGAGGGTACAGCTTCGTCGTACCGGTAACCTCACGTTCCTCGCAAACGTCGGGTGATCTCAAGTCATCCTCCAGGTCCCGACTGCCTGCGCGCTTGATGCGGATGCTTGGACGAAGAGACGCGCTCGCCGCGATCCAGATGAAGTTGGCCGAACAGAAGTTCGTGACAATCGTCGGGCCTGGCGGCATCGGCAAGACCACGGTGGCGATCGCAGTTGCTCACGAAATGAGCGCAATTTTCGACGGCCAAGTTCATTTCGTCGACTTGGGCGCTCTCGGCGGCGCTTCGCTGGTCGCGCCAGCCGTGGCCACCGCACTTGGTGTATCGGTACAAACAAATAACGTCGTACCAGCCTTGATCGATCGTTTGCAGGAAAAGCCAACGCTAATCGTTCTCGACTGTTGCGAGCATCTTATTGATGGCGCGTCAGCTTTCGCGGAAGAACTGATTCGCCGTGTCCCGACATTGCATCTGCTAGCAACCAGCCGCGAGGCGATGCGTGTTGAAGGTGAGCATGTCTTTGAACTTTGCGAGCTCGCATGCCCTCCGGAAGATGGCAGCTTGTCGGCACAGGACGCCCTGCAATATCCGGCTGTTCAACTGCTGGTCGACCGCGTGCGGGCCGTGCGGGGTGACTTCGAGCTGGTCGATGCGGATGCGCCGATTGCCGCGGGAATCTGCCGGCGGCTTGATGGAATTCCATTGGCAATTGAGCTCGCAGCCGGCAGGGTCGACATATTTGGCCTCAGCAAGACCGCAAGCTTGCTCGATGACCGGCTAAACCTTTCATGGGTGGGCCGTAGAACGGCCCCAGCAAAGCACCAGACCTTAAACGCCGCGCTGGAGTGGAGCTATGACCTGCTCGGCGAGGCAGAGAGGCGCGTACTGAACCGGCTCAGTGTTTTTGCCGGCGGATTTACGTTCGAGGCGGCGGTCGCCGTTGTCGCTGACGAGACGATAGATGAGGCAAATGTCTCGGATTGCGTTTGGGAGCTTCGTTCGAAATCGATGATTGCCGCTCAGGGACAGGGGGCGCGGCTGCGTTTACTCGACACCACTCACGCCTTTGCTTCACGACGACTTGCCGAAAGCGATGAGGAGGGCCGCTGGCGCCGGCGTCACGCCTTCTACTTCAGCGGCCTGTTCAAACAAGGCGCTGCAATGGATGGGCCTGAAAGGCGCAGGACGCTTGGGGTCGAGGTCGACAATCTCAGAGCCGCTCTGAACTGGGCTTTCTCGGTCGAGGGGGATGCGAAAATTGGCGTTGAACTTGCTGCCGCCTCGGCAAGCACATGGATGGCAGTGGCCCTTCTTACCGAATGCCGGGAGTGGATGACGAAAGCCCTCAGCCGGCTCGACGATGCGAGTGCCGGCTCACGGCAAGAAATGATCATTCAGTCCGCGCTCGCCAGTTGTATGATGTTCACGGATGGTATGACTGAAGAGTCGTATAGGAGCTGGGCGCAAGCGCGCCTTCTTGCCGAGTCCCTCAACGACACCGAATGCCAGCTCGATTCTCTGCTTGTTCTCTGGGCTCACCAGATACGACTTCCCAGCTATGCCGAGGCGATAGAATTGGCAGATCGGTGTGGCGATGTCGCTGAGGGGAGCGGCAATCGCGGCGCGATCGCAACGGCCAACTACATGCGCGGCGTAACCTGCCACCACACCGGGCGGATATTGCAGGCCGAAGCTCATTTCGAATTATCCCTGCATCGCGATGATGAAGCGTGTCGACAATCTCTCATCAAGCGGTTTGGCTACGATCGGAAGGTCGACGCCCTGGCTGTATTGGCCAACCTGGCCTGGCTGCGGGGCTGTCCCGATCAGGCGCGGCGCCTCAACCTGATGTCGATCGCTGAGGCACGCCAACTCGGTCACGCGGTACCGCTCTGCGTGGCGCTCGCCTGGGCAAGCTTCAACGCGTACCTGACAAGTCCAGACGATCTCGAGACTGAAGCGCTCGCCAACGAGCTTGTCGACCACGCCGCAAAATACGCCGTGGAGAGCTATCACGGCTTCGGCCTCAGCATCCAGGCTCTCTGCAGAATCAGGAGAGGCGAGGGCGATACCGCTTCGGCGACGCTCTACCGCGGTTTGGAGAAGCTGTCAGCGGCGCGCTATGGGGTCTTCAATTGGATCCTGCAAGCAGAGTTTGCAAGATGTACGGCCGCCGCCGGTCGGCCCCGGCAGGGACTTGCTGTCTTCGAACGAGCGAAGATCGATCTTGACGAGACCCAATGGTACGCTCCGGAACTGCGTCGTATCAGGGGCGAACTGGCGCTGGGCAACGGCGAGGGGCTTGCGGTTGGCAGGCAGTATTTTCTCAGTGCGCTCGAGCTATCGGACAGACAAGCGAGCTTGTCGTGGGCGCTCAGAGCCGCGACAAGCCTTGCTATTGCCGAAAAGTCGGCCGGGCCAAAGCAGACCTCGTGGCGGACCTTGCAAGCTACTCACGCGAAATTTCGAGAAGGCCTTGATACCGTCGATCTACGGTTGGCCACGCACGTCTTAAATGGCTCATACCGGCGCGACAGCGCGATCAATTCGATACACTGACAGCTTGTTGCTGGAGGAGGTTTCGGCTAACCCTTGATGGGCTGGGGGTGCAAGCGGCCTCCGGCCGTGCTGAGGCGACGCTTGCCGAATGAAACATTCCTGGACCGGCGCTGCTCCATGGCTTCGACGATTGCGCGCCCGCAACGCGGATCACTAAACTCCAATTTAATGGTCCTCCAATCGTCCGCCGCTTATTGTTTGCACAAGACTGACGGCGAGCGGTGCAACGATCGAATCGTCGAGGATCTTGGCGTAATAACTCATGTCGGTTCAACAAATTGGCTCGCCGAGTGCAATCCGGCTTCGGTTTGGCCCATTCGAGCTGAATGTCGCCGAGCGCTCTCTCAAGAAGGCGAACCAGGTCATTCCGCTTGGTGGCAGGGCTTACGACATCCTGACCGCTCTTCTCGAAAACGCCGGTGAAGTTGTCGCGAAGGCTGATCTGATCGCGAAGGCATGGCCCGACGTAACGGTCGAGGAAGGCAGCCTTCGCGTTCATCTATCGGCACTGCGCAAGGCACTGCGCGACGGTCAGTTCGGTGACAAGTTCATCGCGAATATCCAGGGCCACGGCTATAGCTTCATCGCGCCGGTCACGCGCCTTCCCGCGGACCGCGACGGAGGTAACGCATCTGCGGGATTGTCCAACCTGCCGCCCGCACTGGGCCGCATGGTCGGCCGCGAAGATGCTGTTCTTGAGATTCAAGCCGGACTCAAGACAGAGCGTCTGATTACGATTCTGGGTGCTGGCGGCATCGGCAAAACGACGGTTGCTCTGGCCGTCGGACACTCGGCGCTGGCGCACTTTAACGACGCGGTCTTCTTTGTCGATCTTTCGACCGTTAGAGACACGGAGCAGGTCATCGGCGCCATCGCTTCCTCGATCGGGCTTGACCCGCGATTTGTCGATCCGAAGGAGGCGTTGCTTGAATTTCTGCGCCCTCGAAGGGCCCTGATCATCCTTGACAGTTGCGAGCATCTCATCGCAGAAACCGTGGAGATCGCCGATAGCATTTTTCAAAGCGCTCCCAACATCTATATGCTTGCGACCAGCAGGGAGATACTTCGGGTCGTCGGTGAACGCGTATTTCGCCTTCGTCCATTGGATTGCCCGCCGGAGCACCCGGGGCTGACTGCGTCAGAGGTGCTTGCCTATCCGGCCGCACGGTTGTTCGCCGAGCGTGTCAGTGCTCGCGGCGGCGGCGACTTTTCGCTCAGTGACGACGAAGCCCCCACGGTTGCCGAGATTTGCCGGAAGCTTGACGGCATTGCGCTCGCCATCGAGCTCGCCGCCGGAAGGGCCGCTGTCTTCGGTGTCAGGGACACGGTGGCAAGGCTGGGTTCGCGCCTCGATCTCTTGAAGTTCGGCCGGCGAACTGCAAATCCGCGGCATCAAACGCTCATGGCAATGCTGGACTGGAGCCACGACCATCTTTCGGAGGTCGAACGCGCCCTCTTGCGACGTGTCGCAATTTTCGCAGGGCACTTCACGCTGGAGGCGGCACTGGCAGTGGCGGAGGAAGAGGGGATAGACGAGTCTGAGATCGAGGGCGCGTTAGGAAATCTCGTCAATAAATCTCTGATCGCGGTTTGGACCAGCTCAAGGGGACCGTTCTACCGGTTGCTTGATACGACGCGCGCCTACGCTTTGGAGAAATTGGCCGCTAGCGGCGAGCAAGATTCTATTGCGGGGCGGCACTCGAGCTTCTTGATTCACATGCTGGAAAGCAACCCGGTCAATCTCTTCGATTTGGAGTTCACGGAAGCTGCAGTCAATGTCGTGCGAGACTATCTCGGAAATATCCGTTCCGCGCTTGAATGGAGCTTTGGTCCCAATGGAAACGACCCCACAGCCATAAGATTGGCGGCCGCAGCTTCGCAGCTACTTCTGGCCATGTCGCTCCTTTTGGAATGCCGAGCATGGATGGAGAAGGCGATCGATCGGATCACGCCGGACTGCGATCCTCGGCATCAGATGAAGATTCACGCAGCGCTTGCTTTGTCGCTCATGTACACCGAAGGGAATAGTGAGAGGGTTCGCGAGGCTTTCCATACGGCGCTGAACTTTGCGCAGCGGCACGAAGATACTCATCTGTACTTGTCTCTACTTAGTGGAATGTCGATGTATCTTCACGGCATTGTCGACGCGGCAGGGACATATGACCTCGCGCTTCGCGGCGTGGCCGCCGCGAGGAAAACCGGAAGTCCAGACGATGCGGCCGTCGCTGATTCCATGCTGGGGGCAGCGTACTGTCTGCGTTCTGACCAACTGCGGGCGCAAGAACATCTGAAACGGTCATTGCAAGGCTTGCCTCAGCTCCGACGATTCAACGCGAGCCAATACCTGTTCGATTTGCGGAGCTCTTCGCTTAGCGCTCTTACCCACTCACTTTTTTTCTCTGGCAATCTCGACCAGGCCGCCCACTACGCCAAAATGAACATTGAGGAGGCCGCAAGGGCAGGGCATCCGATCGGGCTGTTTCGCGCGTTCAACAACCCGATGCGGCTCTATTTTTGGGTCGACGATCTGGAGCAGGTCGAACGTAGTCTTTCAAAGCTCGAGCATCTCGCCGAGAGGCATTCGTTGGCACCGGCTCGTGCGGTCGCTTTAGGGCTTAGGGGCCGCTACCTGGTCCGCGTCGGCCGAATGGCGGATGGCATACAGCATCTGCAAGAGAGTTTGGAGAAACTAGCAATTCACCGGTACGAAGTGCTGACGAGCGATCTTGTCTCCGAATTAACGGTTAGCCTGGCGAAGCAAAACGCGCGCTCGGAAGCGTTGGCGCTTATCGATCGATCGATTGCCGCCGCTATCAAGGCCAATAAGCCTCTTCACCTGCCCGCATTCTTCCTTGCGAAAGGCTCGGCGTTTGCCTCCGGGGGCGTACCCGAGAATCACCTGGCAGAGGAGTTTTTCGCGAAAGCGATGATGCAGGCGCGGCAAGAATCAGCGCTGCCTTTCGAATTGCGTGCCGGATTGGAACTCGCGCGTATCTGGATCGGACGCGGCGAAGTCCAGAGAGCTCATGATCTGATCAGTCCCGTCTACAGTCAGTTCTCCGAAGGTCTCACAACACCCGATCTCATTTTGGCGAGGCGAATCCTCGAACAGACTAGGCGTCCGAGCGCGGCAAACCGCGCGAGGGGAGGCGAAATCATCAGGCAGGGTGAAAGCTGGAATGAATGGTTGCTAGAATGACAAATAACTGAAGCACCGTGACGTACGCACTCAGCCGTTGGCGTTCAGCCTATTTGATGGTTCTTCGAGGAGTGTGTGAATCCAGAACGTCGTTTGTTCTAGCGTTCCGCCCACCGGAACTCTCGAGGCGTGGTGCCGAGCCTGTGACGGAAATGACGCGCCAGATGACCCTGGTCGAAAAAGCCCACGGCGAACGCAATTTCCGCTAGCGGGAGATCAGTTTGCACTAACATCTCCTGGGCACGTTCGACTCGCTTTTGCGTGAGGTAGACATGCGGCGTCACCCCGGCGGATTGCTTAAATTGTCGCGCAAAATGATGCACTGATAGTCCGGCGACTCCAGCCAGCATCGACAGATCGATACTTTCGCCCAAGTGCACTTCCACGTATTCCCGCACCCGACGCATCGCGCCGGGTGACAATCCGCCCTGTGCTAGCGGTGCTGGCGGCAGCCTCGAAATATCAATCGAACCCAGGCGCGGGCGCGTATGCAGGTTGCTGTTCGTTGGATTGCTCGAGGCAGTCACGGGGTGATCGGGTGGAGTCACAAGCGCTGGCCGACTGTCACTGCTGCCGGCGATTAGCAATCGCGCAGAGATATCGGTCCGGTCCTGGCGCCGGAAGAGGTCGATGTCTCGCTCGAAAATAGACCACAAGCTGGTACCCGCCCGGAGCCCGCGATCATCGAGCATCAGGGACGTGCGCGCGAACCGGTTTGCGCCGATGATGCGTTGGTTGCCGTCAATCGCCAGCAGCATACCTGAAGCGCCTCCTTCCGGCGGCGCTACCGCGACGATCCACTCTCGACGGAACTGCTCACGAAAAAATCGTTCTTCTATCGCGCGCGCCGATCGTACTGTGAGCGCGCCAGTTAGCGCGTGCGCTCGTTCGGAGAGTTCAGGATCGATGGCAGAGACGTCCAGGACTGCTATCAGTCGCCCATCGACCCCGAACACCGGCGCGCCAGAGCAGCTCAGGTTAAGGTGTCTGGACCTAAAATGCTGGCTTCTGTGAACGGTGACGGGCCGCTCTTCGGCGATGCAGGTGCCGATGCCGTTTGTGCCCTCCACTTCCTCGGACCACACCCCGCCGAGCCAAGTTCCCCAATATTGGAACTGGCTTGCCAACGCATCTTCACCACGATGCGCGACGGCGACGCCCGAGCTATCACAGAGCAAGACGGCATATCCCGCCTCACGGACCACCTGGTATAGTTCATCCAGCTCCTGTTGGGCGCTGGAGATGAGCTTGTCCAGCGGTTCGCGAAAATGTTTCAACTCGGCAGACGTGAGGATGCGTGGCGCCTTGCTGTCGAGCGGATCGAGGCCATGTTTTTTTGCTGATCTTTGCCAGGAGCTTGATACCGCTTGTATCCCAAGCGGAGGCGTCGCCCCCTCGGCAACCGAATAAACGTGATCAACGTGGCCCGCGATAGTATCGAGCGAGCTTGCAGACCGCTCCGAGAGTCCCATCACCGCACCTGGTTTACGATGGACGCGCTCCTGGCGACGGCGCGCCGTCCGGTTTCCGACCGTGGCGAAACGCGCTGTCGCGGCGAACGGCGCCGCAGCCCCTCGAGGCGCGCGGACACCAAAAAAGGCGTTGTCGAAGCGGTATCATGATACTCGATGCGGAGTACCCCGCAATCGCCGGACGGAGCTGTTTCCGCCTATTTAGCAAACTGCTCGCAAATTGCCGATCCCCAAGTAGCCGGATTTGGACAGCCCGACCCGTCTCTGAAAGGCGCAACAGGCCAAAATTCCACATAACAAAAGCAAAGGCCTCCGGGCCGGATCAAACCCCTCCAAGAGGGGATCGATCATTCGGGGGAAGCTACGCCGCCGGACAGGCCTTCGCGCTGTCTTGTGCTCCGCTCCGAAGATGCAAAGGAGAGCACTATGATCGACATTCGACATCTGGGCGCCGCGCCAGACGATATTGAAAAGGATTTTGATGCCGCCGCACCGGTCCGAACCCACTCCCCGGCCTCTGAGGCGCGCTTTGAGTTGCGTGCTATTCAGCAGGCCCGGTCCCCTGCTGTGCGACCAGCATTGGTGGCCAGTTCGGCGATGGAGGTGACCTTGTCTCGCAAAAGGGCGAAGAGCCGAACGCGAGGTCGCAAGCTTCACTTGACCGAAGCGAAGGCGCGCGTTGGTCGGGCTCGCAAGACCCGCGCCGATCTCGAACAGGAACTCAAGGTATGCAAGCGGGAGATCGCCCACGCGCGTGCGCGCCTTGTCGAGGCGACGAAGCAACAAACTGCCACCTCTGAGATGCTGCGCATCATCTCGAACTCGCCAATTCAGTCGGTGCTCGACGCGGTAGCCGAAAATGCCGCGCGCCTGTGCGACGCGAACAATGCGGAGATCTTCCGCCTGGAGAACAACCTTCTTCGGTTGGCAGCTTCATACGGGGAAATTCCGGTGGTTATCAATGCGTACCAAGGCGTTCCCGTAAACCGAGACACGGTGACCGGACGAGCCGCATGCGATCGTCGGACCATTCATGTCCATGATCTCGCCGCAGAGGAGGGCGAGTACCCGGTGGGCAGCAGTAATGCAAAACGCGAGGGCCACCGCACCACGCTTGCGACGCCGTTGCTGCGCGAGGGTATCACCACCGGAATAATTTTAGTACGGCGAATGGAGGTCCGACCGTTCTCTGACAAACAGATCGCGCTCCTCGAGACCTTCGCCGACCAGGCGGCGATCACGATCGAAAACGCCCGCCTTTACAGCGATCTCCAGGAGCGGGAGGCAAGAATCCGGCGCTTGGTCGACTCGAACATCATCGGCATCTTTATCGGGGATTCGCGGGGGCGGATCATCGAAGCCAATGATGCCTTTCTCGACATGCTGGGCTACGGCCATGATGACGTTATCTCCGGTCGGATGCGTTGGACGAAACTGACGCCCACTGAGTGGGCCCCCGCCGACGAGGATGCGTTGGCCCAGCTGAGCGGGACCGGAACCTGCAGACCCTACGAGAAGGAGTATTACCGCAAAGACGGCAGCCGCGTCCCGGTTCTGGTCGGCGGCGCATTTTTCGAGGGAAAGGCAGACGAGGGGGTCGTCTTTGTCATCGACATGAGCGACCGCAAGCGCGCCGAGGAGGCATTGCGGGAAAGCGAAGCGAAGATCCGGCGCCTGGTCGATTCCAACATCATCGGAATTCTCGTCTGGGATTTCGACGGGCGCGTTCTTGAGGCCAACGACGAGTTTCTTCGCATGGTGAACTACGATCGCGAAGACCTGGCTTCGGGCCGCATAAGGTTGGCGGACCTGACGCCGCCCGACTGGCGCGACCGGAATAACGCGAGGATCGAACAGCAAAAAAGTAGCGGCCGGTTCGAGCCGTTCGAAAAGGAATACACCAGAAAAGATGGCAGCCGCGTACCCGTGCTGATTGGAGGCGCGCTGTTCGAAGAGGGCGGTGACCAGGGCGTCGCATTCGTGCTCGATCTGACGCAGCGCAAGTGTGCGGAGGATGCGCTGCGCGAGAGAGAGGCTCAACTCGCCGAGGCGCGGCGCGAGCTGCGGCAGATGATCGATACCATCCCAATCCCGGTGGCGAGCTATTCGGCAGACGCCAGGCGCGACTTCGTCAACGCCGCCTGGAAACAATACACGGGCCTTTCCGACGAGGCTGCGCTCGGCACGGAATGGTCCGTCGTGGCGCATCCCGACCACATCGCGACCGGTGAGAAAATGTGGCGTGACGCCTTTGCCACCGGCGAGCCGTGGCATACGGAGGAGCGCGTCCGGCGTGCCGACGGACAGTATCGCTGGTTCGCCATCGATCGTGTCGCTGCGCGCGACGAGAACGGCAAGATCATTAAGTGGTACGGGACCGCCTATGACATCGAGGATCGCAAGCGCGGAGAGGAACGCCTCCGCGTGCAGCACACGATCACGCAGATTTTGGCGGAAGCGGCTACGATCGAAGAGGCCACTCCGAGAATACTGTGGGCCATGGGCGAGTATCTGGGATGGGACGTGGGCGCGCTCTGGCGCGTGGACCGGGAGGCCGAGGCGCTGCGCTGTGTCGAGCTATGGCATAAAGCGTCGATAGAAGTCCCGGAATTTGAAAGGGTCAGCCGGGAGTCCACCTTCGTTCCGGGCTTGGGACTACCGGGCCGGGTGTGGTCCAGCCTTGAACCCGAATACGTTCCCGATGTCGTTCCTGATGAGAATTTTCCGCGCGGACCCATCGCCGAACGCGAAGGACTACACGCGGCCTTCGGCTTTCCCATCCTGCTCGGAGGCGAAGTCCTGGGCGTGATCGAGTTTTTCAGTCGCGAAATCAGACAGCCCGATCAGGAGCTGCTCAACATGCTGGCTACCATCGGTAGCCAGATCGGTCAGTTCATCGAGCGTAAGCGCGCCGAAGAGGCCTTGCGCAAGGTGCAGATGCAGCTGGCGCACGCCAACCGCGTCGCCACCGTGGGTCAGCTCTCGGCCTCGATCACTCATGAAGTGAACCAGCCGATCACAGCGGCGGTCACATACGCGTTAGCCGCTCGGCGCTGGCTAAACGCGGAGCCACCGAATTTTCACGAGGTGGATGACGCGCTCGCTCTTGTTGTCAAGGAGGGGAATCGCGCAGGCGAGGTCGTCGGGCGAATTCATGCGCTCATTAAGAAGATGCCCGCACGGAAGGACGCCGTAGCGATCGACGATGCCATCCTGGAGGTTATTGCTCTCACCCGTACGGAGGCCGTAAACAATAGCGTGTCGGTGCGGACGCAGTTAGCGGAGGGGTTGCCGCGTGTCCAGGGAGATCGGGTCCAGCTGCAACAGGTACTACTTAACTTGATCATCAATGCCATCGAAGCGATGCGCGACGTCGGCGAAGAGGAGCGTGAATTGCTTATCAGGACCCGTAACGAACCGGATGGCCTGTCAGTCGAGGTGCGAGATACCGGTCCAGGCTTCGCGCCGGAAACTCTTGAGCGCGTGTTCGAGGCTTTCTACACCACAAAACCGGGTGGTTTGGGGCTTGGGCTGTCGATCTGCCGGTCGATTATCGAAGCGCATAACGGACGATTGTGGGCGAGCCCTAACGTGCCACGTGGCGCTATTTTTGGCTTCACTGCGCCTGCTCATCCGGTCGCCGCACCGTAAGCGGACTGCCGCTTCGGATCCGCGACGAAGCAGACGTCTGGCAGGCACCCTGACCCTCTATGGTGAGACGCAATGGGACCATTACGGGAGATGCAGGCTGAGCATCTGCGCTAGGCAACGCGACCCGGGCTACGCGGCTTTGTCGGCGTCAGTTGCAATTGGTCGGCCATGCGCGCCAGGTCAGGCAAGGACGATGCCCGCATCTTGCGCATTACCTGGCCACGATGAACTTTCACCGTGATTTCGCTTACGCCGAGATCGGCTGCGATCTGCTTGTTTAACCGCCCGCACACCACGAACGCCATGACCTCGCGCTCCCGCGGCGTCAACGTTTCGAAACGAATTTTCAGATCTGCCATAGCTCGTTCCCGCTCAAGCCGCGCCTGGTCACGGGCATGACCGAGCTGAATCGCGTCAAGCAAATCCTGCTCTCGGAACGGCTTTGTCAGGAATTCGATCGCGCCACCCTTCATCGCCTGCACCGACATTGGAATGTCACCATGTCCGGTAATGAAGATGATCGGTAGCTGTGTTTTGGCACCTGCCAGTTCGCGCTGCAGTTCGAGTCCGCTCTGGCCGGGAAGCCGCACGTCAAGCACCAGGCAAGCGGGTCCTTCCGGCCGATCCGCCGCGAGAAATTCGCTCACCGAACCGAGTAGGCTGACCCGAAAGCCCGCCGACCGAAGCAGCCTGCCTAGTGAGTCCCGCACCCCCGGATCATCGTCGATGACCACCACGGTTGGCGGTTGGTCTTTGGCCTGTTGCTCTACCACATGTTCCTCATCGACATGCGCATTAGCTTTGCCAGTCCGCTATAGGATAGCGAGATTATCGCGTGGGCGATAGGGGGACAACCAGCCCAATTCCGCCGGATCGCAGCCATCGCCGAACTGGCGGTTGAAGTCGGCCAGGTTGTGCGCCAGGCGTCAGCTGCCTACCAAAGCCGAACCGACCAAGCTGGCAGCGCACAACCTTCGTATAGTGCGCGCATTCCTATTTGGTGCTCGATCTTTCCGCTAGATCAATAGTGAGCGCCAATGAGTGCCGATATGGTCAAGTTCTCCTCCCTCGAGGCCGATCACTCCCTGCGGCCTCCCTTGCCCCTCCAGCGGTCCAGGCTGGAGGGGCTCTTGTGAGCTAAGAGGGCGATATGAAGGTCAATGCCTGTGACGCAGCTTGCTCCATGGACCACAAGATTTCTGGCCACCGAAGCGAATCGGGGAGTTCCTATACATTCGTATAATCGAAGCACGTAGCGGTTGCGCCTAGGTTGGAGAAGAAAGAGTCTCGCGGACGACGTCCGTTTTTCCAAACGCTGCTCGCGGTTACCGGTCTTGCCAAGTGCCAAATAGCGGACCAATAATTGCCATAGTCGACGACGACGAAGCGGTTGGAAACGCAATCGAAGTTTTAATGCGTTCGATAGGGTTGGTCGCCCAGGCATTTTCGTCCGGAGAGGAGTTCTTGCGCTCACCCGAGCTGAGCCGCACCGGCTGTCTGGTTGTCGACTTCGACATGCCCAGGATGAATGGTCTTGATCTGCAAGACAATTTGTCTCGATTGGGCAAAGAGATTCCCACCGTACTGATAACTGCCTATCCGAGCGATGATATTCGTGTCCGCGCACTCCAAGCCGGGGTCATCTGCTATCTGCCGAAGCCGTTCGATGAGAGCGACCTCCTGAATTGTATTCAGACCGCTCTGGATCGCGCAAAGGGAAACAGCGGCGCGCCTTAGTTTTCCTACGTTGCATCAATGGCCACCAGGCACGCGACAGGTCGCCTCGGCCGGCCATCGGCGATGCAACTCAATCACATTGGCATCGCAGAGGGCGCGAACATAAGACCAGTCCGTTATCTGCTGACCGATCCTTGTGCGATCGGCTCCAGCGGCTGGACGCGCAACGCGGGACGGTCGCGCGGGTGCATGCTGCTCGTGCCCCCTCATTGTGGTCGCAGCGGCGCCGGGTTCGGCTCGATCCTCCGCGTCGAGACTATACCAAGGTTTAGCTCGTCCTTTCCAAAAGCGTGGGAAGGCCTACGAGCTTCGTTGTGGCTAACCTTACGCGCGCACAATTGCGGCGTTTGCCGACCGACGGTAGGCATACGGGTCACGGGAGATCCGTCATTTGGCTGAAACATGTCTTGCGCCGTAGTTCATAGGAAGCTGCGTTTCGGCCCTTTCGAACTTTCGATTGGCGAGAGGGTGCTCCGGCGCGACGGTCAGATGCTTCCGCTCGGGGATCGGGCGTTGGATATCTTGATCTATCTTGCCGACCGCCCAGGTGAGGTCATCGCGAAGCAGGAGCTCATCGATCACGTCTGGTCGGACGTAACCGTTGAGGAGGGGAGCCTCCGGGTCCACGTGGCCGCAATCCGCAAGGCGCTTGGTGACGGCCAATTTGGCAACCGATACATCGCAAACGTCAAGGCGCGGGGCTACTCGTTCGTCGGCACCGTCATCCCTCTCGCAGGCCATACGGAGAGCGGGAACGATAAGTTCCGGCACCAAGGCAGGCTCCCCGTGCGACCGTTCATGATGATTGACCGCGAATCGGTGATCAGCGAGGTTAAGGACAAGCTTCGAGATGGGCGGTTCGTAACATTGCTTGGCCCCGGCGGCATTGGCAAGACGACCATTGCCCTCGCTGTTGGCGGCGCCGCCGCCGAGGAGTTTGGCGGGGAAGTCTATTTTGTTGACCTGGAAGGCCTCACCGATCCGCGTCATGTTGCGGGGGCTGTCGCGACATCCTTGGGATTTGCACTCAAATCGAAAGATGCAAGCCTGGAGCTCGTCGATCTCGTTCGTTCGAGAGAGCTCCTTATCATTCTCGATAGCTGTGAGCACGTGATCGAGGCGGTCGCTTCGCTGGCCGAGCAGCTCTACCAGGAAACGGCGAAAGTCCATCTTCTGGCCACTAGTCGAGAATGTCTGAAAGTAGAGGGCGAGCGTTGTTGCCGGGTTCTTCCCCTCGATTTTCCGCCATCTGGCTCGGAGCAAACGGCAAAAGCCGTGATTCAATACGCGGCGGCTCAGTTGTTTGTACAACGCGTGTCTGCAAGAGACGGAACCTTCGTTCTCACCGACGAGGAGGCGCCGTTTGTCGCAGAAATCTGTCGAAAACTCGATGGTCTACCGTTGGCAATTGAGTTGGCGGCGGGTCAAGTCGCCGCACTCGGTGTCAAGGGGACTGTTGCACGCCTGCTTTCTCGACTGGAATTACTGAAACTAAGCCGGCGGACCAGCGTTCCCAGGCATCGAACCCTCAAGGCGACATTGGATTGGAGCTACGATCTGCTGTCTGACGCAGAGAGGATTGTCTTTCGACGCATTGCCCTTTTCGTTGGCGATTTCACCTTGGAGGCCGCGCAACGCGTTGCTGGCGAACTGGGTTCGGGCACCTCGGATATTGTGGACGCAATCGCTGGTCTTTTTGAAAAGTCATTATTGGAAACTCGGCTTGACCAGGGACAACCACAGTATCGATTTCTGCACACGACGCGCGCATATGCACTTGAAAAATTGGAGGAGCATGCCGAACGCGACTTGATCTCCGCACGGCACGCCGAATATGTCGCCGAACAACTTGAATCAGAGAGAGCAACCGTTTTGGCTCTGCCAAAAGCGCAGAGATTCACAATCTATACCGGACAACTAGGTAATGTTCGGGCGGCACTGGAATGGAGCTTTGGGCCGCAGGGCGATGACGAGGTCGCGACGAGACTTGCAGCGGCTTCAATGCCGCTCCTCATGGAGCTGTCGCTATTGATCGAATGCCAAGGCTGGGCAGAGCAGGCGATAGCACGTCTCGGAGATCAGCACAAAAACTCTCGCCGGGAGATGGAGATCCATGCGTCATTGTCCTTGGCCGTGATGCACACCGAAGGGAGCGGCGAGCGGGTTCACGAGGCTTTTTCTCGGGCGCTAGACGTTGCGGCCATGCAAGGAGACTCTGCCTACGAGCTGCGGCTCCTGAGCGGGCTCTTCATGTACTACCGCTGGAACATCGACATTGATGCTGCGCTCGATATCGCCTCGCGAAGCAAAGCTGTTGCCTTAAAAACCGGGGATCACGACGATATAGCGCTCGCTGAATCGATGCTGGGCGCCGCCCATCATTTGGCCGGAAATCATCCTGTTGCACAGAGGCATTTCGAATCCGGTCTCAGCCACTCGACGTCCGGCTCGCGCTTCCGCGCGGGACGATACTTGTTTCATCACAGCAGTCTTTTACTCGTCGGGATGGCTCGTTGTTTGCTGTACGGAGGGCTGCTGGACCAGTCACTTGACTACGCAAAGCGCGCCATAGAGGAAGGAGAAAGATCCGGTCATCCAGCCACGCTGTGTCGATCTCTGAGCCTGGTTCTTCCGGTCTATTTGGCCCTGGCGGACACTCGCCGGTCAGAACAATACATCGCCCAGTTGACCGAGCTCGCTGCGGCCTACTCCTTGAAGCCCTACCGTGCCGTAGCGACTGGCCTGCGAGGTCAATGGCTGCTCCTTCAAAATAATCTCCGCGAGGGGATTCCGCTGCTGAAGAGGGCTTTGGAAGAGCTTCACGCTCAACGTCACGAAATGCTCAATATGGACTTTCTCTGCGACCTGAGTGCGGGCCTTATTGCCATGGGCAAACATCAGGAAGCGCTGACGATGATTATGAACGCAATTGATGTGCAGCAGCGCGGCGGAAAGTTTCTGTACATGCCAGCCTTGTTCAGGATGAAAGGGCTCATCTTGGCGTCTCGATCGGCTGAGGATTATTTCGAAGCGAAAGGAAGCCTTATATCGGCAATAGACTGGGCGAAACGCCAGTCCGCCACCCTTTTTGAATTGAAGGCTGCGACGGACCTTGCCGAGCTATTGCTGAAACACGGGCGCGTGCCGGAAGCCTACAAGCATCTCAGCGCGGCTCTTGATGGAACGCCAGCCGGAATTGTATCCCCCGATCGCAAGCGCGCCCTGCAAATCCTCAATCGGCTCCAGGCCGGCACCGAGGCCGTTGGTTAATGCGAGCCCTTCGGGTACTGAGCGCTGTCTGCGCAGTCGGGTGCAAGTCCTCGCATTCCCATGCAAGCCCCAAGTCTGCCGCTGGGTGCATCGTGGGCGGGCTGAAATTGCTCAATTTGCAGGAGGGTAGGCGGTGCCCATAGCCCGCTATTTTATCATCGTCGGAGGCACGCTTGCGGCTTTGCTGTTCATCGCCGGCTGGTGTCTGCCAACGCCCCCAGCGAGGTTCGCTGATCAGCCAGCCATCGACAGAGCGATCATCCGGATCAAGTCTGAGCGCAAATGGCCGGAAAAAGTCGTCCTGGACACCAGCCAGCCGACAATAGCGCCTCCGGTCGTCGAGCAGCCTCCGGCGCAGTCGGTCCGGCTAGCGCCTGACGAAGCGGGGGATCGATCGAATCTTGAGGCTATGGCCCAGTTGAAACCATATAGACAGCCGGCCGCCATCGATCATCCGACCTTGCGTATCAAGCGCGGAGTGGCAAGGACCGCCCGATCAAATCGTCGCATTGCTCGTCGGCTGGCAAGAGCGGAAGCGGGCGGGGGCTGTTGTCAGTTTGGGTGGATCGACAATGGTCAAACAAGCTCGAATGCCACGCCGCGCAGGAACGCCGCGTCGTCATGGCCTATGGATTGGCCGCTCACCGGGAGGAATTGAAAGATAAACCGCTGCTGTCGTTGCACAGGGAATTGCGCAGTTACCGTCTAAATGGATCAGGAATCAACAAGATGGTCCGAAGTAGGTCCGCTACTCCATGGACACGGATTTGACCTGCCATCAGCAAGCTTGTCTAGCGAGATTGGCCGCTTACGCAAAATGACACGCACGGCGCCTACACCGTCGAGCTGACCGACATCTCGCATTGAGAGCAATGTTTGCATGACCGAATACCTAGTCGCCGCGCGCGCTGCGATCATCCTCTGGACTAGCCTTGCAGTGATGCCAGCCGAGATCGTCTTTGAGGCGATTGAAGCCGAATTGGAGCGCCGCGGCGTCGAGCCATAAAGGCCTCTGTCCGAGGCCATTCGTTGCGTGAGCTGTCTGGAACGGCACTGCTATCCGAACGAAACCGCGGCCGACGCTTAGCTTCATTTTGGCCAGAGAAAACAAACGTGGAGCACGAAATGACAAAACACATTATACCGTTACCGAATCCCGATGAATCGTTGCTTCTTCGCGAGTTGAACCACAGAATAAAAAACGAGCTCACTTCCGCCATATACGCTGTTTCAGCCAAAGCGGTGCAGTCGGATAGCGTGGCGGTCAAGGCCGCGCTGCTCGACGTCGTAGACCTCCTGCATCAATGCGCCGATGTTCATCGGGCGCAGCGCATGCCGGATCAGGGGCAACTCACCGATGCCGCGAGGTACCTCCAGAAGCTGTGCTTCTCCATAACGAAATACCGACTGGACCGCCTGGCGATACGTGTCCTGTTTTCAGCGGACGATCTGCGGCTTGAAGGAGAACGCTGCTGGAAGCTTGGACTGATTGTATCCGAGCTACTGACCAATGTGGCACGACATGCACAATTCGACGCTGGACATCCAGAATTGCGAGTGGAGTTGGTGCTTGCAGGCAACGTCGTAAAGTGCAGGGTCTCTGACAATGGCTCGGCACATGAACCGATCCGGCGCGGCCGAGGGCTGGCGATCGTCGGCGAGCTGGCCAGCAGTTTGGGCGGCCGCGTTCATACGTCTTGCGCTGCCGAAGGATATTGCTTCCTTCTCACCTTCCCATTGACTGAGGCCGAGCGACGCGCCGCCGGCTTGCGTTCGAGGCTATCCGGCAAAAGACGATACAATGCCGCGCCAACATCGGATTGCCACGGAGGATCTGCGCCGGTGCGCCCACATGTGAAGGACGCGCAGCTGGAAGCAAATGACAACACGCGACCAAGCTCGTCGGAATTCATCCGCGCCAGCGCCTGCCTTCCGATCCGCCCGATCGCACGCAAGGCAACCAGCATTGCGGCCTGAAAACTGTCGCCGGCTCCGATGGTGTCCACCACGTCTACGACTGGCGCCGGGGCGTCAACTGCGCCGGCTTCCTTATGCCATGCCTGAGCTCCCTTTATTCCGTGCGTGACGACGACCAGACTTGCGCCCGCCTCGATGAATGATTTCGCCCGGCCAGCATAGTCGCCGCCGCCATATAAAAATTCGAAGTCGACATCCGACATCCGCACGATGTCCGCGACGCCGGCAAATGCATTCATCCGCTCGACATAGCGCGTCTTGTGCATGACCAGCTTCGGCCTGCAATTCGGATCGAACGAGATGGTGACAGTTCCGCGTGCATCCTCGACCATGGCCAGCGCCTGGGCTGCCCCTTGGTCGTCGGCGAGCGTCGTCGACCCGACATGAACAGCTTCGATCTCATCGAAAAGGATGGAACCGCGCCGATAGACCCAGTTTCGGGATGCGGTGCCCACGTCGTAGAAGGCATATTGCGGCTCACTTCCCACCGTGCGGACGAACGCCAACGTGGTCTGGTGGTCGCTGCGCGTTGCATATCGAAGGTCGACCTGCGAGGCGGAAGCGTGGTCGGCAATCATGCGGCCGAACAGATCGGTCGAGATGCCGCCGACGAACCCCGCCGGTGCGCCGAGACGTGCCATGCCGACGGCGATGTTGAGGCAGGAACCGCCTGCCACGGGCACGCTGGCGTCGCGCCCGTCCACCGATTTGACGGGCAGGAAATCCATCAAGGCATCTCCGCAGCTCAGCAGCATCGCTCTCAATTTTTCGCATCAACGCCGGCGATCGATCCGATCCGGTGCATCGCATCGCGGCTTTCGCGGTCCAGTTTTCGCATCAGTCCATGGACTTCTCGCTTGGTCCGGTGGAAACCGGCCATTTCAGGCGCCGTCTTTTCGCTCAAGCAACCGATCGCCGACATCGAGGCCATGGCATCGCCGATCGATCCGTAACCGTTACCGGCCACAGCACCCAGCATCGCAGCTCCGAGCAGCACCGGTTCTTGCGTCTCGGGAACCGCAACCGTCAGCCCGGTGGTATCCGCCATGATCTGGCGGACCAGCGAACTCCGCGCTGCGCCGCCGCTGATCACCATCAGGTCGCTATCGACGCCGTGCGAGCGAAAAGCTTCGACGACATCGGCAAGGCCGTAGGCCAGCCCGCACAGTCCCGCCACGAACAGCCGCTCCATCGAGCCGATGTCGGCGTCGAGATCCATCCCTGCGACGATCGCGCGC
>WNFT01000421.1_pt1 | contig 37754 bp, 29 predicted proteins | sample 5400191 | NCBI WGS metagenome assembly WNFT01 (sample SAMN13153359, study PRJNA577476) | soil metagenome | isolation source: 80 cm saprolite under Madrone tree | place: USA:California | collected 2016-06-14 | reverse complement strand
TGGCTTAATCATGCCAGGATTCCTTTGCACCCACACACATTTTTATGGCGCATTTGCCCGTGGCCTGACTATTCAGGGTGAGCCACCACGAAACTTCTCAGAGATCCTTGAACGTCTTTGGTGGCGGCTCGATAAACTCCTGACGCTGGAGGATACTCGAGCCAGTGCCGAGATGTTTATGGCTGATGCTATACGTCACGGTACGACCTGCGTCGTCGATCACCATGCCAGCCCGAACGCTATTGATGGCAGCCTGGATGTCATCGCAGATGTCGTGGAACAAGCGGGCATTCGTGCCTGTCTCGCTTACGAAGTCTCTGATCGAGATGGACCGGCAGTGGTTACAGATGGCATGCGCGAAAACGAGCGTTTCATCCAATCGCTGCGGGCCGAACGCCGGCAGCAGGCGGAAGCTGGCATGATCGCCGCCAGCTATGGGCTGCATGCATCCTTTACGCTGAGTGCTGCCACGCTTGAACGCTGCGCTGCTGGTGGTGCTAACCTGGGGGTTGGTTTCCATATTCACGTTGCCGAGGATATCTCGGATGAAAGAGATAGCATCTCGCGCTATGGGATGCGCGTGGTGGATCGTTTAGAAGCAAGCCGCATTCTAGGACCGCGCAGTATTGCTGCACATTGTGTGCATATACGCAGCAGTGAAATTGGCCGCCTGGCCGAAACTCATACCAGTAGCGTGCATAATCCCCGCTCGAACATGAACAATGCTGTGGGACGCGCGCCAGTCGAGGAGATGGTTCATGCAGGCGTAACTGTTGGTTTGGGCAACGATGGCTTCAGTATGAACATGATGCAGGAGATGAAGGCGGCCTACCTGATGCACAAGCTGGCCCTCAAAGATCCGCGGGTAATGCCCGGAGACCTGGTGTTGAGCATGGCGTTTCAGCATAACGCTCACATCATCGAGGCCGTCTTTAGCCCATTCTGTGCCGATTTCCCGCGTGTTGGCGGGCTAAGTGTAGGCGCTGCCGCCGATCTCGTTTTGCTCGACTATCTGCCACCGACGCCGCTTAGCAGCGGCAATTTCCCCTGGCACCTGGTCTTTGGCATAGACGTACAACACGTGAACTCGACGATGGTTGCCGGTCGCTGGCTGATGCGCAATCGCCAGTTGCTCACAGTAGACGAAGCACGTATTCACGCACATACAAGGGAACTCTCACAAGCCCTTTGGAAGAGGATGTAAATGGATATACGCGAAATACAATATCGGGTGCAAGAGGAACTTAGCCAGTACCAGGCCGCCATGATCCAGTTCCTGCGTGACCTCATCGCCATACCTAGCTTCGACAGCCAGATTGGCCCTGTTGGTGATGCCGCCGGCGCACGTATGAGCGAACTTGGCTTTGATGAGGTGCGCCGCGATTCCATGGGCAATATCCTGGGCCGTATTGGTGATGGTCCTCGCATATTGCTTTACGATAGCCACATCGATACCGTAGGGGTTGCTGATGCTGCTCAATGGCAATGGGACCCCTTTAAAGGTAAGTATGAGAATGGCATTATCTATGGTCTTGGCGCTGGTGATGAGAAGTGTTCCACGCCGCCCATGCTCTATGCTTTGGCTACGCTGAAGAAGCTGGGCCTGGCGAAAGACTGGACGCTCTATTATTTTGGCAATATGGAAGAGTGGTGCGACGGCATCTCTGGTAATGCGCTCGTCGAACACGAGGGCATTCGTCCTGATTACGTGGTTGTTGGCGAATCCACGAACATGGAGATTTATCGCGGCCACCGTGGGCGCACGGAGATAAGCGTTACCTTCAAGGGACGAAGTTGCCATGCCAGCGCGCCCGAGCGGGGTGACAATGCGCTCTACAAGGCAATTCCTTTTATTCAAGGGGTCGAGCAACTGCATCAAGAATTAAAAAGTCGCCCAGATCCATTCCTTGGCGCTGGCTCTATTACCGTCACCAGTGTCAGCACGCATAGTGTCTCGCTCAATGCAGTCCCCGATGAGTGCTCTATCTATCTTGATCGCCGGATGCATCCTGCTGAGACAAAAGAAGTTGTACTGAATGAACTGCGCGCCTTACCGAATGCTCGCCTGGCCGAGATCGTCGTGCCGATGTACGAGGAGCCGAGCTATACGGGCTTTGTCTTCCCCGTGGAAAAAATATTCCCGGCATGGGCGTTAGCCGAGGATCACCCTTACGTGCAAACAGGCAAGGCTACCTTTGAAAGCTGCTATGGTCATCCTGCGAAGACCGGTAAATGGGTTTTCTCAACAAATGCCACTTACTGGATAGGTAAGGCGGGCATCCCCTCAATCGGATTTGGTCCCGGTGAGGAGCATTGGGCCCACACTGCCCTCGACCAGGTGCCTGCTGCCGAAGTTGTGCAGTGCGCCGATTTCTATGCTATGCTGCCACTTTTCCTGGAGGCGATCAAATGACTAAATTAGCTGTTGTTGCCATTGGTGGTAACTCTTTGATAAAGGACGAGGCGCATCGGAGTGTGCCCGACCAGTTCAATGCAGTTCGTGAGACGGCGGTACATATCGCTGAGATGATTGCGCAGGGCTGGAATGTCGTCATCACGCACGGCAATGGGCCTCAGGTGGGCTTCATCCTGCTGCGCTCAGAACTGGCCAGCAGTGTGCTGCATACGGTGCCGCTCGATTCTTGTGGCGCGGATACCCAGGGTGCAATTGGTTACATGATCCAGCAAGCGCTGCACAATGAATTTTTGCGCCGTGACATCCGACGCGAATGTGTTACAGTAGTCACGCAGGTGCTCGTGGATCGAAATGACCCGGCGATGCAGAATCCAAGCAAGCCTATCGGCTCCTTCTATACCGAGGAAGAGGCGCGAGCGAAGATGGACAAGCAGGGCTGGGTGATGGTTGACGACGCCGGGCGCGGCTGGCGTCGAGTCGTACCATCCCCTATCCCAAGGGAGATCATCGAGCGTGATGCCGTAGATACACTCATCAAAAACGGTTTTATCGTGGTCGCTGTTGGCGGCGGAGGTATCCCAGTTGTGCGCGACAGTGCGGGCAATCTTACGGGTGTTGAGGGTGTGATCGATAAGGACCTGGCATCCAGCCTGCTTGCCAGCGAATTAAATGCCGATCTATTGCTGATCTCGACCGCTGTAGAGAAGGCTTCTCTGAACTTCAAGAAGCCCAACCAGGTCGATCTCGACCACATTACACTGAGTGAGGCCAGGCGTTATTACGAAGAGGGCCAATTTGCTAAAGGCAGTATGGGACCAAAGGTCAAAGCCATCATCAATTATCTCGAACGCGGTGGACGTGCCGCACTGATTACCATGCCTGAGACCATTGGCAAAGCCCTTGCAGGGCAGACTGGAACATGGATTATACCTGCATAGAAAGGACCTTATAAAATGAAGACAAATTTACGTAGGCGAGACTTTATCAGCACACAGGAATGGACCAAGGAAGAATTGGAGACTGTGCTGCAACTCGCCTCTGACCTCAAAATGAAATGGGGACTCGATCTTCCCACCCGTTTACTCGAAGACAAGACCCTGTTTATGCTCTTCTTCTTCTCTTCAACGCGTACCCGCAACTCGTTCGAGGCGGGAATGACGCGCCTGGGAGGCCATGCTATATTCTTGGAGCCTGACAAGATGCAAATCTCGCATGGCGACACGCCCAAAGAGATTGGCAAGATTCTGTCCTCGTATGGGCATGGTATCGCCATTCGCCATTGTGATTGGGGTGAGGGGAATAAGTACCTGAGGGAGGTGGCTGAATATGCCAGCGTCCCCGTCATTAATATGCAGTGCGATATGTACCACCCGTGCCAGGCTATGGCTGATTTGATGACCGGCATTGAGAAGAAAGGTGATGTGCGCGGCAAAAAGGTCGTAATGTCCTGGGCCTATGCAAAGTCCTATACTAAACCCCTCTCGTTGCCTCAATCGGTCATTGAGCTCTTCACGCAGTTCGGCGCGGATGTTGTTCTAGCGCACCCACCTGAGTTTGAGTTGATGCCGGAGATCCTGGATAATGCCGCCAACAACGCACATAAAGCAGGCGGCAGCTTCAAGATAGTCTACGATATGGATGAGGCGTTTGTGGATGCTGATATCGTGTATCCCAAGAGCTGGGGACCCCTGGTGACGGTAGAGGACCCATCAAAGATGGTTGATACCATTCGTCAATATGAACATTGGATCTGCGACGAGCGTCGTATGTCGCTGGCAAAAGAGGATGCCATCTATATGCACTGCCTGCCCGCCGACCGCGGCATCGAAGTGGCCGATGCGGTTATCGATGGGCCGCAATCGGTTGTTTATGACCAGGCTGAGAACCGCATGCATGTCCAGAACGCGATTATGGCTCTCACGATGGGAGGACGATAAGCAAGAAAACATCAACGAAAAGTATTTTCTCTGATAACTTCTTCAACCGTCTGCACGAGCATTTGCTCAGAGAATGGTTTGGGTAAGTAACGATCAGCCCCTTGACGGAGGCCCCAGGACCGATCGAGACGTGTGCTTTTGGTGCTTACCATGATGATTGAAAGATTATGCTTTGGGTCTAAGGCTCGCAATTGGCGGCATAGTCCGTAGCCGCTGATTCCAGGTAGTACAACGTCAAGCACCACACAATGTGGGCGTTCCTTGAGGGCTTTCGTCAATCCATCACTGCCATTAGATGCAGTAATTACTTGATATCCCGCTTTTTGGAGTGCGCGGGCCATTATTAAACATATAGTAGCGCTGTCGTCAATGACGAGAACCTTGGCTCCATTTAGCACGAGATATATGACCTTCCTTCGCTTTAGCAAAACAGGGAGAGGCTGAGAGGGATGGCCAAGCCCCCTGGTTTCAGACATAGGAATACAGCCATCCCTCTCAGTTCTCTTGCTTTAGATACTGTTTCAATTCACCTAAAACTGTGCTATACTCATGGGCATGAGGTACTTTGAGCTAGTATACAGTAAAACGTTGTGTAAAGTACAATTTACCTAAGCAAGCGGGAATATTGGCCTATATCGTCGGTGGTGTTACCTAGCGTTGCTATAATACTAATGCTCTGTTAATCATCAAATGATATGTGGTAGAGCCTGGCACCCGCAAGGGGTGCCACTACTCATCAAAACAATATGGACAGTGCGCCAGGTGGATAGGGATTTAGAAATGGAGACGACCATGCCTGATCGCATTCATCCGCGTAGCACACCTGCGGAAAAACTATGGGGTGTCATACGAGCTATACACTGGCAAGTGCTCTTGCTTATAGGCATACTGCTCGTCCTGGCTTATCCAGCTTTTAGGTACGGGATAGGCGCTGGTCAACGTATATTTCCTGCTGTTACAAACTTCTTCTATCACATTTCAGGTCCTCCACCCCCTCCAACCCCTACACCACTGCCAGCTTTTCCTGCATCGCTCCCCCAGGCTGGTTCGTTACTCTATACTGCGCTGTCTGCCGATTCCTGTGACGAAATTCTCGCAGTTCAGATGCATATGACTGACGCCGGGCAGATTTTTAGTGATGCTAACCCGAACACGGTGAAAGCACTTGATAATGCAATAGGCCAGGATTGTCACGCGCTGCAACCCGGTATGGTAATCAAGCTCTCACCACAATACCCGTTGGTAGCGTTAGGAGGTGTGGTTCTCAAAGTTGAGGCTACCTCACCGCAGCAGCCCTTACCTACGCCTTTAATCAATGTTGCCAGCCAGCCGCGTTTGGGTATTGATTGCTCTGGCGGATGTCTACTGGTGATGCGTATTGCTCCGGCTACGCAGGTACGTCTTCAGATACAAACAGCATTACCGGTACGCGTTGGCTCCTGGGTATGGGCACAGGCGACACTTGCCCGCAAGCAAATTACTGGATTCGCTAATTATCCCTATGTCGATGCAAATGCCTCGCTTAATGGCATGTTGCTGCGCGCCTGTGACCTCCAGGTAGATAATACTCATGATGATAATTCGCTGTCTTGCAGCCAGCTACTCCCCAACACAATTATTGATGATGGAGGAGCGTGGCTCTTCGGGGTCACCGGCCCAGGCTCATTAGACCACTGGCACTACGCCTTGCACCTTCCTGCAGGGACGCGGGTACTGCTCTGGCTCTCGGCTGAGAGCAACGGGGGCTTGAAATTCCAAAGAGGGAATCCAGTATATCGCTATGATGAAATGGCACACATCTACGTGTGAGTATAATCTCTATAGTGTGTTTCAAACTATACCTCATCATGTTATAAGCAGGTAGGATACTGGCAATAGAAGCAAAAGCAGAGAACATGAAGACATTGCGCTGGAACTCACGGGACTTAGAGATGCTACCAGATGATGGCAAGCGGTACGAAATAATTGATGGAGAGTTGTACGTGTCGAAGCAGCTGCATTGGCAGCACCAGTTTGTCTGCGGACAGGTGTTTGCTTTACTTCAAGCCTGGAGCAGTCAGACAAAAACGGGTATGACCAATCTTGCACCGGGACTGATCTTTGGGGAAGAGGATGATGTTGTACCAGATGTTATCTGGATTAGCCAAAAACGTTTGGTGTCAGCCTTGCAAAGAGATGGCAAGTTACATATGGCTCCTGAATTGGTGATCGAAGTTCTTTCGCCAGGTACAACGAACCAGCAACGGGACCGTGAGCTCAAGCTCAAACTCTATTCACGTCGCGGAGTTCAGGAATATTGGATTATAAACTGGCAAGACCAGCAATTTGAAATTTACCGGCGTGAAGAGGGTGTGCTAGCCCTTGACAGAACGCTTTACGAAACCGACCTGCTACAATCACCGCTCTTACCAGGATTTGCTTGTAAGGTAGATCAGCTTTTCACCAATGCTTTTTAGTATTGTGCATCTTTGCGACGTATGTTTAATTTTGTTTGTTGCCTATATTGGCTACAACGTACGAAGGACTAGTATCCCTCCTGCACCCCCTCCTGAATAGTTACCATTAATCTTCGTTTCTCTCGGTCATAGACAGCGGCGTAACTCTGGTAATCGACGATGAGGCCAACGTCACTATTAGGATCCACAGGTATGTTGTAGGTGCTGGGGATATAGTTGACCTCGGCAAGGGCCGATCTGATTGACGCAATTGCATTGCTCACATGCACAGTATAAGAGGAATTGATGAATTTGCAAACACCTGCTCAGGTGAATATATCTCCCCCATATGGGGGAAAGGTAAGCGCTAAGTATTACTAGCATAGTTTGTATGGAACTCCCCTTTACTTAAAGTAACATATACGTGTGTGAACCGTTATAAAACTGTGTGACATAAATATCTGTAGGTATAACCCAGCATTAACCCTGGCTTGATAAGGCGAACTCAGAACCCGGAGAAAAATTCTAATGGTAGCACTGGAGGGCAAGGTCCTTGATCGATACGAGTTGCGAAGGCTGGTGGGGAAAGGGGGGATGGCGAATGTTTACGAGGCACAAAATCTACGATCCCGGCGAAAAGTAGCCGTCAAAGTCTTCAAGCGCGAAGATGAAGACCTGCTGCGTCGCTTCATTCGAGAAGCCCGCGTGATGGCCTCCCTGCATCACGATCATCTTGTGCCGATTATTGACTCCGGTGAACGCCAATTAGACGGCGACGCGCGCTACTATATTGTGATGCCCTTTTTGGAAGGGGGCACCCTGCGCGCTCGCATTCATCGCTCGCCTCTCTCGCTCATAGAAACATGTCATATGTTGCAGGCCGTTGCCAGCGCCCTTGACTACATCCATAGCCAGGGAATTGTTCATCGTGATATCAAGGCTTCTAACGTGCTGCTCGATGCGGATGGAGAATGCTATCTCGCAGACTTCGGCATTGCTCGCGTAACTGGTGATGTGACACAACTCACCAGCACGGGTGACGTGCTGGGTACCGTCGATTATGTTGCACCAGAACTGTTTGAAGCGAATCACAGGGCTGATGCTCGCAGCGATCTCTATTCTCTGGGTGTATTGCTCTTCGAGATGGTTACAGGTCGACTGCCTTTCACGGCGGAGAATCAACTTGTCCTGGTAGCGATGCACATGAATAAACGTCCTCCCTCGCCGCGAAGCATTGATCCACATGTTCCTCCGCAGGTCGAGCATGTGATCCTCAAGGCATTAGAGAAGAAGCCGGAACAGCGCTTTGCTAGCGCTACTGAATTAGCGGGGGCGTTTTGTCGCGCAGTGGCTATCAGTAACAACAATGGCCTGCTAGAGCGTACTGATGGTCTCGAACTTGAACAGCCTGGAGTTGTGGCTTCGACCGCTGAAGCCGAGCAGACCTTGCCTTCTCCTTTGTCGCCAGCACCCGCTGTCAGGCCCCCGCCTCCAGGGAATGCACCAGAAAACCAGCGGTTAATCGTTCCACAACATGTTCTGGATGCTAAAATTGCAGGGGTAGAGACACCACGCCCCCCGTCTCCTCCTCCAGTACCGAAAGGTCCGAGGTCACCATCGCGCCACCTTTGGTTCGCAATTTTACTTGCATTTCTAGCGCTCATTTTGCTCGGTGTCTCGATTACCTCGATCGTCTTGCCCCGTGCGAATAGCGGGAACCGGGCTGGCGTTACCGGTACTACACAGGACGCGGGAACTGTGGGCGTCTTACGGCAATCTCCAACCAGTCATCCCACAGCGACACCAAATTTGACTGCTACGGCCCAGTCAGCCCAGTTCGCAACAGCCACAGCCCAGGCTCGACAGACGGCAACAGCCGTTGCTGGGGTTACAGCTACAGCCCAGGCCCATGCCAGAGCTACCGCTGGGGTGATACAAACCGCCACCTCTGACAAACCTGTATACCAGGACGCATTGAATAACGCAAACAATGCAAATACGGTGGCCGCGAATTGGGACCAAAATAATCAATGTACATTTGCTGCCGACGGCTATCATATCAAAACAATAGACAAACTCTTTGGATGCAAAGAATCTGCAAATAGCTACCAGAGTGCGGCTATCACGGTTGGTGTGCGTATTGTCAATGGACAATCTGGTGGCTTATTCTTGCGCATCACTACCGATATATTCAATGAATATGCCGGTTATTTGTTCGAGATAAACAGTACGGGTAGGTATAGAATTTCGACTTCTGAGCGTTTTAACGCCTCTCTCACTCCCTTATCCGATTGGACGCTCTCACCGGCCTTGAAACAAGGCAATGCCGCGACCAATACTTTACAGGTGATTGCGCAAGGAAGCAACTTGATGTTCTATGCCAATGGTGTCTTCCTGGTGCAGTTGACGGATACGACCTATACTTCGGGCGTGGTGGCTTTTCTTGCTAGTAGTAATGGCACAATACCGGCGGATACAGTTTATAGTAACCTGAAGGTGTATCCATTGTCATGATAAAAGCTATGGTCTATGCATGAGCAAGGAGGTTATCCATGCGTACACTCATCACCAATGGGCGAATCGTCACTGCGACTGATGATTTTCCAGGTGACATACTCATCAACAATGAGCAAATTGCCGCTGTTGGTTCGCCTGGAACGTTTGCCGCGCTGCAAGCTGATACGGTGCTTGATGCTCGGGGTAAGTGTATCTTCCCCGGAGCCATTGATGTGCATACGCATATGGAACTTCCCCTACCCACAACTGTTGCCAGTGACGACTTCGAGACGGGCACGATTGCCGCCGCTTGTGGTGGCACGACCACAATTCTCGATTTCGCCAACCAGCAGCGTGGGCATAGCCTGGCTGAAGCCCTCCAGGCTTGGCATCGCAAAGCGGATGGAAAGGCGGTTATCGATTACGGCTTTCACATCACCATCACTGATCTTGCCTCCGCGCCTGAGGCTGCGATGGATGAGATGATTGCCGCAGGCGTGACGACCTTTAAACTCCTGATGGCTTATCCGGGCACCTTTATGGTCGATGATGAGACGATTTATCGCGTGCTACGTCGCTCGGCCCAACTGGGTGGTCTCGTAATGGTCCATGCCGAGAATGGTATTACTATCGACTTCCTGGTGCGTGAAGCCATCGCTGCAGGCCGTACCGCTCCAGCGTATCACGCTCTGACGCGCCCTGCTATCCTGGAGGGCGAGGCGGCGCAGCGCGCCATTAAACTGGCATCACTGGCGGAAGCGCCGCTTTACGTAGTACATGTCAGTTGCGCCCACTCGCTGCGGGCAGTGGCTGCTGCTCGCGCCAAAGGATCGCCCGTCTGGGGTGAGACGTGCCCGCAATATCTCTACCTGGATGATAGTTGTTATGCTGCTCCCGGCTTTGAAGGAGCCAAATTTGTCTGTACCCCGCCCATGCGCAGTGATGCCGACAGGGAAGCGCTCTGGGTTGGTTTACAACGCCGGGAGCTCCAGGTGGTTTCTACCGATCATGCTCCCTTTAACTTTCATGGGCAGAAAGATCTGGGGTTGCACGATTTTACGAAGATTCCTAATGGCCTGCCGGGTGTGGAGCATCGCGTCATCCTGCTTTATGGCGGTGTACGCGAGGGAAGCATAGATATACACCATTTTGTGGACCTGATTTCGACCATGCCGGCCAAGCTCTTCGGACTTTTCCCGCGCAAAGGAACTATTGCACCGGGCAGCGATGCCGATCTGGTCATTTTCGATCCTGAACGACCAGCTACGATCAGCGCTGCGACCCAGCATCAGCGTGTCGATTACACTCCCTATGAGGACATGCGTGTGAAGGGAATGCCAGATATTGTACTCCTGCGCGGACGTGTGATTGTGCGAGGTGGCGAGTACGTTGGCGGTACGGGCGGCGGACAGTATCTGCCGCGAAAGACCTTCACAGCACCCTAGCGCATTCAGGATACCGCATTAGTCCTCAGCTTTTTGTTGTTCTCGCGGCGGCACAAGCTTGTGTTCGACGGCAAAAGCAGCGGCCTCGCTGCGCCGTGACAGCCCCAACTTCTCCAGGATGTGGCTGACGTGGTTGCGCGCAGTCTTTTCGCTGACGTACAACTTGTCGGCGATCTGTTTATTCGTATAGCCGCGTGCAACCAACGTCAGAACTTCGCGTTCGCGCTCGGTCAGTTCGCTCCCCGGCATTGCCTGCGCCAGGCGTTCCATGGCCTGTTTAGTGGCCACGGCATCTATTAATGTTTGACCAGATGCTGCCAGGCGAATGGAACGCAGCAACTCGGCACGACTCAAATGCTTTAACAGGTAACCACTGGCCCCCGCCAGAATAGATGAGATAACGGCGTCTTCGTCAGTGTAGGAAGTGAGCATCAGAATTTTTACGTCGGGGTAACGGCTTTTAATCTCGCGGCATGCCTCGATGCCGTCCATCTTCTCCATGCGTACATCCATGAGGATCAATTCTGGATCCAGTACAGGCATCTTAGCCAGGGCCTCCGCTCCATTACTTGCTTCTCCGACTACTGCGAGGTCCGGTTCCGCTTCAAATGCAGCACGCATCCCCAGGCGTACCACCTCGTGATCGTCAACGATCATAATACGTGTTTTTGCCATATGCTCTGCCTTTCAGATGGGAATACGTGCAAGGATGCTGGTGCCCCCTGCGGAGCTTTGCCCTACCTCAAATACTCCCCCCAACTCTTCAGCCCGCTCGCGCATCCCGCGCATCCCATGACCTGAATAGATGCGCTGTCGTTCTCCTTCGGCCTCAAGATCATAACTGTGGGGTATTGCCTGCAAGCCCTTGCCATCGTCGCTAATCTCGACCTCTATGCACTGCGGTAAATGGTGCAGGTGTACCTGGACCCGGGATGCGCCTGCATGCTTGTAAGTATTGGTGAGCGCTTCCTGCGTGATGCGGAAGATAGCCGTTCCTACCTGCGCAATCTTGCGCGCGCGTCTTTGATCTCCGTTTGGTGATGTTTCAATACCCTCGACCTCTAGATATGCCGGCAGTCCGCTGATCGCTTCAAACTCACGTAACTGGTTGGTCAGCATCTGGGTCAAGGTGGTTGTGCCACTCATCAGTGGCTTGAGAGTGAACATGTAGTGGCGTGTTTCCCAGAGCGCCTGCTTTGAAATGGTCACCACTTTGTCCAGGCGCTCAGCCACGGGCGCTAGCATTCGTGCCTCTTCTGTTGAGGCATCAGCTATGCGCTGCAGGAGGGTCGCACATGTTTCGCTATTTAGACTCAGCATGTAGATAAGCTGGGCGATACCGTCGTGAATCTCGCGGGCGATACGCCCTCGTTCGGCAGTTGTCGCCAGGTCAGCAGCCTGTTCAGTCAGCCGCATATTCTCAAGCGCGACCACCAGCAGTGTCCCCACGATCTTTAAGAAATTCTCTTGCCTATCTTCAAATGGTGTCTGCCGTTCACTTGCGGCCCCAAGTACCATATATACCTGCCCCTCTTTCTTAAATGGCAGGTAGAGGCGAGCTATACCTGTGGGCTCTTCTTGTTCCTCCCGCTCAAATCTGATTAGCCTTTCCCCTGTTTGTGCCACTTGATCAACTAACGCCTCGCTTTCAGCAGGTGCCGGTTCCTCAACCAGGCCCGACTCCATATATGTGTCGATCTGTGGTTGCAGATTCTTACTATCTCCTCCATAGGTAATAATCGCGATTATTAAATATCCAAAGTGACCGCCCTGGCGGATCTGCTTAACGCTTTGTTGCAAGAGGCGTTGTCTATCACTCGCCCCGGTTGCGCTTACCAATGTCTCGCTTACACGCAGCAAGGCCCGTTGCCTGCGCACACTGTCTTGCTCATGCCTTTTACTTCGCGTAACGCTGTTAAGCAGTGTGGCCATATATGCCGTAAGGATGGCTATGAGCGGCGCATCAAGAAGCGAGCCCAGCAGCTCATGTATATGGAACACATAGGGGTGTGCCATGGGCGGCGGAAAGAATAACCCGAGCAACACAAATAGATCAAAGCCTAGCGCGGCTGCTAAGCCGCCCCGGTAGCCATAAGCGAACGCTGCAACAAAGATAGTTGAGAAACCATAGCGGTAGAATGGCGATCCGTTCCCAAAAGGAGGAGATGATATGTAAGCAGTAAAATACATGACCAGGCCGCAGATGATCACATCCAGGCTATAGATAGCGAAATCTCTGTAGGGATTATTCGAGCGGGCCAGGGGGGGTAGTATTTCTGGCTCTTCATCTGTGGCAGGGGGACTCGTATTGCTGCGTCCCCCTAGTATGCTTCTCTTTCGCTTAGCTCGCTGCGCTTTACGTTGTCCTGCTGTACTTACCTTATCCGTTTTTTGCCATGGTAAACGGGGCATAAAGATTTTGAAGACGGGGGCGTAGAGAGTAACAACCAATGACTGTATAAAGGTGATGCCGAGGGACAGCAATAACGGGAGCGTTGGATTTTTGATCGAAAGCATAATCCATGCGAACGCATAGAACCACCAGGCCCAGCGCCAAATCAGGAAGAAGTACGTAGGGATGCTGCGTAAACGTCGCCACGTGGTCCGGGGTATGCCTCTAAGTGATTTTGCCCTCTGGCTCATAGCTCTATGCTTCCCCTATCGCTGCGAGCGAGACATGTTGTCTTCATTCAAAGACTATTCTCATCTGCTGGCAGTATGCATTAATTTTAATAAACCTGTCAATAAGTATTTACCTGGGAAGTGCTATATGCGATACTTCTTTGTGGGTAGAATAACAATTGGAAAGGGGTATACAATGCCGGGACAAATCTCAAGACCTATTCGCGCACTGGGCGTGCTCACCGGTGGTGGTGACGTGCCAGGGCTGAACGCCGCCATCAAAGCACTGGCCTATCGTGCGGAACCGATGGGTATCCGCATTATGGGTCTGCGTGAGGGATGGAAGGGTATCACCTACCTTGATCGATCACGCAGCGAAGATTCTCAGATCTTTAACGCTGAGGAACCAGCTACATGGCAGGATAACTACCTGATGCCCTTGAACAGGCTTAATACGCGCACCATCGACAGGCAAGGAGGCACGATCCTGCAATCCTCCCGTACCAATCCCGCGCGCATACGTGTGTGCGAGCTGCCACCACACCTGAAATCATATAGTGATAGCCATGCGCCGGATGACTATGTTGATCTCACCGGTGAGGTGCTGGCGAACCTGGACTTTCTGGGACTGGATGGGCTGGTGGTGATTGGTGGAGATGATACCTTAAGTTATGGGGCCATACTCTCAGAAAAAGGGGGTCCAGTCTGGGGGATTCCCAAGACCATGGATAATGATGTGCATGGCACCGATTACTGTATCGGGTTTCAGACAGCAATCAACCGGGCGGCAGAATTTATCAACCGCATGCGCTCTACCGCCGAGTCTCATAGCGAAACCGTCCTGTTCCGCATGTTTGGTCGCGACGCGGGCTTCACTGCGCTTGAGACGGCCATTGTGACCTGGGCTGATCGTCTGCTAATACCAGAAGTGCCTGTCGATATCGACACACTGGCCAGACGCATTGCCAAGGACCGGCGCAACCCGCAGAATTATTCGACGGTAGTGCTCTCGGAGGGAGCGAACCTTGGTGTGCCCGTGCCTGAAATCGGCCAGCCCGATGCCTATGGTCACCGCAAAAAGGCCAACGTGGCTGAGTTCCTGGCCGATCAACTCACCCAGCGCATACCCGGTGTGCGCTTTCTGCCGATTGACCTGACGTATTTCCTACGCAGTGGCGAACCGGATGTCTATGACAAGCACATGGCCATCTATTATGCCAATTTGGTTATGAGCCTGCTTGAATCAGGCACATATGGCGTTATGGCAGCACATCGCGACGGGGACTTTATTAGTACAGATATCCCGGGGAAAGACTTGCCTGCACGACGCGTGGACCCTGCTGACTATCATTCCACGCGCTATCGCCCCCGTTTCGAGCATATTTCAGGTCCCTATCGACCGCAAGTGTAGAGCTGGGTTTTGCAGAAACCGTTACCCTGAAGGATAGAAACCATGGTGTTGTATAATGAATTAAGCATTGAGTGACAAACTCAAGCAAATGAGGAGAAAGAGGTGTTGAAGAATATAAAATGGCAAAAACCCCTGCGACAAAAGTGATCTCGATGGGAATATGTAGTTTTTGCAAAGGTGAGTTTGAGAGCACAAAGATGACCCAGCACCTGAAATATTGCAAACAAAGGGCCATTGAAATCGCTGCCGGGACACAAAGCGCTACAAAAGCTCAGAAAACCAAACTCTTCCATATCGTTGTTGAAGGACAGTACAACCCTCAGTACTGGATGCATCTCGAAATGCCCGTTACGGATACCATGGCGAACCTTGATAGCTTTCTCAGGGATACCTGGGTAGAGTGCTGTAACCACCTGAGCGCATTCAGGGTTGGAAATACGAATTACTCCTTTGATCAGGAAGACCTCTATTACTTTGGGGACAATGAGGATAGTGAAAATGAGGAAGACGAGGAAGAAGATGGTGATGAGCCGGAAAACCTGCTTGCCAATCTCCCGCCTTTCTTTTTGGAGTCCATACCTCCTGAGTTGCTAACCGAGCTGAATAAGTTTGAGTCCAGAGGGGACCTTGTGGACTTCCTCGAAAAAGAAGTAAAAGCTTTGACGAAAATCGAGCCTGAAGTGCTCCACTCTGTCGAAGACCGGGAGGCAATGTACAAGCGCTATATGCTGGGGTCGACACTACGGGGGCTTCTCCAGAACCTGCAAGATTGCGATATGTATGTACCATTGGAGGAGGCTCTCAAAGTCGGCAAGAAGTTCTTCTACGAATATGACTTCGGTTCCACTACACACCTGGCGCTGCGGGTAGTGTCAGAACGGGAAGGGGTAGTTCAAGGAAAAGAGAATGAAGCTACTATCGAAATTCTGGCCAGGAACGTTGCGCCGGTGATTCTGTGCAAGGTATGTGGAAAACCCGCTAAGATGGTAGCCTCCGGGTACTTTAATGTGGAGGAGGATGCGTATTGCAGCAAAAAATGTGCGCGGGTGAGCGGCGCTGACACTGAAATGTTATTGCCCGTGGTAAATTCTCCGAGGGTTGGAGTGTGTGGTTATACTGGACGGGGTTAGCGCTGCTAGATGCCAGCTTGCATAACAAAGCTTTTTGGCGAGACAGGGATGGTCTGCTTCGTGAAGATGAAGCCTGCTTTTTTTGAAGAGAAATGATTATGTTGTTCAAGAAGTACCGGCTGATCATTCTAGTGCTCGCACCTGTACTTTCGTTCACACTGTTGACGGTCGTGAGCTGCGGCTCTGTGCAAGGACCTGCAACAACCACAGCTCATGTCGATTGTTCCTCTACGACCAATGTATGCCATGGTAGGCTGCTCGTCTTTTCCAAGACAGGCGGATTCCGCCATGCCTCCATCAAGGATGGCAAAATAGCGCTGCAGAAGCTGGCTACTGAACATAACTTTGCGGTCGATTTCACGGAAGACTCGACGGTTTTTAACGATGCAAACCTGGCACACTATGATGCTGTTGTCTTCCTGCTTACTACCGGCGAGATACTCAATGACAGCCAGCAAGCAGCATTTGAACGGTATATTCGGGCCGGCGGTGGGTATGTAGGTATTCACTCGGCCACCGATACTGAATACACCTGGTCCTGGTATGGTGGCCTTGTAGGCGCCTACTTCGACCGCATTCATGGGCATTCAAAGGTCGTGCAGGCCACCGTTCATGTAGTAGATAGAACCCATCCATCAACTGTTATGCTGCCAGCTCTGTGGGTGCGCACTGATGAGTGGTACAACTTTGCTTCAAACCCAAGTGGCAGGGTGCATGTACTGCTGACGGTGGATGAGAAAACATACAAGGGTGGAGTGATGGGCGCTAACCATCCCATCGCCTGGTACCACGAGTACGACGGTGGGCGGGCCTGGTATACTGCAATGGGCCATACTTCAGAGAGCTATTATGAGCCTTTGTTCCTGGCACACTTGTGGGGCGGCATTACATATGCAGTCGGTCGGGATTGAGACATTCAGCAACATCCACTCAATTATAGACGCTTGCGCACATCCTGGTAGCGCGCTGAGCAACTAGCATAGACGACACTGGCTGACTTGTCAAATTTCCTTTGGCGAACCGTTGCCCGAACGTCGTATACTTGAGTAGATACCACAACGCAGCTAAATGGATAGGACAGTAACTCGCATGTCAAGTACGACCCCGGGCAGGGCAAATCCAGAAGCGCCTTCATCACCAAAGATTGGGTTGCAGACTTTTCGTGCTTTGCGCTATCGCAATTTTCGCCTGTTATGGATAAGCCTGATCGTCTCGTCCGTGGGCACATGGATGCAAATCGTGGCACAAAGCCTGCTTGTGCTGCAAATTACGCATGGTTCGGCGCTCGCGCTTGGTATCGTCGCCCTGGCGCAAGCAAGCTCTTTCTTTCTGTTCGCGTTGATTGGTGGAGGTGTCGCAGACCGTGTTGATAAGCGGCGCTTCCTGCTTATAACGCAGAGCCTATCGATGCTGCTCGCCTTTATACTTGGCGTTCTAACCATCACGGGAGCTGTACAGGTATGGATGATCGTTGTACTGGCGTTCTGCTCCGGCACAGTCTTGAGCTTTGATCAACCGACACGTTCGTCACTTATCCCGGTACTCGTTCCCAGGCAAGACCTGATGAATGCAATTTCGCTGCAATCCGTTGTTTTCAATGGCTCTGCCGTGATCGGTCCAGCACTGGCAGGTATCGCGATTGGTTTGCTGGGGTATGCTGGACATGCGATTGGACTGACGGGTAGTTTAGCCGGTTATGCCGGTAACTTCTTTCTGAATAGCCTGAGCTACCTGGGTGTGCTCATTGTGCTATACCTGATACGTGTGCCGAAAGACGCGGCTGAACAGAGCACAGAGAGGCGTGGGCCAATGCTTACCTCGATCCGCGCTGCTCTTGGAGCAGTGTGGCGCGATCCTGCGTTGCCATGGGTGCTCTCTGGATATGCTGCACTGCTCTTCTTTGGTCCTTCTTCAACACTTATTCTACCAATCTTCGCGACGCAAATTCTCCACCTCAACCCCTTTCAGTTGGGGTTACTGTTTTCTGCCTCGGGGCTGGGGACATTAATCGGCGCATTGATTATAGCCTCACTTGGGGATTTCCGGTATAAGGGGGTGCTGCTCCTGACTGCTTTTCTGCTCTGGACGGGGGCGCTACTCTTGTTCGCGTTCAGTCGTGTCTTCTGGCTCTCGCTATTGGCGCTGCTGCTCTTCGGTATGTCTCAGAACGGAGTGGGAGCTACGGTGATTACGCTTGCGCAACTACGAGTACCACCGCAGATGCGCGGGCGCGTCATGAGCCTGAATACACTCCTGATTATGGGAGTACGCCCACTCGGTGATTTTCCTGCCAGCGGTTTGATCGCCTTGATTGGCGGGCCGCTCACGGTGATTATCAGCGCGTTGCTTGTGGGCAGCTACTCGCTCTACCTGGTCATAGGCCGACCCGTTATACGCAGATTGTAACAGCCGGTATCGTATACTTAGGGGTGGGTTAGCAGAATGTGTAATAAAGAAAGGGATACAATGAATAGAGAAGATACACAGGCTGCACAGCAAGTGGTCACGCAGTTGGCGCAGGGCGATTTTGCGGCTGTTGAGCAAAGGTTGGCGGGCAACATCAGGCAACAACTGCCAGCGGAGAGGCTGCAGGCAACCTGGCAGGCACTCGAAACGCAAGTGGGCTCATTCAAAGAGCAGTTGGGAGCACACACCTTCCAGGTACAGTCGACCGAGATGATCATTGTGACCTGCGCCTTTGCCATGGTCAACCTGGATGTCAATGTGTCCTTCAGTAGCGCGGGCGAGATCAGCGGCTTAACAATTACTCCCGTTGGAAGTGTGGAGCAGCAGCTTACCTCGAGCTATGAGCCACCTGCTTATGTAAAGCTCGATTCCTTCAAGGAGCAAGAAGTACAGGTAGGACAGGGTGAGTGGGTGCTGCCAGGAATACTGAGCATGCCGGTAGGTAAAGGGCCATTTGCGGCTGTGGTCCTGGTACAAGGCTCGGGTCCACATGATTGGGATGAGACGATTGGACCCAACAAGCCGTTCCGTGATCTCGCCTGGGGACTGGCGTCACAAGGCATCGCGGTGTTACGCTACGACAAACGAACTAAGGTGTATGGGGCAAAGATACAAGATCTGATGGCGACCTTTACCGTGAAGGAAGAGACGATCGATGATGCTCTGGCCGCTGTTGCACTACTGCGTCGCAATGCACAGGTGAACCCGCAGCAGATCATGGTGCTCGGGCACAGCCTGGGAGGGTATTTACTGCCGCGTATCGGCGCAGCGGATCCAGGAATAGCGGGCTTAATTATGCTGGCCGGCATGACGCGAAAACTGGAAGACACGATACTGGATCAATATACGTATATTTTCTCGCTGTCCGGCACCCTTTCGGCAGAGCAGCAACAGCAACTGGAAGAACTGAAGAAGCAGGTTGCCTGTGTGAAAGACCCTGCTTTGTCGCTGTCGACTCCTGCAGCAGAACTGACACTAGGCGTCCCACCTGCCTACTGGCTGGACCTGCGTGACTACCAGCCTGCGATTATGGCACAAGCGCTACCACAGCCAATGCTTATTCTTCAGGGGGAAAGCGATTACCAAGTCACCATGGAGGATTTCCAGGGCTGGAAGGATGCACTCGGAACACGTAACAACGTGCAGTTCAAGAGCTACCCTGGACTCTATCACCTGTTTATGCCGGTGGAGGGCGGGGGTAAGGCGACTCCCGCCGCGTACAACGTGGCAGGCCATGTTGTTGTAGAGGTGGTTGTTGATATTGCGCGCTGGATCAAGCAACACTAAAAGAGTGCGGGGGTAATATTGTAACTGCTCAGCTTTTGATGCATTAGCATCTTCAGCGTTCTTAATAGTAGAGAGCAAAACGGAGTTCGGGAATTATCAACAGTCTAAGAGGATTCAGACATGTTGAGTTTTGAGAAACGTAGCTAATTGATTAAAAATGTAGTATAATATTATCTGAGCTTTTATCGCAAAAAATGCAGTTAAAGCAAACGGATACTTCAACACTGGAGAGGAAGAGCACTGAGAAGATGCTGAACCCGGGTATTGCATGCGAATAGCTGGCAAAGGGCTAAAATGCGGAACAAATTACTCTCCACGACCAGTTCGCTGGCAACAACCCTCATTGGCGTTGATGCTCCATTACCTTCAATTGACCTCGATAAGATTCTCACAATTGTCGCTGACACCTATGATTATACAGCCTTGGTGGATGATGAGAAACAATTCAATGACTCTAATCTAGCTGAACCTCTAGAGATATTCGCACAACTACTCAGAAAGCAACACAAACAGCGTGCTCATGTTTTAGCTATTAGCTGTGGCGCAGGGTGGGAAGCAAATTTCCTGATGGCCCGGGGTTTCGATGTCGTTGGGATCGACACCTCCGCTGAGATGCTGCGAAGAGCACGCAACCGTGTACCGGGCGGAAAATTCTCACACATGAGTATGCAAAATCTGCATTTTCCCCCTGAAGAGACCTTTGATGCTATTTGGAGCACACGCACGTTAATTCATGTGCCCCACGCCCTGGTAGTCGATTTATTAGCTTCCTGGAAACGAGTATTGAAGCCCGGTGGTATTTTAGGTCTCGGTATCAACATAGGTGAACGTAACGGCTGGGAAACAAACGAGGCGATGTCTGGGACACCTATGTTTTATCACTATTTCGCTGTTGGTGAACTAGAAGAGGCGCTCGAAGCTGCTGGATACGAGGTAGTGGAAAAAGCTCATATTACAGGCAAGTCCAATTCCGCCGAATCTCGCGATTTTTTTGTCTTTGCGCAAAGATCTGACACAAGCCTGGACAAGACCACTTATTCACAATATGTGAGGTATGATGAACATGAAAAGCGGAGAACAGTACCATCCGAAGACCTGGAGACAGTCGTTGCTTTACTTCTACGTGCTGGTTCCCTCACACCTGCAGAACAAGCTAATCTTTGCTTGTTGTGCGATCAATTTGCCTTACGGGATAGAACTGATGAAAATCGCTACAAACTAGCAGCGCAGAAATTGAAACTTCACCTGCAAACGCCAGAAACCCTTTTCACTGAAGACTTTGCTGTATGGCTTGCAATGGGCGAATTACATTTTAAGCTGGCTCAGTATCCGCAGGCCACTTTATGCCTGGAACAGGCCCTTAGACTTCGACCTGATCACTTTGCTACTCTCGTGCGCTTAAGCTACACTTACGATGGGCTGAAAAATTTCGATAAAGCGATTGCAACTGCGCACGCAGCAGAGCGTCTTCCCGAACAAAGCCAGGTAAGTGACGAGGAAAGGGCAGAATTATACCACGCGTTGGGCCATTTCTACATCAACCGCAGTCTCAGCGGAACTAACGAGGCATCCGTCCGGGATAGAGAAAAGGGTGACTATTACATGCAACTAGCCTGTAGTACGGGAAAGAACGGATATATCTATATCGGTGGCCTTGCAAGTATATATAATGAAACAAAGCGCTTTTCAGAGACCATCAAACTTTTTGATACTTTCGTTGAAATTGAGAAGACCCGTACAGATGAGAGACTCGAAAATGCACTATACTTTTACCGAGCGGAGGCAGGCATAGGCACAGATCGCTATGCCAGAGCCCGTGGGTACCTGGCTCATGTTGAGCGCTACGCTCGGGCGAACCAGGACCGGGATGCGCTTGCGCATGCGAAGCTCTATCAAATACGCACCGAATTAAGGCTGAAAGATGTAGGAGAACTGAGCTCTGATGAAATTCGCTCTCACTTATCAGTCCTCTACGAGCACGAGCCTTCACCTTACGTCGCGGAATCTTTCAAACTCGACCGTGAGAATGTAATCAGCATATTGAGCGCATTCTACCTGATCAACCAATTTATCAATGAACGGGCGCTTCCCGATACTTCTGATGAGATTTTAGCAGGAGCAATCTATCACCTGGAAAAAATGTACGAGAGGGGTGAAGAGCGCGAATTGAACCTCCTGATTTTCGCCGATAATCCTGGCGCTGTACCTGGGGGGTTATATAAATACAATTGCGGCCTTCACCTCTTCAGATTTGACGAAGTAGGCACGGATTTAACCGAAAGAGGAATGCACCAATTTCGGGTATGGGCGATTCTTGCTTTAACGGGCGCGGCATCTGCGTCAACCCTCTCCGCGATCACTTTTGCGATTGGACGCTTTTCTCACGAAGGATACACCATTTATATCTACGACCCTAGAAGGGTCTTACCCGAGTTTGTACGAAGATCTCTGAATGACTTCTTCGTGGATAGCATCGAGGAAATTGCACAATTTGCCTACATAAATATGCTTTACGACAAAGCGCGTGAGTATCTCAGCAGTACGCGAGGTTCATCTGCTATTGATATCACACCTTCAGGGCAGAGTTCATCGAACATTGATTTGTTGCCAAGTGAGGGGGAGGCGAAATAATGCAGGAGCAGCTCTCACATAAACAACAAGCGCTACGTGCAGGAATACGAATGTCAGATGCGAGGATGAAGCGGCGTTCGGAAGAGGATTCACCCGGGCTCGTGCTCCAATATGATCTCATCCTGGGCTTCTTACAGAAGATTGGGCCGGCGCTGGCCGAATATCCAGAGCTGCACATGTTTTACTTCCCTGTCAAATCTGAGCACCTCCTTTGCGTCTACCGTACGGCAGATATGCCAGAGCCACTTCCTGTGGAACTCCGCCCTTACCTGATAACCACTCTCGCTAATGCTCGTCAACTCTTCAATGAAACCCTAGATGCGCGCTTTCTCTCGTCTTGCCACCTGCCGCTGGAGAATCTCGCATACCAGCATAGCACAAGTCAGCAGAGATTGATTCTAGAAATTATCTTTTCTACCCTTGGCGGTCAATTACCCTATACGCATCCAAAAGCTGCTACATCGCTCGTTATTTGTTGTCCTATCCCAGACAAACTTGCAACTGCAAGCCAACGCCTGCGTGACCTAGCTGGCCTGCTCGTTCTGTTCGGCGACGAACAGAACTTTTCTCAATCAATCCATTCTTCACTGGTAAAAACAGTGAGTAAGGAGTTCAATAGATATCTCGAAGATACGGGACAATATGCCATTCGAGGGCTGGATTTCTTTCTCTCATCGCTTATTAGCCAGGATGAACGTATCCAGGACAACCAGAACCGGGCGCTTGGCCTTATTGCTCAGATGGTAGTTCATCGCTTCCGCAATTTCCGGCAGGTGGCAGAGTTCGTTGTGCAAGAATATCCCACAGCGCAGGAGGTTATCAAGGATCCAGACCATTACGAAGAGAAAATACAGGCTATGAAAACCCAGTTAAACAGAGCCCGGCGCCTGGAAAAACAGATACGATATGTAGAACGCGCACCAGACAAGACACCGATAACATTGGGTGAACTCATTGATATTGTTGAGTATGTTTTCAGTGAGATGAAAAAGCAGGCGAAAAGTTCCATCGAGCTTGAGGTTGACATCCTCGATAGCTCTCGTACAGAGCTGGTCTTATCACCACAGGCTGTCATCGAAGAAGTGTTTTATAACCATCTTGAGAATATGTTCCGAGCACTTGATCATCCAGATGTAGAGAACAAGAAACTGTCCCTGCAATCTCATACCCAAGAAAAACTGTTTTGCCTCGACCTCATCAATTATGGACCAGCGATAGCCTCAGATGTTTTAGAGGACCTGCAACGCCTGGTACGTGTCAGCCGACCCAGTGGCTCGGGTTTTGGTACGTTCTTGTCAGCAATGATCATGCGTCACGTAGGCGGTGACCTAGAAGTAATCAGTCCTATACCTGGCAAGGATATAGGCGTATGTATTACATTTAAATTTCCGCGCCCCTAGAAAGGAGAGATCTACGTGGCTACCATTCTAATAGTTGAAGACCAGCCTGAAAACCAGTCGCTATACGCCGATATTGTCTACCGCGTTCAACGCGAACTAGGTCTTACCCTTCAACTTCGTTCAGCTTCAGACTTTGAGAACGCTCAACGTATCCTGGAACGAGGTCTTGAAGAAACTGAAGAAGCTCCTCTCTTGATCCTGCTTGACATGGAGATCCCTTACAAGGGACGTAAAGACAAACGTGCCGGTTATCGACTGATGCAACAGTATCGTGAGCAGTTTGTTAGCTCCTATTGGGTGCCGCTGACCGCTAACATCGCATGGCATGAGAAAGACCTGTCTGGAGAGACTCCTCTTTTCGATGACTTATATAAATTACAGCCTTTCGATGTTTTCTCCAAAGGAAGTACCAATGAACTGAAGAATATTGTGCGCCGCGCGCTAAAATTATACGTCGAGAGAACAGAACCCAGGTCGCAACAAGATGTCACTTCTTTACCAGAAGTAATTATTAGATTTGATAATTACCTCTATGCCATGTCGGACTACAAGCTATACCATGCAATTCGCAGCGCTGCTGAGAATACTCGTGGTATTCTTCTCTTTGGTGAACCCGGTACCGGAAAAAGATTGACTGCCCGTTTGATGCATTATTATAGCGACCGGCGAGATGCTAATTTTCGTATCGTTGATGGCATGATAGATGCGAGTGAGTTAGAAAAGATGCTCTTTCCTGCAAGCAAACAGGCGGATGATGATTCTTTACTTAGTCAAGCACAAGGCGGAACTTTATACATCGCAGATTTTGACAGAATGGGAAAACAGGACGACGAAGAGAGCCAAAGGCTACAAAGAAAATTGCAGCACTATCTGAAGTACCGAAAGTATGATGTGCGGATTATCGGGGGAATTAATAGAAGTCGTAAAGGCTTTCCCATCTTTAATAGAATTCTGCCTGAGTTACTAGATACGATGATTCCGCTCGACTTACCCCCTTTACGCGAACGAAAAGATGATATTCCACTACTGCTTGAAATTTTCCGGGAGCAATTCAACCAACAACGAAAAAAGCAGAGCGAGAGAAAGAAGTTTATCGATCTTCAGCAGATCTATGAAATCTTGCAGGTACAGAACTGGTGGCATGGTAACATTGCCCAATTGCGCATGATGATAGAAGAAGTTCTATTAAAAACGCCATCCATGACGGTCACAGCAGATGACTTTAGACCAGTTCTAGAAGCGCATGGAGAGGAATATGCCTCCGATACTGCACCAGGATCAACAGAAATGGAGGAAAAGCGACAAGCAAAGGTTACTAAACCACCTCTTATCATTACCGATGAAGATTTGCGCAGATTCGGCATTCGCTAACGGCTCGCTGGGGAAGTAGCATGAAATTTTTAGTCAGTTCCAAAGAGAATTTCTCAAGGAGCACTATCGCTATTATCATTCAGGATGGTGCTGACACGATATTTCATACAGAATTACCTGGCGGGCAAGACAATGTTGCTGGTTGGTACACCAGCTTCAGATACTTACGCAAAACGCAACCTCAAGAGCTAAATGAACTTCTTGGTGCTATACCCCAACTCCTCGAAATACAGGTCGATGAAGATGCACAACCAACGTACCTAAATATGTTATACGCATTGTTTAAGTGGGCAGAAGAAGAAAAACATGAGTTACAAGAACAAAGCTCCACAGAAAATGACATACCAAACTTGTATGGCCTGCATCAACCGCTTAAATATGCTCTTTTCAACTTTGAGGTAAAAACCCTTCCCAATAATGAGTATTATGAGGCCATTTTCCCCTATCCCGGTCAAGAAAAATTCCCAGTCCGTATCCTCAGTGACAAATTTGATAAATCTCCTGTTCAAACGGGCCAGGTGATGCTCAAAAAGGCTCATGAGAGAGATCCCAAATACATCGAATACTTTATTAGCCACCACTTACACTTCCAGGAATATGTCATTAGTGCTGATCAAACAACTTTTAATATCTTCACTGGCCTATCGAAAGCACTGGTTAAGTTAATCATGCAAGAAAATGCTAACCTGGGCGTCTATATTTCGCTTGTCCCCGACATTTGCACATTCATCGTAAAAAATGAACTAGATAGCGAGGAACAGAAGGAATATCTCGAGCCAATTTTTAGTAGTTTTGAAACCGTCGAACAGAAGTTAGAAAGACTGAACGGTATCATTACGGATGTCAAGAGTGAAATTAACCTGAGACGGATACCGCATCCAGCGAACGTAAAGCAATTTAAGGAAGATGGCTATAGGCGATTAATGCATGTGATCAGCATCATTTCAGGTCACTACTTAAATATATATGATCTTGATCGCTCAACCAATTTCTGGGATAAGGTCGAAGGCAAAAATCTTATGCTCCGTTTCTTCCTCGCACTCCATAGACGTCCTCACCTTTTTGTGATTATCCAACTTCTGCTTTTAGGTATCCTTTCTTTGTTCATTTATCAACACTGGCATGTTCCGTTACATCCTCCATATGTTCTTCCTCTTTTACTACTTTTAATATGGTATGTTCCCCTCCTATTCCTCCTGGTGGCTCTCCTTCAGGAGCTTTTGCACAAGAGTCGAAAATCGTTTTTGTATTCCCAATTGTTGCTACCCCGGATTTTTGGAGCTTCCATTGTTGGTTTGATCCCGCTTTTGCTAAATGATCAGTCCTGGCTAATTGGCATTCAAAGCAGTCCAATTAATTGGATCTTGTTATCGCTTCTTGCCTATTCTGGTTCCTTCCTTTACATGTACCTGGAAGTAGACAATAAGACAAAATTTGTACAGCGTCGTTCGAAAGCAAGTATCTTCGGTACAAGCATGAAAATTTTTTTAATTGCTTTCACAGAAACTTTATTCGTTGTCGCGGTTACATCCACTTTGATATTCCCGTCAGTGATTCCAAGTCTGAGTGGTCTAAGTGGTAACGAGATTGGAATATTCATTACTACGCCTCTACTCTCTTTGGGATTCTTCCCAACTCTGATTATACTTTGGACCGCCATTGCCCTCTTCATTGGCTCTTTTGTCCAATTATTATGGCAAGGTAGACGCATCACAGAGCCAATTTAGGGAGATGCAGCGTGTTCGAGCGTCAGAATAGCCCAGGTTACTCTATCCGCAGCTTCTGCGCCTGTAAGATCTAGATAGTCCTTTGGGCTACGGTGTGAGAACCTTGAAAGCCAGGCGACGCCCCTTGCCTTGACCAAGAGCAAGCGCGAACCACAGCCTCCCAACAGCATCTACCAGGCCAGCCTGCTCGACACCGCCCAGGTACATCGGACGCAGCCCAATATCTGTAATCAACTGTTCGGCCACCGCGCGATCATCGCCGTCGGGGCCACAGTAGAAGAGGTCTGCTGGCCCCCCTTCAAACTCTGGATGGGCAAAGTTTTCCCAGCCCAGCGTGTTAAAGGCCCGGAATAGGCGAGCGCGTGGCGTGTGCTGCTGGAAGGTGGCAAAGCTGTTCATCGGACCCCCTCCCATGCGATTCGCCGTGTCGAGAATGATCCGGCCGTCAAGCTGATCGGCGTACTGCGCAATGGTTGCATCCATTACCGCGCCAGGCAGGGCAATCACTACCACATCCGGATTTGAGCCCAGTGCTTGGGCGACTGAACCGATGGTCACCTTGTCGCCTAGATCACTCCGCAGCGTCTGTGCATGCTTGCCGTTGGGATCATTTACGCCAAAGGCAACCGGGTGTCCGGCGCCAACCCACTTGCGCCCAAGTGTGCCGCCAATATTGCCAGCACCGATAACAGCTATCGTCAGTTTTCCTGTCACCATTCTGTTTTCTCCTTCAATGACTACCATGCGGCAGTAAAGCTTCATATGAGTTCTCTGCTCTCCTATCAATTAGTATAGGAGTTCAGGGAAAGGAAGTAAACAACTATGTATACTCTTCCTCACTGGCGCGGTCAGGGGCTAGCCATCGAGTGCACTGAAGCTGAGAAATGTGTGAAGAAGATGTGCCTGCTTGATAGGTCACACGATTGGCCTGATCAGGCATTTTCAAGGATGCGAGCAAATGCCTGGATATAACTTGAGTCAGAGCATTGCTTTCGGAGCATCCAATACTCTGCTCCCCAAAAGAGGTACGCATACAGGAAGGCCTCTTGTTGAGACCAGCGCATGCAGGTGTTATAGTTGTTGATGACTTGTTCCGGCAGACAACTATACATTCCCTGCTTGTCTGGATTGGGGGGGATCGTCACCGTCTCCCACGGCTCTGCCTGTCCCTCAGAAACCATGAGTTTTTGTCCATGTGTGTGGGTCCGTGCGAACAATTGCTTCCGTCTCCGTTGCTGCCAGGGACTCTTACTTCCATCCAGATACAGCGTTTTTGCCCCAACGGTCATCAGTGCGTGACGCGGGTAGTAGTCGATCCCTACAATATCTGCCATGCGTTGTGCGACTGCCAGTGAGTCACCCTGATCGCGCGTCTGCCACCATTGGGAGAGACGCACCGGCAAAGAGGTGGGCAAAAAGCCGTTCATCATAACCGGTCTGGTTGGATCGGCTTTTCTGAGTGCTGCGACTTCTTTTTCGACAAAGGCAGCATCCAAACGCCAGGTGTGTTCTACCCCAAGTGGATCAACGGCTTCGTGTTCCAGTTGCCAGGCGACAATACCTTGACGATGTTTATACCGCTCCACAATACGTGTGATGAATTCTGTCGCGGCTGCCAGCAGTGACGGGTAAGCAGACGGCTTGATGAGAGTATGTTCTGGGAATGGGCGTCTCAGGTGGTGTGCTGGCACAAAGAACTCGGGATAGCTGAAGGTTTTCAGGGGGCCAACACACAGAATAATGCGCTTTCCTGCTCGTTCGGCGGCATCGACCTGCCAATCAAGCTCATCAGTATGAAACATTCCTGGTTCAGGTTCCATACGATTCCAGTAGGCCCCCAAACGAATGAGTTGAAAAGGATAGGTGAGCAATGTTTGCAGGGTCGTTCGCGCATCTAATCCAAGCGTGGCAACTTGCGGTGGGCGAAAGCTAATCCCGAGCAGCGTTGAACGACGAGGTTCGATAGGCATATGCTGCCACGCATCTGTCAGGGGTTGTGTTGCCTGCTTCAGCCGAACTTCTAACGCTACCGGTAAAGTAAGGAAGCTGGCAGCGCCAACACCAAGAGCAATGGTTCGCAAGGTCTTCCGTGAAGTTTTTTCTGTTTTCTGCATGTGAACTAACTTACCTCAGCAAAGTATTCAAAAAGCAACATGGAAAGGAAAAACCAGAGGGGAAGAAGTTTACTCAGGCCTTTCGTAAAAGACGCTCGTTGGCTCTTATACGTATACCATGATTTGATCTTTGGAAAAACGCTGACTCCTATGAATATTTTATGCGTGGGCGAGGTCCGTTTTTCTTGAACATGGGGGTCTGTGGCCATATGTTCAGGTGGCTTGACTCTTGCCAGCACTCTTTTGGGGAACGTCACATACCATAAAGGAACCTCTTGAAATCTGGTTTTTTTCAGCTCAGTAATGATCTCGGAACAGGCAATATGATCTGCGTGCCCGTAGAACCCAGCGAGATCGTAGGTGATAAGAAGATCAGGTTTTTCCTGTTCGATAAGAGTATCAATGAACGTCGTCAGCTCCTGCCTTTTATCGTGCAATTCTCCATCGCCGAAGTCTTCCTGGATGAACCTGGAGATCCCAAGGATTGCTGTCACTGTCTGGGCTTCTCTCGTTCGAATATCTTTGAGGCTTACGTTGAGTGTTGCGTCCGGCGTTCCTCTTTCTCCTTTGGTCAGAAGCACTAACGTCACTGCACTCCCTCCTGCCGCGAAATGATGCAGTGATCCCCCGCAAGTGATGGCTTCATCATCTGCATGAGGGAAAATAACGAGCACATGGTGAAACTGCCTCGCATCCCTCAAAGGAACAGAAAAATCCGTGACAACAAGAAAGCCTGTCATCCAAAGAAGAGGAATAATGAGGAGCAGGATCAAGAGGATCGCCATAGTTTCTTCCTCCTTTCTTCATACGGGTCACCGTCTAACGTGGAAATGACTCCCCAGCACAATACGCAGCGCGCCGGGTCATCTGGCAGGCGTTCACCGATGCCGCGCTGCTAGAACACCAATGGAATGAAGCGCTTGGTGTGATGCATGTATTTAATGTACGGCTGGCCGATAGTCTGGATGAGCGCCTTCTCTTCAACGCTTACCCGGTACGTATGGCCAAGGAGCACGCACAAGAGCAAGGTGACCAGGCTGGCCCAGTTGGTCATCGCGAGACCTACGCCCAACATAGTCAGGAACGTACCGCTGTAGGCAGGATGGCGAATATAGCGGTACGGGCCGTTTTGCACCACCTTCTGCTCTGCAGACACCGCTACATCGCGGGTAAAGTAGGATCCCAGCGTCCAGATGGCGTACCAGCGCAGGGCTACACCGAGGAGGATCAAGGACACCCCGAGAAGAAAGAGTGCTGTTCGATGCCAGGTTATAGCTGCTGCCGGAAACAGCCCGCCGAGCGCGAAATTCAAGGCGATGCCCACCCAGAGCAGTCCGATCAGGATGCCCATTGAGCCACGATCCTGTACCGACGCTTCTTTTCTGGATACCTTTGCCGTTTGCTTGATTGCGCCTATCATTTCTGGAATATTCCAGATCATGCAAGCAGCCAGGAATACACCAGCTGCTAGCGCGTTGGTATAGATCAGTGGGAGCAAAGATAACCTCCTCTCTGAACTATGGAACATGTCCCGTCTTGTCTGGCCACTGGATCAAGTCTCCCTCACGGCTCATCACGCTTTCCTTTTTTGGTGCAAAGCATTGCTGTTATAAATTGTCGCCGGGGATCCAGTTGTTGGCCCAGCGCTGGTCGATATCGTCATTGACACGCTGGAAGCGAATGTCGGTGGAGAGCCTGGTCCTGTTCAATGGATCGTGGTTGAGGGTGGCGGCATGGATCATATAGGGACTGTGGATCACCATGTCTCCGGCCTCATAGTCGGCGATCAGCCAGCGGCTATTGAAACGATCTGCCATTTCCACCAGGTTGGTACTGATCCAGCCGTTCTCGCGCATGTCGCGGTTGAAGGCACTGATGCGTTCTTCAGGAGGGAGATTGGCGTTCTTCGCGCGAAACTCGGCCTCCATCTGGTGTCCCACCGCGTCCGAATGCTCCAGGTAGATCACGCCGCCCATTTCGACCGGGGTATCACCAAGCGGTATCCAACTGGTACAGAGTTTGTCGGTCCCGGCGCGCAGATAGATCAGGTCGTAGTGTCCGCCTGTGCAGTGGGTTTCGCCAGGGAGGTCGAAGCGAATGAGCTTTCGTTTATGCAAGTAGGGTTGTCCCTCCAGGAACTCCTGGTAGAAGTTCCAGAGACGTGGCATGGTGCAGAAATCCTCGTACTCTTGCGAACTGACGATCTCAACAAACGTTTTCGCTCCAGAAAACATGGTATCAAAGAAATGACGGCGGAAGTCCAAAATGACGTCTCGATCAAAGAACTCCTTCAGCCAGAGGTAGCCGTTCTGTCGATACTTTGCCCTCAATTGCTCCAGCGGGAGGCCTGCATCGGTCGGCTCGAGCCAGCCCAGTCTCTCCGGTGTCATGTCCAGTGTATAGCCATTGCTGACCAATGGCTCGATGAGAGATCGCATGCTGTCGTGTTCCTTTCTCCTGAGAGCGATAGTCTCGGCGAGGCTCGATGCCAGGGAACTATTGATACAATGGTTATCTTCTATCACAAGAATACGCATGGGAAAGCTTCCGCATACCTTGCACACCAAGCGTGCCAATCTTCAACGGTGCCAACGATCGGTCGGCCTTTGCCCTCTGGTTCCATTATGGCATATCCAGATGACAAATCGATGACAAAAATGGGCAGGAGTGTTCATGTTCCTGTCACCTCCGAGAACTATACTCGTGTTCTCTTTACTGCGGCTGCCCTGGTAATGAAACTCATTGCCTTCTTCTTGTTAGAGAAAGGAGATGCAGCAGACCTGGGCGACGAATTCAGCGCGATGCTTCTTTTTGTGATCACATTAGCGTTTCTGATCTGGCAGTATGTGAGTATCAGGCGTATGGCGCAGGTAGCGGAAAAAGAAACTGCTGGGGTTATACCTGCATAATCAGGAAGCTCCTTTGCCGTTCATTAGCGTTCCATCACCTGGCGGCACAACCGGCTTTACGATTATAGGGTATACTATATTCGCTGTGCGGAAGCCTTCCAGCACGTCACCCCCAGGTCGTCGAGACGCTCTAAATGGCTCTTGACAGACCCGGCACAGACAAGAGTTTTCAAGAGGGAAACAGAGCAGATGAACGATATCGATATGAAAGAGTTTGCCCGCTACGGGGTAGCAACGGTCTACGAGGCGGCAGGGCGCACGGGACTCATTGATACTCCCCTGGTGCAACTCATCCCAGGGAGCAAAGTAGTAGGACCGGCGCGTACGGTGCGCTGTGGCCAGGGAGATAACTTGATGGTGCACGCGGTGCTGGAGCAGGTCCAGCCGGGCGAAGTCCTCGTCTTGACGATGCCAGAACCGGAACCTGTTGCGCTGATCGGGGAACTGCTCGCGACGCAAGCGCTGTTTCGCCAGGTCGCAGGCATCCTGGTGGATGCAGCCGTGCGCGATACGGAGGAAATTCGAGCGCTTGGCTTGCCCGTCTGGACGCGCTGGATCCGAGTGAGAGGGGCAACCAAAACCAGCGTTGGCGCGATCAACGCGCCGGTCACGGTAGGGGGCGCCATCATTGCTCCAGGGGATCTCGTGCTCCTTGATGCCGATGGCGCCGTCGCCATAGCGGCAGCGCGAGCCTCCGCCGTTCTTGATGCTTCGCGCATACGCGTACAAAGTGAAACCGTGTTGAGAACGAAACTACAAGCTGGGGCGCTTTCGTATGACCTCTCCGGCTTACGGGCGGTGGTCGAGGGCAGCACGCAGAGATAATGGCACCGGCTCAGTGCCGAGTACATCTCCATCTACTGTACCCCTGCTGGAACTGATTGTGGGCTGGGATTTGCATGCTGGTCATGAAGAAAACATGAGTATCTTTTTGTGGTGGTAAGACGTAATGGCTAAAGGCCATTGTTTCATCGTACTCAAAAAGGAAGTCGTTAGACAGAAGCAAAAACAGGTGAGGCTAGAAAGGAGCAATAGATGACGACACAGCCGCCAGAGGAGCAACAGGTGACGACACAACCGCCAGTGAGAGTGGGAATGCACGTTGTAGGGACAGACGGAAAAGAGGTGGGGAAGGTCAAGGAGGTGCGTGATAAAGACTTTCTCATCGACAGACCCATGCGTCGTGATGTCTACGCGCCACTTGACGCCATCCAGAACGTGACCGACGACACAGTTACGCTAAACGTCTCCTCCGACCAGGTCGACAACATGAATTGGCCGAAGCCTTCACTGCTATAAGAGAAGATTGCGTTTTCAGGAGGGCAGAGTAAAGCCAGGCCTGGCTTTGCTCTGCCCTCCTGTCTGGCCTGTAAAGGAAAAGAGCCATTTCATAGCAAGCGAGCGGGCATTATGTCTGTCGAACCTCTTGACAAAGTTGGGTTTTTCGATTATATTTTGTTGGAAAACGTTTACCAGAGAACGTTTACAAAGTCTCTGGTGTGAAGTCGTATCTTTTCGTCAGTAATCTCGCCTATATGGCTGCAAAACCGGCAGGAAGCCAACTCATGTTACGTAAAAGTGTTTACAACGTAAACGACGTGGTGCCTGAAGCAGCCCGTAGAGCGAAGCGAACGGCGTGAAAATGTCTTATTGTAAGCCGTAATTCTGATGATTTATGATCTATTGTCTAAATCCTAAAAGACCACATGAGAATAGAGACCCACTTATTTCATCACCAGGCAGTCCCAACGTGGCTTCGCCCGGCGCCTGCACTGGCAGGAGGCCGGTCGCTGTCGAAGAACAGGTGACCTGCCCCTTTTGTAAACATTTACTACAAGGGGCGTTGCTCGGTGATTGTCGTGTGACCAGGTGGATCGGCTCTGGCGCTTTTGGCGACGTGTATGAGGCTGAACAACTGCCACCATTAAACAGGCGAGTGGCCATTAAGGTCATGTCCCTCGAGTGCGTTGCTGACGGCAAATCGGCTGAACTCCTTGCGCGTGAAGTGGGAGCAATTGCCGCCCTGGATCACCCCAACATTTTGCCCATTCTGCGCGTGGGGATAATCGAAGATGGGCGCTCCTACCTTGTAATGAAGTTTGCGGCACACGGCTCTCTGCAAGATTATTGCCAGTTGACTCCACAGGGCCTGTCCATCCTACCGATGGCACTGCCTGTCGATACGCCAGTCTTCCCTGAGAGTATTGTCTCCACGGAGACGGCTGTGATATCCGGTGCCGGCGAGCAGCTTGCAGTAGAACCAAAACAAGTTGGTGCTGACACCTCAGCAGTTATTGCCCTATGTAGAGGGCGCAGCGGCTGCCCTGCAATATGTCCATGACCACGGGATCATTCACCTGGATGTGAAACCGGCCAATTTATTGCTGGATAGCGAAAATCGCATCATGCTGGCTGATTTTGGCGTCTCAGCGCTCTTAGAGGGGTATACACATGCCTCGTTGCATGCCTACGTGGGCACACCCGTTTACACTGCGCCTGAGCAGTGGTTGGAGCAGCCACGCGCGGCCAGCGACCAGTATGCGCTGGCGGTGACCTGTTACCAGTTGCTCACAGGACGCCCCCCTTTCACAGGCAACCTGTATGCGATCATGTATGGCCACCTGCAAACGCCCCCACCTCCTTTGCATGAGTTTAACCCGCTCATCCCTCCACAAGTCGAGGCTGTGATCCTGTATGCGCTTGGGAAAGAACCAGCCGAACGTTACAAGGATATGCCCACCTTTGCGTGTGCGTATCGGGAAGCGCTGGAGGATGCCGCTAGCACACAGGCGGACGGTCAGCAGTATAAGTGTGCATCTCGGGCCGCTGGGCAAGTGAACGATCTTACGGGAGCGGCAATATTGACCCAGTCTGCAACTCCTCCTGACACTAGCGCATTGCACCCTGAAGCAGAAAAACGGAAACTCGGTCGGACGACTGTGATTACCGGTGAGTTGACGCATGCAAAAAGTGAGTGGAAACCGCCGGTGTCAAAGCTGCGTCCTCCACAAAATGGAAAGCGGAGGCGCGTTGTAGGGCTGGTATTGCTCGTGCTGCTACTTGTGTCGGGGAGCGTTCTGGGACTCGGGCGGGTTACAAATCCCTGTCTTTTGGGCGTGTGCCCTGGCATACAGTTAAGCACAAATGACGTAAACATTATCAATGATGATGCGCAGGTAGTGGAAATCACCAACACTGGTTCAGCCGACCTGCGCTGGCAGGTAGCGCAACCGAATAACTTCTTATGGCTGACACTTTCACCGGCGGGAGGAATATTAGCGCCAGGTAAAATAACCTCGTTCACGATTACTACTCATACGGCTGGTTTGCAGAATGGCCAATATATTGAGATAGTGCGCGTGACGGGTCAGGGTGTGGCTGCGCAGAATGTGCAAGTGACATTGAGTGTCCAAAGGGGCTTAAGCCAGGTTACAGTCATGAGCACGGGGCTTAAATTTCTGTATGAACAGGGCAAGTTGCAACCCTCGTCTCAGACCATTACGATCACTAACAAAAGCGGGCATACATTCGATTTTTCCATCGAATATAGTGAAAATAGCTGGTTACAGGTAACGCCAAGCCAGGGCAGCCTTGGTGACGGACAGCATATTGATTTGAAGGTCAATGTAGTCATTGTCCATTCCCTGAATCCCAATACCAACTTGGCGACTGTCTCAATTGTTGGCAAACTGGATAATCAATCGGAACCGGCGCTTCTGCAGTCTTATAATTTTACCCTGACTGTGGCACAATCGCCTGTAAGAGCGGCACTAGCGGTAACTCCTACCACATCGCCGCAACCCTTCGATTTCCCAACTTTCGGTGTGCAGTTAGCTAGCTCAAACGATGCTCCTACTACGCTCCGCTCAGAGCATAGTATGGTGTGTGATAGCGTTGACCAGCAAATCTTGCTTTATGGTGGTTTGGGTGCGAATAATCATTTCTGCGCACAAGGACCGGTGATGCAAGAAGACAGGAGGTAGAAGACGAAGATGAAAGTAGGAGTCGTCGGGTTAGGCGAAGTCGCCCAGGTCATCCACCTGCCCATCCTGCAGGATCACTCAGACAAGTTTGAGATTGCTGCCATCTGTGATATTTCACAGGAACTGCTCAGCGCCTTGGGAGAGCGCTATACCGTGCCTGCCGCACACCGATATACCGACTATGCTAATCTGGCCAGACAGGGAGATCTCGATGCAGTCTTCGTATTGAATAGCGATGAATATCACACGGATACTGCCCTGGCTGCCATTCGACATGGCAAACATGTCCTGATTGAGAAACCCATGTGCCTGACCCGCCAGGAAGCTGAGGCGATTATCAACGCCCGTAATGAAGCTGGTGTTCAGGTCATGGTGGGTTACATGCGCCGGTATGCCCCCGCATTTGTCCAGGCCGCCCAGCACGTCCGCGCCCTTGAGAAGATCAACTATGCTAGAGTGCGCGATATCATTGGTCAGAACAACCAGTTTGTGGAGCAGTCCAGTGTCGTGTTGCGTCCAAAGGATATCCCAGCAGAGGCGATGCGCGATCGTGCAGAGCGGGCCAGCCAGCTGGTCAAGGCCGCGATTGGCGATGCTCCCCCGGAAATGGTATTCACCTATCGGCTGCTCTGTGGTTTGAGCAGCCACGATCTCTCAGCGATGCGCGAACTGCTCGGCATGCCCAGGCGGGTCATTGCCGCGCGACAATGGGACTCCTTTCTGACTGCTCTCTTTGAGTATGAGAGCTTCACGGTCACCTTTGAAACCGGCACCGATCACAACTGCCGTTTCGATGCCCATATCCAGGTCTATGGCGAGACCAAAGAGATCCGCGTCCAGTACGACACCCCCTACATTCGCCATCTGCCCACCCAGCTCTTTCTGACTGAGACCCAGGGCGAGGCCTTTGAAGAGCGTGTGATTCGACCGACCTTCACCGATCCATACACCCTTGAACTGCTGCACTTCTACGAGGCCGTCACCCATAACGTGCAGCCCAAGACCTCAGCCGAGGACTTCCTGCACGATCTGGATCTCTTTGATATGATTATGAACGCGCTGCGCCAATAACGTCGAGATCACAATCGAGAAAAGGAACGGCTCTCTGCTCTATTGTTATTCACCGGTAAGCGCCGGCAACTGGAACGTTCAATCAACTCTACTGGCAGCATGGTGTGTATAGGCTGCTTCTCTGGCTGGTGAATACGTTCAAGTAATCGAGCGATACATTCCTGCCCGATAGCCGCAATGGGTTGCGCTATCGTGGTGAGGGCCGGTTCAAACGTGGAGGCGTAGAAAATATTGTCGTAGCCAATAATGGATATGTCTTCAGGAACCCGAATTCCCTGGGCATGAAGCGCGTTCATCGCCCCAAGAGCCATCAAATCATTAAAGACATAGACGGCTGTAAGATCGGGGCAACGTTGGCGGAGTTCTTGCATGGCCTCGTAACCGCTTTCGTAGCGTCCATTCCCGAAAGCGAAGTCCTCCGTGGTCAGTTCGATCCCGACCTCACTGAGTGCCTGTCGAAAGCCTACAATACGATATGATTGGAATGAATCGGGTTGAAGTAAGGTGATGCATCCAATACGCTGGTGATTCAGATCTAGCAGATATTGCCCTGCAAGATACCCTCCCCGATGATTGTCGACCATAACCTGATCCACAGTGGGCACCGGCGTCTCGATATTCGCGAGCACCGCGGGAATCTTTTCAGCCAGGATACGCTCAAGGGCCTTGGATTCTGCGCCCTTGATGTCAATGAGGATCATACCGTCTACTTGATGCGATAAAAGAACATCGACGTAGGCTTGCTGCTTCTCCGCTGAGAGATCCGAATTGCAAAGGATGACACTATATCCCGCGGCGAATCCTGCATCTTCGATCGCACGAGCGACCTCGGCATAGAATGGATTGGAGTTGTCAGGAATAATCAATCCAATCATGCACGTGTTGTGCTGGCGCAGTCCTCTC
>WNFT01001555.1_pt1 | contig 37831 bp, 33 predicted proteins | sample 5400191 | NCBI WGS metagenome assembly WNFT01 (sample SAMN13153359, study PRJNA577476) | soil metagenome | isolation source: 80 cm saprolite under Madrone tree | place: USA:California | collected 2016-06-14 | reverse complement strand
CGCGAAATTCGTCATCGTTCATCGTCTGACGCCCTGTGCCCAGGATGGCAAACTCCGCCGGTATCAAGCGCTGTTCAGTGAGTCGATAGAGTGCGGGCAGAAGTTTGCGGCGCGTGAGATCGCCGGTGGCGCCAAAGATTACAACGACAGACGGGGGCGCCACGCGCTCAAGCCGCATGCCCGCACGCAACGGATTTTCGCTGGTCCCGGGCGTTGCCGGGACAGGTTGTTCTTTAATGTTAGTAACGATGGAAAAAGGATAACACGCTCAGCTGTCTGGCGAGAGTGCGAAGTTGAGTCCCAGCAGGCGCTGCTTAGGTGCGAACCGGATGGTCCTTCGCAAAGGAGTAGGCGGTATAGGCGGCGATGATGTGGCAGATCCAACCGAGCGTGCCGCCGCTGCCAATCCACAGGCCCGGCGTGATGATCAGCCAGAGGATGCCGGCGAGTATGCGGCCATTGTAAAGCTGGCCCACGCCGGGAATGAGAAAACTAAGAATGCCTGCCGTAAATGGATCGCGCATCGCTAGCCTCCGTTGCGTGAAGTCATACGAGTTGCTGAGCGATTTTGTTCGCCGCAAGTGGGAATTAGTAGGACAGGCATTCCTGCCTGTCCCTTGTTTTGGTAACCGATTGCACCTCGGCACTGCACCTAAACACCTTCCACTAGGATTTTGTTTGCCAAGGAATCAAGGTTGGCGCCGACGAAACAAAGGTTTGCCTCGACGAAACAAAGGATCGAGCGGAAGGCACACTACTCCCTGCTGCCGTGAGGCGGCTAATTGAGTTAAGTTGTCGCGTCCAGCCGGAAGAGCGAATCGGTAATGCTAGGGTGAGTGCGGCGCAGCCTTAGATGAGCAGGCCGCGAAAAGTCTCTCTTTCAAAAACAATACCGATTTCGTTCTGTTAGTTTGCGGCCAGACCCAAGGCAGACAGAATCGCAGAAATAGCGGCGTCTGATATTGACCGCGCCCCACCGTCCGAAGGTATTTCACTCGGACTTGTTGTTACTGTAGTCGTTGACTGCGAATGAGGTTGCGGCGATCCGTCAGTAGGTATTTCGCCGGCGACCACTGAAATCGAAAACACGCAGGCTAATGCCGAGGCCATGAGACAGCGTTTCATTGATATTCTCCTTATTTGAGGGATGCAAGACTTCTTACATAAAACAGAATAGAGCAATTTCAGGAAGTTGTTGCAAGGCGCTTGACAGGGGGACTAATATCCGCATCGTCACGTTAGCAAGCTCTCTTACACTCACACAGAAGGGTCTAACTCTCATGAGGATAACCTCACGAAAACTCAACATCGCTCACCTCAGCGCCAACGAGGAAGCCCTCGTCAGATGTCAGGCAGCTCTGGAGTTGAAGGACAGAGGCGATTACAAAGGCGCAAAGGAAATTATGGGTCGCCTTTGGAAGCGCGTAGGCGATAGGGCCGAAACCAAAACACTTCATTCATCCGTGGCTGCGGAAGTTCTCTTATGTACGGGAGTTTTGACACGGTGGATCGGAAGTAAGGAAGGAATCAAAGAGGCACAGGAAGCAGCAAAGAACCTCATCAGTGAGAGTATCCAGTTTTTTGAAGCCATGGGAGATCGAAAAAAGGTGGCGGCTGCGCGAATTGAGCTTGCCTGCTGCTACTGGCGCGAAGGCGCTTTGGATGAGGCTCGTATCATTTTAGTTGAATCACTCGAAAAGCTCACGTCAGCTGGAAATACTAGAGCGAGAGCTCTATTGCGATTGTCGATCGTTGAGTGGTCCGCCGAGCGTTTCAATAAAGCACTGGGTATCCTAGTTCAAAATACCGCTCTGTTCGACAAGATCCCTAATAATGCGGTCAAGGGCGCATACCATAATCAATTGGCCATGGTGCTTCGAAAGCTTAATAGTTCAGGCGACGGCAATGCGGAGTTTGAGCGAATAATTCGACATTACGAAAAGGCTGATCATTTCTTCAAATTGGCTCGCAATAATCCTTACCGAGCAGACGTAAAAAATAACTTGGGGTTCTTACTCTATAAACTTTCCCGCTTCAAGGAATCGCATGAATATCTTGAACAGGCCCGCCGCCTAAGAGTCCGCGTCAAAGACAAAGTTGGCGTTGCGCAAATCGATGACACGCGCGCGCAGGTTCTGAGTGCAGAGAAGAAATTCAAGGAAGCGGAAGTGGTGGCGCGGGATCACTCACGGCATTGCTATCGCGCGGCTCAAGCAAACCGAACGCGCGCAGTTTACTTTTCAAAAAGCCATCGAGATTGGCCATCAGGTCGGGGCGCTCAACAAGGCCGGCATCGCCGCGCTTACTTTGATTGAAGAACTGGATGGCCTTCCCGCCGATACTTTGTATGCCGCTTACGATCGCGCCAGTGAATGGCTCGCCAAATCGCAGAGCCAGGACATTTTGTTGCGACTGAATGCCGCCGCACGCAAGGTGTTTGCCAACATTCGCGGTGAATTGAAACCGGAAGTCGCGACAGAAACCGTTTTCAACACGCCCTGCAACTTCCCCCTTGAAGTCTTGAAATTCGAAGCCGGTTTGATTCGCCAGGCGCTGGCGCAGGCAAACGGCAGCGTCACACACGCGGCCCAATTGTTGGGGATGACTTATCAGGGACTCGCTTACGTGATCGGTTCAAGGCACCACGATCTGCTTACGGCGCGTTCGCCGATTCATCGGCGGGGAGCGCCTAAGAATAAAGGCGTGGAGGTTGAGGGAAGATCACCAAGTAATTAAGGAGCCGGGGTGCACTATTAGCGGCGTGCACCCCTGGCGGGCACTTTAGTTTCATGGAACTAAAGTGTCCCGAATCCGCCACGTCAAAAGGGTGAGCGTGGCGGGACAAGACCGGCACAGGCTCCCAAAGCGTGCCGGTCTTTGTTTTCTTGGTTGTCAAAGCAGTGCCGACTTGAACAAGCGTGCGTCAAGAGCAACCGGTCTCCGTGTTGGCACGGAATCCTAATCGCGATCCACGCGTTTCACATCGACGATCTCACCGCGAAAAGTGCGCAGCATTTGTTGCACCAGCGGATCCTTTTCCGCTCGTTCGCGCATCTCCTGCTGCTCGCGCCGCTCGGCCTCTTCATTTGAAATAGGCGCGTCCGCAGCCTGCCCAGCGGCAATTACAAAGCGCACGCCCAGATCGTTGCCGGTGATTTCTTTGCAAACTTCGCGCAGCATTTTTATGTTGTCGCTTTTGGCCAGCGTGTCGCGCAGGTGCCTGTTGGCGGGCGCAAACTCGATGAACAATTCGTTGCCCGTGATCGAAGCCTGGCTCGCGCCTTCGAGTGCGGTCACCAAAAACATCTTTCGCTTCTTCTCGAGTGAAGCTTTGATCTGATCGATTGCCGAACCGCTAACCGCGGGCTTCACATTCAACTTCGTTTCGGGATCGAGTTGTTCCGGGAAAACAGCAGCACGTGGCGCGTCAGAAATTCCCGCAGCGACTCCCATTTCAGCTTTTGCTTCGAAAGCCGTGCTGGTCGCTGCCCCGGTAGAAGCACCGCCCCCATAACGCGGGGACGAGACAACTGCGGTTGTCGATTTGCCCGACGGAGCAGAAGCGGCTGACGATGGTCCGCTTGCAGCTGATCTGGATGACTCAGGTGAAGCTGTCTTATTTGAAACCTCTGGCTTGCCGGTGCGCAACGCATTTTCCAGAGCATTGAGCCGGTCCATAAGCTCACTCAGCGGCTCAAGCCGCCGCATCTCCATCAACTTTACCAGCCCAATCTCGACCTGATAACGCGGGTGCGAAGCAGTGCGCAGAAGATTTTCTGTTTCGGCCAACGAATTGAAGAAGCGAACCAGATCGGCTTCGGAGAACAGCGCTGCCTGGCGCCTGAGTTCGGCACTGTCGCAAATCGCCGCCTCCATCAACTCTTCGCTGCCCGATACTTTGGCCACCAGCAGATCTCTGAAGTGCGCCAGCAGATCGCGGCAGAAGTTGCGCAAGTCGTGTCCGCGCATCACCACATCATCAACAACGGCGAGCGCTTCGGCCGCTTGATTATTCGCGATGCCGTTGACGATGCGGATCAAAATGTCGGCGCCGGCGACCCCCAGTGCCAGCTCGATGTCTTCCTTCTTAATCGTGGTGCCGGCAAAACTGATGACCTGATCGAAAGCCGATTGCGCATCGCGCATCGAGCCTTCGCCGGAACGGGCAATCTCGCGCAGCGCATCATCCTCGACCTCGATTTCTTCAGCCTTCGCAATCAAACGCAGCCGGTCGAGAATTTTTGCCGTAGCGATGGTACGAAATTCAAACTGCTGGCAGCGCGAAAGAATCGTTTCCGGGACCTTCTGCTTTTCCGTAGTTGCCATGATGAACACCACCCGCTCAGGCGGCTCTTCAATCGTCTTCAACAGCGCGTTAAAGGCCGGCTTCGAGAGCATGTGCACTTCGTCGATGATGAAGACCTTGTAGCGATCGCGCGCCGGTGCAAAGCCAACGGTCTCGATAATTGAGTCGCGCACGTTGTCCACGCCGGTGTGCGATGCCGCGTCGATCTCCAGCACGTCAATGGATCGGCTTTCGGAAATCTCCCTACACGAGGGGCAGGCGGTTGGGTCGTCGGTACGACAGGGAGTTGGTGTTGGACCTTTCGACTTGTGGCAGTTCAACGCCTTGGCGAACAGACGCGCGGTAGTTGTTTTTCCGACGCCACGCGCGCCCGAGAAAAGATAAGCGTGATGAAGACGCTGGTGTTCGATCGCGTTGCGCAACGTGCGCGTGATCGGTTCCTGCCCGGTGACTTCGTCGAAAGTCTGCGGGCGCCACTTGCGTGCAATTACCTGGTACGTCATAAGGGAAGTGACAAGTGACGAGTGACAGGTGACAAGCAGTTCAGGTTTTCACTTGTTACTCGTCACTTGTCACTTGTCACTGTTCGAATTGGCCAGACTCCGGACTTACCCGCAACACACGCGCGCTTGGCTACCGTTGCTCCGTTCCCGGCCTGGCGGGGTTCACCGGCGCTGCGTTGTGCGGAGCCCGAAGTCTGATAACTTGTCAAAACATTTTCAATAGTAGGACAGGCATTCCTGCCTGTCCATTTTCGCGTAGCGGTTAAATTAAGAATAAGGACAGACAGGAATGTCTGTCCTACTTAAATCGCCGTCTTGCGGTGCGCGATCATCCGCAGCAATCCATTGATGGCCAGATGCAAAATGACATAAGCGATTATCGCAATAACGATGGGCAACAACAACGTGTGTCCCTCGTTGGTGCTGGGACTGTTAACGATGCCTCTAAACGGAGCGTAGAAAGGATTGGTCACCGCCACGATAAACTGAACAAAGCCCGCGTTGCTGTGAGCTGCGAGCAGCGCCAAAAGGAAACGCATTGCCAGCAGCGCGTAGAGCAGATAGAAGATGTAATCTATAACCTGCGAGACTCGAGCTGCGCCGCGGCCGCGTTCGACTTCGCGCTCCGTGTCTACAACTTCATTGACAGCCTTTGCACGAAAATGGCCGGCAACCTCGTCAATCTTTCCGGCTTCGCTTGCAGCCGGAGCCTGACTCGCGCGATCTGCAATTTCGGCTTGCACTTCGCCTTCAACCTGCGACTTCACGGCTTCATGCTGAACCGATCGCCTTGCTTCGTCTGCTGCTAGTTTGTCGTCCATGTTTGCATAGTAGGACAGGCATTCCTGCCTGTCCAACTTCATTTGAGACTCTCTTGGCAAAAATGGACAGACAGGAATGTCTGTCCTACTTAAGTGCCGTTAAAGCCGCTGCGTATCCGGCGCAGATTGGCGCCGGGAAACTTTCCGGTTGCATTGACCGCGGCGAGAACGCGTTTCGCCTCCGCAAGCGTGGCGCCGGCATAGACGGCCATCATTCTCTGGTTCTGATTCACGTTTGTATAGAACAACTCGCCCGGCTCGGCGCAGCGCGAAGTGAAAACTTTGTGATCGGGAAACAAGCCCTGCGCCGCCAGCCGCTCGGTTTCCGGAATGAACACATCGCAACTGTCATTGTTCGAGGGCACGCTCTTGAGTATCACGACATAGAACAGTTCGGTATCAAGAATGACTGCGTTTGCGGGCACGCGAAATGGCAGATCATGCGGCTGAAACGTCACGCTCGTTTTGCAAGTGACCTGGGGATTGCCGCAAATCGCGGCCGCGCTCGCGCGCCGGGTCTTCGCATGTGATTGAGCGACGACGGCACTGCTTAACAACAAAAGCAGTGCCATTGAATAAAATATTCCTCTCATTGATTTCATCTCAGGCACCGTCATTTCCCCAATCCGAAATTTGCTGGCGGAGAGGGTGGGATTCGAACCCACGGAACGGTTTCCCGCTCACAGCATTTCCAGTGCTGCCAATTCAACCACTCTTGCACCTCTCCAAAACTAGATGTCAGAGATCAGAAGTCAGAGGTCAGTATCAAAATCTAATTTTTGCTGACCTCTGATCTCAGATCTCTGACCTCTGTTGCGATGGCGGAGAGGGTGGGATTCGAACCCACGGTGGGCGTTAACCCACTCCGGTTTTCGAGACCGGTGCACTAATCCACTATGCGACCTCTCCGAAAGCAGATGTCAGATATCAGAGGTCAGAGGTCAGAGGTCAGAAGTCAGCAGTCAGCAACTGCAACAGCTCGCCTTTCCTGCGTCTGCCAGAGTTGCACCCCTAAGGAATCGTGAACGGCTTGACCGTTATTCTGATATCTGATCTCTGACTTCTGACTTCTGATCTCCGACCTCTAGTCCTGCCGTCGCGCGCGAAAAAACTCCTGCATGATTTCTCTGCACTCCGCTTCCAGCACACCCCCGCTGACTTCAACGCGATGGTTCAAAAAGTCTGTATCGCAAACTCGAAAGCGCGATTCCACCGCGCCTGCTCGCTCATCTTGTGCGCCATAGACCAGCCGGCGCACTCTTGCTTGTATCAATGCGCCCGCGCACATCACGCATGGCTCAATCGTCGAATAAACAACTGCGTCTGCCAGACGATAGTTGCCAACTTCTTTGGCTGCCGCTCGCAGCGCGACCATTTCAGCGTGCGCCGTTGGATCGTTATCAGTGCGTGTCCTGTTTCCAGCGACGGCAAGAACTTTATCCCCCACGACTATGCACGTGCCGACGGGCACCTCGTCACGATGCTGCGCGTCGCGTGCCGCCGAAAGAGCCTGGCGCATCCAATGCGCGTCCATTTCGCTTTGCGCTGCGGCAGTCATAACAGAAATAAATCGCGTCAAACAGCAGAAAATTTAACTATAGGTGTCGCTGTCAAACACTGTCAAGCGAGTCACTATTTTCGCAAAGCGCGTCTTAGCTTGCGCGCAAACTGACGCGTTTGCTTCACAAAAATCGCGTCGCGCGATCGCTCAATGGCTACGAACGATTGTTCGCTGCGTGTTATATTACCGCCGGAGTCGGAACTCTCCGCGCTAGCATTCTCCGATCCTGTCATCGAGCTTTCTAATGACCACCGAAGCCCAGCAAAAAGAAAGTGGATCGCTGCCGGCTGACCGCTTGCAGCCACGCCTGCGACCCGCGCCGGCGCCGGAAACCGCGCCACCGGAAACGCGCATGGGCCATACCCCGGCAGCATACATGCGTCGCATGGCCCCGGCAGAATTCAACACTGCGATGATCCATTTCTATCGCGGTGAAGTGCAACGCTCAAATACCTGGCGAAATCGTCTTGACACTACAACGAACTGGGCAGTGCTGACCGCCGGCGCGACCTTGTCGTTTGTTTTTAGTTCGCCTACTAATCCGCACTTTGTTATTCCCATCAATTCAATTCTTGTCGCCATATTTCTGCTAATGGAAGCGCGGCGCTATCGTTATTATGAAATCTGGTCCAGCCGCGTGCGCATAATTGAGACCGGATATTTTGCCCAGATGCTCGCCCCTGAAGGGGTGCCGCCTGATGAAGCCTGGGCAGAGCATCTGGCGTCTGATCTGATCACGCCGCACTTCACAATCACCGAATGGGAAGCTGTTGGCAGACGACTGCGACGAAATTATCTTTGGATCTTCGCGTTGCTGGCGCTGAGCTGGAATCTAAAAGTTTACCTGCACCCGCTGCCCGCTCATGATTTCAATACCTTCATCGATCGCGCTACCGTTGGCGTTGTGCCCGGCTGGTTCGTATTCGCTGTAGGTGTATTTTTCAATGCAGCCATCGCGATATTTGCGATTGGGACCCTGCGCTTGCGCGAAGCAACCGGCGAAGTTTTGCCGCAGCATCAATTCGCTTTGCGCCCGCTCAGAACAATGAGCCGGTGGACACGCGGCGCGACTGGTGCTGCTCGCACCACTGTTCGCGCCAAGCGGGCGCGGCAACGCGTGCGCAGCGGCGCGGCCACCGGCGAGTTTAGAAAAATCGACATTAGCGAAACGGCCGACAGAGATTCCCGTCGAAGAGATGTTTCCGAAACCCCCGATGAAGGTGCCGCCGGTCCTATTTCAACTTTTGGCAATTAGGTTCCCCAATCCCATCACCTGAATCGAGACTTAACACTCTGATGCTTAAACTCAGCGGACAGGCCTTAACTCTCGAGCAAATCGCCGCAGTTGCAAACGGCCGCGAGCAAGTTGCGCTGGCTGCAGAGGCGCGCAGCCGCATGGAACAATCGCGGCGCGTGGTGGAGAAAATTGTTTCCGAAAATCGCACCGTTTATGGTGTGAATACCGGCTTCGGCAAGTTATCTGATGTGCGAATTGAGCCCGGGCAGTTGCGTGCATTGCAACTGAATCTGGTTCGTAGTCACTCCTGCGGCATAGGCAACCCGCTGTCGATCGCCGAAGCGCGTGCAATGCTGTTGTTACGCGCAAACGTGCTGGCCTGCGGCCTCAGTGGCGCGCGCGCAGTTGTTGCCGACACGCTGCTGGCCATGCTGGAACGCGGTGTCACGCCGGTCATTCCGGAAAAAGGATCGGTCGGCGCGAGCGGCGATCTGGCGCCGCTGGCCCATCTGGCGTTGTGCGCTATCGGCGAAGGCGAAGCGTTTCACAAAGATGCACGTATGCCCAGCGCGGACGCTTTGAAACAAGCAGGAATCGAACCGTTGCAACTTGAAGTGAAAGAAGGTCTGGCGCTGTTGAATGGCACCCAGGCGATGGGCGCGGTGGGTGGTTTGGCATTGCAGCGCGCCGATCAACTGGCACGACTCGCGGATGTCGCCGGCGCAATGTCGCTTGAGGCTTTAAGAGGTACTCCCGTTGCATTTGATGAACGCATCCACGCCGCGCGTCCGCATGCGGGACAGCGCGAGGTTGCAAATCACCTTCGTCAGTTGCTTCAAGGCAGCGAGATCCGCGCCTCGCATCTGCAAAACGATCCACGCGTTCAGGACGCTTACAGTTTGCGCTGTATGCCTCAGGTTCACGGCGCGGTGCGCGATACGCTCCAGTACGCGCGCGCTGTGGTGGAAACTGAATCCGGAAGTGCAACGGACAACCCGCTGGTTTTTGCCGAGACTGAAGAAGTCTTGTCCGGCGGAAATTTCCATGGCGCGCCGCTCGGCTTAGCGTTCGATTATGCGGCCATCGCCTTGACGGATTTGATTAGCATCACTGAACGACGCATCGATCGTCTGGTAAATCCCGACGCCAACGAAGACCTGCCTGCCTTTTTAACTAAACATGCGGGCATTGCTTCCGGCTTCATGATGCTCCAGGTGACGGCGGTGGCATTATTGAGCGAGGCAAAAATTCTGGCCCATCCGGCGAGTGCCGATAATGTACCAACCGATGGCGGCAAGGAAGATCACGTCTCGATGGGCATGACGGCGGCGACGAAGCTGCGTTCCATCGTGAATCTTGCGGAGCAGGCTATTGCTATTGAATTGATCACAGCCGCGGAAGGTTTGGAACATCGCAAGCCGCTCGCGCCCGGTCGCGGCGTCAAACAGGCGTATGACATTGTTCGCTCCCAGGTCGACGCGTTGAATGACGATCGTTCGATGTCAGGTGATATTCAAAAGATTGTTGAGAAAATAAGTACCGACGAATTTGATTCGCTGCTGTAAAGCAAGCTCTTAGTTTGCGGCGGTTCATCGCCACTCAACTTGAAGGCTCGGCGACTGCCGCAAACTAACAGTTTGCTTTACAACAACTGAGCATATGTCTGCAAGAACCATCCGCGCGCCGCGCGGCAACAAACTCAACTGCAAGAGCTGGCATCAGGAAGCGGCCCTGCGCTGCCTGATGAATAATCTCGACCCGGACGTCGCGGAGAAACCTGAAGAGTTGATCGTCTATGGCGGCGCGGGAAAAGCTGCGCGCAACTGGCCTTCGTTCGAGGCGATCGTGCGCGAATTGCAGCAACTGGAAAATGACGAGACATTGCTGATCCAGTCAGGTAAACCAGTCGGCGTTTTTCGCACGCACGAATACGCGCCGCGAGTATTGATTGCCAATTCTAATCTGGTCGGCGCCTGGGCCAACTGGGATCATTTCCACGAACTCGAACGCAAAGGCTTGATGATGTATGGCCAGATGACGGCGGGCAGTTGGATCTACATTGGCACGCAGGGCATTGTGCAGGGAACGTTCGAAACGTTTGCGGCGATGGCCGACAAACATTTCGCTGGCGATCTCAGCGGCAAGCTGGTTTTGTCGGGCGGCATGGGCGGCATGGGTGGCGCCCAGCCGCTCGCGGCAACGCTGAACGGTGCGGTGTTTCTGGGCGTGGAAGTTGATCCGGCGCGCATCGAGCGGCGCGTGCTGAATGGCTACTGCGATCGTATGGCGCTAACGCTGGATGAGGCACTCGATATTATTGAAGACGCGCGCGAACAGAAGCACGCTGTTTCAGTTGGCCTGGTGGGAAACTGCGCGGAGGTTCTTCCTGAGATTGTTCGCCGCGGAATCAAGGTGGATGCGGTAACGGATCAAACCAGTGCGCACGATCCTTTGAACGGTTATGTGCCGGGGGGGTTGACGCTCGAACAAGCCGCCGATTTGCGCCGCACAGATCCACGTTCCTACATCAATCGTTCAATGCTTTCAATGGTAGACCATGTTGAAGCGATGCTGGCGTTGAAGCGTGCGGGCGCGATCACGTTCGATTACGGTAACAACATTCGCAAGATGGCGTTCGATGCAGGCTGCAAAGAGGCATTCGAGATTCCCGGCTTTGTGCCGGAATACATCCGGCCGCTTTTTTGTGAAGGCAAAGGTCCGTTTCGTTGGGTCGCATTGTCCGGCGACGCGTCTGACATTCAGAAAACTGACGACCTAGCGCTTGAACTTTTTCCTGAAGACCGCACCTTGAATCGCTGGCTGCGATTGGCGCGCGACCGCGTTCAGTTTCAGGGACTGCCCGCGCGCATCTGCTGGCTTGGCTATGGCGAGCGCGCCGAGATGGGCGAAGCAATCAATGAACTCGTAAGGCGCGGTGATTTGAAAGCGCCCGTCGCGATCGGCCGCGATCATTTGGATACCGGCTCGGTCGCCTCGCCGTTTCGCGAAACGGAAGCAATGAAGGACGGTTCTGATGCCGTCGCCGATTGGCCCATACTAAATGCGCTGCTGAATACAGCGAGTGGCGCGAGCTGGGTATCATTTCATCATGGCGGCGGCGTAGGCATTGGTTATTCATTGCACGCGGGGCAAGTGTCAGTTGCTGACGGCACCGATGAAGCAGCCAAACGTCTCAATCGCGTGTTGACAAACGATCCCGGTCTGGGCGTTGCGCGTCACGTCGATGCCGGGTATGAAGAAGCTAAACAGACAGCCGTTGCAAAGGATATCGCCATTCCGATGCTGCGCGCTGGTGTAGAATCTTCTTCTGACTAATTACGACCGAGGATCTGTTATGACTACGCCTGTAACTTCCAAATCCAATCGCGTTTCAAAGAAGGCAAGTCTCTTCACTGAATCCGTCATTCGCGAGATGACGCGCGAAGCGTTGAAGCATGGCGCAGTAAATCTGTCGCAGGGCTTTCCTGATTTCGCGGCGCCGGAAGACATCAAACGCGTCGCGATGCAGGCCATCGCCGATGACATCAACCAGTATGCAATCACCTGGGGCGCGCGCGACTTTCGCGAAGCGATTGCGCGCAAGACGAAATGGTACTTGGGCCTGGACGTCGATCCGGAAACGGAGCTGACCGTCACCTGCGGCTCAACCGAAGGAATGATTGCGGCAATGATGGCCACAGTCGATCCGGGCGAAGAAGTTGTCGTGTTCGAACCGTTTTACGAAAACTATGCGCCCGACGCGATTCTTTCCGACGCTACGCCTCGCTATGTTCCGTTACGCGCGCCGGACTGGAGTTTCGACAGGGAAGAGCTGCGATCTGTTTTCAACTCAAAAACCCGCGCGATCATTCTTTGCAATCCCAACAATCCGACGGGTAAGGTTTTCACTCAGGCGGAAATGGAATTTATTGCCGGGCTCTGTCAGGAGTTTGACGCGCTTTGTTTTACCGACGAGATTTACGAACACATCGTTTATCCGTGTGAAGGCGCCGAGATCGCGCACATTTCCATGGCGCAGTTGCCCGGTATGCGCGAGCGCACCGTCATCGTCAACTCGATGTCGAAAACATATTCGGTAACCGGCTGGCGCGTAGGTTACTGCATTGCAGCGCCTGAGATCACCAGCGCGATTCGCAAGGTCCACGATTTCCTGACTGTCGGGGCAGCCGCGCCACTGCAAAGCGCGGGCGCTTACGCGCTGTCATTGCCGGCCGGATATTACGATCGACTCCAGGCGGACTACCGCGCGCGCCGCGATCTGCTTTTGCCGGTGCTTGAGCGGGCCGGGTTCGGTGTTTTCCGCCCCGACGGCGCCTACTACATCATGACCGACATCAGTGCGTTTGGGTTTGCGGACGACGTCGAGTTTACGAAACATCTGATACGCGAAGTTGGCGTTGCCTGTGTGCCGGGGTCGAGTTTCTACAGCGTTCCCGAGCGTGGCGCACAGCAGGTAAGATTTTGTTTCTGCAAGAAAGATGAGACGCTGCAACTGGCGGCGGAAAGATTAGAGAAATTGCACGTCAGAGTTTAGCGCTGCGGCTCAAATCAACGTCCAATCATTCATCGGACAATATGATTCTTAAATTGGCCATGCTCATATTCAAATGCGCATTAGTCATCGCGTTTTGTGTGCCTGCGCTAGCCCAACAGATGGCCGACCCTAATTTCAATCCGCATGTCGAACACCCTGCCTACACGAAAAACTTTCCGCGCGTATTGTTCGATGAAGGTCATAACAACTTTCATACGACCACTGGTCGTTATAAGCCATTCGTCGATCTAATCTTCAGCGACGGTTATCACGTTGCGGCTAATCGCAAGTCTTTCAGTAAAGAGTCGCTCCAGACGTTTAAGCTGCTGGTGATTGCAAATGCGCTTGGGACCGAGGATATGGATGACGAGGGCGCCGACAAGCCGGCTTTCACCGAACAGGAATGCGACGCTGTTAGCGAGTGGGTGCGTAATGGCGGCGCGTTGCTGTTGATTGCCGACCATGCGCCGTTCGGCGCGGCTGCTCAAATTCTGGCTAAGCGTTTCGAGGTTGAGATGAGCAAAGGGTTCGTGTTCGATCCCGAACATTCGGCGCCGAACAATCCAACGCTGCTGATTTTTTCGCGAGAAAACAAACTGTTGCTGGACCATCCGATTACGCAGGGTCGCAACGATAGTGAGCGAGTTAGTCGAGTGCAGACGTTTACCGGCCAGGCGTTGAAAGGTCCGCCGGGAGCTACGCAATTACTTCGCTTGGCTGCCACCGCCAACGATCAAGCCGACCCGATGGGCGGCGAAAAGAAATCCGTGGCCGGTCAGACGCAAGGACTTGCGTTCAAGTTTGGTAAAGGCCGGGTTGTGATGCTCGGCGAGGCCGCAATGCTTTCGGCGCAGATTTTTGGTCCCAAAAACCTTCCCATGGGTATGAATGTCCCGGGCAATGACAACCGGCAGTTTGCACTAAACATCATGCATTGGTTGTCGGGGTTGCTAAGGTAGTGAACAGTAAACAGCGAACAGTAAACAGCCGGCAAATGGTTTTACTGTTTGCTGTTTGCTGTTTACTGTTTGCATGTGGGATCGCAGACGACAGATCGTTTGGCTGGTCGCGGGATTGATCGTTGGAACGTTTGTCGCGTTTTCAGATGCTCATGACGAAGATGGGATTTTCGTTCCGCGCTTCTTCGTCTTTATGGAAACGCTGGTGCTGTTGATCATTGCCACCCTTCTCTTCATTTATTCACGAAGGAAACAATAATCTTTAGATCGCGACAAGAAGTTTTGAGTACAACCTTTAGGTTGACGATTGCGCGGCGAATGCAAGCTAAAGCTTGGACTCTGAACTACTTGAGTTCCCCTAATTCGGCGGCTGCTTTGTCTTTGACCGCACAGTAATTCCTTCATCGCCGACGATCAGCAGATTCCGTGCTTCACCAAACGGCGCGTTCGAAGGAAGATACGACAGCACGTAACGATTCTTCTTCAACTCGTCGCAAATTGTCTTCGCCGCCACGGCCGGCTCGTCGATTGAGAAGATGACGCCGCCGGTTCCTTCCACCAGCTTGTCGATCACCTGCTTCGGTTTGGGCACGTCGCGTCGGATCGCGCCACGCGTGCGGTCCTGCGCCTGGACCGCATAGACGGTAATGTCCAGTGACTGTAATTCAGAAAGGATCTTTTCGAATGAAGTCTTGCTGCCGCGATCCAGCCCGTCACTGATGACGACGATGACGCGCTTTTGCCCGGGCGTGGCTCTTAGCGCCTCATCGATTACCGCTGTCACCGCGTCAAACAAATGTGGCTGCCCCTTTTTGCGAAACAGCTTCAGTGCGGTGTCAATGCCTTTTGCATCGTCGGTCCAGTCGGCAACGATTTCAGCCTGCTCGTCATAACCAACTATCAGCAGTTTGTCGCCTTCGTAAATCTCGTAGGCAAACTCGCGCGCCGCCTGTTCGAGTTTTTCCACGTCCGCGCGGATCGTTAGTGAGTTATCAACCAGTAACACGATTCGTGCCGGCGCAGGATCGGGAGTGAAGTTGCGAATGGCTTGTTCGACTCCGTTGTCGTAAACCGAAAGTTGTTTTGAAGTGATTTGCCGGGAGGAGTTGTCGGCGCGTTTGGCAACAACATTTACCAGCACTCCGCCAGTGCTGTTAGTCTCCGGGCGGCGGCCTGCCTGGGCCAGCAACGCCACGCAGGTGCCTAACAATGCAATCAGGCAAATGAAAGTTGAGAAAGCGTACGGACGCCTTCCCTCTTTCTGGCTGCTGTTTGCTGCTGCCGTCGTTAATCGGTCAGACATGAACTTGAAAAGCGCGGGCTTCAATCACCAGTTGAGACTTTGGTTGAGGAAGCTTTTTCGGAAGTTTTCTTACTCGGGGAGTTGTCTTTAGTTTTCTTATCAGCCTTATCCGTTTTATCCGTCTTATCAGATTTTTTATCGTCGCCGGTGGTTGCTTCGCTATCCTTTTTTTCCAGAGCTTTTTGACCACTGCGGCCATAGTCGGTCAGGTAAAAACCGGGGCCTTTGAATTGAATCGCCGACGCTGAAACCTTTCGTTCCAAACGGCCGCCACACTTCCGGCACTTCGTCGGCTGCTTGTCGTTCATCTTCTGAAAGACTTCGGTGTGTGCCTTGCACTTTGTGCATTCAAATTCGTAAATCGGCATGCGTTACAAACTCCAAACTGATAAGAACTTTCAAAAGTATACGGATGACGTCACAGCCATGCAACGACGCTTCGCTTGAGAGCGCGAGTAAAGGTTAACTATCCGCCAACTTCTCATTAGCACCGTGGCTTTAGCCCGACCTGGTTTGGTAGACGAATAAGAAACCGTTTAAACGGTTTCTGAATCTGGGGATGCAGTCCGGTGTCTAATGAAATATTGAACTGTCAATTCGCGGCTTTGCAACTTGATCACTGGTTCGTTATGATCCTGAGTGAACTAATTCCCTATGTCAGACACTGCCCAATCTCTCTCGCTCGAGCGCAAAATCAAGATGCACGAGGCGCGCGAAGGAATCATCAATCGCCTCGCCTTGACGCTGCCGTCGGCTATCAACCTCGATCGCTTTCTGACCGTCATCGTTTCTGAGCTGGGCCGCATGATGAATGTCGATCGCTGCGACGTTATTCAGTTGACCTCGCCCAGCGAGCTGCGCATCAGTCATGAATGGCGCGCCTCAGAAGACGTTCCTTCAAGTCTGGGCACTGCCATTCCTTTTGATTTAACGCAACTGTCGGAACACGTTGACATCACCCGGCCAATCCGGCTTGACGATACTTCGGCGCCGGATTTGAACCAGAAGGTCCGCATGCTGGCCAAAGGTTTGGGTACACGGTCGCTGTTGGTGGTGCCGGTTCTGCTTGGCGATGACGTGCTTGGTTTGGTTGGCATGCACACGACGCGCACGCTACGGGTTTGGCTCGATGATGAAGTTGCGTTTCTCGAGTCGATTGCGCGACAGATTGGCGTGGGCTACCAGTACACCCGGCTCTACACCGACAAGGAACGAGAGGCGGAAACAAAACGCGCGCTGCTGGAAATAGCGAACGCGATCAATGCGCGCTCCGATTTCCGCGAAGTTTCTTCGCTGGTCCTCGAGCGCGCGATCACACTCGTGGGCGCGGATTATTCCGCGCTGGGCGTGCTCGATCCCAAAGGTGGACGCATCAGTCTGGTGGCATTTAAAGCGGCGCCGCACGCAACCATCGAATCAGTGCAGGGCTTGATTGAGGAACATGCACAGTCGCTCGATCTCACCGAGTTCCCGAAGGCGATCGAAGTGCTGACCGAAGGAAAAACTTTGCGGCTGCTGGATTCCGATCTGCCGTTTCCCTTTCGTCTGATGTTTAATTCGATTCTCGGCGGACGCGCGGCGCTGGTTGCGCCCGTGCGCGTTGCTGGTCACACGTTTGGACTGCTGGGCCTGGTTTGGAGCGAAGCGCGCCAGGGTTTTCAGGATCACGAAGTCGCGCTGGTTGAGGGCATTGCGGATCAGATTGGCACCGCCCTGGAACGCGATCAACTGTCGGCTGAAGTCATGCACTTGCGTGACGCGCTGCACGAACGCTATGGCGAAGACCGGCTGATTGGCCAAACGCAAGCGATTCGCCGTGCAATAGAGTTGGCACTCAGCGTCGCTGACACGCAGACGACGGTGCTCATTCAGGGAGAGTCAGGCACAGGCAAAGAACTGCTCGCCAATCTGATCCACTACAACTCCGGTCGCGAAGATCAGCCGTACGTGAAACTTAATTGCGGCGCTATTCCCGAAACACTGCTCGAGTCGGAATTGTTTGGTCACGAGAAAGGCGCCTTTACCGATGCGCGCGCGCGCCGCCAGGGAAGATTTGAAGAAGCCAATGGCGGCACATTGTTTCTCGACGAAGTTGGGGAGATGAGCTTGTCGGCGCAGGTGCGCCTGCTGCGCGTTTTGCAGGATGGGGAGTTTACCCGTGTCGGTGGCAGTGAACTGCTGAAGGCGGACGTGCGCATCATAGCCGCGTCAAATGTGGATCTCGAACGCGCCACCGAACTCGGAACTTTTCGCCGCGACCTTTTTTACCGGCTGTCCGTTTTCCCCATTGGGTTGCCGCCATTGCGCGAGCGCTCGGAAGACATTCATCCGCTGGTCATTCACTTTCTCGAACACTATAAACAAAAGACCGGGCGTTTCATCTCGGGAATTTCGAAAGATGCTTTGCAGGCTTTGATCACGTACGAGTGGCCCGGTAATGTGCGCGAACTGGAAAACGCAATCGAACGCGCTGTGATTATTGCTTCCGGACGACAGATAGAGTTGGAAGATTTGCCGGAAGCTATCAGCAGGATCGCTTTGCAGGAACGGGACCGCATCAAGGTCGAACGCGCGCACGCAGCAAGCGAAGGACGGACCACGACGTTTGCAGTGACGGTACCATCATCGATGGATGAGATAGAAAAGCAGGCTATTGAAGCGACCCTCGATTACACGCATGGTGACAAAACTCACGCCGCTCGAGCGCTCGGCATCGGCCGCAAGACCCTCTACCGCAAACTCGATCAGTACAACGGTAAAGGTTCAGGCGGCGAAAGCGGTAACGAGTAAATCACCCTTGTAAACGGTAAGTCAGAGCCGGCGTTGGCGGTCGCAAAGCAGCGCTGATTGGAATATTGAGGCTACCGGCATGACGGGGAGGTAATGGGTCAGTTTGGTGTCCGATAAGCTTTAGCTTGTCGTAACCCCGCGACAAACCAAAGTTTATCGGACATTTGCAGCGAAACTGACCCACTACCGACGGGGAGCGTTTGTTGCGTGGCCTTGGACCAATTTGTTATAGTCAATCTCTGAAAATTCTCCAATAAACCATAGCCCGCGAAGCAAATGACTTTGCTTCATATGAAAGGAATTTCTTTATGGCAAACGATAATTATCGACGTGACTCTGGCGACAGCATCTCAACGCGCCTGACCTACCTTTTGATAGGTGGCGGCATTGGTGCCGTTATTGCTTTGCTCTTCGCTCCCAAGTCCGGACAGGAGCTGCGCGGCGACATTGCTGACGCGACCCGCAAGGGCATCGACAAGTCGCGTGAGGCGGCGCAACAAGTGGGGGAGCGCGCCGGCGAGTATTACGACGCCACGCGTGAGCGTGCCACTGAGCTTTACTCGCAAGCGAGCGAGCGAGCTTCAGATCTTTATACGCAAGCGGCGAGCAAGGTTGGCGAGGTGGCACAGACCGCGCGCGAAACGGCAACACGCCAAACCAGCACCGTAGCAGCGGCGATTGACGCCGGCAAGAAGGCCTACCAGGAAGAGAAGCGCAAGACAGAAATGTCCGGCCGGATTGAAGCTGCGCCTAAGTACACCGAGAAGGCGAACTAATGCATTGCCGATTTGCGATTGCCGATTGCCGATTGGTCTCTGGCCTAAACAGGCAACTTTGAAGCGCAGGTTTTCATTTGCTTTGAAAATCGGCAATCGGCATTCGGAAATTGAAAATGTCTATGCTTGCCCTACAAATAAACCCCAGCGATCCCATGTTCTGGGTGATGGTGGTGATCGCTTTGTCGTTCATCATCATCGCCGTGGCGATGATCGCGATTGCAGTCTTTGTTAATCGCGCCGTGAAGTCGGTGACTCGGCTGGAGCAAAAGCTCGAGCCGTTGATCGAGCGCGTCACCATGATCAGCGAGCAGGGCAAACAGATCGCCGTTCAGGGTAAGCAAATTGCCGAACAGTTCAATGCCGTGTCTGGCCATCTCTCGACCGCTACCATGAACCTTTCTGAATCGTTGGCCATAATCAAGGATGAGGTTGGCGAGTTAAAGGACCTGTTTAGCGACACGGCGGGCGAGGCGCGCGACAAGGTCGAGCTCGTCAGCCGCACCATCGATCGCACTCATGATCAGATAGTGACTACCACCGATTTTATTCAGCGCCGGGTGGTTGAGCCGGCTCGCGAGATCGCCGCGATTATGGCGGGCTTTCGGCGTGGCCTCGAGGTACTCGTGGCCCCACTACCGAAGCCCATCAATCAAACCTATGGAGAGGATGAGATGTTTATTGGCTGACCCGGCTGAAGTCATTAAGGCTGAATGAACCCGAACCACTCATCCCGGAGGCGATTGGTTCGGGTTTTTCGTTTCTCAGCGCTCCATAGGTGCGCAATGTTTATAGCACCCGTGTTCCGCCCGCCGCCATTCGTTCATCAGGAGCGCAGCGCTTCGCAGCTTCGCGATAATTACTAATTCAAAGCTCCTGATGAACGAAGAGTCTTAAAATGGTCAGAATACTATAAACATCGCGTCCCTATGGGACTCAGGACCGCGCTTCTCTTTTTTGATCATGCATAGTTCAACTGTTAGTATTCTTGTCTTCTGAATCGACGCTTATGTCTACTGAAACTCCATTCGATCTGAAAAAGACCATCAACCTGCCGAAGACCGGATTTTCTCAGAAGGCGAGTCTGGCGCAGACGGAACCGGCGCGGTTGAAAAAATGGTTGGAAGTTAATCTGTATGAATTGATCCGCAAAGCGCGCAGCGGCGCCGAAAAGTTCATCCTGCACGATGGACCACCCTACGCGAACGCCGACATTCATCTCGGCACGGCAATGAATAAGATCCTGAAAGACTTTGTCGTTAAGTCGCGCAGCATGATGGGCTACGACGCGCCTTACGTTCCAGGTTACGACTGTCATGGATTGCCGATTGAGTTGTATGTCGATCGCAAACTCGGCGCCAAAAAAGCAAACATGCCGCCCGTCGCTATTCGCCGCGCCTGTCGCGAACATGCGGCGCAGGCATTGAAGCGACAGACGCGTGACTTTCAACGATTGGGCATTCTGGGCGAGTGGAACAATCCGTACCTGACGATGTCCAACCATTACGAAGCCGAAACTGCGCGACTGTTTGGGCGCTTCGTTGAGCGTGGCTACGTTTACAAAGGCGCGCGTCCGGTTTACTGGTGCATTCACGATCAAACCGCGCTCGCCGAGGCCGAGGTTGAATATCATCAGCACACCAGCCCGTCGGTCTATGTGAAATTTCCGCTGGCCAGCGATCCTGCGTTGATCGATCCGGCGCTTGCCGGTCGCAAAGTGTTTGTTCTGATTTGGACGACGACGCCCTGGACCTTGCCTGCAAATCTCGGCATTACCGTTCATCCGGATTTTCAATATGCTGCGTTTGAAAACGGCGACGAAGTTTACATTGTGGCCAGTGAATTACTGGACGCAGTCGTCGACAAATGTGAGCTCGCGCAAAGCGATGATGGCGGTAAACCCGGTCCGGTGAAAGTTTTGGCCCGCTTTCCTGGCGCGAAACTCGACCGCCTGGAATGTCGCCATGCATGGATTGATCGCCCTTCGCTGTTGATGGTCGGTGAACACGTGACACTCGGCGGCGAAGCCGACGCGGAAACTGAACTCGATGTGAAAGACGCTCACGAGAAACAGGCATCAAACAAAGCGGGCACCGGGTGCGTGCACACCGCGCCCGGTCATGGCCACGACGATTTTGTGATCGGCAGGCGCTATGGTTTGGAGATTTATTGCCCGGTTGATAACGCCGGACACTTCACGCCCGAGGTCGAACATTTCGCCGGCCAAAGCGTGTTTGATGCTAACCCGAAAATCGTGGAGTTCATGCGCGAGCGCGGCGTGCTTTTGTTTACCGAGCAATATAGTCATCGTTATCCACACTGTTGGCGCTGCAAGAATCCCGTGATCTTTCGCGCCACGCCCCAGTGGTTCATCTCCATGGATCGGGCCGTTGGCGCTGTGGTTGAAGCGATTGAGAAAGACGAAGACGGCCGCGACCGGAGCAACTTCACTGAAAACTTTGCTGAAGGCGAAACGTCTTTGCGCGCCGCAGCCTTGCGCGAGATTGAACGCGTGAAGTGGTTCCCCTCGTGGGGCGAAGTGCGCATGCGCAATATGCTGAAGGGGAGACCGGACTGGTGCGTCTCGCGACAACGCATCTGGGGAGTTTCGATTCCCGTTTTCTATTGCGCCAAGTGCCCTGAAGCAGTCGCAGAGCCTGAGGTCATCAATCACGTCGCCGACATTTTCGAACGTGAGTCGTCTGATGCCTGGTACACAAAAGAAGCGCGCGAATTGTTGCCCGAGGCTTACACCTGTAAACAATGCGGCGCAACCGAGTGGACCAAGGAGACTGACATTCTCGACGTCTGGTTCGACAGTGGCTCTTCGTCGGTTGCGGTGCTTGAGAATCGCGAAGAGTTGCGCTGGCCGGCAGATGTCTATCTGGAAGGTGGCGATCAGTTTCGTGGTTGGTTCAATTCGTCGCTGATGGTCGGGCTCGCGGCCCACGATCGCGCTCCTTACAAAGCCGTAATCACACACGGCTGGACCGTCGACGCACAGGGAAAGGAAATGCACAAATCGGGCGGAAATGCGGTGCCCCCGGATGAAGTGATAAAGGAATCAGGCGCCGACATACTGCGCCTGTGGTGTGCCTCTTCAAATTATTTCGATGACATGCGCTCGTCGAAAGAGATTCTTCAGCGCGTCACGGATGGCTACCGCAAACTTCGGAACACCGCGCGCTTTGCGCTCGGTAATCTTTATGGGTTCGATCCGGCGCGCGACAGCGTGCCGGACGCAGAGATGCAGGAAATCGATCGCTGGGCGCTGGCCGAGCTTGATGCGGTTATTAAAACGGTGCGCGACGCGTATGACGTTTATGAATTCCACACGGCCTATCATGCGCTCTATCGCTTCTGCACCGTCACGCTGTCGGCGCGTTATTTCGATATTCTGAAAGATCGGCTCTACACTTTCGCGCCGCGTAACCAGGCACGTCGTGCGGCGCAAACGGCGCTCCATCGCATCGCGGACGCGCTGGCGCGCATGCTCGCGCCGCTGCTGGTTTTTACTGCCGATGAGATTTGGGAAAACTTGCCTGCCGATAACGAGCGGCCTGAATTTGTTCACCTGGCTCTGTTTCCTGACGCCGAGGGTGCAGTTAACAAGGTCTTAATTTCAAACTGGAAACGATTGTTTGAGATCCGCGAGGACGTGCTGCAAGCGCTGGAAGAAGCCCGGGTGGCCAAAGTGATCGGCAGCTCGCTCGACGCGCGCGTGGACATTGCTGCAACCGGCGCCAGCTATGATTTGTTACTTCGCTATCGCGATCAACTGCGCTACATTTTTATCGTTTCCCAGATTGAATTAACGCGGACGGATGAAGGCGCAGACGGTTTTGTCGTAAAGGTCTTGCCGGCTGAAGGTGAGAAATGCGAACGCTGCTGGAACTACTCGACGCGCGTCGGCGAATCAAGCCGCTACCCAAATGTTTGCGAGCGTTGCGTTGCCGCGCTTGAAGAGATTGAGGGCGAAGCTCGATAAGATGAATGCAACAGTGGAAAAAGCTGAATTGAATACCAGCGCGCGAACGAGTTTTGGCTGGCGCGCCGGTTATCTGCTCGCCAGTTTCGGCATTTTCATGGTCGATCAAACGACCAAGGCGTGGGCCGTTCGCACTCTTCGCTTTCAAGTCGATCACACTATCATTCAGGGCTTTTTCGACCTCGTCTATACTGAAAATCGCGGCATCGCTTTCGGCCAGTTGCAGGAAGGTGGTTCGTTTGGACGCTGGTTCTTCGTGGGACTGGCAATCGTGGCGGCCGCGGCGGTGTTTTATTATTTCGTGCGCACGCCGCGCAACGATGACCGTGTTCTGGGAGCCTGCGCGCTACTGCTGGCAGGAATCGCCGGTAATCTGACTGACCGCGCAAGGTTTGGTTATGTAATCGATTTCATTGTGCTGCATGCCCATTCATATCACTGGCCAACGTTCAACGTGGCCGACGCCAGCATCACCATTGGCGCGCTGCTGCTGGCGTATGACTTGGTTTTTGATAAGAAGAAGTCGGTCGTCATTAGTTAGTAGTCAATTGCTTGCAGCAACTTTCTACTGACTTCTGACTTCTGACTTCTGACTTCTGACAAATGTTTCCTGAACTTTTCCGCATCCATGGTTTCCCCATCAATACCTACGGCGTATTTCTCGCGCTGGCGTTTCTTTGCGCGATCCTGATTGCAGTTAAGCTGGCTGCGCGCGATGGCCTGCCAAAAGAAAAGATTTACGATCTCAGTTTGTGGATGCTGCTGGCGTCTCTGATTGGCTCCAAAGTTTTGATGTTCTTCACCGAACCGGAGTATCGCGATCATCCTTTGCAACTTATCTCGCTGGATTTTCTGCGCTCGGGCGGAGTCTTTTACGGTGGCCTCATCGGCGCCGTGCTTACCGGCTATTTCTTAATGCGTCGTTACAATTTGCCCTGGTGGAAAACTGCAGACGCCTGCGCACCGGCAATTGCGGTGGGCAATTTCTTTGGACGATTAGGGTGTTTTTCAGCGGGCTGCTGTTGGGGAAAACCGACCACGCTGCCCTGGGGCGTAAAGTTTACCGAGCTGGGTCACGAAATCACCGGCGTGCCCATTGACGTGCCCTTGCATCCAACGCAGCTTTACGAATCGTTTTCCATGCTCATCGTTTTTTTCTTTCTGCTATGGCTGCACAAGCACAAGCGTTTTAACGGCCAGGTGATTCTGCTCTACGCGCTACTTTATTCCATCATCCGATTCTTGATTGAATTCCTGCGCGACGATCCGCGCGGTGATGTGTTTGGGCTGACAACCAGGACCGGCCTTTCGACTTCACAACTAATTAGCATCATAGTCGGCACCGGCGCGCTGGTTTTGTTAATCATTCGCTGGCGCCGGGCTTCAGTCACCACCAAACCCGCTCTCAGCAAACCCAGCCCAGCCCAAATTTAGTTGCGCCACTGGTAATTCCTTCGACTTTCTCTGGGAGTTTCTTGTTCTTTGTCGCATAAAGTACTTGACGGCGCTAGCGCGCCGCGCTTATTATTCGCTTATGGGCTCAATCCAACTGGTAACGCCGCAACAAGAAGAGCCGCCCGCGCTGCATACGCGCGCGATGGACAATCTTCAATACATTCGCGAAACCATGGAACGCGCTACCGCGTTCACGGCCATATCCGGCTGGGGTCTGGTGGCGATTGGCTGCACAGCTTTGGCGGCGGCCTTGGCTACAGGTTTTCTTGCCGGCCAGCAGAAGAGCTTCAAGAACTGGCTGATGATCTGGTTTGCCGAAGCCGTGGTTGCGCTGCTCATTGCCGGGTGGTCCATGGATCGCAAGGCGCGGGCGACAAAAACTCCTTTGCTGTCCGGGCCCGGTCGTAAGGTGGCGTTTAGTTTGTCGCCGCCACTACTCGCCGGCGCCATCTTGAGTCTGGTGCTATATCGCTCGGGATCGACGAACGCGATTCCCGGACTATGGTTATTGCTCTATGGAACCGGAGTAATCACCGGCGGAATGTTTTCTGTAAGCGTCGTGCCGATTATGGGTTTAGCATTTATGGTCCTGGGCGCCGCGACCTTGTTTGCGCCAGCGGTTTTCGCCGATTGGTTTATGGCTGCCGGTTTCGGCGGCTTGCATATTATTTTCGGGGTAATCATTGCAAGGAGATACGGTGGTTAGACACGCAGCACTAAAACATTCGACGCACAAGAAACGTGAAACCAGCGGCGCGCCTGCCGCCGCCGATGCGCACCCATCCAGGGCGAAACATCCGGCGCATTCGCTCGACCGCCTGATTCACGAACGGATGCGGCTGGGCATCATCAGCGCGCTGGCAGCAAATGAGTCATTGACCTTCAACGATCTAAAGCAGCTGATGCACACCACCGACGGCAACCTTAGCGTGCATGCCCGCAAGCTCGAAGACGGTGGTTATATTGCCTGCACCAAGTCGTTTGAGGGGCGACTCCCAAAAACGGAATACAAGTTGACGGCTGCCGGCAAGCGCGCGCTGGAAAACTACGTCAGTCATATGGAGACCCTGATCAAGCAGGTGCGCAATCGCTGAGCGCTTTTTTTTTGCCTTTGCACTTTGCTTTGCAAAGCGCTTTGAAGAACTTTTGGTGAAGGAATCTCAATGTACACCAACGTAAATCTGGCAGCGCCAATAGGCGCGCTGCTCTGCCTGGGCACGGCATTGCTGATTTTCGGTCTGGTGCTCGTGCTTATTTTCTCTCTAGTCACGAAAAGGCTCTCATTAACGAAATTCAGCGCCCTGGGTGTTGTGGTTGTAGTCGCGCTCTACCTCTCCTTGCTGTTGATTTTTTCCTGGGCCAGCAGCGAGCAGGTGCTGGCGCGCGGCCAGGAAAAGCATTTTTGCGAAATCGATTGCCATCTCGCTTACTCAATTCTGGATTCGCAAGCTACAAAGACGCTGGGCGCTGTGCCTAATCAACTGACCGCGGCGGGACTGTTTCGCGTGATTACTGTTAAGACCCGCTTCGACGAAACGACCATCAGCCCTACGCGCGGCAGTGCGGTGCTTTATCCCAACTCCCGTGTGGCCGTCGTGGTTGATGCTAATGGAAAGCAATACCTCCCTGCGGCAGAAGCCGAACACTTGCTGCAAGGATTGAATCAGGCGGGCATGCCTTTCAGCACGCCGCTCCGGCCAGGCGAGAGTTATCAAACCACTGTTGTCTTTGATTTGCCTGCAGACATCCAAAGCCCGACCTTGTTGATTCATGAAGGCGGACCCGAGACGCATTTCATAGTTGGGCACGAGAACAGTCTGCTGCACAAGAAAACAAAATTTCAGATCTAACGCACGCGCAGGTGATCCACTTCCCCAGTGTTGTGGATGGCCACATTGTTCAGGTTACGAGCAGCGACACAGAATGCTTGAAGAAATCTACCGGCTGGACGAAACCATTTCGAGGAGTATTAAAGTGACTAAACGAATTATTGCCATTGCTTTCATTTTCATATGCGCTTCCGTTGCCTGGGCGATTCTCGGCGGCACGATCTTTTCGCGTACCTATGATTCCGCGGCTGCTTCGGATAACAGCGTGACCTCCACCTGGGGCGCGCCGCAGGACCAATCACCGCCCACTGCTTCGTTTACCCACATCGTTCAGCGCAAGGAAGAAAGCACTGAGAACGGCAAAAAGATCGTCAAGACAATTGACGATGCCGTGACTACGCCGTTGCCGTTGGAGAGTAGCGCGATAAACGTGGTGCTCGATCTGGAGCATCGGCAAAAAGGGTTGTTGTGGTATAGCACCTACAAAGTTGATTTCGCCGGCAACTACGGCTTTCGCAATCCGAGCGACAAAGAGGAATCCGTCTTCTTCAAGTTAAATTTTCCCACCGCAAAAGCAATTTACGACGACCTCATTTTCACCGTTGACGGCACGCCCGTGCCCCTCAGGAACGAGGCAAACGCAGCGAGTGGTTCGTTCAAGGTTCCGGCCGGTGCGGTCGCGCGCCTCGCAGTAGGCTATCGCTCACAAGGTCTCAATGAATGGCGATACAGCTTTGGCAGCAAAGACGTGACGCAAGTGCGCGACTTTGACTTGAAGATGAAGACCAACTTCAAAGATATCGATTTTCCCGATAACACGCTGTCGCCTTCTGAAAAACATGAAAGTGGTAGCGGTTGGGATCTCGTATGGTCGTACAAGAATTTGGTTTCAGGTTACCAAATCGCGATGGTGATGCCGGAAAAACTTCAACCGGGACCATTGGCCGGCAGGATCAGTTTCTTTGCGCCAGTTTCCCTCTTCTTTTTCTTTTTCATCATGCTGATCATTACAACCATGCGCGGCATCGAGCTTCACCCGATGAACTACTTTTTTCTCGCGGCAGCTTTCTTCTCTTTCCACCTATTGTTGGCTTACCTCGTCGATCATGTTTCCATCCATGCGGCTTTTGCGATATCCGCCGCAGTTTCCATCTTTTTGGTTGTTAGTTACTTACGATTGGTGGTGGGCCTCCACTTTGCCAGTCGCGAAGCCGCGCTCGCCCAGTTTGTTTACCTGATCATGTTTTCCTATGCGTTTTTCCTGAAGGGATTCACCGGTCTCGCCATTACTATCGGCTCCGTTGCCACCCTCTTCGTGGCCATGCAAGTTACCGGACGTATCCGTTGGGCAAACAAGTTTTCGCTTGCACCGTCGGAAGAAGCCACGGCTGAACTAACCTAACTGTTAACAAAACTGCGCGGCCGGCGTTGACTCTGATAAGGGATCGAGCGCCGGTTTTGCGCGTCCGAAAATCCGGATCAAACTTTGTTCCGTAAACTGTCGTACAGCTTGATTGCCTGCTAGTTGTTGCGGTCAACACTTCAATGAAAGCCTTCTTTTCCTTTTATTCCGATGCCCTGAAGATCGCGCTCCAGTCGATCTTCGCGCACAAGCTGCGCGCATTCCTGACGCTGATCGGCATCATCATTGGTGTAGCTTCGGTGGTAACAGTGGGCGCGTCGATAAGCGGACTAAACACTTATGTGGTCGACAAAGTGGCGAAGGTGCTTGGCAGTAACCACTTCATGATTGCACGCATCGCGTTTTCCGGACAGATGTCGGATGACGCGTTCGAACGCGCTAACCGGCGCAACAAGCGGCTCAATTGGGACGACTACGAATGGGTGCGCGACCACTGCAAGGACTGCGCAGAGGTTGGCGCTGAAGTTCAGGGACAAGCGGATCTGAAACAGGATGCGATTGAGTTTCCCGGCGCGCTCGTCTTTGGCGCGTCGGCGAATATGGTAGACATTGAAGACAAAACTATCGCCGAGGGACGCTTTATATCGAATGACGAAGTCCAGCGCTCGGCCTTTGTCTGCGTACTGGGCAACGACATCAAGGAAAAGTTCTTCCCGAACACGGATCCGATTGGAAAGTATTTGAAGGTTCGTGGTTTGCCGATGCGTATTGTTGGCGTTGAGGAAGCTCGCGGTTCTTTCTTTGGCTCTTCATTCGATCGACATCTCTACATTCCCGTCACCACGCACTTGCAAATTTTTGGGCGCAATGGCTTGCAAATTCACGGCAAGGCGCCCAATCGCGAAATCTTTCAAACTGCCATCGAAGATGCACGCGTTGCCATGCGCAACAAACATCGCCTGAACGGCAACGACGAAGATGATTTCGGCCTGGTTAACGTTGAAGAACTCAATAACCAGATCGATCAATTCACCGGCAGCATCGCTGCTGTAGTTGTTCCCATTACGCTGATCACGCTGATTGTCGGCGGCATCGTGGTGATGAACATCATGCTCGTTAGTGTGACTGAACGCACTTTCGAAGTCGGACTGCGCAAAGCTGTGGGCGCAACGCGCAAGCAGATACTGCTCCAATTTCTAATTGAGTCGGCAATTCTTTGCGGGCTGGGCGGCGTGCTGGGACTGCTGCTTTCGTGGGGCGTGACTGCGTTAATTACCGCCCTGGCTTCGATCACGATGACGATCACGATCGGTTACATCCTGCTGGCGCTGATCGTCTCGACGGCGATTGGCATGATTGCCGGCATCTATCCGGCTTTCAAAGCAGCGCGGCTGGATCCGATTCTGGCACTGACGCAAGCGACCTAGAGTGCAATGAAGCTGAAGTTTCCCAGAAGTGCTGTAACCGAAACGCTGCGGATGGCGCTCGACAGTGTACGTTCGCACAAGTTTCGCAGCTTCCTTACCGTCCTCGGTATCGTGATCGGCGTCATGACAGCGATCACAATTGCCTCAATTCTTACCGGCCTGCGCCAGAACATCGTGTCCATCATCGAAGAGTACGGCACTAACAACATCTATGCTTTTCATCTTTCCACTGGCCCGCGCGTGACTGAAGATCGTTCCGAGCGGAGCCGCAAGCCGCTGACAGTCGCTGACGCTGAGGCGATTCAGATGCAGGCAAGTGCGGTTGAAGAAGTGGCCCAGGTGGCGCCCAACGTCGGTTATGGCGGTGGTCCATTTGACGACAACGTCACCTACAACGGCCACAACTATCGCTGGGGCAACACCCAGGGCGTCTCAGCAAACTACGCCGGCATCACCAACATCGTGGTTAGAGAAGGCCGCTTTCTAACCGAAAACGATGATCAGCAGCGTGCGAACGTGATGGTGATTGGAGTTAATGCTGCCGATGCTTTGTTCCCGGGTCAGAATCAAATCGCGGGAACGCAGGTGCGGATGGGGGGTTATAACTTTGAAGTGATCGGCGTGCTGGAGAAAAGAAAGGCCGGCTTCTTTGGCGAGAACGACGAAGACAATGCCGTGTTCATTCCGTTTCGCACCGCGCAAAAGATCGCGCCCGCGAAAGGTTACTTGTTGCTCGTAATTAAAGCGCGTTCAGGTCAGACGGCCGAAGCATTGCAACAAGCCGAAGACGTTCTGCGCCGCCGCCGCAACGTCAAGTTCAGCGACCCCGACAACTTCGACATCAAAACAGCCGACAAGTTTATCGAGCAGTTCGATAGCATCACCGCCATGGTGGGACTGATTGCCATTGCCATTTCCAGCCTGGGACTTTTGGTTGGCGGCATTGGCGTGATGAACATCATGCTGGTGAGCGTCACGGAACGAACGAAAGAGATTGGCGTGCGTAAAGCCCTCGGCGCGCGCCGCAGAGATATTGTGCGCCAGTTCTTGTTTGAAGCGATGACGTTGACTTTTCTTGGCGGCATACTTGGCGTGCTGTTGGCCGTCGGCATCAGCCGCATAGTCATGTTGCTCGTTCCCTCTCTGCCAGCTTCGATACCCAGTTGGGCCGTTATCTCCGGACTCACCGTCTCGATTGGCGTCGGGTTGATCTTCGGCGTCTGGCCGGCGCGCAAGGCCTCTCGTCTCGATCCCATCGAATGCCTGCGCTACGAATAGCTAGCCCGCCTCTTTGAATCCTCGTCTATACTGTGCTCGGAATCGTTTCGAGCCATGACCAAAACTACCCAGCGCGACTTAGTAAAAGAATTTCTCACCTACATTCAGGTGGAGAAGGGCCTCGCGCGCAATACGCTCGAAAGCTATCGTCGGGATCTCAACCGGCTTGAGCTATGGGCCAGCAAGACGAAGCGGCCTGTTTCCGATTTGTCTCGCGCGGACCTGCGCAAGTGGATCGCCCAGCTCTCCCGCGAAGGGTTGGCGCCTTCATCCGTAGCTCGCGCCGTCAGCGCCGCGCGCGGTTTCTTCCGCTTCCTAATGCTCGACGGCCACATCAAACAGCATCCGGCGGAAGATCTCGACACGCCGCAAAAGTTTTCTTACCTACCGAAGTTTTTGACTGAAGAAGAAATTGATCGCTTGTTTGCCACGCCGGATATTTCAACGCCTGACGGCATACGTGACCGCGCGATGCTCGAGTTGATGTACGCGGCGGGTTTGCGCGTTTCCGAAATGGTTTCTCTGAAACAAACGGACGTTGATCTTCATACCGGCATCGTCAGTTGTCATGGCAAGGGCAGCAAAGAGCGGCGCGTGCCGTTGGGGAAAAGCGCCATTCACTGGCTGCAACAATATGCCTGGATCAAAGCCTCGTATGGCAAGTCGCCTTATGCAAATCTTTTTCTAAGCCGCGGCAAGCCACTCACGCGTCATTTTGCCTGGGCCACAATCAAGCATTACGCAGAAAGCATTGGCATCAGCAACGTTTCGCCACACACGCTGCGCCATAGTTTTGCTACTCACTTGCTGCAACACGGCGCCGACTCGCGTTCAGTACAGGCGCTGCTGGGCCACAGCGACATTTCCACGACGCAAATCTACACGCACATTACTGACCAACACCTGCGTGCCGCTTATGACAATCATCATCCACGCGCGCGCGCTGCAACCGGCAGCAACAAAGCGAAGAACGATTAAAACAAATGTTTCTGTTGCGCCAGCCTGACGAGAAAGTAATTCGGCAATTCATTTCTTCTCAGCGCCACCTTCCTTTTTCCTACAGCGAAGTTGGCGCTACGCAAACAGCCCCACCGTCCGGCTACACCATCGATCACAACCGCATCCGGCTTGGTGAAGGTAGCGAAACTTTTATGCGCGCCAGCGATGCGCTAAGCAGGTGGCGACATTTTGAACTTGGTTGGGCCAGCGTGGTCCCGCACGGCAGCCCGTTGCGAACGGGAACGACCGTCGCAGTTCGGGCCCAGACATTCGGCTTCTGGTCGCTGAATGCCTGCCGCATTGTCTATACGATTAACGACGATGGACCAGTGAAAAGATTTGGCTTTGCTTATGGCACGTTGCCGGATCACGCCGAGCGCGGCGAGGAACGTTTCACTATCGAGCAGCTCGACGATAATTCCGTTTGGTATGACATCTATGCTTTTTCACGCCCACAAAAAGCAATAGTGAAATTCGGAGCGCCGCTCGCGCGCAAGTTGCAACGGCGATTTGGAAGAGAATCACTCAGCGTTATGCTAGGGGCATCACGCTAAACTTAAACACCCTACTTTCTCCACTCAAGTGGGAACAGCGCGCCTGCTTCTTCGGGAGTAATCTTGTTCCCAAGTAATGAGAGCGCGTAGGCCAACACCGGATCTCGTTTCGCCGCCAAATCAGCCGGCAAAGGGAGCCTGATCTCGTCAGGCATAACGCCGCTGCGCTCAAGGCTCTTTCCGTCAGTCATAATGATATCAGCATCGGTAATGCTGGCACCGTAAGGAACAACAACATCCATGCCTGTCTGATGAGGGTATTGTTTGGCCCGCATCACCGCGCCTGCTGAGCGGTCTCCAATGATTATTCCTCGCTTCTCGAGTTGCACAACGCGGGCAAAAAGTTCCGCGGCCGAGCCCGATTCACTATCAATCAGGACGACTAGTTTGCCGCTAAAAACATCCTTACCGCGCGTCCTCGCCAGTAGCGGCTTCTGCTCTTTGCGCCGCTTTACGTCCCCCAGTTTGACATCATGATCGAAGACGTTTCCCAGCAACCGTAACAAAGTATCTTCATAGCCACCATGGTTGCCACGAAGATCCAACAACAACCCTTTTCGTTTGCGAAACTTGCCTACAAAGTCATCTATTTTTTCTCTCGACATGTCAAAGGCGGGCATCTTCCAAACGAAGGTGTCTTCCATTTCCAGGTATCGATGACGGTGCAGGCGGTTCTCTTCTTCCTCTTGCCTCACAAAATTCCAAATATCGGCTCCTTCATCAGAGCCCGTTAGGTCGACGACACGTTTCCCGGTCGTAATTTTGGCAAGCACATCGACCTCTCGCGGCTTCGCGTCGGATTTCATGACGACGAATTTCACCTCAGGCTGAGGCCGCAAAGCGCGAATCAGATATTGGAGTTTCCAGATGTTGTCCCTAAGCGGTTGATAGCCGAAGATCGAATAGATTTCGTCTCCTTCTTTCAAGCCCTTTGCTTCGGCATCGCTGCCCGGCTTCACCGCAACGATGTAACACTTGTCGCCAATCATCTGCATCTGCCAGCCATACTCCAATTTATACGCGCGTTCCGGCGGCAGGAAGAATGTATGCGAGTCGTCCAAGTCGCTTAAGGCCTGGGCCACGATCCCAAAAATTTGACCTATGGAGGTGGCAGTTTTTATTTTGTCATCGGCTAGGTGAAAACGAGTTTCCACATCCATGCCATGGAGTGCCGGATCGTAATAGTTTTTCTTCAGATCATCTTTTATGTTTTGGAGCATGACGTGGCCGCGATCGCGATCGATATCACTGATTGGCCGCTGTGCCACAACCACGGAAACATTCACAACAAACAATAGCAAGATCAAGAAGACGCAAGCACTAAGTTGGGAAGTCACAGTAAGGGGTGATGCCTTCATATTAAATCCTCGAAAGAAATGTTTGAGGGTGATGTTGGTTCTATATAAAATCGATGACTACTGGTTCTGAACGAAACGCGCTGGGGCGGCAAATCATGGAACAGCCGTCACGTTACGATGGTGATCATAGTTGTCAATCTGCTGCGTGAAACGATAGTAACAGGACTTTCGACATTCGACTTGCGCGAGGGCGCGCATCAAGTGGCGGCGGAACTACCTGAGGCTACTGCAGGCGGGATTTTGACTTAAAAGCGGAAGTCCCGCAAGCGCAAAACGAACCACCTTTGACGAATACCTTACAAAATTCGTTGCATAGCCAAATAGATATTTTCACCCGAAATCACCTTGCCCGTGGCGGCTCCGGGCGGCCACAACCGGGCCGCTATGTTATAATCAGGGCCGATTTCGCTAAGGAAAACCACGCTTTTGCACCTGCTCTGTCTTGTTCAGGAGGAAGATAATGGCTACAGAATTGAAACGAGGGACGACCTCTCTCGACCGGATTGAAGAGTTACTCGGCGACAACGCGCGCACACTGCTGGACCATCAGGCGACCGCGATAACCAAAGACACCCTGAATTTGCCAGGGCCGGATTTCATCGATCGCGTTTGGTCCAACTCTGACCGCTCGCCCGCGGTTTTGCGTTCGCTGCAAACTCTCTTCGACAACGGTCGTCTCGCCAAGACCGGTTATCTTTCAATTCTGCCGGTGGACCAGGGCATCGAACACTCGGCCGGCGCATCGTTTGCTCCCAACCCACAATACTTCGATCCGGAAAACATAGTGAAGCTGGCGATCGAGGGCGGCTGCAACGCGGTTGCTTCAACTTTTGGCGTGCTGGGCACGGTCGCGCGCAAGTATGCGCACAAAATTCCCTTCATCGTGAAGATCAATCACAACGAGTTGTTGACGCTTCCGAACAAATTCGATCAGGTGCTGTTCGGCACGGTCAAGGAAGCGCACAACATGGGCGCTGTTGCTGTGGGCGCAACAATTTATTTTGGTTCGGACGAGTCAACGCGGCAGATAACTGAAATCAGCGCGGCTTTCGCGCAGGCCCATGAGCTCGGCATGGGCTGCATTCTCTGGTGTTACCTGCGTAACTCAAAATTCAAAACCCCGGAAGGCGACATGCACGCCGCAGCCGATCTCACCGGGCAGGCTAATCACCTGGGCGTAACTATTCAGGCCGATATCATCAAGCAGAAACTTCCGGAGCGAAACGGCGGCTACCCGGCGGTTGAAAAAGAGCTGGGCAAGTCGTATGGCAAGACAAGCAAACTCGTCTACGAGAAGCTAACCACCGACAATCCCATCGATCTGGTCCGTTATCAGGTTGCCAACTGCTACATGGGACGTTGTGGTCTGATCAATTCGGGCGGCGAATCAAAAGGCGCCAGCGATCTGGCAGAAGCGGTGCGCACCGCTGTAATCAACAAGCGCGGCGGCGGCACTGGCCTAATCTCGGGACGTAAAGCTTTTCAACGTCCGATGACGGAAGGCATCGAGTTGCTAAACGCGATTCAAGATGTGTACTTGTCGAAAGAGATCACCGTGGCGTAGCTGCAAAATTGAACCCAGCGGCGCTTGCATCCAAGGCTGAGAATTGAACCAGCCGACCAGCGTGATAAAAGACGGGCACTCAAGTCCGTCTTTTATTTTAGTAGTGGTAACTTGTTTGAATTAATCTCTGTGCGTCCTCTGTGTTTGTCTGTGTCTTTGTGGTGAGCAACCGTTAATAGATCCACCACAGAGGCACAGAGAGCACAAAGTTTGCACAGAGTTATTTTGCTGCAATTGGTTCGCGGCGCCCACTCCTGCTAAACTCTAAGAAATTCAATCGCTCGAGCTGAAACATGAACAAGGGAAAAACCACGAAACAACCGCCCCCTGTAGATAACATCATTTCCGAAGAAACCGGACAATTCGATTTGCGCTTTGTCCTGTGGCGACATTTCTGCGCGCAAAATAACATCCCGGTGGAGGCATTGCCGAGCCAGCTTAAGGACGAACAGAAAGACCAGTGGGAAGAGCTGAAAGCCAGCAGGTTGCGGGGGCCCACCAAGAAATAAAGCTTAAAACATCCGCAGATTGCACCGATTACGCAGAACAAAAAAGAAAAACCAGTTAAGCGGGTAGCTTTAACTGGTTGCGGATTCTTATTCTGCGGAATCTGTGTAATCTGCGGATTGTTTTTCTTCAAAGCCTGCCAGCGCCCAGTTTGTAGACTCCGGTGAGGAACGGATTTGTTGCGCGCTCCTTGCCGATCGTCGTCACTGGTCCATGCCCGGAATAAACCTCCACGTCATCGCCAATCGGCAAAAGCTTGTTCATGATTGAATTCATCAGTTGTTCCGTTGATCCTCCCGGCAAATCAGTCCTGCCCACTGAGCCCGCAAACAGCACATCACCGACAAAAACTTTCCGTTCGTTTGCTTCGAACAATACGACGTGGCCGGGCGTATGGCCCGGACAGTGAATGATTTGAAACTCGAGCTCACCAACCTTGTACCGCTGCCCATCTTCCCAATAGCCGTCAGCTTTCGGCGGATCTTCGTAGTCAAACCCAAGAGATGTCCACTGTGCCCGAGGGATACCAATCCACTCAGGCTGACCCGGCAGCGCTTCGTAGATAAACTCATCAGCCTTATGAATCATGATTGCGGCAGACGGTTTCAGTTTCTTTAACGCCGCAACGCCGCCGATGTGGTCCATATGCGCGTGGGTCACTGCGATGGCTTGCAACTCAAACCGATGCTTGTCGATCGCCTCCAGGATGCTGCTTGAATCATCGCCCGGATCGATACAGATCGCACGTTTCGTTTCTTCGCAACCCACGATTCGCGTGTGCTGTTGAAATGCTGTGACAGTTATTTCTTCGATGATCATTGGTTGTTTTTCAGCGTCAATCATCACTCGTTAGCCTCGCTTACTTGCACCTAACTGACTATTGACGTCGAAGGAGTATAATTGTCCAAAGACAAATCCGCTATTGAACAGAGTTTGAAGTTGTTATGCCTATTAGTACGAAATCGGCGCCACTCGCTGAAGTTCTCGACTCGCTCACCACTGAGGGCGCGCCAGAATTAACCGAATATCTTGGCGGTAACGCATTGAAGTGTTACGCGTGCGGGCATCGCTGTCTCATCAAGGAAGGCAAGCGCGGCATCTGCAAGGTGCGTTTCAATGAAGGCGGCCATTTGCGCGTGCCGACAAATTATGTCGCTGCGCTCGCCTGCGATCCGACCGAGAAGAAGCCTTTCTTCCACGCGCTCCCCGGTTCCGACACTTTAACTTTCGGCATGCTCGGCTGCGATCTGCACTGCGCTTATTGTCAGAACTGGCTGACATCGCAGGCGTTGCGAGACGATACGGCCGGCACTTCGCCGCAAGTCGTCACGCCTGAGCATTTGGTCGCCATGGCCAAGGCCTATGGCGCTTCAATGGTTGGCAGCAGTTACAACGAACCGCTGATCACTGCCGAGTGGGCTGTCGATGTTTTCAAGAAAGCGCGGCCGGAAGGTTTCCGCACCGCCTTCATTTCAAATGGCAACGCGACGCCGCAGGTGCTCGATTATCTGCGAACTTGGACCGACTGCTACAAGATCGATTTGAAGTCCATGAACGACAAGAACTATCGCCAGCTAGGCGGTGTCGTCGATAACATTCTCGAGACTGTGCAGATGGTCCACGATCGTGGTTTCTGGGAAGAGATCGTCACGCTGGTTATCCCCGGCTTCAACGATTCCGAAGACGAGCTGAAGCGCGCAGCTGATTTTATTGCTTCCGTCTCGCCTGACATCCCCTGGCACGTGACTGCGTTTCATCAGGATTACCACATGACTGAGAACGCCAACACGACTGCGGAACAATTGATTCGCGCTTGTGAGATCGGGCGCGAGGCAGGCTTGCGTTACATCTATGCGGGGAATCTACCAGGTAAGGTTGGCCGCTGGGAAAACACTTACTGTCCAAAGTGTAACGAGCTGCTGGTTGAACGTTATGGTTATGTGATTCGGCAGATGAGGGTAACCCCCGAAGGAAAATGCCCGTCGTGTGCAACGAGCATTCCGGGAATCTGGAAATAATTTAGCCGCAGATGAACGCGGATGGACGCGGATAAGACAATTAGAGGTCAGAGAGCGGGGGTCAGAGGTCAAAAAACATGAGTTACTTTTGATTCTGACCTCTGACCTCTGACCTCTGATTGTATTGCCTTACAAAAGTCCTCTCTCTTTTACTTGCAAATATTTTTCCAACAGCGCCGGCGCCAGCGCCGCCGCCGTGACATCCAAAGCCAAACCACCCTGCGATTCCACTCGCCGCAGCGCCGCTTCACGCAAGTACATAATCTCTTCAGCCACTGATTGCGTAAACAGATCCTTCACTGTTGCCGGCGCTTCGCTAACCACGGCCCTTAGATCGCGATCGGCAATGGTGACGACCAGTGGCAGATGGCGCGGCCGTAACAATTTCAGCGAAGTCAATAATTCCTTTGAACCTTCCTCATCGACCAGGTCCGTCAAAAGTACAACCAGCGAGCGACGTTTGCTGTTGGCGGCAATGAACTCAAACGCGTGCGAATACGAAGGCTCAATCATTTCCGGCTCAACCGCATAAAGCGATTCGAGCACTGCGTCCATGTGTTCGCGGCCGCGGCTGGGAGGAAGAAAACATCTGATTTTGCGCCCGAAAACGAGCAAGCCCGCGTTGTCGCCGGCGCGCGCCGCTGCCGACATCAAGGCCAATGCGGCATGGACCGCCGAAT
>WNFT01000323.1_pt1 | contig 37857 bp, 38 predicted proteins | sample 5400191 | NCBI WGS metagenome assembly WNFT01 (sample SAMN13153359, study PRJNA577476) | soil metagenome | isolation source: 80 cm saprolite under Madrone tree | place: USA:California | collected 2016-06-14 | reverse complement strand
GCGACCAATAGCGCAAGCATTACGAGGTGCCAACGGCACATCTGCCCGTATTACACCGCTCCCTCAGCCGACGTTCCCTGTCAAAAGCGGCGGCCCCGGACCTGGTCGATCGAGAACTTGGCCGTGTCGGCGATGAGCATCACGGCCATCACTCCCGCTTCCACCGGGTCGCTGACGACCACGTCGGCGGCATCCGGCACCGATCCCGCCATGCTCGTGCAGAGCACGATGATCCCGGCCTCACGTATCTCTCGAACCGCGTGGCTGATGTCACCGCCCATCAGCGCCCCCGCCAGCACGAGCGCGCGCGCCCGATGCAATCGCGCCACGGCCCGGACCGCCTGCGCGAGCTGCTCCTCCCCTACCAACGGGATCGTGTCCACCGAGATTCGCTCGCCGCGGATGTTGTGCCGGTCCGCCTCTGCTACGGCGCCCTGGGCAACCATGCCGACCTGCGCGCCGCCGCCGATCACAATCACGCCGCGCGCCGGTCACCTCGAGCTGCAGCTCGGCGAGGCTGTCGCGATGAGCACCGCTAGCGATGTAGGTGATGTTGGCGCCGTGCTTGAAGATCGCTTCCGAGATCCGATAGAGCACGCCGGGCTCGTCGCGTGTTGCGACCAAAAGCCCGAGCACTTCCCTGTCCGACATGCGGAGAAGATAACCGCTGGCGGGTTAAGCTTCCGCGGCGTGTGGCCAGCGCGGCGCACCGAGCTCGCGGGACACGCCGCGAGCCGCCTCGCTCACCGCGGCCGACAGCCCCCGCGCAAGGCCGCGTGGAAAGATGCGCTCGGTCGCATCAACGACTCCAATCGCGCCGACCGCACTGCCGGCGTGGTCGAAGATCGGCGCCGCCACGCTCGACTCGCCGAGCACGGCCTCGTCGCGCTCCGTCGCGACTCCCTGGTCTCGGATCGACGCGATCTCCTTGCGGAGGGTCGTCGCCTCGAGCGTCTGCTTTGTCAGGCGCGTGGGAGGCTCCGCAAGGAGGTCGTCGATCACCTGTAGGGGCGAGAACGCCAGGATTGCCTTCCCTAGCGAGCTCGCATGCAGCGGCAGCTGCAGGCCGACCTCCAGGACGCCGAATGCGGTGTCCGGCCGGAACACGTGGTGGACGACGACGACGCTCGATCCATGCATGACCCCGACCCTGACCCCCGCGTTGCTCCGAGCGGCGAGCCTGTCGGCGTATGGGATCGAGCGAGCGCGCAGCTCGTTGAGGTCGAGGTATGAGTAGCCGAGCTGAAGCAAACCGGGACCTAGCTGGTACTTGTCCGAGTGGCGGTCCTGCTCTACGAAACCGTGCGACTGCAGGGTTTGCAAAAGGCCGTGAACCGTCGGACGTGCCAGCCCGAGCCGGTCCGCAAGCTCGCTGACGCCCAGGCGGCGCGGGCCGCTGGCCAGCGCCTGGAGGATGGCGGTCGCCCGATCGATGGACTGGATGGACGATCGCCGTCCCTTCTCTTCATTCGGCATTGCTGAATTCCTGTCGGTAGTGTAGACTACGGCCGTCGTCTGGAACGCGATTGCGGGGCCTTTCGGGGCCTCGTGGGGAGTGTCGAATTTGGTCGGGATTGTACTGGTCTCCCACAGCCATGAACTTGCGCGAGGCCTGGCGGATCTGGCATCCCAGGTCGCCGGCGACGGCGTGAAGGTCGAGGCCGCGGGCGGGGGCCCGGGCGGGTCGCTCGGCACCAGCGGGGACGCGGTGCGAGAGGCGATCGCACGGGCTGACAGTGGCGAGGGTGTGGTTGTGCTCGCCGATCTCGGCAGCTCGATCCTCACCGTTCGCCACCTGCTCGAAGGCAAGCTGAACGGCCATGTGCGCCTGGTCGACGCTCCTTTCGTCGAGGGAGCCGTAGCGGCGGCGGTCATGTCTTCGGCGGGCCAGTCGCTGGAGGACGTGGCGAAAGCCGCCGAGGATGCCCGCGGTGCCAGCAAGTTCTGAATCGACCGTCGCGCTGCCGGCGGGGGTTGCCCTGCATGCCCGTCCCGCGGCGACGTTTGTGAAAACCGCTCTGCGGTTTCGGTCGCGCGTCACCGTGGGCGCCGACGGGAAGGTCGCCGACGCCAAAAGCATCCTCGCCGTGCTCGCGCTCGGAGCTACCGGCGGCAGCGTCCTGCGGCTGAGCGCCGAAGGCGAGGACGCGCCCGCGGCGTTAGACGCCCTTGCGAGCTGCGTCAGCGGGCTGATCGAGTAGCCGTTCCTCCGCGGCCTCGCGGCAGATCTTGAAGTCCAGGGCCCGGATCGCCTGACGAACTTCGCCGACGCGCGCGGCCGCGACGCTGAGCTCATCAACACCCAAGCCGACGAGAATCGGCATGGCCTCGGCGTCCGAAGCGGCCTCGCCGCAAACGTCAACCGGGATCCCGGCCGCTCGCGAGGCATGCGTCGTCGCCTCGATGAGCCGCAGAACTCTAATGTCCGTGACAGGAGCTGATTTCGACTTTTCGCGGTCGAGGCCCAACGCGAGTTGCGTGAGGTCGTTGGTGCCGATGCTGAGAAAGTCCGATGCGTCAGCAATGTCGCCTGCTCGCAAGGCGGCCTCAGGCGTCTCGATCATCGACCCGACCTGAGGCGCGGGCCGTCCGTCCAGGACATTTCCCAGCATCTCGTGCACCGCGCGTACCTGGTCAGGGCTCGTGACCATCGGTATCAAGATGCGCAGTTTCGTGCCGGTGCCGGCTTCCACGATTGCGGCCAGCTGAGTTTTCAAGGCCTCGGGAGCTTGCAGGAGCAGCTCGATTCCACGACCTTCGACTCCATGCAGAAAGGGCGGGGTTTTGTCGCCGCCGAAGTCGAGGAGGCGAACCGTCGCCGTGCGGCCCTCGAGTCGGTCGAGAATCGGCTTGAGGAAACCCAGGTGCTGCGCGAGCGAGGGCCACGCGGACGCATCGAGGAAACCCAGCTCGGTGCGAAGCAGGCCCACACCTTCGGCGCCTTGTTCGGCGCCTTCGATCACCTCGGCCACGCTTGCGGCGTTGGCAAGCACGACGAGCCGATGACCGTCCTTGGTCTCAGCCGGCTCCAGGCGGCTGGCGACCGCATTCCTCCTGGCGGTGTGCCGGTGCTCCGTTATCGCCCGCGCGGCCGCGACCCGATCCGGGTCGGGCCGGCGGATGAGCACGCCTGCGTCTCCGTCCAGCACCACCTCTTCCCCGTCTTCGACGTCGAGCGCATCTGCGCCGAGCCCGACGACCATGGGCATCCCAAGCGACCGAGCCACGATCGCCGCATGCGCGGTGACGCCGCCGCCCGCCAGGGCGACACCCTTGGCGTGAGTCGCGAGCTCGGCCACGTCGGCGGGACCAAGGGTGGCGGCGACGAGAACACCAGCAGAGGCGTGCGTTCTTCCCCCTCTGGCATGGGCGGCTGCACGGCGGCCGAGACTGCGCACGTCATCTGCACGCAACGCGAGCGTTGGATCATCCAGGTGCGCCAGGTCCGTCGCTATCTGGTCCGCGGCCTGACCTAAGGCCGCATCCGCCGGCAGGCCAGACTCGAGAATCAACGACTGCATCCGGTCGATCAAGGCAGGGTCTGCGGCCATGAGCTCGCCTGTCTCGACGATTTCTGCCTCAGCGTCCCGACCCTTCTCCCGCAAACGTGTCGCTATCTCTTGCAGCTCATGCGCGGCAGCTCGAAGCGCGGCGTTGGCGCGATCGACTTCGCGACCGCGCGCCGCCGGCGCCACGGCTGTCCGAGCCAGGGGTCGAGGTCGATCGAGCACAACCGCAACGCCGAACGCGACGCCGGGGGCGGCGCTGACTCCCTGCACCGCACGTTCCATGTCAGCCCCCGGAGGTAACCGCCCTCTGCAGAGCTCGAATGATCAGAGCTGTCGAGGTAGCACCCGGGTCCTGGTGGCCCACCGAACGCTCGCCGAGATATGACGCGCGGCCCTTGCGGGCCTGGAGTGGGATGGTCGCGCGCATGCCCGCTTCCGCGGCTTCGGCCGCATCGTCGAGGGCGCGGTCTAGCGGCTCACCATCGGCGACGCGGGCTCGCAAGATGTCGACGGCAGGCTCGAGCGCGTCCACCATCGTCTTGTCGCCCAGCGCGGCGGTGCCGAGATCTTTGACCGAGGCGAGGGCGGCAGCGAGGACTTCAGTGAGCTGCGCGCCATCGAAGGTGGTCTGGTCACCGAGTGTGCGCCCGCCGGCGCGAAGCGCCGATCCCCACAGGGGACCGCTGGCGCCGCCGACCGTCGAGACCAGAGTGCGGCCGGCGATGATGAGCAGCCGTCCGGGCGGTGATCCGTTGTCTGCGCCGAGGGCCTGGACGACAGCCTCGAAGCCCCTGGTCATGTTCGTGCCGTGATCGCCATCGCCGATGGCGGCGTCGAGCTGGACCAGGTGGTCCCGCTCGACGCGCACCGACGTATCGATCTCACGCATCCAGGATGTGATCGTGGCCGCGTCCATGACCCTTTCGGTGATCAAAGGTTAGTGTCAGACCCTCCAGCGCAGGGCAGCAGTGTGCACCGGCGCGTCCCACAGCTTGATGAGCTCCTCGTCGAGCTCGAGCAGGGTCAGCGACGAGCCGGCCATCTCGAGGGAGGTGATGTAGCTGCCGATGAGGTTGCGCACCGGCTCGAGTCCAGCCTTGCGCAGCTTTTCGTCGACCTCTCCATATATAAGGTAGAGCTCGAGCAGCGGCGTGCCGCCCATGCCGTTGACGAACGCGAGCACCTTGCTGCCGCGCTTTGCCTTCAGGTCGGACACCACGGCCTCGACCATGACGTCGACGACCTCGCTGGCCGTGCCCAGCGTCCCGCGGCGGCGCCCTGGCTCACCGTGGATGCCGACACCGAACTCGATCTGCCCCTCGGGCAGCTCGAAGATGACCTTCCCGTTGGCTGGTGGGATGCACGAGGACAGCGCCACACCGAAAGAACGTGAGCGATCGTTGACCCGCTTCACGATGTCGGTGACCTTGGCCAGGTCACTCCCAGCTTCTGCCGCGGCGCCGGCGATCTTCTCCGCGAGCACCGTGGCGCCTACGCCGCGGCGGCCCGCGGTGTAGAGCGAGTCCTGGACCGCCACGTCGTCATCGATGACGACCGAGGTGACCTTGATGCCTTCGTCGGCTGCATCCTCGGCCGCCAGCTTGAAGTTGAGAACGTCGCCTGTGTAGTTCTTGACGATGTGGATGACCCCCGCGCCGCCATCGACGGCTTTCGTTGCCGCGAGCATCTGTCCGGGCACCGGCGAGGTGAACACCTCACCAGGGGCCGCGGCGTCGAGCATGCCCAGCCCGACGAATCCGCCGTGAAGGGGCTCGTGCCCCGACCCGCCGCCCGAGATGAGGGCGACCTTGCCCTTCTTGGGCGCGTCCTTGCGCACGATGATCTGGTTCGCGACGTCGTACCGCAGCAGGTCGGGGTGGGCCGCCGCGAGCCCTTTCAACGACTCCTTTACGACCGCGGACGGATCGTTGAGGAACTTCCGCATCTGATTGGTTTCGACTGCCATTCTGGTTTTTCTCCTGTCCGTAAAGATCTAGTGAGCGGCCGCGCGTGCGCCGGTGTCCTCGTGGGTGACCGCTTCCACGATTGGCCGCGCAACGAGCCGAGGGTTGGCGAGGAAGTCGTACAGGAAGGCTGCAGCAGCTGCCCCCACCAGGCCTGGGATCAGATACACGGGCACGTACTGTGTCCAGAAGGTCGTGCCTCCGGCGATCGCCTGCACCAGCTCGGGCCCGAAGGCACGCGCGGGGTTGAGGGAGGCGCCCGTCACCGGTCCGAAGATGAGGATGATGCCGACGACCGCGCCGCCGATCACGATGCCGGCGAGCTGCGTCGGCGACTTCGAGTCGACGATGCCGAGGATCGCGAAGATGAGCAGCCCGGTGCCAAGAGCCTCGGCGAGCGCGGCCTGCAGAAAGTAGTTGGATGAAGCATCGGCTGCGAAGTGGGTCTGGCCCATTCCGAACGTCACCGCGTTGGTCCCGAAGACGCCCCAAATGGCGAATGCGCCGATGACGGCTCCGATGTATTGGGACCCCCAGTAGACGGGGACTTCCTTCCACGGGAAGCGCCTTGTCACCGCGAGCGCGAACGTGACCGCGGGGTTGATGTGGCATCCCGAGACCTTGCCGATCGCGTAGACGAGGGCCGTGATGATGAACCCGAACGCGAAGCTGATTGCCAGGAGGTCCGCCTCAGTGACGGCGGGCACCGCCTTGCCTGCAAGGGTGAGCGTCGCGATTACAGAACCAGGACCTACGAGGACCAACGCTGCTGTGCCGAACATCTCGGCAAGCGCTCGCTGTGGCATCGAATGCATCTCTTCCGACCCCCTGTATCTGACTAGTGTTCGACAATGTCGAACTGATTTCACAAACCGTAGTCCCCCACAGGCGGTTTGTCAACAGGCAATTTGGCGTTGCCGCAATGTGAGCTTGACACGAAGCCTGGGCACCAGATTTGGAGATGGCCGCCAGGACGCCCGCGGCCGGGTTGGCTTACTCTTCTGCTTCCATGCGCAAGCAGATCGCAAACGAGATCGAGATTACTCGGGGAGGTCTCCCGACTTAGCGCGCTCCGCTCAAGTCGTTGGACCTCCCGGCCAAAAGAAGGCCCGGAGGTTTTTTTATGCCCAAGCCCACCACCAGCCATCACCGCAACGGCGCCGCACGGCGGATCGTGATCTATGACACGACCCTGCGCGATGGCGCCCAGGGCCCGGCCATCTCGTTCTCGGCCTCGGACAAGGTGAGGATCGCGCGCACCCTCGACGGGCTTGGGTTCGATTACGTCGAGGGCGGGTTTCCAGGATCGAACCCGAAAGACGAGGAGACATTCGCGGAGCTGGCGGCTCATCCACTCAAGCACGCGCACCTGGCCGCGTTCGGCGCAACGCGCCGTGCCGGCGGCACGTGTGAAGACGACGCGAACCTGCAGGCGCTGGCGCGGAGCGGTGCGCCGACGTGGACCCTCGTCGGCAAGAGCGACACGTGGCAGGTGAGCAAGGTCTTGCAGACGACGCCGAACGAGAACCTGGCGATGGTCCGCGAGTCCGTCGCGCATGGCGTGGCCGGCGGGAAAGAGGTGATCTTCGATGCAGAGCACTTCTTCGACGGCTTCGCGCGAGACTCCGAATACGCGGTCGAGGTTTGCCTGGAAGCAGCGCGGGCCGGCGCCAGCTGGGTCGTCCTGTGCGACACCAACGGTGGCAGCCTCCCGGCCGAGATCAGGGAGGGTGTGAAGGCGGTGAGCCGCGCCCTCGCCGACCTCGACCGTCCGGCACGGGTAGGAATCCACTGCCACAACGATTGCGAGCTCGCCGTCGCCAACACGCTGGAGGGCGTCGCCGCGGGCGCGGACATGGTCCAGGGCACGATCAACGGTTATGGCGAGCGCTGCGGAAACGCGAACCTCGTGTCGGTCGTCGCCAACCTGGTTTTGAAGCTCGGAATGGACGCGCTGCCGAAGGCGTCCCTCGCACGGTCGAGCGATCTCTCGAGAACAATCGCCGAGATCGCGAACGTCGCCCTGCCGCTGCAGCAGCCGTTCGTCGGCTACGGAGCGTTCGCCCACAAGGGCGGCCAGCATGTGGCCGCGGTGCTGAAGCACGCCGATTCGTACCAGCACATCGACCCGAGCCTTGTCGGCAACTCGCCACACGTGCTCGTCTCGGAGCTCTCCGGTCGCGGCAACATCCTGGCCAAGGCGCGCGAGTTTGGGCTCGAGCTGGATCGAGACGATCCCCAGACGAAGTGGCTTGTCCAGCACCTCAAGGAGCTCGAGCACCGCGGCTACTCGTACGAGGCCGCCGATGCTTCGTTCGAAATGCTTATGCGCCGACTGCGGCCTGGGTACGAAGCGCCGTGGACTGTGGCGGACTTCACGACCCTGGTGCGCAAGGACGGCGGTTCGGTGCACGCAGAAGCCACGGTCAAGGTTGAAGTTGCGGGCAAGGTCTATCACACGGCAGCTTCCGGAAACGGGCCCGTCAACGCGCTCGACGCCGCGCTGCGCAAGGCCCTCAGCCCGAAGTTCCCCGCCCTTCGGGGCGTCAGCCTGCACGACTACAAGGTGCGCATCCTCGACGGCGCCGCCGGCACTGCGGCGACGACGCGTGTGCTCGTGGAATCGGGTAAGGGGTCGAAGCGGTGGACTACCGTCGGCTGCTCGAGCAACATCATCGAGGCATCGCTGGCGGCCCTGCTCGACTCGTTCGAGTACGCACACCAGTCGCGAACCGCCGCAATGAAAGCTTGACGGGCCGCCCCGTCGTGAGGGGAGGTCGGCCCGCTCGCGCAGCGAGCCGCGCGGGAGGGGATTCCCGATCCTCCGCGCGGCAGGCGATCCCAGATCCGCTCCGCCGCGACGTGCGAATGCTGGGTGAGATTCTCGGACAGGTGATAAAGGAATACGGCGGAGCGGCGCTCCTGAAGGACGTCGAGACGCTACGCAGGTCGGTCATTCGCGCGCGCGACGCCGATGTTCACGAGCGCAGGACTGAGAACATCGTGGCGTCCTGGCCGCTCGAGCGAGCCGAGCAGGTGGCTCGCGCATTTGCCGTCTACTTCCACCTTGTCAACCTGGCTGAGGAGCACCATCGGGCTCGGGTCCTGCGCGAACGCGACAGCGGAGCGCGACCGATGCCCGAATCGCTGGCGGCGACCGTGGCCTCGCTGCGCAAAAGATTGGGCCGCCGGCGGCTGGGCGAGGTGCTCGCCTGCCTCGAGGTGCACCCCGTTTTCACGGCCCACCCGACCGAGGCAAGGCGCCGTGCGGTGGTCGCAGCCATCCGTCGTGTGGGGGAGCAGCTGCGCCGGCTCGAGGATCCGAGGGCGTCCGAGGGCGAGCGCAGCGAGTCCATGCGCAGGATCACCGAAGAGATCGACTCTCTTTGGCGAACCGGTCAGCTGCGCACGACGCAGGTCACGCCGTTGGACGAGGTCCGCTCGACGATGGCCGTTTTCGATGAAACGCTGTTTCGTGTCGTGCCGGAGATCTATCGCGAGCTCGATCGCGCGCTCGGCCCATCGGATGCCGGCATGCGCCCTCCCCTCGCGCCCGCGTTCCTTCGCTTCGGCAGCTGGGTTGGGGGCGATCGCGATGGCAACGATTCGGTGACCGCGAAGGTGACCGCGGCCACGATGCTGATACAGGCCGAGCACGCACTGCTCGGACTCGAAGCGGCAACGCTTCGAATCGGCCGGGCGCTCACGTCTGATGCGGCCACCACCCCTCCCGGTGCCGAGCTCCGCCGCCGCCTGGCGGCGCTGCGCGCCGTCGAGCCTGAGCGATCTGCCGAGCTGGAGAAGCACTCGCCATCCGAGCAGCACCGTCAGTTTCTGCTCCATGTCGGCGATCGCTTGCGCGCAACACGATCAGGGGCACGCGAGCGATATGCGTCCTCGGCGGAGCTGCTTGCCGACCTCCGCAGCGTTCAAACCTCACTGGCGGGCGCGGGCGCGCCGCGCCAGGCATACGGTGAGATGCAGCACCTAATCTGGCAGGCGGAGACATTCGGGTTTCACCTAGCCGCGCTCGAGGTGCGCCAGCACAGCGGGGTCCACGCGCGAGCACTGGCCGAGGTCCGCGCGAAACGAGCGCTGTCGCCGCCGACCCAAGAAGTCCTCGACACGATGGCGGCGATCGCAACAATTCAGGCCCGGTTCGGCCCCGAGGCATGCCGGCGCTACGTCGTGAGCTTCACCCGCAGTGTCGGGGACATCGCCGCTGTGTACGAGTTGGCCGAGTACGCAGACGGCGGCATCCAGCCTGTGCTCGACGTCATCCCTCTTTTCGAGACTGTCGAAGACCTGCATGAGGCGCCGAACGTAATGGAGCAGATGCTCGGGCTTGCGCCAGTGAAGCGTCGCCTCGCGGAGACAGGCCGCGGCCTCGAGGTGATGCTCGGCTACTCCGACTCGACGAAGGAGGTGGGGCCGCTATCCGCCACCCTGGCTCTTTACGAAGCTCAATCACATTTGACCGCTTGGGCCAAGCAGCGTCGCGTGCGCCTGACCATGTTTCACGGGCGCGGTGGAGCGCTCGGGCGCGGGGGCGGTCCAGCCAACCGCGCGGTGCGCGCCCAGGCGCCCGGATCGGTTGCCGGTCGTTTCAAGGTCACCGAGCAGGGCGAGGTCATCTTCGCGCGGTACGGAAACGCCGCCATCGCACGGCGCCACCTCGAGCAGGTGGCGTCGGCCGTGCTCGAGGCGACGACCGCGCCCGCGCGGTCCGAGCCCTCGAGCCGATTTCGCAAGCTGGCGGCCGGGGTTGACGCGGCGTCGCGCGCCGCTTATCGCGCGCTGGTTGAGACTCCGGGTTTCACCGAGTGGTTCGCAGACGTCAGCCCGATCGAAGAGCTGGGCCGCATGCGCATCGCATCCAGGCCGCCGCGTCGAGGCGGCGGGGAGTCACTCGACGACCTGCGCGCGATCCCGTGGGTGTTCGCTTGGTCGCAGATGCGCCTCAACCTGCCGGGTTGGTACGGAATTGGCAGCGGCCTGGAGGCGGCGCACCTTGATGACCTCCGCCGGGCCTACGCCAAATGGCCGCTTTTCAACGTCCTTCTCGACAATGCCGAGATGAGCCTTGCCAAGACCGACAGGCGGATCGCCGCGCGATACCTGGCGCTGGGCGACCGCCCAGACCTCGCGGAGCGTGTTCTCCGCGAGTACGACCTCACGAAGAAGAACGTGCTCGCGGTCACCGGGCATACACGACTGCTCGAAAGGCATCGGGTCCTGTCGTGGGCGGTCGAGCTGCGCAATCCTTATGTCGACGCGCTTTCACATTTGCAGCTGCGCGCGCTGCGCGAGCTGCGGGCGACAGGTCGATCGGCGCAGCGGCGGGCCCGAGCTGAGCGATTGTTCCTGCTGACCGTCAACGGAGTTGCCGCCGGCCTGCAAAATACCGGCTAATTACACGTTCCCGAGAGGTCGAGACAGCTTGAAAGCCACTCCGGACCACGCTAGAAGTCGAAGCGGCCGTCGAAATGCCTGGCGACCTCCGGGCGCGTCAGCTCGTAGATGGCGAGGCGATGGCCGGTGGGCGTCGTGAACGAGCAGCAGGGACCCATCGGAATCTCCAACTTTTGGGCCTTTTTCCAGCCTCGCTTCCTCAACTCGCGCATCGCAAGGTCGAGGTCTTCGACCCTGTAGATGAAAATCGGCCGGTCGCCGTCGAGGTGGTCGGTGAGCAGAACGTAGGGCGGCCCATCGGTGAGCTCGATCTTCGCGACCCGCGCGCCCATCCCCTCGATTGCGAAGGCCAGCCTGCCACCGAGCACGTCAGTGAAGTACTTCGAATCGGCGGCGACGTTGGAACTGGGCGTGTATAGATAGTCGAGCTGTACGAACGGGAGCGGCACGGCCTTGCTCCGCGTCGTCACGCCGCCAAGGTTAGTCGAACGCGGGCGCCCGCCTGGGGGTGTGCGTGTCGAGCGATGTGATCAGGGCACTGACCACGACCGGGTCGAGGTGCGGTCCGGCTTCCTCCTGAAGAACGCGACGAGCTTCGCGCTCGCTTCGGGCTCGCTGGTACGGCCGGTCTGAGGTGAGCACGTCGTACATGTCGGCCACGGCGACGACGCGGGCCTCGATTGGAATCGCATCGCCGACAAGGCCATGCGGATATCCGCTGCCATCCATCCGCTCGTGATGGTGAAGCACCGCCAAAAGAGAGCGCTCGAAGTGGCCCGCCCATTGCAGGATCTTCAATCCGACTTCAGGGTGGGTCTTCATCAGCTTCCACTCCGAGTCGTCAAGCGGGTCGTGCTTGTGGAGGATGGAGCCTGGGAGAGCCAGCTTCCCGATGTCGTGCAGCAGGCCCGAGCGCGCGAGGACGCGCTGCTCACCGTCCGTCATGCCCAGCTGGCGCGCGATCTGGACGCACAGCTCGCCTACGCGGCCATTGTGTGCTCGGATCTCGCGGTCGGACACATGCACGATTCGTGCCTTGCCGCTCCGGTTTGAAAATCCCCCTACCAGCGGACCTGGGATGACGATTGCCATCCGCTACCCCCTTTGGTTGCTGCTCGCTCTTCAGATCGACAACGAAGCAGCTGGACAGGGGGGTCGCTTACCGAAGGGGGATCAGTCGGCTACTTTTCAGAGCCTATCCGAGGAAGCGCCGGCGGTACAGAAGGAGAGCGAGGACGCCACATATCAATAGAAGGGCGAGCGCCATTGCGGTCAGCGCGACCCACGAGTGTCGCCGGCGGTCGCGAACGAAAGCCTCGGCCGGGACGCTGCGCGGCGCGTAGCTGGACGCCATCGCGAACACTGGCGGGGGCGCGGACGGCGCCGCGATTGGAAGCGGTCGCCTCAACGGGTTCATAGACATGGTCGTGTTCTCCTGCGAAGGCATGGCCTGCTGGAGACCACCGTAGGCAGCGTTGGGGCGCGTGTCGTCCGGGCCTGTACTGAATGTTTAGCCGGCGGGGCTCGCGGTTGCGAACCTCGCCCGAGCCGCTGGGCCTGGCAGAGCGATGAAGCTCACCAGCCAGCCCACCGTACCGGTGACAGGCACGGCTCCCGACCAAATGTTCGGCTCCCACCAGATGCCGGTCGTCGACGCCAGCACTATGAAATAAGAAGCCGTCAGCGCCGCCGGCGTCAGGAACAGGAAGGCATGGAAGGCGTACGGCCGCGCGGGCGATGGGCGCAGGACATACAGGAACAGGTCGCCGGCGACCCCTCCGACAATCGCAACCAGAACGAGCTCGGTGTGGTTGGCGACCGGGCTGACGAGCAGTGCGTTGATGGTCAGGATCACCGTCACCGTCCCGATCGGAAGCTCGAACCTGCGCAACAGCAGTACGAGCAGCCCGGCGACCATCGCCGCGTACAGGATCAGACCGATCATCCCGAGCTCCTCTTCCATCCACAGCGGGCCGCGCGCGTCCGGCATCGTTCCCGCCGCCCATCTATCGATGAGGGGCTGGTCGAACTGCAGGAAGAATGTGAGCATCGAAAGCGTCAGCGCGCCCGAGATGATCGCCGGCCAGGTCGCACGATTCCCGCCCCGGCGCATGGCCGCGCGAAGAGGACCGCTGACGATCAGCCCCCCAGTGAACATGAGGAAGAGATGCGGCGGGCTGAACAACGCGGCCACGCTGAATTCGACGCCAAACCGCCGGTGCCACACGAGGTCCAGCACACCGCCGATGGCGAAGAGCACGGTGCCGAGCAGGGAGACCCCGTAGCCGTCAGGCAGCAGCTCATCCCACATCCCGTAACGGCGATAGTTGCGGACCACGTTCAGGGCGAGATAGATCCCGATCGCGGTCATCCCCGAGTAGAGGACGGCGTGATACGGCGTGAAGAAGTTCGTCTCCACGCCTTTGAGGCTGTGATGGTGCCAGGAATCGAGATACGCGCCCGCCATCAACCAGATGCAGAGGAGCACGAAGGTCCAGGTAAAGCGCGCGCTGGCGGTGCGTGGTTGCCGCGGCCGGCGCGCGGCGGGGGTCGAGGGCGCAACTGCCATCACCGTTCTCCTTCTTGATGTTCAGAAACAGACGATGAGGGCGTTTCGTTTCGGATCTCGGCGCGCAGCTGTTGAAGATCCGACTGAATCTTCGGGTCGAGATCGAGCGCGACGGGCTCCCGCGGAGCGGGCTGGCCGGTGCGCGACGCCTCGGAAAGGCTTGCGTCAAGAAGGCGATCGGCCGCTTTGATCCGGGACCGCACACGGCTGTGCGGGGCTTTCGAGACGACGAGTTGGGTAAGGTTGTCGAGCTCGTGCAGCAGCACGCGCCGCCGCAGAAGAGCCAGGCTGGCCACGTGGTCCTGGCCCGCGGCCAGCGCGAGGGCTGCGCGATCCCAGAGATCGGGCACCTTCTTGCGGACCGAAGCCAGCATGGCTTCCACCCCATTCGGCGCCCCATCAGCCTTGACCACCGGATCGCATCCTAGGCCGGGCCGCTTCATACATCATCCGTGAGCGCACGGAGATTTAAGATGCGCGCGGCGACGCCGTGTTCGAAAGGGAAGGAGTGATGGCGGCCATCGCCCTCGTGCTCGAACGCGCGCGCGCGGGCGAAGGCCAGACTCTATTCGTGATCGGCGAGGCCGGTCTCGGCAAGACAAGCGTGCTGGAAAGCACGCGCGAGCTGGCCACCGGGTTCGCAGTCGGGGTCGGCCGGGGTCAGGCAGTGGAAGCGACGCTCCATTTCGGGATCGTGAGCGAAGCGCTCCGAGGATTGGGCGCGGGCACACCGCTGGACATCCCTAAGGGAGCGGCGCCGGCGGGCCTTGACGCAAGGGCCTCTTACTTCTACGCGACGCTCCGCGACCTGGAATCCCGAAAAAAGCCGGCGCTCATCCTGCTCGACGACCTGCACTGGGCGGACCCCGACTCGCTGGCGCTCATATCGTTCCTGAGCCACCGTGTCGCCTCGGTGCGCGTCGCGATCGTAGCCACCCTGCGGCCCTGGCCGCGGGCGGCGCTCGATCTCGCCCGGCATCTCGCCCAGCAGGGGCAAGCTGAGCTCGAGCAGCTGATGCCACTCAGCCCGCCGGCGGCGACTGCGCTGCTCACCGAGCAGATGGGCGCCGAACTTTCCGAAGAGACCATCAGCCGGGCCTGGGCGGCGAGCGGCGGCAACCCCTTGTTCCTGGAAGAGATCGCGCGCCATCTTAGAGATGGCCGCAGCTTGGAGGATCTGGACGAACGCGGATCTGAGGCCACGATCCTGCTGTCGCGCATCGCCGGCCCAGGTGCTGATCTGCGCTACGCGCATGCGGCGAGCGTTTTCGGTATCGAGTTCCGGCCCATGCTGGCAGCCCGGGTGGCCGGGATGAGCGAGGCCGAGGCGACCGAAGCCCTTGGCGTTCTGGTCGACACGGGGCTGGTTCGGCCTGGCCAGGCCGGCTGGGCGCAGTTCACTCATCCGCTTTTTCGCCAGGCCCTCTACGAGGACATGGCCCCGCCGGTCCGTGAGCGGTGGCACGCCGCGGCATTCAAGCATCTGCTTGCTCATGGTGTCGAGCCCGGCGAAGCGGCAGAGCACGCCGTGAGCGGCCAGCTGCGCGGGGACGTCGAAGCGATTGCAGTGCTCCAGCGGGCGGGCAGGGCGGCCATGGCTGACGGGGCTGTCGCCACCGCGCGCCACCGCTTGCAGTCGGCCGTCACCCTGGCCGGCGACAGCCCGTCGACACAGCTGCTGATCGGGCTGGCCGAGACCCTGCTGTCCACGGGCGAGCCCGCGAAGGCCGTCGACATCTACAGCCGTGTCCTCGACGGCGCCGCGGACGACGGCGATGCTCTCGCCGACGTCCACCGCATGCTCGGCCGCGCGCTGTTCGCCAGCGGAGATGCGCGCGCCGCCGAGGCGCAATTCGCGGCCGCAGCGGAACTGGGGCTCGACGCCGCCGACCCGACACCTGGCATCGAGGCGCTCCTCGACCACGCCACCGTCTGCTGGCTCGCGGGCCGTATCGCGTCTGCCGTCGACTACGCGAAGCGGGCCCGGCAGCTGGCCCGTGACGCCGGTCCGGACGTCAGGCGGCGGGCGGAATCGACCTGGGCCCTGGTCACGTTCCTTTCGGGCTCAGCTGAAGGGATTCCAGCGGCGGCAGCCGCGGCCGCCGAGGCCGAGCTGAACCCATTGCTGGAGACCGTCGACCCGACCTGGAGCTGGGGACCGATTGGCAACTACATGTTCATCTCGGAGTTCTCGGAGAACTACCACGAAGCTCAGCGTGTGCTCGACGTCGCCTATCGCGCCGCGGAGCAGCTGGGCGCGCCGATGGCGATTGGCCTGCTCGATACGCTGCGCACGAATGCCCTCATCAGGCGCGGCCGCCTGAGCGAGGCGCGCGATCATGCCGAGCACGCGTTGACGATGGTGGACCTGGTGCCGTCGCTGGCCGGTTACGCATGGATCGCGAACGCTGCCACCGTTCTCGAGATGGGGCACATGGACGAGGCGGCGGCATGGTGCGACCGGCTCGACAAGCTGCCGCAGAGCATGGTCCAGCGACTCTGGATTCAGCGCATGCGCGGCATCATCGCGGGCAGGGGCGGGCAGCAGCAGCAAGCGAGCGACCTTTTTCTGGTCGCGGAGAAGATCGCCAACGAAGCGGGCCTCAACGAGCCCTGCGTGGTGCCCTGGTCCCGCGACGCCATCACCGCTCACGTTGCATGCGGGCGGCTCGACGACGCCGCCCGGGTCGTCGCCTGGCTGGAGGCCAAAAGCGCGGACCTGCCTTGCCTCTGGCCGCGCGCAACAGCCGTCTTCGGGCGCGCTCAGCTCGCGGAGAAGGCAGGCAAGAACGATATGGCGGCGGAGCTCTATGCCCAGGCGCTCGAGGTCTATTCGCAGATCCACCAGCCGCTGTCAGAGATCCGCACGCTGATCTATTTCGGACGGTTCCTGAGACAGGTCGGCAAGTCGGTCGAGGCGCGTCCATATCTCACGCGAGCGGCGGATGTCGCCGCCGAGGCCGGAGCCGCCTGGCTGGCGCAGCAGGCCATGGACGAGCTGCACGCCGCCGGCGGCCGGCAGCGCAAGCACGCGAGCCCAGACGACCTGACACCGCAGGAACTTCGCGTGGCCCGGCTGGCGATCGACGGCCTCAAGGTGCGCCAGATCGCCGACCATCTGTCGCTATCGCCGCGCACGGTGGAGACGCACCTGCAGAAGGTCTATCAAAAGCTCAACGTGTCATCGCAGATTGAGCTGATCAAGGCCGGCATCCCGAGCACGCGGCCATCAGTGCAGCGTTGAAGGCTTCCGGCCGCTTCACGCAGACGAAGTGGTCGCCTTCGACCTCGTGCACGACCGGGTTGGCGAGGACTCTGCACAGCTCGCGCTGAACGTCCGGCGAGATCACCTGGTCGTTGGAGGTCAGCACCACAGCGCTCGGAGCCGCCATTTCACCAAGCCAGCCGCTCGAATCGAATGCGATCGCCTCGGTCGCCGCCTGCAGGATTGCGCGGGTGTCGTGCTTGGCGATCTGGTTCATGACCCACCGGCCCTGCTCGCCATCTGTTGATCGAGGCGCCAGCACCGCCATCATCGCCGCCCTCCGCAGAGGTTCGGGCGCGACTTGCGCAGCCCGGGTGAGCAGACGAATCGCGCTGCCGCCCCCTGTCGAAGAGAAGTTGTGGGCCGTGGCGCACAAGACCAGGCCACGAATCATTTCGGGGTGTCGCCGCGCGAAAAGCTGCGCGACCAGCCCGCCCAACGAATAGCCGGCCACGATCACGCGACCAAGCTCCAGGAGCTCGACGATCGCCGCCAGGTCATCCGCGCACTGGCCGCCATCGAAACGCCGGGTCGCGATGCCGTCGCCGTGCCCTCGCAGGTCGGGCGCGATGACGCGGAACCGGCTCGACAGCTCAGGGATCGCGAGCGACCAGTTCAGGTCCGCTGTCCCGAGCAATCCATGCACTAGGAGCACGGTCGGGCCGCCGACAGGCCCCGCAGCCTCGCGGACAAAGATCGTGCCGCGACCCGGCAGATCGAGCCGCCGTCCCGCCGGCATCTCGTTGGCGAAATGCAGGTCGGCGAGGTCCAGACGCTCCAGGCCGGTGCGCTTTTTCGGGTGCTGACTGCGAGCGGTCCGTCGATTGGTCCAGAACATTTCGCTCCTCCTTCCGGCCCGGTTGGGCTCGGTGAGGCGGAGCGTCGAAACAGACCCCTCGCGCTGAGGTCCGGATCAAGTACGAGATGAGTCGGAGCACGGGCGCGAGACTGGTCCAGCCGGCTCGGTGGACTGGTCTCAGGCGGTGGCTGCGGTCTCCTCGAGCTCTTTCAAGCGATCGACCAGGCGCCGGACGCCGTAGGAGCGGCGGTTGAAGTAGGCGGCGCGGCTCAGCCCGACCCGCCGCTCGACCGCGTAATGGCCGCCGATCCGGCGGACGTAATACAGGTTCAGGATCTCACCCGCCTGTGCATCGACCTGCGAAGGCGAACCTCGCAGCGACGCGATGGAGTCCTCGATCAGCTGGCGCAGCGAAGAAGCGTTGTGGGATGGGAGGCAGCGTAGGTTGACAAGTGGGCTCTCGCCCAGATCGCGAAGATTGTTGAACACCTTGAGTGCGTGCTCGAGGCGCTCTACGGTGATGTCTGGCGCGGATGGGCTCGAGTCCTGTTCGAGCGGCGGCCACAACACCGCGGCGGCCTTGGCGACCTCCATCTCCGGGAATGTTAGGTAGCTCATCAACCAGCCGACCAGCCCGCAGATCACGACGCTCCCGTAGACCACGTCCGCCGAACGAAAAGCGATCTCGCCGTTCTGTACCTGGACAGCCGTGAGGTACACGGCCGGCAGCAGCGCGCCCGTGCCGGCCGAGAACACCCTGAGTTGAAAGATGCGATCGGAACGGGGTCGGGCCCAGAGCAGCAGGAGGTCGCTGAGGACTCCCACCACGGCGGCAACAGGCAGGTACTGGTACCGCCCGTACTGCGCGCACAGGAGCAGAGCGGTAAACGTGAGCATGAGCGTGACGCTGCCGGGCGCAAGGCGTACCTGGCGCAGCAGTAGCAATACAGCGCCACAGACGATCGCGCTCTGCATGAGCAGGCCGAGCGCTCCGAGTTCCTGGTCGATATACGTCTCGACAGGCTTCGGGTTGTACGGATAGCCGCCAATCGCATGTGCAGCCCAGTCGTTGATGTAGGGGTGGTTGAACTGCGAAAAGAACGTGATCGCCGCGAACACCATCGTCGCTGAGATCAATGCGGTGGGCCCCGCAACGAGCTCACCGCGGGCTATTGCCGCCCGCAGCGGACCCGTGACGATGAGCACGCCGCCGGCGATCTGCAGGAGGTTTGGCGGCCGGAAGATCGCCGGCACGCCGAGGACCTCCGTGCCGAACGCCTCAGACCACCAGATGCTGATGAGGATCCCGACCGCAAAGGCGATGCAGCCGGCCGCCGAGAGCTCGTAACCGCTGGGGATGATCGTCTCCAAGCGCCGCTCTGACAGCCAGCGCCTGAGCGCCGTGCCGGCGAGAAACAGAGTCACCAACAGCCAGGCCGTCTGTGACGGTGCGTGGAGCCAAGGCTCCGGTGCCACGTTGCGGTCTATCCAGGCATCGGAATACCCGGCGACGACGAGGATCGTCGCGAGCATGGCGAAGGCCCAGTCGAACTTCGTCCCAGGCCACGTCGCCGGTTTGAAGATGCTGATCCGTCCGGCGTTGTCCAAAGTCCGACACAGAATGCTCCCAGCAGCACGACGGCGCAACGGCCCTCAGGGATCAGCTCATGCGGTCGAACATCGGGTTGACCGGGCCGTGGCCTTTGCCGACATCGAGCGAGTGCTCGATGGCGCCGGCGATGAATGCTTTGGCGGCCCGCACCGCTTCCAGCGGCCCCTGGCCTTTGGCAAGTCCCGCGGCGATCGCGGCCGAGAACGCGCAGCCGCTGCCATGCGTGTTCTTCGTCTCAAAGCGGTGGCCTTTCAGCTCGACCATGTCCTTGCCGTCCCAGTAGATGTCGACGGCCTGCTCATCCGAGTCCGCGTGACCGCCCTTGACGACCGCTACGTGCGGCCCGAGCGCAACCAGGTCGCGCGCCGCCTGGCGGCGATCGTCGAGCGTTCTGAGGGATCGGCCGAGCAGCACCTCCGCCTCGGGAAGGTTGGGCGTGACGACCAGCGCAAGAGGGAGAAGGTAGCGATAGAGCGACGCGATGGCGTCGTTTTGGAGCAGCCTCGCGCCGCCTTTCGCGACCATCACCGGATCGACGACAAGCTTCTCGATCCCGTGCTCGCGGATCGCGTTGGACACGGCCTCGATGATCTCTGCGCTAGCCAGCATCCCGGTCTTCGCCGCCTGCACGCCTATGTCATCGACCACCGCATCGATCTGGGCGCGGATCACGCGCACCGGCACTGCATGGATATCGGTCACCGTGATCGTGTTCTGGGCGGTGATGGCGGTGATCGCGGATGTCCCGTGCACCCCGAACGCCGCAAACGTCTTCAGGTCTGCCTGGATGCCCGCGCCTCCGCCCGAATCCGAGCCGGCGATGGTCAGCGCGACCGGGAGTTTCACCGAGACGGCTGCAGCCGGCGCCCGCCCCAGTACACGGCCGCGGCGACCGCGATGCTGACGAGGCCGCTCGCGTCGGCGCCGTGCAGTCCGCCGATGAGACCATCGTTGAAGAAGTGCGGCGTCGACACCACGTTGCCGAAGAGGTTTGTGTAGTTGACGAACAGGAGACTCGTGGCCGCGCCCGCGAGCCACGCGGCGAGCGCAAGCTTCGGGCGCGCGCGCCCCTCGAAGACGAAAAAGCTGAGGAGGACGACCGCGGCCCACGCCGGCGCCCACAGGTAGGTGAGGATCAGGAAGTCCTCATACGCCACATGCAGGTCGGTCACCAATACCGCGTAGGCCGCAAGCGCGGTGCCGAGAATTCCACAGCCCAGCGCTGTTTGCCAGCGCTGCAATCGGATGCCCATCGTCAGGGTCACCAAACCGGCCGTGTAGACGTCGAGGTAGTTGGCCCAGATCTCGCCGACGACCACGAAGACGAAGAAGGGCACCGCCACCCATACCGGTGCGTGCGTGCTGATGACCGCCAGCACGCCCTGGCTGGAGGCGAGGTTCGCGTCGATGGTCGGCAGCAGCAGGCCAAAGAGGCCGAGGAGAACCATCGGCACGGCTACGCCCACGATTGGCCAGAACGTCACTGACCGCGTCGGGCTGGATGACGGGAGATAGCGCGAGTAGTCGCTGGCGAACGGATACCACGAGGCGACCAGCGCGAAGCACGTCATGAACCCGAGCACGAACGCGCCGGGATAGTCGGCGCCCGACACCGACCGGCCCTGCCCCCAGTGAAATTGGGGCGCCAGCAGCACGAAAAGGACAGCCGCCAGCGCGACGAAAATCACCGCGCCGTACGTCTCGAGGACTTTGATCGTCCGGTGGCCGTACACCGCGACGCCCACGCTGACCGCGGCGATCAGGATGACGAGACCGAAGGTGACGGCGCGGTTGCCGCCGCCGAAGAGCTGAGCGCCGGCCTGGGCCGCGATCACACAATCCACCGCGAACCAGCCGACCGCGAGAAACAGCGTGAGCGCCGCCCCGACGTAGGACCCGCGCCGGCCGAAGATGCCACGCGTGAAGACGATCTGGGGCAAGCCGCTTCTGGGACCGGTGTTGCTGAGGAGGCCGAGAATCAGCGCCGCCGCGACGGTGCCGAGAATCGTCGCCGCAAGGCCGTCCCACACGCCCAGGCCGTAATAGGTCGTGAGCAGGCTGGCGGTGAAGAGGCTCGCGTAGTTGGTGAATGCCCCCGCCCAGAGAAATCCGAGCTCACGCGGATGGCCATGTCGTTCGGCGGCCGGAATCGCGTCGATGCCGTGCGTCTCGACCTTTCCGAAGGCATCGGATTCGACGGTACGAGCGGCGACGTTGCTCAAACTCTCCCTCCGCTGGCATTACCCAGTTCAGGTTCTTGCGGTCGGCGCCATACGCCCTCTCAGCCTTTACTCGGCTCCCGCTGATTCGATTCTAGAGAAAGATGAGACCAAGGCTGGTATTCGACGTGTGCCAGATGGCTCCTGGCCATATGGATCGGGTCCGATAGAACAGGTAGCCGTAGACGAGTCCTTGGAGCGCTCCAAAAAGTCCGATAAAAGGCGCCACCCAGATCGGAAGAGCTGAACCCACGACGAGCATGGGCACGTGGAAAAGGCCCCAGACCATCGCGGAGAGGGCCAGGCTGTTCCCCGGCCGGCCCAGCCATGGCATCAGTCGGCCGAAGATCACGCCTCGAAAAGCGAGCTCCTCAGGCACCCCGTTGGAGAGCGACTGCAGCACTGTCGTGGCTGTCACGATCGGAAGCGACGCCGACTGCCAGAGGAGCCCCGGTCTGGCGCCCGCAGCTAAGGAAACCAGGGCCAGACCGACACCCATGGCGGCCAATCCGACCCCCAACGCAAGGTCTCGCGGAATCACGGTCAGGCCAACTTCGCGCGCGCGGACCCGGAAACACGCCACCGCCACCAATGTGGGCAACAACAGGAGCGGGATCGTGAGAGCGACGTTTGCGGCCTTCCCCGCGATGACTGATGGAAGACCAGCGGCTGTCAAGTCGGCAGCCCACGCCTTGGGCAGACCGTGCGGAATGATCAAGAACCACACGACTGCGACGGCTGCGAGCTGCAGGACCGCCACCGTTGTCGCCAAGCCGAAATCGCGAGAGCGAGCGTTCGGCGGGCGAGCATCGGGCATGGCCAATTGCCGGCCGCGAGTCGCGAAGTGGATCACCGAAACGTAGGCAACTAGAAGAAGCAGGTTGATCGGAGCGAGCCAGGGCGTGTACGCGAATATGCCGGCAACCACGTTGATCGCCGCGTAGACGATGAGGAGCGGGGTCAGCAGCGGATGGTCGCGCACGAGGGCCGCCGCTCGCGCCAGCATCTAGGCCCGGTCGAGGAACTCCGTCACGAGCGACTGGAAGTGATGGACGCCGTTCTCACGCTTCGCGGCAAAGCGCCCGCGGTCGTACGACCTCGATCGCAGGCCGCGCTGCACCTGCTCGCAGACCACGATGTCCTCCTGCTGGATCTCGTCCGAGAACGCGATCGTCTGCTGCATCGACTCCCAGCCGGCACCGGTGCCGGGCTCGGCGAAGAACCATTCGAAGATCGTCAGCGTCTTGTCGACGCCGAGTGGGATGATCACGTTTGTGCTGACGTTGTCCTGGTAGATGTTCAGCATCGTGTTCGGGAACAGCCAGTAGTAGAGGGCGTCTTCCTCGGCTCCGGGCATCCGGATGTAGCGCCGGTCGCGGCCCGGCACCTCACCTGGTTTCAGCTCTCGGATCGGCGCGTGCTGCTTCGAGTAGTAGCGGAAGGTCTCGACCCGGTACTGGTCGTAGTCGAGCTCTTTGAAAAGCCCCGGGTGCGCGATGGGCAGGTGATAGCCCTCGAGGTAGTTGTCGACGTACACCTTCCAGTTGCACTCGATCACATAGTCGCGGCGTTCGACCCGGCGCATGGTCGACAGGTCGTAACCGGCGCTCTGGATCTCGGCCGGAATCGTTCCGATCCAGTCCGCCAGCGGGGCCGCATGGTCGTCAAGGTTGGCGAAGATGAACGGCCCCAGCGTGTCCACCTGGACGGGGACCAGCCCGAAGTCCGCCTTGTCGAAGTCCTCGGTGCCCTCCATCTCGCGCGCGACCTGCAGGCGCCCGTCGAGTCCGTAGACCCAGCCGTGATAGCCGCACTGCAGCGATTTCCGGTTGCCGCGAGTCGTCACGACCTGGGCGGCGCGATGGCGGCACACGTTGTAGAAGCCACGCAGGCGGCCGTCCTCGGGATGCGTGAGGAGGATCGGCTCGTCGAGGATGGTGGTTGGCTTGAAGTCACCGTGGCGGGCGAGCTCGCTCGAGTGGGCGACCAGCTGCCACGTGCGCGAGAAGATCCGCTCCTTCTCCTGGTCGAGGACCACCGGGTCCAGGTACATCCGGGAAGGCAGCGTGTGCGCCCGGGCGACCCCTGAGTTGGTTTCGAGCTTCATGACTGAGGGCACATTCTCGCACCCGCGCAAAATGCTGCCGTGGCTGCATCGCTGGTCATCTTGAATGGGGTTGTTTGGGCGCCAGGACGGCCACGCGCCACCGCTCTCGCAGTCGAGGGCGAGCGGATCGTGGCGGTCGGCGGCGACGCCGATGTCCGCTCGTTGGTCGGTCCTGCGACCCGCGTCCTCGACGCCGCCCACGGCACGATCCTGCCCGCCTTCAACGATGCCCATGTGCATTTCCTCATGGCGTCGAGGTCGCTCGATGGCCTCGATCTCTTCGGGGCTCAGACGCAGGAGGAGGTCGCCGACCGGATACGCGTCTTCGTTGACGCGAGGCATTCCGGCTGGCTCGTCGGCCGGGGCTGGTTTTACTCGGCATTTCCCGGCGGCATGCCGTCGCTCGAGCTGCTCGACGAGCTCGTGCCCGACCGGCCGGCCTACCTCGAGTCGTTCGACGCACACACCGCGTGGGTCAACAGCCGCGCTCGTGCCGTGTCCGGGCTCGGGCCCGGCTCCGGCGTTCTCAAAGAGGCGGCGATGCTCGGTGTGATTCGCAACCTGCCGCCGCGGACCGCTGACCTGGACATCGCTGCCGTGCAGGCGGGAATGCGGTTGGCTGCATCGCGCGGCATCGGCTCCGTACAGGAGGCCGGCGACGGCATGGCCCAGCTTTCGCTTTACGAGACCCTAAGAGAGCGCGACGAGCTGACGATGCGCGTTCGCCTCGCGTTCGACATGATTCCTGGCCTCGATTCAGCCGGCTGGGAGAAAAGACTCGACGACTACGAGACCGCTCGAGTCCGCCATTCGGGCTCATGGCTCCAAACGGGAATTATCAAAGCGTTCGCGGACGGCGTCGTCGAGTCGCGAACGGCCGCGATGCTGGAACCCTACCAAGGCAATTCAGAGAGCGGCGAGCTTCTCTGGGAGCCAGATGAGCTCGTGCAGGCGGTGGGCGCGGCCGACGCCCGCGGCTGGCAGGTGCAGGTGCATGCGATCGGCGACCGCGCCATCCGCGTTGCGCTCGACGCATTCACCGGCTGCGATCAGGGCCACCGGCATCGCGTCGAGCACATCGAGACGCCGGCGCCGGCTGACATCGCCAGGTTCGCAGAGCTCGGGGTCATCGCCAGCATGCAGCCTCAGCACGCGGACTCCAACCTCACATCGGTTTGGCGGCGCAACCTCGGGGCCGAGCGGTCGATGCGCGGCTGGCCGTGGCGCGTGCTCCTGGCTTCGGGGGCCAGGCTGGCATTTGGCACTGACTGGCCAGTCGTGCCCATCGATCCTGTCGCCAGCTTGCAGATCGCGACCGAGAAATACGCCGCGCAGCGAATCGGCATCGAGCAGGCCGTGGCGGCATGGACGTCTGGTGCAGCGTACGCAGAGCACATCGAAAATGAGAAGGGCGCGCTGCAGGCCGGCAGGCTCGCCGACATCACGGTCCTCGATCGCGATGTGGCATCGACGCCCGGCGACGAGCTGGCCGAGACAAAAGTAGAGGCGACCGTGGTTGGCGGTCGCCTCGTATACGAAAGCTAGACGGAGATCAGTCGCCGGCCGCGGGTGCTGCTTGCGCCTGCATCATGACCGGTCCGGTGTGGATGGCATGTCCCCTGCCCACCCACCAGAAGGCCACGGCGACCCCGATCAGGATTGCGACGGTCACAAACGTGTACACCTCGAACTGTGTCCGGCTTACGTTCGCGACGTCTGCGCTCCACTGGTATGTGAATAGGTTCGGCCACAGCGAGAAGACGGTGGCGGCGACCACCCAGAACATCGTGAGGATGACGCATATCCAGGCGCCGGCGTTGCCACCCGGTACGACGAACGGCCGCTTCACGTTCGGATACTTCTTTCGCAGCGTGAGCAGAGCCGGGAATATCAGGATGTAGGAGAAGGTGGTGGTCGAGATCACGAGGCCGAGGACCGCCGCGAAGTAACCGTGGAGGCCGCCTCCGGTGACGAAGAAGGTGATGAACATGAAGATGGTGGCGATGATGCCGGACAGCACGTTCACCACGATCGGGGTTCCGAACCTGGTCGAGAAGTAGCCGAGCTGCTGCGGCCCTGATCCTGCCAGGGCTCCGATTGCCATCAGGCGGTCGGACCCCATTAGCCATGTGGTTCCGCTCGAGAGCAGCACGAATACGAAAGCCAAGCCCGCGACGTGGTTGAAGAACGGCGCAGCTCCACCCAGGACGCTGCTCGAGGCGAACTGGTAGGCGGCGACGAAACCCGCCACATTGCTGAGCTGGTCAGTGGACAGGATCAGGATCACGCCGACGATCGGGACGGCGTAGCCCAGGAAAGAGATGATCCCAGACGCGTACACCGCGCGAGGGATGTCACGCTGCGGGTTGTCCATCTCTTCGCTGGCGTTGGTCTGCAGCTCAAATCCGATCCACTGGAACACGATCACTCCGATGACTCCGATCAAGATCGTGGTGTCCGTCGGAAAGAAGCCACCGAGGTTGCCGTGGAATCCGTGCTGTAGGCCGGACACCAGGACCAGGAGGGCGAAGAAAGCGAGGAGTGCGAGCCGGATGATGGCGCCCAGGTTTGGCACCCACTTCATGTAGCGAAGCGACAGGATGTTCATCGTCACCGCGACCCAGATGAACAGGAACCCGATCACAGTCTCGGGGCCCTGGTTGCCGCTGAACGATGTGCCCCAAAGCGCGTCGATCGCCGCGATCGAGACCGCGGCCAGCGTGCCGCCCAGCCAGATCGGGTTGCTCAGCCAGTACAGGACTCCGACCACCGCTCCCGCGAAATGGCCGTATGCCAGCCGCACCCAGTCATATGTCGCCCCCTCGGTCGGGAAGGCAGAGCCGAGCTCAGCCGTGATGAGGCCGTAGGGAATCAGGAAGGTGAGAGCGGAGACGATAAGCCAGAAGATCGCCTGAGCGCCATAAGAAGACGATTGGCCGACCGTGTCCAGGGCCACGATCGCGCAGACGGTGAAGAAGATCATGTCGAATCTGAAGAGAGACTTCTTGAGCTTGCGTTTCTCAGCGACAAGCTCGGCTACGGCTGCGGATTCCCCCATGCCTCACCCTCCCCAACGTTAAGAAACGATGAAATCGCGACAATTAGAGGGCCCGGGGCAATCGCTGTCAAGCTGGCCCTAGTTCGGGAGGGGATCCATACGTGAGCACGCCCACCGCGCGTCAAGTTTCGACATCTCGCGTCAAAGAGCTGACCGCGCGCGAGGAACAGAAGTTCCGGCAGGCCCGGCCCCGGTCTCAGAAGCTCTGGCAGGAAGCCCGCGCAGTCATGCCCAGGGGCGTTCCCTCGTCATTCCAGGACGCGGCGCCGCAGCCGGTGTTCATGGAACGGGGCAAGGGCAGCAGGGTCTGGGACGTGGACGGCAACGAGTACGTCGACTTCCACAACGGCTTCGGGGTGATGGTGGTCGGGCACGCCCATCCGAAGATCGTGGACGCTGTCAGCCAAAGGATCGCGCTCGGCTCCCACTTCGCGCAACCGACGCCAGACGACATCCAGGTGGCGGGCGAGCTGTCTCACCGGTTCGGGCTGCCGCAATGGCGATTCACCAACTCGGGTACGGAATCGACGCTGGACGCGGTCAGGATCGCGCGCGGCTTCACCGGTCGCCAGAGGCTCATCAAGATGGAGGCCTCGTATCACGGCCACCACGACGCCCTCATGGTGTCGGTCGAGCCGCCGCCGGAGCTGATGGGTCCGGCGGATGCACCTGCCTCGGTGCCGCAGAGCGAGGGCATCCCGCCGGCGATTGTCGAGCTCACGACCGTCGTCCCCTTCAACGACCTTCAAGCCCTCGAGCGTGCGTTCACGCGCTACCCGAACGAAGTGGCGGCGGTGATCGTCGAGCCGGCGATGATGAACGTCGGCATCGTGCTGCCCGACCCCGGCTACCTGGCCGGCCTGCGCGACATCGCCCACCGCCACGGCGCGCTCGTCATCTTCGACGAGGTCAAGACCGGCATCACAATCGCCGCGGGCGGAGCCACCGAACGGTTCGGGGTCACCCCGGACCTCGTCGCCCTCGCCAAAGCGATCGGCGGCGGACTGCCATGCGGCGCGGTTGGCGGCACCGCCAACGTGATGACGGTGATCGAGGAGAAGCGTGTGGCCCAGATGGGCACGTTCAATGGCAACCCCCTGACGATGGCGGCATCGAAGGTGACGCTTTTCGAGATCCTCGACGCCTCCGCTTATGCGCATTTCGATGCGCTGGCCGAGACTCTTCAGGGCGGGCTCGATCAGGTGATCGCGGAGCACGAGCTGCCATTTCACGTGATCACGCTGGCGGCACGTGGCGGCATCACCTATCGCGCCCAGCGCGTACGCAATTACCGCGACTACCTGGAGATCGACAAATCGTTCGCCTACCTGAGCTGGCTGTACCAGTGCAACCGCGGCGTGCTGATGGCTCCCGGCGCCGAGGAAAACTGGACGATTTCGGTGCAGCATTCGGCCGACGACGTGCAGCGCTACGTTGACAACTTCGGGGAGATGGCGCGAGACCTACGCTCCTGACCAGGTCGCCGGTGCCGGAAACCCGGTGAGGGCGTTTCTCTTCGGTTTCATCCTGCTGATCGGGCTGAGCCTGACCGTGCTCTCCATCCGCCCGGGCGGAATCCGGCAGCAGCTCAGGCTGGCCGCCCGTAGGTTCCGCATCGTGCTCGTGCTGGCGGCCATCTACATCTTTGCTGATGCAGTCATCAGGGTCGCTTTCCCTGAAGGCTGGATCGCCGACTATGGCCCCGTCGCGGTCGCGGTCGTGCTCGCGGTCGCGTTCCTGGTCTTTGCTCAGGACCCGGCGCCACCGCCACCCGCGAAGCCTTGAGCGCTCGCGAGCCGGACTCGATCACGCTCGAGGACGTCAAGGAGGCGAGGAAGCGACTGGACGGCATCTTGCCGCGCACGCCCCTGATAAGACTCGACGACGGAGGCACCGGCGAGCTCTACCTCAAGCTCGAAAACCTACCGCCGATCCGGTCGTTCAAGGTGCGCGGCTCCGGCAATGCGATCGCCAGGCTCGACCCGGGCTTGATGCAGGCGGGCATCTACACCGCCAGCGCCGGGAACATGGCGCAGGGTGTCGCCTGGAATGCTCGACGGCTTGGCATTCGATGCACCGCCGTCGTGCCCGATGGCGCGCCGCACTCGAAGCTCGATGCGATCCAGCGCCTCGGCGCCGAAACGATCTCGGTGCCTTATGACGATTGGTGGAACGTCCTCGTCGAGCATCGGTACGCGCCGCTGGAGCCCGCGGCATTCATCCATCCCGTGAGCGACGTCGACGTCATGGCCGGCAACGGCACGATCGGGCTCGAGATCCTCGAGGACTTGCCGGACGTTACTACCGTTCTCGTTCCCTTCGGCGGCGGCGGGTTGAGCTGCGGCATCGCGACGGCGATCAGAAGCCTCCGTCCGGAAGTGCGCGTCTTCGGCTGCGAGGTCGACACGGCAGCGCCGCTGGCGGCTGCGTTTGCGGCCGGCGGTCCAGTGCCGTTCCCGCGCATCGCCACGTTCGTCGACGGCATCGGCAGCCCGACCGTCCTGCCTGAGATGTGGGCGCCCGCGTCGCGACTCTTAGCGGGATCCCTGGTCGTGAACCTGGCCGACGTGGCGGCGGCGATCCGCCACTTGGTCGCGCACGCGGCGATCGTCGCCGAAGGCGCTGCCGGAGCCGCGGTGGCGGCGGCCTTGAAGGGCCTTGCCGGACCGGGTCGATATGTCGCGATCGTTTCGGGCGGCAACATCGACCCTGAGGTCCTGAGCGCGATCCTCGCTGGAGAGGTTCCCTAGCCGCCGCCGCGCAGGCTAGTCGACTTTGACCTCTGACCCATCCTGCGCCCACCTGGTGTGGAATGCGCCTTCCCGATCGACGCGATGGTAGGTGTGGGCGCCGAAGTAGTCGCGTAGACCCTGGATGAGGTTGGCCGGTCCGCGAGCTCGCCGGTACCCGTCGTAATACGCGAGCGATGAGGAGAACGCCGGGATCGGGACCCCTCGCTCGACGGCGGTCTTGACCACGCGGCGCCAGGCGTCCTGCCCGGAGGCCAGCGCCTCCTGGAAGAACGGGGCGAGCATCAGGTTCGGAAGCCCGGGCTGCTCCACGTAGGCATCCTTGATGCGGTCCAGGAAAGCGGCGCGGATGATGCAGCCGCCGCGCCAGATGGTCGCGAGCGCCCCAAGATCGAGCCCCCATTCGTACTCCCGAGACCCTGCCTGCAGGTGCTCGAATCCCTGCGCGTACGCGACGATTTTGGCGGCGTAGAGAGCGTCACGGACGTCGTCGACCAGACCCATGTCGCGGTCGTAATGGATGTGGCTCGCCGCGGGACCGGTGAGAATCCCGGCCGCGTTCACCCGCTCCGCCTTCTGGCTCGAGAGGACGCGCGCGAACACCGCCTCCGTGATCCCCGTCAGCGGGACGCCGAGCTCCAGCGCCGACTCGCTCGTCCAGCGACCGGTGCCCTTCTGCTCCGCCTCGTCCTCGATCACGTCGACCAGAGCCCCATTCGAGTTCGAGCCCTTGGCGAGGACGTTGGCCGTGATCTCAATCAAGTACGACTGCAGCCGGCCTTCGTTCCATTCGCGAAAGATCGAGGCGAGCTCGGGCGGAGTGAGACCGAGCGCCGAGCGCAGCAGGTCGTAACTCTCGGCGATCAGCTGGATGTCCGCGTATTCGATCCCGTTGTGCACCATTTTCACGAAGTGCCCCGCGCCATCAGGGCCGATATACGTGCAGCAGGGCACGCCATCGACCTTGGCCGCGATCGCGTTCAGCATCTCCTCGACATGTTCGTAGGACTCGCGAGAACCGCCTGGCATCAAGCTTGGGCCGAGCAGCGCGCCCTCCTCCCCACCCGACACGCCCATGCCCAGAAAGCCAAGGCCCGCCCGCGCAGCAGCGGCCGCTCGGCGCCGCGTGTCGTGGAACAGCGAATTACCACCGTCGATGAGCGTGTCGCCGGGCTCGAGCAGCATGGAGAGCGCATCGATGCCCTCATCGACCGGCGAGCCGGCTTTGACCATGAGCAGGATCGCCCGTGGTGGCGTGAGGATGTGGACCAGCTCCTCGAGAGTGGCCGCGGGTTTGAAGTCCCCTTCAGCCCCGTATGAAGCCATGAACTCATCAGTCCGGTGACGCGTGCGATTGAACACTGCGACACGAACACCATGCGATGCGAGGTTGCGCGCCAGGTTCATCCCCATGGTCGCCAATCCAACGATGCCGAGCTCGTGGTCTTCCATTCACTAACCCCCGTGGCATTATGCCAACGCGCGCATGCTCAGGAGATCGCCGGCCCTGGCGAGCTTTGCACTCGCCGCCCTGCTCGCCGCCGCGGCATGCAGCTCGCCCGCGGCCACGAGCACAAACAGCGTGCTCATCGTCGACAAGACATTCGACCTGAAAAGCGCGGATCCGCATCGCGAGCTCAGCGTCACCGGCGCCATGATCTCGAAAGCCCTGTACGACACTCTGCCGTCGGTCGCCTCCTCTTACACCTCTTCAGAAGATGCAAGGCGGTTCACATTCAAGCTCCGCCGCGACGTGGCGTTCTCCGATGGCAGCCGGCTCACATCCGCAGATGTCGTGTTCTCGCTGGCGCGGATCGCTGTGTTGAACGCCACGCCATCAGGGCTTATCAGTGGCGTCGGGGCGTCCGCGCCCGATGCTTACACGATCGTCCTCACGTCGAACGACCCGAACCCCGAGCTGCCTTCCACATTGACAAAACCTGCGCTCGCAATCGTCAGCTCGTCAATGGTCAATGGCAAACCGGCTGGCTTTCTTGACGCGACCTCCGCGGGCTCCGGGCCCTACATGCTCAAGTCGTTCAGTACGTTCTCAGACATCGAGCTCGTCGCCAACCCTCGTTATTGGGGAACCAAACCTTTCTATCGGCGGATTTTGGTCCGCAACATGGACGCGCCCACGCAGCTCGCGTACATCAGGTCGAGGAGGAATGAGATCGCGCTGGACCTTTCAGAGGCGCAAGCGGAGAGCTTGAGCGGGAACAGATCTCTCCGCATCAACGCAAGCCCTGGCCCCGACATCGTCTTTCTCTTTGCGAACACAAACCCGCAGGTCTCGCAGGTCACGGCGGACAAGCACTTCCAAAACGCGGTTCGCGACGCGCTGGATTACAAGGAGATGGTCGCGCTGACGGGGTTGGGCGCGCTCCAGGCGCGTGGCGTGATTCCAAGCACGATGTTCGGTGCACTCCCTGCTTGGGTTGCGCCTCGGCGCGCCCTGGGCGCGGCAAGGATCGAGCTGGCGGCGTCGGGAATCAAGGACCCAACCGTGAACCTGGGCTACGCAAGCGACCTCGACATCGGCGGCCTCCCAATCGGCGCCCTTGCCAGCCTGGTCAAGGCAGATCTTGGCGCGGCCGGCATCAAGGTCAACCTCGCCGGCAGCCCATCAAACGCGGCGAAAGCGGAGCTCGATGCGGGCGTCGAGGAGATGGGTCTGTGGACGTCGAGCGCCGCAGGCTCCAGCTCATACCTCGACTTCTTGCCTGGCGGCGCGATTGGATCGAAAGCCGGGTGGATGGCAGGCTCGGATCCGGCTCTCGAAAGCCTGGGCGCTCAGGCCGGCACCACAGCCGACCCCGTCATTCGCCGGCAACTCCTGGAGCAGCTGCAGGGGCAGCTCAACCAGGACGCGCCGTTCTTTCCATTGCTGCAGCCCGGCCGGGTGATCGTGACGACGGCCGACATCGGCAGGATCGATTACAACCCGACCTGGTCGGTGGACCTCGCTGCCGTTACTGGCTAGCTGACGGGGTCGCGGTCGCCCTTGCGTTCTCGGCAGCCTCCTGGGCCGCCGTCTCGCCGGTCTCGTGGGTCGACGTCTCATTCGAGTGACCGGGTCCACCAGGGCCGCCGGGACCACCTGGATGGAATGTGCCGTTGTTCTCGGCCGTCTCGTGGGCAGCCGACTCGGCGGCTTCGTGGGCCGAGGTCTCGTTTGACTTGAACGCACCGGGGCTCGGCGTTGGCGAAGTGGCTGCAAGGAAATTGGTGGCGCCGGCCAGGCCGGCTGCCGACACCGCCACGACACCCGCGACGACCATTGACGCCGCGATGGCGGAGGCGATCAACAACGTATGTGCTCTGCTCATAGCAGGTATGTTCCGGCGCCAACCTCAAAACTGGCTTGGAATCGGTTGAGACTTTTGGCGCTCGGGTCTAGACGGACAACTCCAGGCAGCGCACCCCCGACATGTCGATCCAGTACCTGCCGCGGCCTTGCACGATCTTCATCTGCACGTAGTCGCACGAGGGGCATCGCACCACTACACCCGGCGCATGGAGGTAGACGACAACCTCTCCAACCATGTGCACCTTGCCGCAGTTTGCGCACGTGCCCTGGGCCATGGTCATCTCCATTGCGAAGATCTCCCGCAAGAGGCCGCCGATCGCGTTGCCGTCGAGCTTCATGTCGGATTGCTGCGCGCTCACGCTCAACCTCCTGTTGCTCCAAAGCGTTCGGTCTTGACTGATGCCGGGTCGTACCCCATGTCGACGAGCAGACTCGCCACGTTTTCCACCATCGGTGTCGGTCCACAGACGTACACGATGGGCATCTGCGCCTTCGGCCATGCGACCTCGGCCAGCATTGCGCTGTCGATCCGCCGCGCGTAGCCGCTCCATCCAGGCGGCTGCATCCGAGTCAGCGTGTGGGCGACGCTGAGGCCGTCGCCGGCAGACGCCAGTCGCTCGAGCTCCGCCCTGTAGATGACGTCGTCAAGCGAACGCGACGAATAGAGCAGCCTGGTCGGGGTCTTCAAATGATTGGCGGCGCGATGGCGGATCATCGCCATCAAAGGCACCACGCCCGATCCGCCGGCGACCAGCAGGACGGGGCGCTCGTCATCCCCCCTCCACACAAAGTAGCCCCCGATCGGTCCGCGCAGCTCTAGCTTGTCGCCCTTGCGGAGCTCGCCGACGAGGTAGGGCGACACCTCGCCGTCGTCGAGCCTCTCCACGGTGATCGCCAGCCGCGAATCCTCTGGCGGTGAGGCGATGGAGTAGCTGCGCTCGGCCTGGTAGCCGTCATCGGCGGTAAGGCGCACGTCCACGTGCTGGCCGGCCAGGTGACCGGTCCAGCCGGGCACGTCGAGGATGAGGCTCGCCACCTTTGGGGTTTCCTGGACCAGCTCGGCGAGCGTGCCGAACTGCCAGATCAGTCGCCCCAGTACCGCTGTTCCCGCCATGGGTCCCCGTAATTGTTGTAGCCGTTCTGCTCCCAGAAGCCGGGTTGATCCTCGTTCACCAATCGAAGGCCGCGGACCCACTTCGCGCTCTTCCAGAAGTACAGATGCGGGACGAGCATCCGCGCCGGGCCACCGTGCTCGGGATGGAGGGGCTGGCCGTCGAACTCGAACGCGACCCATGCTTTGCCGCCTGTCACGTCCTCGAGCGGAAGGTTGGTCGTATAGCCGCCGTATGAGAACTCGAGGACGTATTCGGCCGCGGTGTCCACGCCCTCGAGGAGCGTGTCCACCGATACGCCCGTCCAGCCGGTGTCGAACTTCGACCACTTCGTGACGCAGTGAATGTCTTTGGTCACCTGCTCGGTCGGCAGCTTGCGGAACTCATCCCACGACCAGCTCCGGGGCTTGTCGATCTCGCCTTCGATGACAAAGCTCCATTCGGCCTGTGGGATGCGAGGAGTCGGGCCGGCCGACAACACGGGAAAATCGTTGACCAGGTACTGCCCCGGCGGCAGGCGCGAGCTGCTGGCTGTGTCACGCCGCTTACCACGAAATCCGCGCGATATGAATGACATCGTCGGTGTCCTCCCTATCTCCCCGCCGCGACAGCCTGCAAGACCGAAGCCTACCCCAGGCCGGTGCGGGCCGTCAGACGAACTCGAGCTCCGTGGTGATTTCGATGCAGCCGCCGATGCTCTTGGCAACCGGGCAGCGGCTCGCGTGGAACGTATGCGATCGCTCCGCCGCCTCGCGCTTGTCCTCCGGGCAGCCGGCGAGGTGATAGCGAACGTGGATGCTCTTGATCACGAGCACCTTGTCCTGGACGACCACGACACCCTCGGCATCGGAGGTCAACTTTCCCTCGCCGGCGTCGATCCCGCGCGCCTCCAGCGCGCCTCCAAGGGTACCGGTGAGTCAACCGGCCGCCGCGGCGACGACGTAGTCGAGCGTGGTCGCGTGGTCGGGGTACTGGCCGGGAGCGGTGCCGTAATGCTCGCGCACCTCGTCGTGGGTCCCAAACATGATGGGCTCGGGTTCCATGGGCAGATAGGCCCTCCGGACTGGTCCGCGCTCGCGGACGATCCTCACTTTCGAGACGTACTTGGGCTCATCCAACAAGCCCACATTAGTGTGTCGGGGTTAGGCTGGTGCGGTTATGGACCCGGTGCCCTCCACACAGGCCGCCGGCCAGATCTCCGCCGACGGGCAGTTCCGATGGGACGGCCAGCAGTGGGTGCCGCTCCCCGCCAACTACCGCGAGCCGACCTCCTGGACCCGTCCCATGCAGCTGATCACCGCGGCGCTCTTCGCCATCTCAGCCATATCCGGGGTCGTCATCACCATCGCGTTCGTCAACCACGACTCGGTCCTGCGGGCGATTCATGCACAGGGCACGCAGATCCCCGTAAGCACGAGCGTCGACACCGTCGTCAACATCACGATCGGGGTCACCTACGGCGTCGCCATCTTCTTTTCTTTGCTGTACCTGGTCGCTGCGCTCGGCAGCTACCTGGGGTGGCGATGGATGTTCTGGGCCGCGCTGGTCCTCTACGGATTGAGCGGGATCACGGTCTTCACCAACATCGGATCGTTCGCCAACCCGGACCGCTCGCCCATACCGGTGGCGGGCCTGATCATCAGCGAGCTGTTCGCGGTGCTGGGCCTGGCGATGTTCGTCTGGATGCTCGTCGCGGTCATCAAATTCGGCCCGTGGGCCATGAAGAAAGCCTGGCGCTAGCGGGGCTCAGTCGTAAAGAAGGGCGCCCCACTGCTCGCCGCTGAGATCCAAGTCGAGCCGCTTGAACGGCCCGAGCCCGCGCACGGTGAGACCGAACCGGGATGGTAGGCGGCGAGCCGCACGCCGGTCGACCAGCAGCCTGCTGCCGTCGCCAAGCAGCGCGGTGACGAAGTCCCGCCGATCGTCGCTGCGCGATTGATTGCGAACCGTCACCGAACAAAGCTTGGCCCCACCGCAGCACCGCGTGACGTCGAACGCGACGACTCGCGGCTTATCGGTGGCGTGGGCGCGAATCCATTCCTGAGCGCGCGGATCAGCTTCCACGCGGAAGGCCGGGATCACGGCGCCGAAATCCGCCGCATATTTCGCGGCATCGACGGCCGGAGCCAAGGAGCCGACGAGCACGTGAGGGAGCGCATCACGTTGATGCGTGACCGAGCGGGCACAGGAGGCGACGCAGGCTTCAGCGCCGCGGGCGCCCGGCCGTCTAGGACGCGAAGATGCAAGGAGCTTCGGCAAAGTGATCCCGAGATCACTCCGTCATTATGCCTGCGCTTTGGGCCGGCGAAGACGTGACGAGCGCGTCGCCCACCACCGCGACCAGGGCGTCGACAAATTCCGGCCGGGTGTTGAAGGATTGCGTGCGGCGCAGGTCGACTCCATGTTCGCGCGCAAACGCCATCGCCTCGATGTCGATGTCGTAGAGGATCTCGAGGTGGTCGGCGACGAAGCCGATCGGGCACACCAGCGCCCGCCGCACATCAGTCCGGGCCAGCGAATCGAGCAGGTTTGGACCGAGCCACGGCTCGCCGGTGTGGCTGGCGGATTGAAACGCGAACTCCCATTCCGGCATGGCCGATCCTTCCGCGACCAGCCGGCAGCTCTCCAGGAGCCGTTCGCGATAGGGATCCCCCGTCGCTTCGATGCGAGCGGGCAGGCTGTGGGCAGTGAAGAAGATCCGTTCCGGCTCGAAATCAACGAGCGCCTCCGCGAGTAGATTTCGGACCGCGGCGATGAATGCGGGATGGTCGTGGAAGCCGCGTACGAGGATCAGCTCTCCATCCCAGGCCTGACGCAGCGCCGCGAAATACGCGCCGAGGCTCATCTCGGCGTAGTGGGGCGCGAGCGGCAGCCCGACCAACCGCTCGATCCCGGCGTTCCGCGCCTCAGCCGCAGCGTCGGCGATGAACGGAGGCGCGTGTTTCATGCCCGCAAACACCGGCAGCCCGAGCCGAGCGGCCAGCGCCCGCGCCTGCGCGCGCGTGATCTCCGTCAACGGCGAGCCCCCGATGGCGCGATATCGCTCGCGAAGCTCGGCTAAGGCCTCCTGGGACGGCTTCTTGCCTCCGCGAATGTGCGTGTAATAAAGCTCGATCCCGTCGTTGTCATCAGTCCCGGCAGGGCTTCCGTATGCCATGCAAAGGACGCCTGTCTTCGCGTCAGGCAACGGCGGGCACTCCTTCGCGAACCGTCTCGACGAGCGCCTGGATGTTTTCGAGCGAACTGGTCGGGAGTACGCCGTGGCCGAGGTTGAAGATGTGGCCGGGGCGACCGGCCGCGAGCCGGAGCACGCGTCGCGCCCCACCGACCACGCCCTCGGCGGGTCCGAGCAAGACGGCCGGGTCCAGGTTGCCCTGCACACCCAGGTGGTGGCCGACTCGCGCCCAACCCTCATCCAGGTCGACACGCCAGTCGAGCGAGATGATTTCCGCGCCGCATCCTGCGATCAGGTCGAGCAGCCCCGCGGTCGAGGTCCCGAAATGGATCCTCGGGACGTGAAGTGAAGCCGTGGCTTCGAAGATGCGCCGCGTGTACGGCAGCACGCGCATCTCGTAATCGGCGGGTGACAGCGCGCCGACCCAGCTGTCGAAGACCTGCAGCGCCTGCGCGCCCGCAGCCACCTGCGCATCGAGGTACTCGGCCATCACCGCAGCGAGCTTGTCGAGCAGCAGCGCAAACGCTTCCGGCTCGCGGTACATGAACTGCTTGGTCAGCGTGAAGTCCCGGCTCGGCTTCCCTTCGATGGCGTAGCTCGCCAGCGTGAAGGGGCCGCCCGCGAAGCAGATGACAGGGACTGGCGACTCGCGCGCCACGATCTTCACCGCGTCGAGGACCTGGGGCACGGATTCGGCTGCCGGCGGTGTGCGCAGCTCTCGAACAGCCTCAGTGGTACGAATTGGATTTGCGATCACTGGGCCGACCGATTCAACGAGCTCGAAGTCGACGCCCATTCCGCGGAGCGGCAGCATGATGTCGGCGAACATCACCGCCGCGTCGACTCCCAGGCGGTGAACCGGCTGCAGGGTCACCTCGGCGCAAAGCTCGGGCTGGGCGACGATCTCCTCCAGGCTCCAACGCTCACGCAGAGCCCGATACTCGGGCAGCGAGCGACCCGCCTGCCGCATCAGCCAGACGGGCGTCCGCTCCACGG
>WNFT01000315.1_pt1 | contig 37900 bp, 30 predicted proteins | sample 5400191 | NCBI WGS metagenome assembly WNFT01 (sample SAMN13153359, study PRJNA577476) | soil metagenome | isolation source: 80 cm saprolite under Madrone tree | place: USA:California | collected 2016-06-14 | reverse complement strand
GGCTATTTCCTTGTTCGATTTGCCGGCTACGATGTGCTGCAGGACTTCGAGTTCGCGTGGGGTCAGGCCTCCGCCGCGCTCGCCCTTGAGCGCGTCCGGGCGGGAGACTTGCGGGTCGAGCACGGTCATTCCGGCCGCGATGCTCTTCACCGCGCTGTCCAGGTCGAGGTCGATCGCATTTTTCAGCACGTAGCCGCGCGCGCCCGCTTCGAGCGCCTGGCTTACCAGGGTTTCCTCGGAGTGCATGCTGAGCATCAGGATGCCGGCTTCCGGAAATTTCTCGAGGATTTTTCGTGTTGCTTCAATGCCGCTCAGCTCTGGCATCGCGCAGTCCATCACGGTGACTTTGGGGCGCAATTCGCAGGCCAGGCGGACGGCTTCTTTGCCGTCACTGGCCTCACCAACGACGGAGATTCCAGGGTCGTCTTCCAACATGCGGCGAAATCCGCGGCGGACCAGCGCGTGATCGTCCGCGAGAAGAACCGTTATCTTATGCGCCATTTGGCATCCACTTTGACTCTGGGAATCTGGAGGCGGACTTTGGTGCCACCTTGCGGATGCGGCGAGATCATCAGCGTACCACCGATTAATTCAGCCCGCTCCCGCATGCCTACCAGGCCGATCCCGCGTTGCGATTTCTCTCTCACGAAACCCTTGCCATGATCTTCCACTTCAAGCTCCAGTGAATCCGGAGCGAATCTCAGCCAGATCCAGGCATCGTTGGCTCCGGAATGCCGGCTCACATTGTTGAGCGCTTCCTGCAGCACACGATAGATGTGCACACCGGCGCTCGTCTCCACGGGAAACGGCTGTCCGGTTTTTTCGTAATGAAGCGCGAGGCCAGTTTGCCGGCCCGCCGTGGGAATATACCAGTCGAGGGTGCTTTCCAAACCGGCTTCTTCGAGTAACACGGGGTGAAGGGCCTGGGAGAGCGTACGGATATTATTTAGCGTCGATTGCGCGATCTCCTGCACTTCTTTCAAATCTTCACGCAGAGGCGAACCTTCCGGGGTGTGCTTGCCGACGCGTCCCAGCATCGAACCAATCGCGGTCAGGACTTGGCCGAACTCATCGTGCAGTTCGCGGGAAATGTGTCTCAGCGCGGATTCCTGTGTCGAAATCAGTTTCTGCGCCAAGTCGCTGCGCTGCTCGGAGAGTTCGGCGAGTCGCGCAAAAATCTGGCGATTGCTGCGAATGAGGTACAGGCTTGTCAGAAGAATCGCGATGAGCGTTGCCGCCAGGAAAATATAGAGCTGGCGCTGCACGCCGTCGTAAATCTGAGCGATGCGCGCGGCGGCTTGCTGCTCACCTTCGTTGTTTTCCACGAGCAGACGCGAAACAGCGGTGCTAAGGGCTTGCTGGCGAGCCTGCAGCGAGAGCCGAATCTGCTCGCGCGCTTCCGACTCTTTGCCGTCTTGTGCGAGCGCGAACATGCGGTTGACGGCGTCCCAGAACTGCGCGACAGATTGAGAGAGATAGCGCCGCTGGTCCGGCGTGCGGTTTGCTCCCGCGAGGCTTTCTTCCAGTTTCAAGCCGGCGTCTAGATCCTGGCGAATGCGTTCGAATTGAGCGGTCCATGCCGTTAGCGGATAAGGTTCGGTCGTATCCAGCATGTCACGCATGGCCAACGCGATGGAATTGAGATCGTTCTGAATGCGCAGGAGTTGCAAAGAGTCTTTCCGGTTGCGGTCCACCATTTCGCTCTGAAGTTTGCGCAGCCCGGCGAGCTGAACAGTAATGTAAGAAGCGTAGGCCAGCACGGCGGCGAGCGTGATCACCAGCCCCAAGAGCAGCCCGTTTGTGGGTGAACGCTGCGAGGATGCGGCATTCTGCACGACCTAAGAATACCTCAGGCCGCCGTCTGCCGGCCCAGCAGCAGCACCAAGCCAATCAGGACAATCGCGCCGGCCAGAGGGACGAGCAATCCTACGTGCAAGCTGCCGGAATATTTGGAGACTGCTCCGATCAAGCCAGGGCCTGCTGATCCTCCGAGAGAGGCGAGCGCAAAGAGGATGCCTCCAATTTTTTTCGCGGCTGCCCCATACCATCGCGAGAGCCAGGCAATGAAAATAGGGTAGACACTCGCGCACCCCAATCCGGCCAGAAAGACCGCCGCAGTGGCAATCGGGAGCGATCTGGATGCGATCAACAATGCCGTGGCTGCTGCCGCCAGGCTCAGAGCGCCCAGCACTATTTTTCTTTCGGCCAGATGCCGTAGAAACAGAGGTGCGGCGGCGCGACCGGAGGTGAGGCCGGCATAGAAGAACATCGGCGCCAGCGTAGTCATGCCGGTGATGCCGTTGGCCAGCCGCTTGGCGTATTCTGCGGACCAGATGCCAACGCCGTTTTCCATGGCCACATAAATGAAAAACATCGCGCCCAGGGCGATGGTGACTCCTAGCCCGACGGCAGTGGATGCCGCTCCAGACGTATTTACATCGTGTTTTTGCATGCCGAAGGAAACGAACAACAGGCCCAGGACGAGAACCCCACCGAAGATAGCCGTTCCCAACAGCAAGATACCAAGCCCATCGCGCTTCAGCGCCAGAGCAATCAATGGGGAACAGATCATTGCTCCCGCACCCCACGCGAAATTGAGCTGGTTCAGGAGTGATGCACTCTTAGCTCCTCCCAATTCCGCAACGAAGAGATTTGTACCAGGAGTGATTAACCCATAGCCCAAACCGAAAGCCGCGGTTGCGGCCAGAGCTAGTCCGTGTGTGTCTGCATTGAGGGACGCAAGACCCCCGCCCATGAGCGCGTACCCCATGACCAAAGCTGGACGGTACCCCCACCACGCAGCAATCGCGCTGGATGCCAGAGTGCCCCCCAATGCGGCCAGGAATTGAATCGTCGAGAAGAGACCGGCTTGACCGTCATCAAGGGACCATCTGCGGATAAAGATGGGAAGCATAGGGCCGACGATGGTGGTTGCAATTCCGCTCAGAACAAATCCTGCGAAGAGCAGGATGAGCAGGTTACGGTGTCCTTGTGCTTCTGTGACGGCTGGATTTTGCTCGCCCATAGGTGACTCGCCATTCTGAAGGACGCGGCAGTTTCAAGCAACTTCGCGTTTCTGGAAAATCCTTCTGCTTGAAATTTGAAAGTTCGATACTCTTTAGCGTCCAGTTTTCTGGAAAGATGGGTACCCATGATCGAAGTCGGACTCGTAGGATTCGGCCTTGCTGGCCGCGCGTTTCATGCGCCAGTGATTCGCGCAGTGCCTGGTTTGCACCTTGCTGCCATAGTGCAACGCAGCGGCACTGCGGCGGCGGAGAAATATCCAGACGTTCGAATTGTACGGAGCCTGGATGAATTGCTGTCGATTGAGGAGATTCGCCTCGTGGTGATTGCTACCCCGAACGAGACGCACTATCCCTTCGCGCGGCAATGCCTGGAGGCGGGGCGAGATGTGGTTGTCGATAAGCCGTTCGCGACAACTCTTGAAGAAGCCAAAGTGCTTGTGCAGCTTGCGAAAAAAACAGGCCGCTTTCTAACTGTCTATCACAACCGCCGCTATGACGCTGATTTCCAAGCAATCCGACAGCTTGTCGAGGCCGGCACGCTGGGCCGCATCGTACGGTTTGAAACTGCCTATGACCGGTATCGCCCGCAGCTCAAACCTGGCGCCTGGCGAGAGGCCGCTCGTCCAGGTAGCGGAATTCTTTTCGACATCGCTCCACACTTGATCGATCACGCATTCGTTCTGTTCGGCTTGCCGGAAGCCGTGACGGCGGATGTTCGCATCGAACGCGAAAGCGCCCTCGCCGACGATACTTTTGATATTACGCTCCACTATCCGAACAGCATGCGCGCGGTCCTTCGATCCAGCATCCTCGCTGCTGCGCCGCGCCCGCGGTTTGTTTTGCTGGGCACGCAAGGCAGTTTTGTGAAGCAAACATTTGATCCACAAGAAATGAATCTTCGCCGAGGTTATATTCCGGAAGACAAGCCCTGGGGATATGAGCCGGAAGAGAACTGGGGTGTTCTCACGATCCCGGCGGGCGATTCCTTCGAACAGCGGCGCATTCCCTCGGCCACTTGCGATTACCGCGATTACTATTCGAACGTCCGCGACGCCATTCTGGGACGCGCCGCGCCGGCAGTGACTCCCGAATATGCATTGGACGTCATGCGCACGCTAGAGCTGGCGCGCGAGAGCAGCGCGAAGCGCTGCGCGATTCCGTGGTGACGCACGAAATCTCGTCCAGGGCACACTTTTCGGCAAGCAGCGAAGAACTTCCGCGTATAATCTGTTTTCTCTGAGGTTGGGAAGGAGCAGCCCTCAGCCAATGACTATTGAACTGGCACCCTCGATACTCTCCGCAAACTTCGCGCGGCTGGGCGAAGAGGCGAAAGCGGCACTCGACGGCGGCGGCACCGTGCTCCACGTCGACGTGATGGACGGCCACTTTGTGCCGAATCTCACGATTGGACCGCTAGTTGTGGCGTCGCTGCGAAAGGCCCTCCCCAACGCGACCCTCGATTGTCATCTGATGATCGAAAATCCCGATGAATTCATTCCTGCTTTTGCGGATGCGGGCGCGAGCTGGATCTCCGTGCACCAGGAAGCGTGCGTGCACCTTCATCGCACGCTGCAGCTTATCGAGTCGCACGGTTGCAAGCCGGCAGTGGTCTTGAACCCCGCTACACCGGTGCACATGGTGGATGAAGTGTTGGACATGGTGCACCACGTTCTGATCATGTCCGTGAATCCGGGGTTCGGCGCGCAAAAATTTATTCCCGGTGCACTCCAGAAAATCAGGACGCTTGCGGAAGTCCGTGAATCCCTCGGACTTTCATTTCGCATTGAAGTGGATGGCGGCGTGGCGCTCGATACGGTGGGCGACGTGGTGCGCGCTGGGGCGGAGTTGCTAGTTGCGGGCAACGCCGTCTTCGGCAAAGGCGACATTCGGGAAAACGCAAGAAAGTTATTGGAAGCAGCGCGCGCCGCGACGCTTACGCGCGCTTGATCCCACCCCGGCCAGTTTTTCTTCTAGATGGATGGCTCACGATGCGTTCTTGGCAGTCAACCGGAACAGGAACCCTCGTTTGATTGCCCAGCCTGCAACCGGAGAAAATTCCGCCCTAGGCGACGGTGACTTCGGGACTGAGGTAAACGTCCTGAATAACGTTGAGGAGCTGCACGCCTTCCTTCATGGGGCGCTGGAAGGCCTTGCGGCCGGAGATGAGGCCAGTGCCGCCAGCGCGCTTGTTGATGACGGCGGTGGCGACGGCTTCCTCGAAATCGTTTGCGCCGGAAGCGCCGCCGCTGTTGATCAGGCCAACACGGCCCATGTAGCAATTGGCGACCTGATAGCGCGTCAAATCGATGGGATGGTCGCTGCAAAGGTCGGTGTAGATGCGCTTGTCAAACTTGCCGTAGCTGGAATCGCCCATGTTGAGGGCCTGGTAGCCGCCGTTATTTTCCGGGAGCTTTTGCTTGATGATGTCCGCCTCGATGGTCACGCCGAGATGGTTGGCTTGGCCGGTGAGGTCTGCGGAGAGGTGATAGTCCTTGTCCTTCTTAAAAGCATTGTTGCGCAGATAGCACCAAAGAACGGTGGCCATGCCGAGTTCATGGGCGTGCGCGAAAGCCTGGCTGATCTCGACGATCTGGCGGGTGCTTTGGTCGGAGCCGAAATAGATGGTGGCGCCCACGGCGGCAGCGCCCATGTCGTAGGCTTGCTGAACGGTGCCGAAGAGGACCTGGTCGAAGCGATTGGGGTAAGTGAGCAGTTCATTGTGATTGATCTTGACGATGAACGGAATTTTGTGGGCGTATTTGCGCGCGACGGATCCGAGGACGCCGAACGTGGAAGCGACGGCGTTGCAGCCGCCTTCAACGGCGAGCTTGACGATGTTGCCACCGTCGAAGTAATCGGGATTTTTTGCGAAGCTCGCGCCACCGGAGTGCTCGATGCCCTGGTCTACGGGAAGAATCGAAAGATAGCCGGTGCCGCTGAGACGGCCGTGGCCGAACATGCGCTGGAGATTTGTAAGCACGCGGAGGTTGCGATCGCTCGCCGCGTAAACGCGATCGAGAAAATCCGGACCAGGAAGATGCAAACGCTCCTTGGCGATTTTCGGCGATTTGAATCCCAGCAGGGAATCGGCTTTTGCGCCGAGGTAGGTTTCAATTTTTCCAGTGGTTACAGTGGTTGCCATTTCTTTTTCCTCGTTTTTCCCGCATGCCCGCAAGGCGGACAGCTATTCTCGAATGCCTCTTGAAAGTATTCCACCGGCGGCCGCATCCACCAGCCACAACAGCCTGCCGTTTTTTGGATCGATCAATTGCGCCGGCAATTGCTCCGGTTCATACGGTCCTTCCAGCACCGCTTTCAGCGCCAGCGCTTTGTCTCCCCCAGCGACCATAAAAATCACCAGTGCTGCGTTGTTCACAGCGGGTGCTGTCAGCGTAATGCGCTCGGCGAAAAGCTTGCCGACCCAATTGCGCATCACCAGCCGACCATTATCCCGCAAAGCTTTCGTTCCGGGAAAGAGGGAAAGCGTGTGCCCTTCGTTTCCCATGCCGAGAAGGACAAGGTCAAACCGGGGAGCATCGCCAGCGGCTAGATGCAAGTGCGAGCGCAACTCCAGTTCATACTCGCGGGCGGCTTGCTCCGTGTCTGGGTTCTCGGCCTTGATGCGGTGTACTTGTTCCGGTTTCAGCGGGGCCTTGGAGACTAAGGTCTCCGTCGCCATGCGGAAATTGCTATCGGGATGCGTGGGCGCGACGTGGCGCTCATCACCGAAGAAGAATTGCATCTTGTCCCAAGGAAGTTGCGGGCGGAGCGGGTCGCTGACAAGCAAGGCATACAAAGCTTTCGGCGTGGAGCCGCCAGCCAGGCAAACGCTGAAAGAGCCATTGGTCTTCGCTGCGGCGCTCGCAGACTGGATGAATTCTTCCGCGGAGCGCTTAGCGATCGCCGCGGCGTCTTGCAGGATTCGCACGTCGGCGTTTGCGCGATCGTCCGTCATGCGACGACACCTGCCTTCGCAGCGACTCCCATTTCGCGATCCAACGGCGCGGCTCTCACGTGATGATTCCGGCTCTGTCCGCCACAGCGGCGCGGCCGCGCTTGTCGACTTCCTCTTCGCCGGGCCGGCGCCATGAACGGCCATCCTTTTCGAGCAATTCTTCGGCCTCGATTGGCCCCCATGAACCGGCCGCGTAATTGGGGAATCCACGCGCGGGCAGAGCATGCCATACATCAAGGATGGGCTGAATCACACTCCAGCCCGCTTCGACCATGTCTGCGCGCTGGAAGAGCGTGGCATCTCCGGCCATGCAATCGCGCAGGAGGCGTTCGTAACCGGTGCTGTGCTCGGCGCCGAAATAGGTGCAGTAGTCGAAATCCATATTCACGAGACCGAGCTTCATCACCGAGCCGGGAACCTTGGCGCCGAAACTCAAGGAGATGCCTTCATCGGGCTGAATGTGAATGACCAAGCGGTTGGTTTCGAGATTCTTGACTGTGGTGTTGCGGAAAAGAACGAAAGGCGTTCGGCGGAATTGGATGACGATCTCCGTCATACGCTTGGCGAGGCGCTTGCCGGTGCGGAGGTAGAAGGGCACGCCGGCCCAACGCCAGTTGTCGATCAATAGTTTCAACGCGACAAACGTTTCCGTATTTGAATCGGGAGCCACATCAGGCTCGTTGCGGTAGCCCACGACGCGCTGTCCGTCGATAATGCCTGGGCCATACTGGCCGCGGACCATGTTGGTGAGGACTTCTTCCGGGCCGAACGGTTGAATGGCATGAAGCACTTCCGCTTGTTTGTTGCGGACTTCATCGGCATCGAAGGAAATCGGCGGCTCCATAGCGGTCATGGTGAGGAGCTGAAAAAGATGGTTCGGCACCATGTCCCGGAGCGCGCCGGCGGTTTCATAAAAGCCGCCACGATGCTCGACACCGACGGTTTCCGCGGCGGTGATCTGGACGTGGTCGACGTAGTTGCGATTCCAAAGCGGCTCGATGATGTTGTTGGAAAAGCGGAAGACCATGACGTTCTGCACGGTCTCTTTGCCGAGATAGTGATCGATGCGGTAGATCTGTTTTTCGGTCAGGACCTGCTGCAATTCCTGATTTAGCTTCTTCGCGGATTCCAGATCGTGACCAAAGGGCTTTTCGATAATTACGCGCGCCCAGTGGCCACTTTCTTCCTTCGTCAGGCAGCACTGACCAAGCATTTGCACAATGGGGGAAAAGAAACGGGGAGCCACGGCTAGGTAGAAAAAGCGTTTTCCAAGCGTATTGTGTTTTTTGTCAGCTTCGACAATCTGTTGTTCCAACCGCTTGTACGCATCGGCATCTTGAAAATCGCCACGCACGTAATAGATCCGCTCGCTCATCCAACTCCATAACTTCTGGTCAATCGGAGCGGAGGCGTACTTGGGAATCTCCTCAGACAGCATTTTGCGAAAGCTGTCGGTCGTGTAGTCGTTGGACGCGAAGCCAATGATGGCGAACTGTTTGGGCAGGACATCGTCCTGGGCCAGGTTGCAGAGGGCGGGGATGAGTTTCCGCTTGGTGAGATCGCCAGTGGCGCCGAAAATGACCATCACGCACGGGGACGGCGTGGGGTTTACGTCCGGATGGTTCAGGCTCATAGGGAAGTTTCCTGTCTTCAGGCGCCAGATGGCTGCCGAAATTCTTAATGGCCCGATTTCTTCTCGAGGTGTCCGCCGAATTGGAAGCGCATCGCGGAGAGGACTTTGGCCGCAAAATCATCTTCGCCGCGCGACGTGAATCTTTGGAACAAAGACGCCGTGAGTACGGGCGCAGGTGTGGTGGACTCGATGGCTGCTTGGATGGTCCAGCGGCCTTCGCCGGAGTCGGAAACGCGGCCGGAGAAGCGATCGAGCGTCGGCTGTTCGAGGAGGGAAATAGCGGTCAAGTCGAGGAGCCACGACGCCACGACGCTGCCGCGGCGCCAAACTTCGGTAACGTCCGCGAGATTGAAGTCATACTGATAGTGCTCTGGATTGCGCAGGGGCGTAGTCTCCGCGTCGGCTTCGCGATGGGACTTGCCAGCGTTGGCGTGCTTGAGAATGTTCAAGCCCTCCGCATAGGCCGCCATCAAGCCATACTCGATGCCGTTGTGAACCATCTTGACGAAGTGGCCGGCGCCCGAGGGACCGCAGTGGAGATAGCCCTCTTCGGCCGTGCCGCCCACTTTATCGCGTCCGGGAGTGCGGTCAACGTTGCCACGACCGGGCGCGAGCGTTTTGAAAATCGGATCGAGGCGCTTTACGACGTCCGTTTCGCCGCCGATCATCTGGCAATAGCCGCGCTCGAGTCCCCAGACGCCACCGCTCGTTCCCACGTCGCAATAATGAATTCCTTTGGCGGAGAGTTCTTTGGCGCGGCGAATGTCGTCGATGTAATACGAATTACCCCCGTCGATGACCACGTCATCCGTTTCGAGTTTTCCCACCAGATCGTGAAGAGTGGCATCGACAACCGCCGCGGGAACCATGAGCCAGACCGCGCGGGGCTTTTGAAGTTTCTTGGCGAAATCATCGAGGGAAACCGAACCGACTGCTCCTTCGCCCTCTAATTGCCTCACGGAATCCGCGCTGCGGTCGTAGACGACGCATTTGTGGCCGTTTTTTTGCAGACGCCGTACCATGTTCGCGCCCATTCTTCCCAGCCCAATCATCCCCAGTTGCATCGTCTGCGCTCCTCAGATTTCCATGAAGTAGAAAAGTGGATTGCAATTCTATGCGATTGCTTTTTGCACGGCTTTGGTCAGAGTAGCCAACCCAGCCTTGAGATTCTTTCCGAGGTGCACGCGCAATGCGCGGCGGCCGCGTTCGGACAGAACGGCAAAATCGCCCCTGGCCTGCGCCGCTTTGACGATACCGAAAGTGTATTTCTGCCCCGGCACCGGCAGATCGTTGGCATCATCACAGGTGATCTGCAGAAAAACGCCGCTGTTCGGCCCTCCTTTGTAGGCTTGCCCGGTAGAGTGCAGAAAGCGCGGGCCGAAACCAAGGACCGTGGCAACCTTTTTCTTATCACGCACCGCATGCCTTATGCCCTGCAAGGCTTTTTCATTTTCTGCATTCATCGTGATGTAGCCGAGGACGGCAAAATAATCGCCTGCGCGGAGCCGCAAAATATGGGCCCTCAGAACGTCAGAAAGGTTCGGGCCGTGCACAGCTGCCACGTTTTTCTCGTCGGCATAGAGCCTGATGCCGCTCGCCTCGAAAAACGGCACTTCCGGAGGGAGACTTCCCGTAGCTTCGTACTGGGTAGTGAGCTTGCGCGTTTCGATTTTGCTGGCCTCGACGTCAGGTTGATTGAAAGCATTAATTCCGATAATTGAACCGGCAACAGCGGTAGCGATTTCCCAGCGAAAAAATTCCTGGCCGAGATTGTAGCTATTCGGCAGCGTGATACGCACGACCGGATGCCCCGCCTCTTCAACCGCCTCAACCGCGGCATCCTGCGCCTTATTAGGTTTCGATGCCAGCTTTAGATAGGCAAAGACGCGATCGTTGCCATACGCGGCCGGCTTGGCAAGACGCTCGCGATCCACGGGAATGATGCCTTTGCCGGCTTTTCCAGTGGATTCCGCGATCAATTGCTCGAGCCATGCCCCAAGATCAAAAATTCCCGGCGATGTGATGATGGTGAGTTTGTCGCGGCCTTGGTTCGCGGCGGCTCCGAGAATCGCACCGAGAATCACTCCGGGATTCGCGTCGGCAGCCGAAGTCGCGCCGCAAGCTTGAACCATCTCTTTGGTGTTCTTCAGGAATTTCGCGACATCGAGGCCCATCACGGCGGCAGGAACCATGCCGAAATTGGAAAGGGCGGAATAGCGTCCCCCGATGCTTGGCAGGCCAAAAAAAATCTTACGGAATTTGTCGGCTTCCGCCACCTGCTGCATCTTCGAGCCCGGGTCGGTAATTGCAATGAAGCGGCTGCCGACTTCCTTTTCGCCCACCTTGGCCTTGATGCGCTCAAAGAAATACTGTTTGTAGATATTCGGCTCCAGCGTGCTCCCCGATTTACTGGAGACGATACAAATCGTGCTCTTGAGATCCACTTCCGCTTCGATAGCCTTGATTTGCGCGGGATCGGTAGAGTCCAGCACGTGCAGCTCGGGAAATCCCTGGATCTTCCCAAAGGTCATGCGCAGGACTTCCGGACATAAGCTGGAGCCGCCCATCCCGAGCAGGAGCGCATGCTTGAAACGCGCCTTCTTCACCTCCGCAGCAATTTTCTTCAGAACTTCAAGATGCGCGAGTTGCTCCTCGACGATGGTGAGCCAGCCGAGCCAATTGCTCTCGTCTGTTCCCGTCCAGAGCGAGGCGTCCCTTTGCCAAAGACGGGCTACTTTATTATTTTTTTTCCAGTCCTCGATGCATGCGGCAACCGCACCTGCAAGCGGGCTGGGTAACTTGTAGGTCTGGCGGTTTAGGCTCACGCGGGGACACCTGCAGTCTTGCTCACGGCATCCAGAAGCGTTTTGAAAGCCTCCGAAAAGAGCTTGACCCCGTCGACCATCAGCTTGTCCGTCACTTCTTTCATGGAGATTCCGGCTTTCGCCAGATCGGCCATGGTCTTCCCGGCGCCTTCCACGTTTTCGGTGAGGCTGGGGCGAACCTTTCCGTGATCGCGGAAGGCATCAAATGTCGCGGGAGGAATGGTATCCACCGTATCGGCGCCAATGAGCTCTTCCACGTAAACCACGTCGCGGTACTTTGGATTCTTGGTGCTGGTGCTGGCCCACAGAAGACGCTGCGTCTGCGCGCCCTTGGCCGCCAGGGCTTTCCAACGCGGGCCACCGAAGAGTTCCTGATATTTCTTGTAAGTGAGGCGAGCGTTGGCAATCGCCACTTTTCCCTGGAGACTCTCAAAGAGAGCCTTTTGCGCCTTGTCCGTCGTGGACTTTATTTTTTCATCGAGTTTGCCGTCCACGAGCGTGTCAATGCGACTCACGAAGAAGCTTGCCACACTCGCAATATGGCTGATGTCCTGACCTTTCGCGGCGCGGGCCTCGAGAGCGGAAAGGAACGCTTCGGCAACTTGTTCATACGCGGACTGCGCGAACAGCAGGGTGATATTGATGTTGATGCCATCTTCAAGAGCCTGGCGTATGGCCGGGAGGCCTTCGGGTGTGCCGGGGATCTTGATCATGACGTTCGGGCGATCCACGGCCTTCCACAATCGGCGAGCCTCCGCGAGCGAAGCCTTGGTATCGAATCCAAGAAACGGGGAAACTTCCAGGCTGACGTAACCGTCGCGCCGCTTCGTTTCCGCGTAAACCGGCTTGAAGATGTCGCATGAGTCTCGCACGTCGCGAATCGCGATTTCCTCAAAGATGCCGTTGGCGTCGAGCTTCTTCGCCTCCGGTGAAGTCAAAATATCGTTGTATAGATTGCTGCCGGTGATGGCTTTCTCGAAGATGGCGGGATTCGAGGTCATTCCGCGCAGCCCATCGGTATCGATGTATTTTTTCAATCCGCCGCCGGTCAGCAGATCTCTGCGGATGTAATCTATCCAGGGCGACTGCCCGCACGCCAGCAGCCCCTTCAGCGGATTCGTCGCCCCGCTGGCCGAAATGTTTGGAATTGTCGTTGTCGTGGTCATGCTAATTCTCCTTGCACCTTAGAAAAACCCAAAACACTATTGTACGCCCCGAGGCGGCTGGTCTGCTCAGGGCCACAAATCGACGGCGGCCTTCTACGCTTTCCTTCCCGCGGCAAACTTTGCTTCCAGAGCTTTCACTTTACCCAGGCGCCGCACGTGCCGTTCTTCATTCGTAAACTTCGCGCCCAGGAACGCCTTCACCAGGTCTTCCGCCAGCTTCACGCCGATCACGCGAGAGCCCAGCACCAGCACGTTGATGTCATCGTGCTCCACGCCTTGGTGCGCCGAATATGTGTCATGGCACATTCCGGCGCGAATCCCGGGCAGCTTGTTTGCGGCCACGCTCGCTCCCACACCGCTACCGCAAATCAGCACGCCTCGCTCCGCCTTGCCGTCCAGCACGGCGCGTCCCACCGCTTCGGCGAAGTCCGGATAGTCCGAAGGATTTTCATTGAAGGCGCCGACGTCCAGCACTTCGTGTCCCAATGACCGCAATAGATCGCCGGTGGCCTCTTTCAATTGAAAGCCCGCGTGGTCCGAACCAATGACAAGCTTCATCGCCGGCTCACTTTCCAAGGACTTCTTTGGCCGTCGCCACAACGTTGTCCGCGCTGAACCCGAATTTCTTCAGCAGGTCTTTCAACGGAGCCGACGCGCCGAAACTCCGCATGCCAATGATTTTGCCCTTCGGGCCGGTGTAACGTTCCCATCCGAATACGGAAGCCATCTCCACGGAAACGCGCGCGGTCACGCTGGCCGGGAGTACGCCCTCCTTATACGCCGCATCCTGCCGCTCAAACAATTCCCACGAGGGCATGCTCACCACTCTCGCCTTGATCCCTTCGGCCTTCAGCTTCTCGTAGGCGTCCACACAGAGCGAAACTTCGCTTCCGCTGGCCATCAAGATCATGTCCGGCTTCCCGCCCGGCGCGTCTGCCAGAACATAAGCGCCTTTCGCCACACCCGATGCAGGCGCGTACTTCGTGCGGTCGAACGTTGGCATGGCCTGCCGCGTCAACACCAATGTAGAAGGTCCGTGGGTGTGCAGGATCACCTTGTAGGCTTCCACGACTTCATTGGCATCGCCCGGCCGCAGGATCAGCATGTTGGGCATCGCACGCAAAGACGCCAGTTGCTCGATGGGCTGATGCGTGGGTCCATCTTCGCCCACGCCGATCGAATCGTGCGTAAAAATGTAAATCGCCGGGATTTCCATCAGCGCGCCCAGCCGCATACTTGGCCGCATGTAGTCACTGAAATTGAAGAATGTGGCGCTGAACGCGCGCAGCTTTGACAATGTCATGCCATTTACGATCGCGCCCATAGCGTGCTCGCGAACGCCGAAATGTATGTTCCGCCCACGATATTGATTCGGGTAGAAGTCTCCAGCGCCTTCAAACGTCAAGTTCGTTTTGTTGGATTTGGCCAGATCCGCCGAGCCACCGATAAGCCAGGGAATATTCTTGGCGAGCGCGCTCAGGGTCTTGCCCGACGATTCGCGAGTTGCGATGCCTTTCGGATCGGCCGGGAAGTTTGGCAAATCCTTGTCCCAGCCATCCGGCAGTTGCCCGCTCCACATACGGCTTAGTTGATCGGCAAGCTGCGGAAATTGTTTCTGGTACTCTTCGAATTTCGCTTTCCACGCCGCGCGCGCTTCCGCACCGTGCTTTCCCATTCCGTTTTTGAACTGCTCGTAAACGCCTTCGGGCACGAGAAACTTGGCATCTTCCGGCCAGCCATAATTCTGCTTGACCAGCTTGACTTCCGCCTCACCCAGCGGCTCGCCATGGGCTTCGTAGGAGTCCTGCTTGTGCGGCGATCCATACCCGATGTGGCTGTCGACCACGATGAGAGTGGGCCGGTCGATCGTTTTCGAGAAGACCTCATACGCTCGGCCGAGCATCCGCAGGTCGTTTGCATCGTGTACGCGCGTGACGTTCCACCCGTAACCGATAAAGCGCGTCATCACGTCTTCGCTAAAGGACCACTCCGCGGGTCCGTCCAGCGTCACGCGGTTGTTGTCATAGATCCAGCATAGATTCGACAGTTTCAGGTGCCCAGCAAGCGAAGCCGCTTCGCACGCAACGCCTTCCATCAAATCGCCATCGCCGCAGACCGTGTAGACGTTGAAGTTAAGAATGTCGAAGCCCGGGCGATTGAAATTTTCGCCCAGCCACTTGCTGGCAATCGCCATTCCGACGCTATTGCCGGCGCCCTGGCCAAGCGGGCCCGTGGTGGTCTCCACGCCTGTCGTCAAGTGGGATTCGGGATGTCCTGGAGTCCGGCTGTCAATCTGCCGGAAGCGCTTGATCTCCTCCATCGGCACCGCGGCATCTTTCGTCACCTCGCCTTTAGCATTGACGGCTCGCACTCCGGCGAGGTGCAGCGTGGCATACAACAACATCGAAGCATGGCCGGCCGACAAAACGAAGCGGTCGCGATTCGGCCAGGTGGGATCGGCGGGATCGTAACGCAAAAATTTTTGCCAAAGTTCGTAAACCACCGGAGCGAGGCCCATCGGCGCGCCCGGATGGCCGGAATTCGCCTGCTGCACTGCATCAATCGCCAGAGTTCGAATGGTATTGATGCTTAGCAGGTCAAGGTCCAGCTGACTTTTCGGCTGACTCACATTTGCTCCTGTCGCGGGCAGGAGGACACCCGCAGCTCAAGGTCAGATTTTAGATGCACCGTGCCACCAAACGGGTTAGGGGATTTTACGCCAAAATGAAACGACCTGCTCGTTTGGACGTGGAATTGGGATTACGGGAGCCTGGAGAAAGGGATCGCACAGATAGAGGAGCCTATTTGACGGATATTCTGCTCACTTCGTAATAGGATTCCACGTACGTGAGGCCAGAGCACTTTAGCTCTGAATGATCTTGTTGCGAACTGCATAGCGGACTAGTTCCGTGATCGAGTGAAAGTCAAGTTTAAGCATGATGTTGGCGCGGTGGGTCTCCGCCGTCTTCACACTAATCCCCAGGAAGCCAGCGACTTCCTTATTGCTTTTGCCTTCAGCGAGGAGCTGCAGGATTTCACGTTCCCGGGGAGTCAAGCGGCTTCGTGAAGACCGACTGAACGACGAGCCATCCGAACCAACTGCGCTTGAGGCGGCCTCCGAGACGCGTGAAGATAAGTAGGGATTGTGGCGACGAAGGGCATCGACGGCGGCGACCAGGTTGCGATCCGCATCGTCTTTTAAGATGTAGCCATTGGCGCCGGCTTCCAGAACCTCCTGGACCAACACTTCGGAGTCGTGCATGGTCAATATAAGGACTTCGGTCTGCGGAGAAAGTTTGCGAATCTGCCGAGTGGCCTCGACTCCGTTCAACAGCGGCATGCCGATATCGAGCACCGCCACGTGGGGCTTGAGCTGACCAGCCTTCTCCACGGCCTCGCGGCCATTGGCAGCTTCGGCGCAAACCTGCCAGCCGGTCCTGGACTCTAGTAACGCGCGGAGTCCTGTCCGTACGACCTGATGGTCATCGGCTATGAGAATGCGAACCGGCATTGGAAACCTCGGATCTCAAGGGCAGGGAAACCCGTACCGTGGTTCCCGACGAGCCAGATTCTATCTCAAGTTTTCCCCCAAGCTGCGTCATTCGTTCACGCATGCCAAGTATCCCCACACCCAAACGAGTTCCAGAGCCGTTCCCGCGCTCAATGGCTTCCTTGGCCATGCCGCGGCCTCGATCACTGACCTCGAGGTTGACGCGAGCGGAATCGCCACGCAGCTGAATCTTGGCCGTCTCTGCGCCAGAGTGGCGCTGAATGTTTGCCAAACTTTCCTGCACGATACGGAATAATGCTGTCTCAGCTTCCTGAGGCAGACGGCCAAATCCGGCCTGTACGTCCAGTTCCAATTTGATCCCGCTGCGCTCACTAAATCCCTCGGCATACTCTTTCACCGCGGAAACCAGACCCAGCTCATCCAGTAACGGTGGATGCAGCAGATACGAGAGCGTGCGGATCTCCCGGGACATTTCCGCGAGTACTCGCCTAGCCTCAGCAAGCGAATGGCGCGAGCGTTCGTCGAGGGACGTCAAAGAACGCGTCGCTTGAACAAGATTCAAATTCACTGCGAGGACGCTTTGCGCCAGGCTGTCATGTAGTTCCCGGCCGAGGCGGCGCCGCTCCTCGTCCTGCAGTTGCAGCAAGCGTGTGGAAAGCTGATGTAGTGCGTCTTCAGCCTGTTTGCGTTCGGTAATGTTCGTAAACGTGTTGATTACGGCGGAAACGGAGCCATCCGCCGCGAATTGCGGCACGGCATTTCCCAGCGTCCAAAGAATCTCGCTTGAGTCATTCCGGCGCCAGCCGATCATTTCACTTTGAATCGGCTCCCGCGTCTCTATTGCGCGGGGACCGGGCCGCATCGAAAACGGAATCTCGGTTCCGTCTTCGCGAATTGAGATCAACTCAAGTTGCGAAGAGTTCCTTCCCTTGGCCTCGTGGAGACTAATCCCGAACCATTGTTGTGCCATCTGATTTGCAAACTGGATTTTCGCATCCGGTCCAAGTAAGACGACCCCGACGTGGAAATCTCTAACGAGAGTGCGAAAACGCTCCTCGCTGGCTCGCAGCGCATCCTCAGCCTGCTTGCGAGTGGTGATGTCTCGAACGATTACCAGGGCACAACTCTTTCCATCCAATTCGATCAATGTCCCGGAAAACTGAGCGACGCGGCTCTCCCCCGATTTCGTCAGGCAAACAAACTCCTCATCCCGGACTTCTGAGCCTTTTTGGAGTTTCACCATGATCTCAGCCCGACGGGCAGGGTCCTTCCATAGGTTCAATTCCAGCGGGTTTCGTCCGAGAGTCTCTTCGTGCGTATATCCAGTAAGGCGGGTGAAGCTGTCATTGACTTCCAGAAATTCGCCTCCGGGAATCGCGCTGATGCCCACCGCGTCGGGGCTCAAGCGAAATGCAGTTGAAAACATGTGTTCGGACTGCAGTAACGCTTGCTCGGCCTTGAGAATACCGTCCGCAAGCCGGCGTTGCTTCTCATTGGTCAAGATGAGACGCGTGCCAGAAAGCGTGAAGGAGGCAGTGATAGCTATCCAGGCGATAGTCATTTGCTCCACGACGATGCGGCGGCCCATGAAAAGGACTAGCAAAGGTACGAGAATCGGCAAAGCCTGAGACACAATGATTGTGCGGAATCGAGAGCTCACTATGTGGGGTACGCATTCTTCCTCGCGGTTCCAGGTAGCGGCGATGGCCGTGGCAAACAAGTAGGGCGCGCACCAGATGACGTCGGTCCAAACCGCATTGGCCCGGGATGTGTACGGAGCAAGAAGGAAAACAAGCTCAGATGCGCCGGCCACGAGGAAAATGCCGGCCATCCCTAGGAAGAAGGCCCGAATCGAATCCTTTGAGACTGTGATTGCACTCATCAAAAAACCTACGGCCAGTGCCGCGTCGCGAATCATTTGCAGCCTACTGATCTTGAGAACTATTTGCGGCCCTTCAGTCTCCCATCGCGAGGGAACATAGAAAAAATAGAGATAGGCGGTGAGCGCTACGACTCCAATCTGCGCAAAATCCAATACTCTCTGCCAATCGATTGCTTTGGACTCTTTCTCAGGGCGAGGAAGCAGCATCATGACCGCGGGAGTTACCCAGAGGAGGAAAAGGATGTCGGAAGGCCAGGGAATCGATGATGATGCGTGGGCGAAGCATTGATAGTAAGTTTCGAGTGCTTGCGCGGCAAAGGCCAGGAAGAGCGCCGCGGCGAGAAGTATCCAGAGTTGCCGCAAGTAGGCCGACGATCGCCTGGCTACATGGATTGAACAGAAGACGGCCCAGAGGATGATCGCGGTCTGCAACAGATCCGAAAGCAGGAGACTCGTCGCAGGCTGGCGGACCTCTTCGACAACAAAGAAAAGCACTCCGGTCAGCAGACCAGCGACAGCCAGCGCAAGCCAGGAGAACTTGCCAGACGGATGCAAAGAGAGACCCCACGAACTAGCTTCAGTCTATGTCTAGTCAACCTCGTAAACAATCGCGGCGGACGCATTTAATACTATTAGGAAACGCTCTGAGACTGAGAGTACTGCACAGTTGGCGTGTTGCGGAGAATTACCATTGATCCGCGAGCGATCACGTTTGACTTGTACCCTCGATGATCCTGCCTCAACATGAATCGAACGAGGGGTGGGCAAGAACAGGCCCGGCGCATGACAGCCATTCTTGAAATCCAGGATCTCCGCGTTTCGTATCGCTCCAGCAGAGGCAGGCTGTCGCCGGCCTTAGCCGGTGTCAGTTTTGGCCTCATGCCAGGCGAGATCATGGGTGTCCTCGGCGAGTCTGGGTCCGGCAAAAGCACGCTCGCTGGATCGCTTGTGCGGCTTCTTCCCGGTAATGCATGTGTCACTCGCGGGACCGTCCAGTTTGAAGGAAAGGATCTTCTCCGAGCCAAGCCCGACCAACTCCAACAAGTCCGGGGCCGGCGCATTTCGCTCATTTTCCAGGAGCCGTCACTCGCTCTCCACCCAACCATGCGCGCCGGGGAACAGGTTCGTCAGGTGCTGGCCGCTCACAGTTCCTCGGGAAAAAGCGCGCTGAATGAACGGACACGTCAAGTTTTCGCTGAGGTTTTCCCTGAAGAAGCGGACCGCATTTCGCGCTCCTATCCACACCAGCTCAGCGGAGGCCAACGCCAGCGTGTGCTGATCGCTCAAGCGATCGCCTGCGATCCTTCTGTTGTCATCGCCGACGAGCCGACAGCGTCGTTGGATCCCACGACGCAAATGGAAATCCTAGGGGTGTTTCGAAAGCTCAGAGAAAGGCTGGGTCTCGCGATGATTTTCATCACGCACAACCCAGCTCTGCTTTCTGGCTTTGCCGACCGTGTGCTGGTTCTTTATGCTGGGGAGGTCGCTGAATGCGGTCCGGCCGAAACCGTGCTCGCGTCCCCCCGCCACCCCTATACCAAGGCTCTGTTCCAGTCCATTCCCGCAGTCTCCGAAAAGTTCGGATATGGGCACAAAACGAAACTGCCCGCAATACTTGGTGACTCGACGCGTTCGTCATTGCCTATCCGAGGTTGTCCTTTCGAACCGAGATGCACGGAAAGAATGGACATTTGCAAAGAGCGTGAGCCCGCATCGGTGAACTTGAGTACGTCTCACACAGTTTCCTGTTTCAAGTACGAAAGTTGAGGTCACTGCCGGCGGCAAAACATGGAGCCACTTCTGAAGGTCGAAAATCTCGTGAAGCGTTATGCGAAGCGGAGTCTCGCAAGTACTCCGGAGGAGTCGCTCGCTCTGGATGGCGTGTCCTTCACAATTTTTGCAGGGACCACGCTTGCGGTCGTCGGGGAATCGGGGTCAGGCAAGAGCACGCTGGCGGCCTGTCTTGCCTGTATGGAGTCCCCCACGGCCGGAAATATTTGGTTTGAAGGAAAAGAAATCGCCAATCTTGAGGAGCGCGCTCGGCGACAAGTTCGCCTGCAAATCCAGCTCATATTTCAAGACCCCGCAAGCTCTTTGAATCTGAGATGGAGCGTGATGGAGGTGCTTGCTGAGCCGCTGATTCTGCAGCGCAAATTCAGCCGCCAAGAGATAGACCTGCGCGTCACCTCATTGCTCGAGCGAGTCGGTCTTTCTCCAGAAACCTTGAAGCGACTGCCCATTGAGTTGAGTGGCGGCCAGCGTCAAAGGCTTGCCATTGCTCGTTCATTGGCCCTCGAGCCCAAGCTCCTGATTCTGGATGAGGCGCTTTCGGCTCTCGATTGTTCCGTGCAAGCGCAAATCGCCAATCTCCTGATGGATTTGCAAAGCTCTCTGGGAATGACATATTTGTTCATTACGCATGACCTGGCCATGGCGGCTCACCTTGCTGACGAGATCGCCGTCATGGACCGTGGCCGGATCGTTGAGCAGGGACCGGCACAAAAAATCTTGAGACAGCCGGAGCAGGAAGCAACGCGTCAACTGCTAGCAGCCGTGCCTAGAATCACTCTCGCTCCGCCGTCGTTGGAGCAATGATGCGCTACTTGCTGCGCCGGCTCAGTCACGCCTTGCTTTTATTGGCCGGGGTGTCTGTTCTTACGTTTCTCTTCACGGCCCTGGCTCCCGGAACGTACTTCGACGAAATGCGTATGAATCCGCAGATCGCGCCGGAGACAATAGCAGCGTTGCGTGCTCAATACGGTCTCGACAAACCGCTTCCTCTTCGATATGTATCCTGGTTGAGTTCCTTACTTCATGGCGAGATGGGATTCTCTTTCGCCTATAACAGCCCCGTAGCGCCACTTCTGCTGGTGCGCGCGCGGAACACGCTGCTCCTGACAATCACATCCACACTGCTAGCATGGATGGTCGCTCTACCACTTGGAATATGGAGCGCGGAACGTCTTGGACGACTACCGGACCGTTTGCTCTCTTGGGGAACCGCGATGCTCTTGGTAATCCCAGACTTGGCCCTTGCACTGGGACTCTTAGTCTTTGCCGTAAGAAGTGGATGGTTTCCGACGGGTGGGATGGCTTCCATCGATTTTGAAGCTCTCTCACTCTTCAATAAACTGCGCGATCTGGCTTTGCACATGATTCTGCCCGTAACGGCCCTTGTGCTGTCGACCCTCGCTCTGCTCGTTCGTCATGTTCGTGCAGCCGTTGCGGACGTGCTCAATGCCCCATTTCTTCTGGCCGCATTGGGGCATGGGATACCGAAACACACTCTTCTGTATCGCTACGCGCTTCCGGCTGCGGCGAATCCTCTCATATCTCTGTTTGGTTTCAGCATCGGTGTATTGTTGAGCGGATCGCTGCTCATCGAAGTCGTGATGAGCTGGCCGGGGCTCGGACCATTGTTATTGGAGGCCATTCTGGCGCGCGATTTGTACGTAGTCATCGGAGGTATCCTGTTCTCGACATTTTTCTTGGTCGGAGGAAATTTGCTGGCTGACTTGCTACTTTATTGGGCTGATCCCCGAATCCGGACGGAGAGCAACCCACGATGAGAGTGCGGCGCGCCCTTACGAGATGGCTTGTCGTCCTTGGGTTGCTACATGGAATAGTGATCTGTGCTGGTTTCTTCGCTCCGTATGATCCAGCGGAGCAAGATCGCAAGAGCCCGTACCTACCGCCCATGCGGCTTCACCTCCTGGATGGCCAAGGCCATCTCCACGCGCATCCTTTTGTCTATTCGCTGAAATTGCACAAAGGCTCGTTCGACCAGTATGAGGAAGACACAACGGAAGCTCAGCCCGTGAAGTTTTTTGTCAGCGGCGCTCGTTATCGGTTGTTGGGATTCCTGCCAAGCCGAAGGCACCTTTTCGGTACCGAGAATGCACGAATCTACCTCCTCGGCACTGATGCTTACGGCCGCGACCAGCTTTCCAGGCTGCTGTTCGGTGGCCAGGTGTCTCTCGTCGCAGGCCTGCTGGGTGCGGGAATCACGTTGCTCATCGGCTTGGCTATTGGTGCCGTGGCGGGCTATTTCGGTGGCTGGAGAGATACCCTGCTCATGCGACTAGCCGAGCTCTTCATGGCGTTGCCCTGGCTGTACCTCCTTTTCGCAATTCGTGCATTCCTGCCGCTGACGGTAAGTCCGCTCAAGGCTTTCTTCCTGATCATTGTTGTAATCGGAACGGTAGGCTGGGCACGCCCGGCGCGGCTCGTCCGTGGCGTGGTGCTCAGCGCCAAGGAACGCGACTTCGTTCGCGCCGCTCGGGGCTTTGGAGCAACCAATGGATACTTGCTCCGTCGCCACATTCTGCCGGAAACTTCTAGTGTGCTTTTGACACAAGCAGCGATTCTGATACCACAATATGTGCTGGCGGAGATGACGCTCTCGTTTCTCGGCTTGGGCGTCCCAGAGCCGGTGCCAAGTTGGGGAAACCTTCTCTCAAGCCTGCAACAATACAGTGTCTTGGTTTCTCATTGGTGGATGTATTTGCCGGCGGTGGTAATGGTGCCGTTCTTTCTAGTCTACTTGGGGTTGGCGAGTTCGTTGCAGGAGCGAGGAGACGCATACAAGATAGAAACGAGAAGTCTTGGAAATCTTACGTGAGAAAAGCGATACCAAATCTCAAACGCTGCTGGATCCTCCCGGCCCTGTTCCTTTCGGGTTTCGCGTTTGTCAGCCATCGGACTACCGCCTCTCCTCGGGAGAAAACTGCAAAAGAAGAATTACTCGTGCTCCCGGAGAAAGTGGGCCGGCCAGGAGGGCGCCTCGTCGTCTCGCTACGTGGCGAACCGAAAACCTTGAATCCCTTGATTGCAGCTGATGCGCGATCCCGCGAAGTTATTGGCGTAATGCAAGCCGACCTAGTCCATATCAACCGGGCAACGCAAGAAGCGGAACCTGCGCTCGCCAAGTCCTGGAAAATCTCTCCAGACGGCCTCTCGTACACACTCGTGCTTCGCCGCGGATTGAAATTCTCGAACGGGCATCCACTTGATGCGGATGATGTGCTTTTCAGTTTCCAGGTTTATCTCGATGAGAGTGTGCACGCCCCGCAGCGAGACCTGTTGATCGTTGGTGGGAAGCCGATCGCTGTGCGCAAGGTAGATGCGTATACGGTTGTCTTTCAATTGGCAAAGACTTACGGCGTTGGCGAAAGGCTCTTCGATGGGCTAGCGATTCTGCCGCGGCATCTCCTGGAAAAACCCTACCAGGAGGGGAAGCTGGGGCAGATTGGATCTTTGGCCACTGCGGCCGGACAATGGGCGGGACTCGGCCCGTTCCGGCTGAAGGAGTACGTCGCGGGGCAACGATTGGTTCTGGAACGCAATCCTTATTATTGGAAATCCGATGTCAAAGGGAATCGCCTGCCCTATGTGGATGAGCTTGTGTTTTTGTTCGTCCCGAACGCTGACGCGCAGGTCTTGAAATTCCAATCGGGTGAGACCGATATGATCGGCCAGTTGGGCGCGGAGAATTTCGCCGTGTTATCGCGGCAGCAGCGCGCCTACACAATGATGGATGCCGGGCCGGGCCTGGAGTACAACTTTCTATTCTTCAATCTGAATGACGCCGGCGAAAAGACTTCGCCGGAAATGCAGCGGAAACAAAAATGGTTTCGCGAAGTGAAGTTCCGGCAGGCCGTTTCCGCCGCCGTGGACCGTGAAGCGGTTGTTGGTCTTGTCTACCAGGGTCGAGGCTCCGCGCTTTGGGGGCTGGTCGCGCCGGGCAACCGGCGATGGGGGAATGAAAAGCTCGCTCATCCCACACGTTCGCTCGAACGTGCGCGCGCACTCCTCAAGGAAGCTGGTTTCTCCTGGAACGCCGGCTCCGACGGAGGATCCTCGCTCTTAGATTCCGACGGGAAGCCCGTGGAATTCTCCATCCTCACGAGCTCTTCGAACGCGGACCGCGCCAAGATGGCTGCCCTTATTCAGGACGATCTGAAGCATCTCGGAATGCGTGTCCAGGTTGTGCCCCTCGAGTCTCGCTCTCTGCTCGATCGCGTAACGCAGAGCAGGGACTATGATGCCTGTATCATGGGGATTGCCAGCTATGATGCGGACCCGAATTCCGACATCAGTGTCTGGCTATCGAGCGGCGGACTACACTTGTGGAATCCCTCGCAGGCGCATCCCGCTACTTCTTGGGAAGCCGAAATCGACCGCCTGATCGAAGAACAAATGTCTGCACGTACCTTCGAGCAGCGAAAAAAACTGTATGACCGCGCGCAAGAGATTCTGGCCGAAAATCAGCCAATGATATTTCTGGCGAGCCCGAATATTCTTGCAGGGGCGAAGAAGACCATCGGCAATTTCCATCCCGCCGTTCTGGAACCCTATGTGCTCTGGAACGTGGAGCAGCTCTATCTCAAGAATGGGACGGAGAATGCCATTCAATGAGCCCTTCGTCGACCAAGGCCAGGCTGAAGCCCCCGGCCGCGTGGAACGACACACGCCTTGTGAAAGCGTGTCTCGCGGGCGATGAAGAGGCGTGGTCGGTGCTCATCGACAAGTATAAGGCGCTTATTTATTCGATTCCTGTGAAATACGGATTGTCGCGGCAGGAAGCTGCAGACGTTTTTCAAGCGACCTGTACGGAACTTCTCATCCGCCTGCCCGACTTGCGCGAACCACGCGCGCTGCCCAAATGGCTGATGCAAGTAGCGCACCACGAGTGCTACCGTTGGAAACGGCATAGCCAGCGCGTGGTCAGTCGTGATGGAGAAACGGACATTCCGGAACCAGCAACCCCTGCAATCGCCGATAATCTGATCCAGCAGACACAGGAAGAGCAGATGTTGCGAGAGGCCATGGCGACGCTGACGCCGCAATGCCGTCGACTGGTGGAATTGTTGTTCTTTGAAACTCCATCGCGGCCCTACACGGAAGTTGCGGCCGAACTTGGCCTTGCCGTGGGCTCCATCGGATTTACACGACAGAAATGCCTTGAGCGGCTGCGGGGGCAACTTGAGCAACTTGGTTTTGACTGATGCCCGCAACTCTAAAGAAAAACTCAACGGACTCCCTGATCACCAAGCTGGGGCAGTTGTCAAGCGAACCGGCCCGCCGCCAGTTTCTTGCCCAACACAAGACCCTACTCCGTCAGGATGTTGTCGAGCGCCTCGCCCAACTGGTCTGGGAAAAGGTTCGCATAAGCAGACAAGAAGCGTTCCACCTGGCCGAGGCCGCCGTGCTCATCGCGAAGCGTCTGCGTCGCAAAGAAGCTTTGGCGCCTGGCTTGCGCGCAATGGCAAACGCTTTGTATTCCTCTGGGGACAATCGCGCCGCCATCGACCGCCATCAGCAAGCCGTCCGGCTTTATGAATCGTTGGGCAATTGGAACGAAGCCGCGCGAACTTTGAGCGGTTCTATTCAACCGATGATCCTGGTGGGGGAGTACGACCAGGCATTTCAGGCTGCGGAGCGTGCCAAGGAGATATTTACTCGTCTGAACGACTCCCGGCGCCTGGCCCGTTTGGAAATCAACGTCGGCAACATCTATCACCGTCAAGATCGCTTCGAAGAGTCGATCGCACACTATGAACGCGCCTATGCGGGCCTGCTGCCATACAAGGACACGGAAGGGATCGCTGTGGTCCTCAGCAACATGGCCGTTTGCCTTATTAGCCTCAACGATTTCCCGCGTGCTCTGGCGGCCTATCGAGGGGCCCGTTCCTTCTGCGAGCAGAACAACATGCCTCTTCTTGTGGCGCAGGCGGATTACAACATCGCGTATCTCTATTACCTGCGCGGTGAGTACAGCCGCGCTATTGAGGCGCTCTATGCCGCTCGGCGCGCCTGCGAAGCTACTGGCGACGCCTATCACTTTGCGCTATGCCACTTGGATCTTTCCGACATTTATCTTGAACTGAACCTCAGCGAAGAAGCGCGGGAAATGGCTTATGAAGGATTCCTCCGGTTCGAAAAGCTGGGGATGGGCTACGAAGCCGCAAAAACACTGGCAAATGAAGCGACGGCTTTTGGCCAGCAGGGAAAGACAGTCCAGGCACTGGAACGCTTCTCAAAAGCGCGAGAGATGTTTGGACGCGAAAAGAACCTTGTGTGGCCCTGGCTCATCGACTTGTATCAGGCCTTGTTACTCTTCCATGAAGGCCGCTACTTTGAAGCTCGGCGTCTCTGCCTCGGTGCTTCCGCTTTTTTCGATCAATCGGCGCTTTCGGGGAAAGCGGTGCTTGCCCACCTGCTGCTGGCGCGCATCGCTCTGCAAGTGGGGGATTCTGCCGAAGCAGAAAAGGAGACGGCCGAATCTCTGGCACGGCTGGAATGTCTGCAAACGCCAGTGCTTGCCTATCAAGCTCACTTGCTTGAAGGACAGATCGCTCAGGCTCGCAACGATCGCCAAACAGCGCACCAGGCCTACTTGGAGGCCAGGAAAGCGCTGGAAACCTTGCGCAGCCGATTGCAAGGCGAAGAACTGAAAATCTCATTTGTCAAGAACAGGATGGAGGTCTACGAAGCACTCGTGGATTTGTGCATTTCGGGAGACGGAACAGACACCTCCGCCGAGGAAGCTTTTGGGTGCATGGAAGCCGCAAAATCGCGCAGCATGATCGAAATGATATTTCAGAGCGGGCAGAGCCTTCCGCTGGGAGACACGGGCCAGAGCGATCTCGTCCGCAGGATCAGGGACCTGCGCGAAGAGCTCAACTGGTATTACCACCGCATCGAGCTTGAGCAACTGCAACCCGAAGAGAAATCCCACGAAAGGCTCGAAGGCCTGCAGGAAAAAGCGCAATCGCACGAGAAAGAATTATTGCGGACTCTGCGCGAACTCCCCGCGCATGAGCGGGAAAACGCCACGCTGGAAGCTCCCGCGGATTTTTCTCTCGCAAAGCTGCAAGTCCATCTTCCGCAGGATGCAACCCTCGTCGAGTATTTTGTGGCTGGCGATCGCCTCGTTGCCGCCGTCATCACACGCGACAACATCCATATTCAACCCGTGACTGTGCTCTCCCGAGCCGCTCATTTTCTGCAATTGCTGCGCTTTCAACTTTCCAAGTTTCGCATGGGCAGCGAATACGTCCGGCGATTTGAAGAGCCGCTCTTGCGTGCAACGCACAGCCATCTGGAAACGCTTTACAGCGAACTCATCGCCCCCCTGCGCCCATTTTTCCGGGGCAAGCACCTTATTTTCGTGCCCCACGGCCCCCTGCATTTCTTGCCCTTCCACGCTTTGCGAAACGGGGACGAGTATCTCTGCGATTCCTTCACAGTTTCCTACGCCCCCAGCGCGACGGTTTTCTCCTGGTGCCAGGAAAAGTCGGTGAGCGCGAGCGAGAATTCCCTCATTTTTGGGATTGCCGACGAGCGAGCACCCCAAATCTTGCAGGAGGCCCAATCCGTAGCGTCGCTCCTTCCCAAAGCGTCGCTCCACGTGGGAGACCGTGCAACCTCCTCTGTCCTTCGCGAACAAGGTCCGCAGAGCGGCTTGCTTCATATTGCCACTCACGGCGTCTATCGCCAGGACAACCCGATGTTCTCTGGGATTCGGCTGGGCGATGGGTACTTGAATTTATACGACCTCTATCAGATGCGGTTGGACGCCAGGCTTGTAACATTGAGCGGCTGCGCCACGGGAATGAATTTCGTCGCGGCTGGTGATGAATTGCTCGGACTTCAGCGGGGTTTGTTCTGCGCCGGAGCCACGACGTTGCTGCTGTCCTTGTGGGACGTGCACGATCAAAGCACCGCGCACTTGATGCGACACTTTTACCGGGACTACATCCGAACCGGCAATATGGCAGGCGCGCTCCAGCACGCCATGCAAGAACTTCGTCACCAAAATCCCCACCCTTACTTCTGGGCGCCCTTCGTCCTGGTCGGTAAACTTACTGATTCTGTGAGACTTACGTGACCTTTCAGATTCTTATATTTCCTGGGCTTCTGCCTTCCCTTATGCCCTGAGGGTGTTACATCGTCCCTTCTACCGGGGAGTGTTGGGGCGCAGAAAGGAATCTGGGGGGAAGAAATGGAACATTTTACAACGGAGCATTGGATCGATTTTGTGAATCGGGCTGTTGACGCCAGCGAGAAGAATTTGATGGAGCAACACCTGAAACAAGGCTGCAAACGCTGTACGGAAACAGTTTCGCTGTGGCAAAGAGTTCGGCAATCCGCGGCTTCGGAAGCGATTTACCAGCCTCCGGAGGACGCGGTCAGAATCGCCAAGGCAACCTTCGCAGGAGTCGGGCTGACAGGTCAAAGAAAGGGAGCGGGCAGCCGCATCAAGGTTCTCTTCGACAGTTTTCTGCAACCCGTTTTCGAAGGAGCTCGATCGGCAGGTGTCGGCACGAGGCAGATGCTCTATCGCGCGGACCCCTTTCAGATCGATGTTCAGGTGGAGGCCAAGCCAGGCGGGAACCGTATCGTGGTCACTGGCCAGCTTCTCGACATGAGCGATCCTGGAGTTGTCCGTCGCGACGCCCGCATCGTTCTTTCTAATATGCGGGGACATATCGTGCACGCCGTCACCAATCAGTTTGGCGAGTTCAGTGGAGAGATTGAGAACAGTGGAGATCTGCAGATGACGTTCTCAAGCGGCGGCAGCCTCCCAATCGTGATTTCGCTCCGGGATGCGCTTGGCAATCTGGAGGGCGGCAAGCGATGAGCGCCGAGCAATCTACGCGGTTGCCCGGCATCGCAGCACTGGTACAAGAGTACCAAGACCGCTGGCAAATTTGTTTAGACGGGAAGACCCACTCGTACTATTGGCTCGAAAGACTTGTCCCATGAAACTAGGCGGGCAAGCACTCGCGCTAAGAAACGAGCAACTCAACTGTAGGAGAGCCCCCAGGGGCTTCAACTATGAAACGTATCACCATCATTGTCGCGATGATCGTCCTCATGCTGGGTGCTGCAAAACCCGCTGCAGCGCAAAACCGCTACATCGTGCGCACTACAGGCGGCCTGCCCTCCGTCCTGAATCTGTGCAATCTCCTTGGATGCCAAGTGCAGGGCGGCTTGGATGGCTCGGTCGGCCAGAACTTTCTGGTGACCTCTTCCAACAACCTTCTCGTAAACATTATTAACGGTGGACTGACGCTCGTCGAATCCCTTCTTGGGATCGTGAGCGTGGAGGCTGACCGCCTCCTGCCCATCCCTCAACCATCTCTCAATAGCATCCCCTCCGGTCTCTACGACACCGCCCCAGTAAATTACTACGGAGCCGTCGTTTGGCACGGTTATGCCGCGCAGCCTGCGGCCCAAATCATCAGGCTTCACGATGCCCAAAACGGCTTTCGCATTGGCGGCTCAGGCATCGTAGCCGTGATTGACACTGGCGTAGACATTAATCATCCCGTCTTGTCTTCCGTCCTTCTTCCGGGATATGACTTTACACGTAACCAGCCAGGGGCCTCGGAATGGCTCGATGTGTCCGGTATGCAAAATGGTTACGTTGACACCAACACGCAGAATCAGCAACCCGGTTACGTGCAACAGTCGACCGCCGCCGTCCTGGACCAGTCCACCGCCGCGGTCCTCGATGGCGGACCGTACTCCGCATTTGGCCACGGTACGATGACCTCTGGACTTGTGCATCTGGTTGCGCCGCAAGCTAAGATCCTTCCGCTCAAGGCGTTCTCATCAAACGGTGTAGGCTATCTTTCGAATATTGTTGCCGCTCTCTACTACGCCGTTCAGCACCGCGCCAACGTCATAAACATGAGCTTCGATCTCGCCTCTTCTTCGCCGTCGCTGACTCAGGCGGCCGCCTACGCCAATAAAGCGGGCGTCGTCCTGGTCGCCGCCGCCGGAAACGAAAGCACGAGCGCGCCGGTTTATCCGGCTGCGCTGAACAACTATGTCGTTGGTATTGCTTCTACGACAAACTGGGACAGCCGTTCATCCTTCTCGAACTATGGCGTAACGGATGTCTGGATCGCTGCGCCAGGAGAGAACATCATCAGCACATTTCCTGGCGGCACCTACGCTAGTGCCTCTGGCACCTCGTTCAGCTCTCCCATCACCGCTGGTACAGTGGCTCTGATGCTCAATGCAAAGTCGTCATCCTTGAATCAGAGCCAAGCAGCCAGCGCGCTGTCCCATGCGATCAAGCTTACTCCGGACCTCAATCGCGGGCGCCTGGACGTATACCAAGCGGTCTCTGCTTGGGTAAACAGTTCCGGCTCAACCTCTGGCGGTTCCGGCTCTTGCTTCTTGCTCTGCTGGTAGCTCCAATGGCGAATTACCAGATTCCAGCGCCCGCGGAGGGTTCCCTGTCCCCTGGGGCGCTGGAATCTCTCCGCGTCAAACAGCTCGAAGAGCAAGTTGCGGCGCTTCGCAATTCGGTCATCTGCGCGTTCAATCAGCTCCTCGACTTGAAGGATCTCAACACCGGCGTCCACAGCACCCGGCTCGCGGAATGGGGTATGCGCGTCGGGCAGGAACTGGGCTTGGAAGAGGCCGAGCTTCAGAATCTCGAGGTTGCCGCGCTCTTGCACGACATCGGCAAAGTAGGCATCCCGGATTCCATCCTTCGCAAGCCCGAACGCCTCGATCCGGATGAATACGCGCTCATGAAAAAACATTCCGAATACGGCTGGGCTGTGCTGCGCATGCTCCCGGGCTTCGAGCGCGCCGCTCTAGATATCCTCCACCATCACGAATCTTTTGACGGCAAGGGATACCCCGCCGGGCTCAAGGGCACCGAAATTCCCATTGTGTCGCGCATCGTCTGCGTCATCGATGCATTCGATGCCATGGTCTCTTCTCGTCCCTATCGAAGAGGGCTGCCCTTCGACGAAGCTGTGCGCCGGCTCAAAGAGGCAAGCGGCACTCAGTTTGACCCTGTTGTCGTCCGGTCGTTCCTTTCTTTCGCCGAAGCAGAAATTTCCACCGTCTTCGCCGCCGCTGGGACCTCCCTCTCCTCCGCTCTCTAGGCCCTTAACGCCCCCAGGGTGCTCAATCAGCTCCTCTACCAGCCCTCGGGCGCTCGGTCGGCCGTGCTCTCGAGGAGGCCAGGTTGCACTAACTGTTTCTCTTCGTTAGATTTGTAGTGCCCGTGCCCGGGTGGCGGAATGGCAGACGCTGAGGACTTAAAATCCTCCGGGGATTTTTCCTCATGTGGGTTCGACTCCCACCCCGGGCACCAGTCTGCTTGTTAGAATGCAGAGTCGCCAGGGCTCATTCACATCGGCATGATGGTTCTCAACACCGGTCCCGTAAATCTTGCCGGCCACAAACTCCGCGAGGGCTGATCAACAAATGTCAGCGCGAAACTCGAGACCCCTGCTCGCCGCCGTCCCCTCCCTATTCCTGTTTGTCGCTGCCCTGCTTCCTCTTGCCCCGCTCATTGCTGGTCCCGGCGCCCCCCCGCAGACTTCGCAACGGCGTGCCCATCTCGGTTTCGACCGAAACGATTACCCGGGCGATGCGGCGCTGCCCATTCTGCGCCAATCCTTTTCGTTCACTGGTTACTGGCTCGGTCCTCCTCCCGGCGCCCAAACAAATTCCTGGCTCGGCAAACGCGAACTCCTTCGTTCGTTGGGCTTCGGTTTCTTGGTTCTTTACCGCGGCCCACAAAGCAGCGAACTCCACCAAAAGTGGTCGGAGGAGCACGTGTTCAGCGGTCACAAGAGTTTGTTGTCCTCGGCCATGAAAAGGGGGGCAACTGACGCGCGCCAAGCCGCCGCAGCCGCAAAGCAGGAAGGCTTTCCTTCGCGCACCGTTATATTCATGGATATCGAAGAGGGCGGCCGCTTGCCTGCCGTATACCACGCTTACCTTCGAGCCTGGGTCGATCAGTTGGCACGTGCTGGTTATCGCGCTGGCGTCTACTGCTCAGGCATGCCCGTTGACGAAGGTGGTGGCGTCACCATCATTACCGCCGACGACATACGCAACAGCATTGGTAAGCGTGACCTCGCCTATTGGGTCTTCAACGACGCCTGCCCTCCCTCGCCGGGATGCGCTGTCCCGCAAAATCCGCTACCTCCATCCGCCAGCGGACTGCCTTACGCCACCGTTTGGCAATTCGCGCAGTCGCCGCGCCGCAAACAATTGACCGCGCGTTGTGCTTCTACCTATTTCGCCGATGGCAATTGCTACGCTCCCGGCGACAACGCGCACTCCTGGATTCTCGACATCAACTCCGCCGATTCTGCGGATCCTTCGCATGGCAAATGAGATCTTAGAAAGAAAAAGGGCGGTTATTAGCCGCCCTCATAATTTTCCAGTTGTCGCGGCGAATCAGATTTGTCCCATTCCGCCATCCACATTGATTTCCACGCCGGTAATATATGAAGCGTCTTGCGAAGCCAGAAACGCCACCACGCCGGCCACTTCCTCCGGCTGTCCAAACCGCTTCATCGGAACTTTCGCAACGATTTCCTTCGCGAATTCATCGACCGCTTCTTTTGAAAGCCCGGCTCTCCCAAAGATCGGCGTAACAATTGGTCCCGGCGCAACGGTGTTCACGCGGATTCCGCGCCCTGCCAGTTCCGCTGCTGCTGTTCTCGCCAAAGAGCGCAGTGCTGCTTTGGTTGCCGAATACGCACTGGCACCAACCGTCCCCTTCCTGTCCGCCACGCTGGTATTCAAAATGATCGACGCGCCGTCGTTGAGCAGCGGCAGCGCTTTCTGGATTGTGAAATACGCGCCCTTGATGTTGATGTCAAATTGCTCGTCGTATAGCGTCTCCGACGTATCCGCTAGCGGCGCGAACTTTGCCACTCCCGCGTTCACGAACAGTACGTCAATCTTTCCGAGCTTCTTCGAAACTTCCGCATACAGCTTGTCCACGTCCGCGAGTTTGGCCACGTCCGCCTGCACCGCCAGCACGCCGTTACCAATCGTTTTGACCGCCTCGTCCAGCGTTTTCTTGCTCCGGCCGGCGATAGCCACTTTTGCTCCTTCTTCCTGTAAGCGCTTCGCGGCGGCCAGCCCGATACCGCTATTTCCGCCCGTCACCACCGCTACTTTTCCTTCGAGTCTTTTCATGTCGTTCTCCCTGTACCTGCCGAATTGACTGCCCGGTCATGCCGCCGGAACTCTTGATCCACCGTCCCTGGCGCCCGTTACAATTCGATATTTAGATGAACATCGAAATATTCGGTTGCATGAATGTTGGGCCAGCTCCGCGGAGGGCCGGAACGCTTGTGGCGAGAAGGACCGCAGGTTCGCTACACTGGGAGACAGGTCATGGATCGCGCTCAAGTTGAAAAAATCTCGAAAGCTCTGGCCGATGAAACTCGCCTCCGGATCTTTGAGGCCATCTCTCGCACCAAACGCATGAATTGTGGAGAAATCGTGTCGATGCGCGGCGTCACTCCCGCAACCGTTTCGCACCACTTGAAGATTCTCAGTGAAGCCGGTCTGATCGCCTGCCGCCGCGAAGGCCAATTTGTTTATAGTGAGGCCGTTCCCGAAACCATCGAAGCGTACACGCGAGCGCTCTCAAAAATCGCCAGCGGCAAGAAAACCGCGCGTCGCGGATTTCTCTCCCGTGCCGCAAAAAGCGCCTCGGCCCTGGTTTGCTCGCAGTTTCTTCCGTCCGCACTTCGTGCCTCTCTTTTCTCACAAAGCGCTCCGCCAAAAACCTCGCCCAACAATTCAGCGCGGCCGCAGCTCGCGCTCACCCTTGACGATCCAACGCTCTCCCTCGGTTCCGTGTTGAAATGGCCGGAAGCCAACAGCCGCTTGTTGAAAGCGATTTCCGGGAAAGATGTTCATGGCGCGCTGTTTGTTTGCGGCATGCGCGTGGACGATGCCGACGGTGCCAAGCTGCTTTCCGCATGGGACCAGGCGGGCCACCTCATTTGCAATCATTCCTACTCGCACAAATTCTATGGCGAGCGGACGAGTTATGCTGACTTCGCCGCCGATTTTCTGAAAAACGAAAGAGTGCTCGCTCCCTATCGCAACCGTACCGCGCTGTTCCGCTATCCTTTCCTGAAGGAGGGCGACACCGCCGACAAGCGCGATCGGTTTCGCGCTTTGCTCAAGGACACAGGTTACCGCGTCGGCCATGTCACCATTGACGCTTCGGACTGGTACGTCAGCCAGCGCTTCGTCGATCGCCTTGCTAAGCAGCCCAACGCTCCCATCTCTGCTTATCGCGATTACTTGATCGCCCACCTCCTGGATCGCGCCGCGTTCTATCGCCAACTAACTCTCGACGTACTCGGCCACGACATTCGCCACACACTGTTGATGCACTTCAATCCCTTGAACGCCTTCGTGCTTCCTGACGTCATGAAGGCCTTCGAAGCCGCCGGGTGGCAATGGATCGATGCCTCTCTCGCGTTTGAAGATCCCATCTTCCGCAGCCAGCCGCGGACCCTCCCCGCCGGAGAAAGCCTTGTCTGGGCCCTAGCGAAGGAGACGAGGCGTTTCGAGGATCGCCTTCGTTACCCCGGCGAGGACGACGTGTACGAAAAGCCGAAGATGGACGCTCTTGGCTTGTAATTCACGCTTGTAATCCCACTGGCAGGCCCGATCCAGTTCTCAATCCAAGGACTCTGTCCGCCGTTCTTCTTTCCCTTCTTCTTCGCCTCCGCTATCTTTTTCAGGCCACGGAATTTGCGTCATCTTGTTGCTTTTCGGGACAATCATCTCCTTTCCTTTGTGCCTTTTACCACTACGCCGCATCTAACCGAGGTATAATGAATTGTTCACATTTTTAACGCATAGCACCCATCAAAATAATTCGTGGGGCTGTCTGAGAGGAATGCAGTTAAGGTGTTTCTAGAGGCGGTGAGGAGCTACCCAGAGCTGACCACCAGGAAAGGTTACGACGGGGGTACTAGTACATGACAAAACAATTTCTACTCGCCAGCGACTTTGACCAGACGCTTAGCTTCAACGACTCGGGAGTCGTTCTTAGCGAGCTAATCGGTTTTCATGGATTTCACGACAAGGTGAAAGGCCTTGCCGAAATGAATCTCGTCCAGCAGGGCGCGGAGCTCAGCTACCTGATTCTGCATGATCCGGATTTTCGAAAAGTGCGCCGCGAGCATCTGGCCGAGACGGGCAAGCGCATCCGCCTGAAGCACGACGTCGCGCTGTTCGCGCGGGCGCTCGACAATCTCGCTGAAGGCTACAAGTTCCATTTCAACGTCATTTCCGCCGCGCCGCAGGAAATCATCGAATCGGCGCTCGAGGGCATTGTCCCGCCAGACCACATTTTCGGTACCCGTTTCCGCTATAAGGAAGCGACCGGTGAAGTCGACTCCATCATTCGCGCCTCGGCAGGATGGGGCAAGATCACCGTGCTTGAGGAACTCCGTTCCACGCTCGGTATCAGTCATGACAGCATCATCTACATGGGGGATGGCAGTTCCGACCTGCCGGTCATGATGCACATCAACCAGTACGATGGTCTCACGATCGCGGTTTCGGAAGCCAAGTTCATCACCCGCGTGGCCAAGCGTACCGTCGTCAGCGACAACGCTATGAGCGTTCTCGTCCCGGTGTGCGAAAAAGTCTTGCGCTGGGACTCCGCCAAGATCCGCCGCTTCTTCGGCTCTTTCGGCCTCACATTGCTGGAGTGGGAAAAGGTGCGCACTGACGTGGTCACCATCCAAGACTCCAGCGAGCAGGTGCCTGCAGCCACGGCGTCCCAACTCAACGCCTAAGTGTGTCTGATTCTGCAGGGGCCGGGCTTTAGCCCGGCCTCCCTTTTTTTGCTATTCTCTTTCCCTCCGGAGGCCCAAATGTCCAGGAAATCTATTCTCATGGTCGTCGGTGATTATGTGGAAGACTACGAAGTGATGGTCCCATTTCAGGCGCTGCTGATGGTCGGTCACTCCGTCCATGCCGTCTGTCCGGGCAAGAAATCCGGCGATGTCGTTCCCACCTCCATACACGATTTCGAAGGCGATCAGACCTACACCGAAAAGCGTGGCCACAATTTTGCGCTCAACGCTACTTTCGATCAGATCAAGCCCGAAGACTACGACGCCCTTGTCATCCCCGGTGGCCGTGCGCCGGAATACATTCGACTGAATCCGCGCGTTATCGAAATTGTCCGTCACTTCTCTAAGGCCAATAAGCCGATCGCCGCTATCTGCCACGCAGCACAGGTTCTTGCCGCTGCGGGAGTGCTGCAAGGAAAGAAGTGCAGCGCCTATCCGGCCACCGGCCCAGACGTTACTCTTGCCGGTGGCACGTACGTCAGTCTCCCGATGACCGACGCCCTTGTCGACGGCAACCTCGTCAGCGGCCCTGCCTGGCCCGCGCTCAATTCCTGGCTCGCCAAGTTCCTGGGCCTCCTGGGCACAAAAATCGAAGTGTAAATTCCAAATTGAAGATTTCAATCCGTGCATTCTGAAAAACGAATGCCCGTCTTGGCTCTTCCTAAAAACTCATTCGTAGAGGATAATTTTCTGTTCGGCATCTCACGAAAGGGCAATTCGTAATCTCATGGCGAACGTCAACACCAAGAGAGGCGTCATCGGCATCCTCACCGGAGGCGGTGACGTTCCCGGTCTCAACCCAGCTATCCGCGGCGTCACTCTCCGCGCCATTCGCGAAGGCTATCAGGTTATCGGCATTCGCCACGGATGGGCCGGCCTCGTCGATATGCTCCGCGAAAAGGATTACGACAACTCTGACAATTTCTTTCTCCTCGACGAAGAAATTGTCGATCGCTCCGGCCGCACCGGCGGCACCTTTCTCCACTCTTCCCGCACCAATCCCGGCCGCGTCACCAAATCTAATGTCCCTTCGCATCTCAAGGATAAATTCACCGCAGAGAAGAATGACCTCACTCCGGAAGTCCTCAAGAATCTCGCCTGGCTCGGGATTGACACTCTCATTCCCATCGGCGGCGACGATACCCTCAGCTACGGCGTTCGTCTGCACAAAGAGGGCTTCAAGGTTATCGGCATTCCCAAGACCATGGACAATGACGTCCCTGGCACGGACTATTGCATCGGCTTCAGCACCTGCGTCACCCGCACCATTCAGATGGTCAACAGCCTTCGCACTTCCGCCGGCTCCCACGAACGCTTCATGGTTCTCGAAGTCTTTGGCCGCTATGCCGGCTTTACCGCCATGCTTCCGACCATGGCCGGCGCCGCCAATCGCTGTGTCATCCCAGAATTCAAATTTAATATCGAGCATCTTACCGAGCTGCTGGTCGCCGACCGCCGCAAGAATCCCAGCCGCTACTCCATCGTGCTCGTCTCCGAAGGCGCCATGTTCGAAGGTGGCGAAATGATTTTCGAAAGCGAGAGTACCGACGCCTACGGCCACAAAAAACTCGGCGGCATCGGCGATGTCGTTGCCGAAAAGGTGCGCGACCTCTCCGCCAAATTCAACAACGGCAAGAAAATCGACGTCATCAATCAAAAGCTCGGCTACCTCGTTCGCTGCGGCGATCCCGATGCCATTGATTCCATCGCACCCATGGCGTACGGCAATCTCGCTCTCGATCTCCTCTTGAAAAATGTCAGCGGCCGTCTCGTCGTCCTCAAGAACGGCCACTATGACAACATTCCTCTTGAAACTGTCACGGCTACCAAAAAGGTCGTCAATGTCAAGGAGCAGTACAATACTGATCGCCTTCGTCCGCAATATGCCAGCTTCGAAATGCGCCCGCTCTTCCTCATGACCAACGAAGTGCGATAGTCTCTCTCGCAATATCCTGGGCGAACAAGACGGGATGCGAGGGAGGCCCCATGTACGTACTCGGGATTGACGTTGGTACCGGAGGAACGCGCGCCCTCATCATTGATGGCCGCGGCCGCCTCGTTTCTTCCGCCACGGAAGAGCACCAACCTTTCGCTTCGCCGCAAATCGGTTGGGCCGAACAACACCCCGAGGATTGGTGGCGTGCCACCTGCATCGCGGTTCGTAAAACCATCGCGAGCGCCAATCTCAGCGCCGAAGAAATGGCCTGCGTCGGCTTCTCCGGCCAGATGC
>WNFT01000722.1_pt1 | contig 37917 bp, 37 predicted proteins | sample 5400191 | NCBI WGS metagenome assembly WNFT01 (sample SAMN13153359, study PRJNA577476) | soil metagenome | isolation source: 80 cm saprolite under Madrone tree | place: USA:California | collected 2016-06-14 | reverse complement strand
GTGGCCACGCGGGTGAGGGCGCGGACCTTGGCGTAGGACAGTTCCCCACGGGCCAGGGCCTGGGCCAGGAGCGGCAGCGTCCCAAGCGCGCGCGCCACCCGCACCCGCTCGCGGGCAGCGCCCAGATCGAGCCCGACCCGCCAGGAGAGCCACGCGGCGCAGGAGCGGAAGCCCGAGTTCCACCCGCCCCGGGCGTCGAACTCCCGGATCAGGTCCAACAGGCGCGCGGTGGCGGCGTCGAGGTGTGCGGACAGTAGGGCGATCTCGTCGCCGAGCTGGTCCAGCTCAGAATGCTTCTGCATGGCGAGCCCTCCTGCGCCGACTCTACACCCCGGTCTCCGCGCCTCCGTCGAGCGCCCGGGACATGCGTTTCTCAGACGGGGAATCATTTTTCACTCGGTCCCGCCTGAATTCACGGGAGCCGACAAATGTGGACCGCTGGGCCTACGCTTTTCGAGCGTTGCCGCCGCCTGTAAATTTCGTAGCGGGGAATCTGTCAAGCGGAAAAGCGCGGAAGCCTAGCAAAGTCAGGACCTCCCCGAGTACTCTGAGCTATGAGGTTACCGTGACAACCACGACGAGAGTGCCCGCTTCCGACAGCGCGACTTGGAAGCTCCAGCGTGAGGTGGTGCTCCTCGCCGGATGGGGGCGAGCCATCCTGCTCCAGATCGCCCATCCCCTCGTCGCCCAGGGCGTAGCCGACCACAGCGGCTTCGCGGCCGAGCGGTGGGCCAGAGTCGGCCGGCTCAAGCGGACGGTCGAGGCGATGCTCGCGCTGACCTTCGGGACTCTCGAGGAGTCTGCCGCTGCGGCGGCTGGAATTAATCGGATCCACGACCGCGTGCACGGCCGGTTGCCCCGGCCGGCCGGCGAGTTCGCTTCCGGCTCCGGCTACAGCGCCCACGATCCCGCCCTGCTGGGATGGGTCCACGTGACGCTGGTGGACACCTTCCTCGTGACCTACGAACGCTTCGTGGCGCCGCTCACTCCGGCCGACCGTGACCGCTACTGCCTCGAGGCTACTGTCTCAGCTCCGCTGTTAGGCCTAGCGCCGGACGCGCTGCCACGCACCGCGGCCGAGCTGTCCGCCAGCATGGAGCGAATGCTCGCGAGCGACGAGATCGCGGTCACCGACACCGCGCGGCGCCTCGCCGACGAAATCGTCTCACGAGCACTCCCCTGGCCGGCGCGGCCATTGCTGGCGCTGGCGGGGCTACCGACGGTGGGCCTGCTCCCCGCGTCGATCCGTGAGGCCTACGGCTTCGAGTGGACGCCGCGCCAGGAGCGGGCGCTCCACTTGCTGAGCGCCGCGACACGGCGCAGCCTGCCTTTCTTACCGCCTCTCCTCCGTCATTGGCCGGCCGCGCGTCGCGCGGCCCGACGCGACCGGACTGAGGTTCCTTAGGCGCCTGGCGCTTCCGGAGCCGTGGCGTCGGCCGGAGAAAAGTCCGCGCGATCCGAGAGGGCCTTGGGCAGGGACCTGCCGCCGAGAATCGCAGCGAGCTGGGACGCGTCCACGATCGGACCGTGCTCCGCGCTTCCATAGGCGAGCGCAACATGACTCCACTCACTCACCGGGAGACGCCCATGATGCATCGCTTGCTGATCTTGATCATCGGCATTGGTCTTGTCGCGACCCCCGCCTCGGCGCAGGTAGACCAGCTTCTCAAAGGATTGGGCGTAGGCCAGCAGAGCGGCCTCTCCGAGGTCAAGATCGGTGACGGGTTGAAGCAGGCCCTCCGGGTCGCCACGGAGAAATCGGTCAGTCTGACCGGGCGACCCAACGGCTACTTCAGCAACGCGGCCATCAAGATCCTGATGCCCGAAAAGCTCCAGACCGTGGAGCAGGGCCTTCGGATGGTCGGCTACGGCCCGCAGGTGGACCAATTCGTGCTGAGCATGAACCGGGCTGCGGAACATGCGGCGCCGGCCGCCAAGCAGATCTTCGTCGACGCGATCACCAGCATGAGCTTTGACGACGCGAAGAAGATCCTGGCGGGAGGCGACACCGCCGCCACAGAGTTTTTCAAGACGAAGACTACGGACAAGCTGACGGCGGCGTTCAAGCCCGTGGTCGACAAGACCATGGCCCAGACCGGTGTGGTACAGCAATACCACGCGCTGATCGGGCGGTTCGACGCCATCCCCTTCGCCAAGTCGCAGACGTTCGACATCGACGGATACGTGACCAACAAAGCGCTCGACGGCCTCTTCCACGTGGTGGGCGAGCAGGAGAAGCTGATCCGCACGAATCCGGCCGCGCGCACGACGGAACTGCTGCGGGAAGTCTTCGCGAAAAAGTAGCGGGCCCGGATCCTAGAACAGCGCGATGGGGTTGACGGGCGAGCCGGTCACGTTTTGCAACCGAAGAGGCGCGATCGTGAGGAGAAACTCCCAGCGCTTGCGATCGGCGGAGGCACGGGCGACCTCTTCGAGATTCATGTTGTCGATGAGCCAGAGGCCCATGGCAACGAGCGAGACGACGTGGAAGGAGTTGCCGAGGTTCGGGTACGGCAGGGGCGCGATGTCGTTGTGTGTGTCCGTCCCGATCATGGCCACGCCCCGCTCGCGAAGCCACGGGCAGCAGGCGACGTGGAGCGCCGGCGTGCCGGCCACCATCGGGTTGACCGGCCCCTCGGCGAGCCGGCGCGCGTAGTAGCCCGTCCGGACCAGCAGGATGTCGCCCGACTCGACGCGCACGCCCTGCGCCTTCTCCGCGGCCTCGAGGTCCTCGGGCATCACACCCTCGCCCGGCCCCATCCACTTGACGCTCCTGGTGCGGGCGACGTCCAGCAGGACGCCCCTGCTCACCACGCCGTCGCGGAGTACCTCGACCGAGTTGACGGTGGCCCCCTCGCGTGAGGTGACGAGGTTGGAGGACCGGCCGTTGTAGAACTGCCCTTGCCAGAAGTAGTGGGGCGGCGCGTCGACGTGGGTGATGCCGTAGCCGTGGAAGACCATGCCGATGAACTCGGCGGCGCCGCGGCGCTGGAGAATGCGCTCGTTGCTGTCGTGATCCCGCCCCTCGCCCGAGTCGACCATGAAGCGCATGGGCTGGACGGTCGTCTCGGCGGTGATCTCGGTGGACCAGGGGCGGGCGCAGGTGACGCTGACTCCGTCTTTGACGAGGCGGGCGGCGGCGGCGCGCTTCTCCGGCGTGATCAGGTTGACGGTTCCCAGCTCGTCGTCCTTGCCCCAGCGCCCCCAGTTGGAGAGCGTGCGCATGTATTCGCGCACCTGCGCTTCCGACGGAGCGACCAGCACGGGCGGAGCGGTCGGCACTGGGCGGGCTACTTGAGCTCGCCGGAATAGATCTTCATCACCGTCGAGAGAAACTCGAGCGCGCGCGGCTTGGGCCGCTGGAACGAGTTCCGCCCAATGATGGAGCCGAAGCCGCCGCCGTCCCGGATCGCCCGATACTCGTCGTAGAGCGCTTCGTCGTTCTCGTTGGTGGCGCCGCCGGAGAAGATGACGATGCGCCGGCCGGAGAAGGCCGACTGGACCACGTGGCGCACCCGCTCTGCCAGCGTCGAGATCGGTACCGCGGCTTTCTCGTACGCCTTCTTGGCCTCGGCCTGCTCGATGTGCTGGGTGGGCGGCTTGACCTTGATGACGTGCGCGCCCAGCTGCGCCGCGATCTGCGCCGCGTAGGCCACGACGTCGATCGCCGTCTCCCCCTGCTTGCTGATCGACGACCCGCGCGGGTAGGACCAGACGACCGCGGCCAAGCCGTACGACTTGCACTCGGCGATCATCTCGCGGCACTGCTGGTACATGGCCTGCGCGTTGGCCGAGCCCGGATAGATCGTGAAGCCCGCCGCCACGCAGCCAAGCCGGAGCGCGTCCTTGACCGATGCCGTCACCGCGGAGAGCGGGTCCTTTTCGTCGTTGAGGACGTCATGGTTGTTCATCTTCAGGATGAGCGGGATGTCTCCGGCGAACTCGGCCACTCCCGCCTCGAGGAAGCCGAGCGGAGCCGCATAGGCGTTGCAGCCGGCCGCGATCGCGAGCTGAAAATGGTACGTCGGATCATAGGCGCCAGGATTGACGGCGAAGCTCCGCGCCGGACCGTGCTCGAAGCCCTGGTCCACCGGAAGGATGACGAGACGCCCGGTGCCGCCGAGCCGGCCGTGATTCAGCAGTCGGGCGATATTGGTGCGGGTGCCGGGGTTCTCGCTGTCGTACCAGGAGAGGATTTCGTGAACGCGTGCTTCCATGGCGGGCCGTCCTTTCTGGAAGGTTACCGGCGGTAGAATTCTTCAGCGAGGGCGACATCGTCGGGGCTACCGACGATGATCGCCGCGCGCTGGTGGTATTCGCTGGCCTTGACGTCGAGCACGCGCTCGGTGCCCGTGCTGGCCAGGCCGCCCGCCTGCTCGACCACCATGGCCATCGGCGCCACCTCGTAGAGGAGGCGCAGCTTGCCCTTGGGCTTGGCCGGATCCCGCATGTCAGCGGGGTACATGAAGAGACCGCCGTCGAGGAGCGTGCGGTGGACGTCGGCCACCATGGCGCCCGAGTAGCGGAGCGAATACGGGCGACCGGAGGCCTTGTCGGGCGTGCGCAGGTATTCGACGAACGCGCGCTGTCCCGGATGCCACGTCGAGATGTTGCCTTCGTTGATGCCGTAGACCTTGCCCTTCTTCGGGATGCGGATGTCCGGATGCGTCAGGAAAAACTCGCCGGTGGCGCGGTCCATGGTGAAGCCGTGCGTGCCGCTGCCCGCCGTGTAGACGAGCGTGGTCGCGGGCCCGTACATGACGTAGCCCGCGGCGATCTGCTCCTTCCCGGAACCGAGCGCCGCCGGCCCCGCCGGATCCCACCCGCGGCTCGGGCGCAGGGAGAAAATGGTGCCGACCGTGCCGTTGACGTCGAGGTTGGAGGAGCCGTCCACGGGGTCGCAGGCGACCACGAGGCCGGTCGAGCCCTTGCCCTCGTGCATCTCGATGGGCTCGGGCGCCTCCTCGGAGACGAGGGCCGCGCAGGCCCCGCTCTTGCGGAGCGCCGCCGTCATGATCTCGTGGCCCCAGACGTCGAGCTTCTTGACCTGGTCGCCCGTGAGGTTGGTGCCGCCCGCGTAGCCCAGCTGGTCGCGCAAAGCGGCGTGGGCCAGCTCCTGGGCAATGACGGCCGCGACGCCGCCGATACGGCCGATGACCATGGCGATGCCCCGCGCCTGGTCCGAGGCGAGGGCAGCCTGCTGGCGAGCCAAGTGCTCCTCGAGCGTCATCCTTGACGGCGTCACGTTCCGGATGCTAGGCGAAGGCCCGGCTATAGTCAACCTGACTATAGTCAATCCACTGCGGGTGGTATTCTGGGCGGCGCCATGACGATGCGCACGCGGGGCCTCGCAGGGTCCCTGGCGGTCCTGATCCTTGCCGCCGGCTGCAGTCGGGTCCCCAGGTACATCGTCTCCCCGGCCAAGGACCAGACGCCTCAGCAGATGGACAGTGACAAGTTCGACTGCAATCTCCAGGCTCAGAAGCAGACCGACTACAACCCCGACAAGTCGCTGACCAATGGCGCTCTGGTCGGCATGGTCGTGGGCGCGGGGGCGGGGGCGGCCATCGGCGCCGCAGCGGGCGGGGTGGTCGCGGGGACGATTGCCGGCACCGCGATCGGCGCCACGGCCGGCGGCTCATATCTCTACGACAAGCATTTGAATCAGACCCAGCGCGCCTACTACGCGTGTCTCGAGACGCGCGGCTACACGCTGACCAAGTAGGTGGCTGAACCCGCCCGCGGACGGTGGCGGGCGCTCTTCTTCCTCTCCCTGGCCGAGCTGGGCGCGCTGTCCCTCTGGTTCAGCGCCGCCGCCGTGCTGCCCGCGCTCTCCCGCGAATGGCACCTGAGCGACGGCGGGCGCGCGGGACTCACGATCGCCGTGCAGGCGGGCTTCATCCTGGGGACGCTGGGCTCGGCACTCGGCAATCTCCCCGACGTCATGTCGCCTCGCATACTCATGCTCTGGAGCGCCGTCGCAGGGGCGGCGCTCAATGGGGCGCTCGCACTCTGGGTCGAGAGTCTGGCGCCGGCCCTCGTTCTCCGCTTCGCCACCGGCCTGTGTATGGCGGGCGCCTACCCGCCCGCCATGAAAATCGTCGCGACGTGGTTTCAGTCCGGTCGCGGGCTCGCGATCGGCATCCTGGTGGGCGCCCTCACCGTGGGCTCGGCCGCGCCCCATCTCATCCGCGGCCTGACCGACCTGCCCTGGCGGGGCACTCTGCTCATGGCCTCGGGGCTCTCGCTCCTCGCCGCGGGGCTCGTCTGGCTCTGCGTCACCGAGGGCCCGAACCGTTTCCCCGCGGCGAGCTTCGACCTGCGCATGGCGGGCGCGGTCTTTCGCGAGCGCGGGCCGCGGCTCGCGTGCCTGGGCTACTTCGGCCACATGTGGGAGCTCTACGCCATGTGGGCGTGGCTGGGCCTTTTCCTCGCGGCGAGCCTCGACGCGCGCGGTGGCGGCAGCTATCTGGGACTCGGCGCGCCCGCGGCAACCTTCGTCGCCATGGGGCTGGGCGGGGCTCTCGGCGCCTACGCGGGCGGCGCGCTCGCCGACCGCTGGGGCCGGACCACGCTCACGATGGCGGCCATGGTCCTCTCGGGACTCTGCGCGGCGACGATAGGCTTGTCTTTCGGCGGACCGCCTGCCCTCACCTTTCTGCTCGCCGTCTTCTGGGGCATCACTGTCATCGCCGACTCGGCCCAGTTTTCGACCGCGGTCACGGAGCTCTCACCGCCGGCCTACGTCGGCACCGCCCTCACCGCCCAGACCTGTGTCGGCTTTGCCCTGACCATGATCTCGATCTGGCTGATCCCGCCACTTGTGCGCATGGTCGGATGGGGCTGGGCGTTTGCCGCGCTGGCCCCGGGGCCGGCCCTGGGGGTGCTCGCCATGGCGCGCCTCCGCGCGGCGCCGGAGTCCCTTCAGATGGCAAACGGCCGCCGATAGCAGGCGGCTGAAAAAGGGCCGCCTGCGGAGACACTTGCTCCTTTTGCGCGACGGCGCTAGCATCGGGGGGAGGCTCGCATGAACCTGGTCCCGAACGATCTCCTCGTTCCCATCTTTCGCGATGCCCGCGACATGCTGTTGCTGACCTGGGCGGGCGTCCGCGCTCCCTCCGCCGCCGCGCTCGACACGGCCGCGGCGCTGGGTCGCAGCATTCACAAGGCCGAGAAGGAGCTGACCGAGCGACTCGTGGTTGGCTCGGATGAGGCGGCCCCGCTCCGACTCGTGCCGGCACACGTCGAACGCATCGGTAACGCCATCGAGGGGATCATCCGTTCCTGCCAGCTCATGGAGGCCGAGGGCACGACCTTCACGCCGAGCGGGATGCGCGAGGTCAACGCGCTCTTCGAGCGCGCGGTCGAGCTGCTCGAATGCGCGGGCGATCTGACGCTGACGGGCAACCGGGTGCTGGCCCGCCACGTCGAGCTCGAGAGCATGCGCTTCCAGGACCTGGCTACCGACTACGCCCGCGCGCACGAGGACCGCCTGGTCGAGGGTGCCTGCCGTCCCGCCTCCTCGAGTGCATACCTCGGCATCCTCGACTGCCTGCGCGAGATCACGCGCCACGCACGGCTCATCGCGGGCCGGATCGCGCCGCGCCCGAGTCCCGGCGAGGGGCGCTTCTTCCGCATCTAGCCCGCCTCGGGTCGCACCTAACCCGCCTCGGGAACCTTTCGCGCCGGCCCGCGCTTCTAAATGGCGTGGAGGTCTCCATGACCAGAGCTCGGACGACGGTCGGCGCCACCCTTCTGGCCTGCTTCGCGTGGGTCGGCGCTTCTCAGGCGCATGCCGCGAGCAGCACGCAGGCGGGCAACGCAGGCACCATCACGCTCAACTGGGAGGCGACCCAGGACAAGATAGGCCGCCCCCTCATCGTGGGCAATGTTGTCACCAACGGAGGCAAGACCGGCTACTGCATCCCGCGACTCCTCGTGGAGACGCTCGACGCGCAGGGCCAGGTCGTCGCCCGGAACGTGGGCTTCATCCCCGGCTACGTCGGTGGCTACGACAATGTCTACTTCGAGGAGCCCATCCGCGCGCCGGGGCACGGGTATCGCGTCAGCATCTCGTCCTGGAGCAATTGTGGCGGTGGCCAGTAAGCGGCTCGCCGCTCTCCTCCTGGCTCTGACGCTGGGCGCCTGTGCCGGCCAGGCCCGGGAGCTGGGCATGGCCGCCTCGTTCACGGACGGCCGCTTCCAGGTAGAGTGGCAGACGGCCCAGACGACGAAGGGCGCGCCGCTGATCGCGGGCTATGTCCAGAATACGCGCGGTGGCGGCGTCGCCAACGTGCGCATGAAGGTCGAAGGTCATCGGCACCGCGACGGCGCTGGCCCCCGGCTACCTGGGCGGCTTCAGCCGCACCTATTTCGAAGTGCCCCTCGAGACGGCCGGCGTCGGCTATCGCGTCAGCGTGGCCAGCTGGGACCCGGCCGGCAACGGCCAGTAGCGCCACGCGTTCAGCGGTGTGCCTCCACCTTTCTTGCGAGGTCCGCGTGCGCCCCTACGATCCCGCGCAGGCGAACGAAGGCCCGCATGATCTCTATGTTCACGTGGATGGCGCGAGCGCTCCGAAGCACGCTCGAAAGCATGGCCACGCCCTGCTCGGTGAAGGCACAAGGCAGGCTCCTCCGGCCTCCACGCCCAATCTTTGAAATCACAAATTGTGATTTCAAACGTGTGGCGCCAAGCTCCTGTCCCAAGTCCGCCAAGTCTTCCCTCGTCGTCCGGAACATGAAGTCGGACGGGAAGCGGCTCGCGTTTCGCTTGACCGCTTGATTCAGACTCGCCACCGTAACCCCATAGAGCCGCGCGATATCGGAGTCGAGGAGTACCCGTTGGCCTCGACACAGCCGGATTGCGCCTTCAATCCGATCCTTTCGCGCCAACGCAAAGGACTTGTCAGGGCCCATGGCTTAGTCTCGAGAAGAGCATAGATGGTGTCACAGTGCTCACACCGCGGCCTCCTGCGCTGCTCCGTGTCTAGGCCGTCAACGTAAAGAGGGAACGGGCGAACTGACAATGTGCAATTTTCAATACAGGCCAGAGTATATCCTTCAGGAGCTCAGCCCTCAGCGCAGGCCCCGCGGCAATTGGACGAGCACTAGTCGGCTCGCCCGGCATCAGACGATCTTGTCGTAGACTCCGGGCGGGATGATGCGGTAAACGCGCAACGCGCAGTGGCTGCGAGACGTTCTTGAAGCTCTTCTCGCCGAGGTTCTCCAGCACGAAGACGCCCTGGATCCGCTCGGCGGTGGCAGGGCCGACGACGATCTCGTCGCCCTGGGCGGAGCCCGCGAAGCGCGCAGCCAGGTTGGTCGTGGGTCCCGTCGCGGTGAAGGTCCAGCGCTGAGCGCCGGCGCCGCCGATCTTGGTCGCGCCCACCCAGGCCTCGCCCGAGTTGATGCCCATGTGGAGCGCGACCGACGGAAAAACTCCGGCGTGTTCCTCGTTCAGCTCGACCGTACGCTGGCGGATCGCGAGCGCGGCGCGCGCGGCATTGAGCGCGTGGTCCACGGGGCCGCGGCCGGGCTCGCGGCTCTTGGACTGGAAGATGACCATGAGCCCGTCGCCCGCCGTCTCGTTCACGTCGCCCTGGTGCTTGCGAATGATCTCGAGGAAGGCGGAGAAGTAGGTCTGCACCAGCTGGTTGAGCCGCTTGGCCTCCACCTGCTCGGAGAGGCGCGTGTAGCCCGCGATGTCGAGGAAGAGAACGGAGACCTCCTCTTGCCTCTTCTCCAGCTGGGTGGCCGAAGGGTCGCGCTCGAGCAGCTCCTTGACCGCGTCGGGCACGAACTTGGAGAGCTCCCCCTTGAGCTGTTCGAGCACCTCCAGCCGCTGGCGCGAGGCCTGGAGCTCCTCGAGCGTGGTGGCCAGTTCGGTGTTTCGCGCTTCGAGATCGTGCTGCGCCGCGGAGAGGCGCTCAGTCATATCGTTGAAGGCCGAGCCCAGCCCCGCCAGCTCGTCGCCCGATGTCGTGCGCGCCCGCACGGCAAAATCGCCCTCGCCGATCTTGTGGGCCACCTGCGCCAGCTCCTGGATGGGACGCACCACCACGCCGCGCATGACCATAGCGAGCACGCCCGCGGCGGCGGCGATGGTCAGGATCGCCACCACCACCTGGCGGTTGCGCTGCTCGCGCACGGCCGCCAGCACCGCGCGCCATCTTCTCGATGCTCGCCATGACGCCCTTCGGCAGATCCGCTTCCTTCGCGACTTCCTTGAGCGTGGCCGTATCGGTGAACGCCTCGACGCCGTTGCGCCGGTAGACCGTCAACCCCTCGACCGGCGAGTTCTTCTGCATCTCGAGAATCTGCATGCGCGCGATATCGGGCCGCTCCTGGAGCATGGCGGCCTCGATGTTGGCGGTGAGCGCGGCCGTGAGGCGGCGCGCCGCCACCTTGCTCTGCTCGACGAGAACATCGGCCTCGCGCTGGATGGTGAGGATGGTCGAGATGCCGAAGCCCACGATCAGGACCACGACGATCAGAACGGTGATCTTGACGGTGAGTGGCGCGGGCGGCAGGCGCATCCTCACACCCGGGTCGCGCGGCCAGCCCAGTAGGGCTCGCGCAGCACGCGCTTGAGAAGCTTGCCCGCATTGTCTCGCGGGAAATCCTCGTGGAAGGTGACCTCGCGCGGGACCTTGTACCCGGCTAGGTGCCTGCGCGCGAAGGTCGTCACGTCGGCGGCGGTGAGGCGGGCGCCCGCGCGCGGCTGCACGGCGGCGTGGACACGCTCGCCCCACTCGTCGTCGGGCACGCCGAAGACCGCCACGTCCTGGATGTCGGGGTGACGGTGGAGGGCGTCCTCGATCTCCGCCGGGTAGATGTTGACGCCGGCGGAGATGATCATGTCGCGCTTGCGGTCGCAGATGTAGTAGAAGCCCTCGGCGTCCACGTAGGCGACATCGCCCACCGAGTACCATTCGCCGCGGCGCATGCCCTCGGTCGCCGCGGGGTCCTTGTAGTATTCGTCCAGGATGCCGGAGAACTTCCTGACGTAGAGCTCCCCCGGCTCGCCCACCGCCACGGGCCTGCCGTCGTCGTCCAGGAGCGCGATTTCCCGGCCCGGAGCGGCCTGCCCGCAGGAGCCCGGCTTTCTCAGCACGTCTGCGGGCTTCAGGACGGTGTTCACCCCGAGCTCGCTCGAGCCGTAGAACTCGTACAGCGTCGGGCCGAAGTACCCGACCACCGCCTCCTTGACGCTCATGGGACAGGGCGCGGCCGCCATGATGATGGCCCTCATGGAGGATACGTCGTAGCGGGCCCTGACGGATGTAGGCAGCTCCATGATGCGCTTGAGCAGCGTAGGCGCCATGAAGGTGCTGCTGCAGCGGTGGCGCTCGATCTGCTCGAGCGCCCGCTCAGGGTCGAACTTCGGCATGATCACCACGGTGGCGCCGACAATGTGCGCGTAGAGCGCGAGGCCGCCCGGCGCCGAGTGGTACATGGGCCCGGCGACGAGATGCACGTGGGTCGGGTCGAGGAGGTCCATGGCGCCGAGCGTCTCCATCAAACCCTGCGGATCGAGGCCGCGGCGGAGCGCGCCCTTCGGCTTTCCCGTGGTGCCACCCGTGTAGATGATGGAGGCGCCGAAGGCCGCGCCTGCGGGCAGCTCGACAGGGTCCGGCTTACCCCGTGTGAGGAGGTCGTCGAGGTGCAGGGCCCAATCGCGCCGCCCGGCGCCCATCAGGATCCAGTGCCGGACCTTGCGGGCCCCGCCGCGGATCTCCTCGCAGACCGGCAGGAACTGGTCGCTCACGAAGACGACGGCGGCATCCGAGTGGTCGAGGATATACGCGACCTCTTCCGCCACCAGCCGGTGGTTCATGGGCGCGGGGATGAGCCCGGCCGCTCGGGCGCCGGTGCCGGCCAAGTAGTGCTCGAGCGAGTTCCCGGCGTAGACGATCGCGTGCGCCCCCGGCTCGAGGCCAAGATCGACCAGCGCGTTGCCCAGCCGGTCCCGACGCTCGACGAGTTCGGACCAGGACCACGCCCGCTCACCCTCGATGAGCGCGGGTCTGTCAGGGTGGCGTGTGGCATGAGCGGCGAGGATATCCATCTGAGAAGACACTAGGCGAAAGCGCCGGCGGGGGCAACCGCGATAGCAGGTCTCAGCCGCCGACACCCAGGTAGGTCGTCGTGATCTGCTCGTTGGCACGCAGGGCGTTCGGGGTGCCCTCGAACACGATCGTGCCGTGATCGATGACGTAGACGCGATCAGCGAGCCCGAGGGCCATCTCGGCGTTCTGCTCGACCAGCAGCATGCTGACGCGCTCGCGCTTGAGCTCGCGGATGGTGCCCATGACCGTCTCTACCACCAGCGGCGCCAGACCCTGCGACGGCTCGTCCAGGAGCAGCAGATCCGGCCCCGTGAGAAGCGCGCGGGCGATGGCCAGCATCTGCTGCTCTCCGCCGGAGAGGAGACGTCCCTTGCGATCGAGCACCTCGCGGAGCTTCGGGAAGCGCTCGAGCATCTTCTCCATCGGCCAGCGCGAGCCCTGCCGGCGGGCGATGTCCAGATTCTCGCGCGCCGTGAGATAGGAGAAGATGCCGCGTGTCTCCGGCACGAGCGCGATGCCGAGGCGCGAGATCTTGTGGGCAGGCATGCCGGCGATGACGGCGCCCTTGTAGATGATCTCGCCGGTGCGGGGCGGCGTGAGGCCCGTGATCGACCTGAGGGTCGTGGTCTTGCCCGCGCCGTTGCGCCCGAGAAGCGCCACCACCTCGCCCTCGTCGACCTGCAGCGAGAGCCCGTGCAGGATGTGTCCCAAGCCGTAGAAGGTGTCGATGGCACGGATATCCAGGATCATGGCGCGACCACGCCTCCCAGGTACGCGCGGCGGACTTCCGGATTCCGCTGGATCTCCGTCGGCGTGCCTTCGGCGATGACGCTGCCGAAGTGCATGACCGAGATTCGGTCGGACATGGTCATCACGACGTCGATCTTGTGCTCGATGAGGATGATCGTGTAGCGCCCCTTGAGCCTTCGCACCAGCGTCACCATTTTCTGCGTCTCGTCGGGCGACAGCCCAGCCGCAGGCTCGTCGAGCAGCAGGAGGCGTGGAGTTGCCGCCAGTGCAATAGCCAGCTCGAGCTGCCGCTGCTCTCCGTGGGAGATCTCGCGGGCCGGCTGGCCCGCCTTGTCGCCAAGCCCGACTTCGCCGAGCACGACGAGCGCCCGCTGGGTCGGCTCCGCGTAGCCGTCGGCGCGCCGCCACGCCAGCCCTCGCCAGGACTCCTGCCGGGCGAAGGCGGCCAGCCAGACGTTGTCGAGGATCGAAAGCGTGGGAAAGATGCTCGTGCGCTGGAACGAGCGCGCGATGCCGAGATGGGCGACGCCGTGAGGCGGCGTTCCCGCGATGTCGCGCCCGTCGAACACGATCCGCCCCGAGGTGGGCGCGTGCTGCCCCGTCAGCAGGTTGAAGAAGGTGGTCTTGCCCGCGCCGTTGGGCCCGATGACCGAGTGCAGCGAGCCCTCCTCGACCGCGATCGAGACGTCGTTGACCGCGGTCAGCGCGCCGAAGGTTTTCGTCAGGCGATCAGTCCTGAGGAGGGGCATCAGTCCCCTGCCCTGGCCGGCGCCCGATGCGCCGTGCGCCACGCCCAGAAGCGCGCCCACGCCTCGACCACTCCGCCCCGGAAGAACAGCACCACGATCACGAAGGCGACGCCGAGCAAGAGCGGCCAGCGCGCCCACATGGAGCTGACCGACTCAGAAAGCCAGATGAAGACGAACGAGCCGATGACGGGCCCGTACAGCGAGCCCGAGCCGCCGATGAGCGTGGCGAACACGACGTTGCCGGAGAACACGAACCCGATGGACTCGAGCGGCACGATGCCGAAGAGCATGGCGTAGAGCACGCCCGCCAGTCCCGAGAAGGCGCCGCCCACCACGAAGGCGGCCAGCTTCATGCGTGCCACGTTGTACCCGAGGGCCTCCGCGCGTGCCTCGTTCTCGCGGATGGCCTGGAGGATCTTGCCCAGCGGCGACTCGACGATGCGCTTCATGACCCAGAGCGAGAGGAGGAACAGAAGCGCGACGGCCGCGTAGTAGGCGAGCGGGCCGTGGATGTCGAGACCGAGCATGCTCGGTCGTGGCACACCGGGCATGCCGTCCTCTCCTCCGGTCACCGTCGTCCACTGGTAGGCGGTGAAGTAGAACATCTGGTTGAGCGCGAAGGTCAGCATGATGAAGTAGAGGCCGGAGCGCTGGACGCAGAGATAGCCCACGACGGCCGCGGAGACGGCGCCCACCAGGATCCCCACGGCAAGTGCGAGGAACACGTTGACCCCGTAGTACTTCAGCAAGTAGCCGGCGACGTAGGCGGCCGAGCCGAAGAAGGTCGCCTGGCCGAAGGACAGCAGGCCCGTATAGCCCATGAGCAGGTTGAGACCCAGCCCGAAGATCGCGAAAATCCAGATCTCGGTCGCGATGGCGTGACGAACGAGGACCGGGAGCAGCACCACGGCGGCCAGGATCGCGAGCCACGCCTTGGCGCTCGCGGTCATCGGATGCCGAAGAGGCCCTGCGGGCGAACGAGCAGGACGGCGGCCATGACGGCGAAGATGACCGCCACCGAGGCCTCGGGCCAGAAGAGCGCGACCAGGCTCTGGGCGACGCCGACGAGCAATCCCGCCACGATGGAGCCCAGCAGATTGCCGAGCCCCGCCAGCGCGACCACGACGAAGGCGATGCCGAGCATGTCCACACCCATCCAGGGGTTCAGCCCGCGGATCGGCGCGGTGAGCGCGCCGGCCACGCCCGCCAGGACACAGCCCATCGCGAAGGCCGCGGTGAACAGGCGGTGGATGTCGATGCCGAGGAGGGCGACCATCTCCTTGTCCTCGATGCCCGCGCGCATGATGGCACCGTAGCGCGTTTTTTCGAGGAAGAGCCACGAGCAGAGCACGAGGAACGCGGCGGCCGCCATCACGAAGAGGCGGTACTTCGGGTAGAACGTGATGCCGAGGTCCACCCCGCCCCGCAGGAGCGGCGGCGGAAGCTGGCTCATGCCGACGGGGCTCCAGACGATGATGATGCCTTCGGTCACGATGAGCGACAGGCCGAACGTCAGCAGGAGCTGGTAGTCGTGGCCGGCCTTGTAGAGCGGCCGGATGCCGCCGTACTCGATGAGAACCCCAAGCAGGCCGACACCCAGTGGCGCGAGCAGGAGAGCCAGCCAGAAGTTGCCGATGAGCTGGATCACCGTGTAGAGGAAATAGGCGCCGAGGGCGAAGAGCGCGCCGTGGGCGAAGTTGGGAATGTTCAGCACGCCCGTGATGATGCTGAGCCCGATGCCCATGAGCGCGTAGAGCATGCCCGTGGCGAGCCCGTTCAGGATCTGGCTGAAAAGCAGCGCGACGTTCACGAAGCCGAGCGGTTCGCTACAACGCTCCGATGTCTTTGCAGGCGGCGTATTCCGCGGGCAGCGGCGTCGAGCCCGTCGCGATGATGTCGGCGAAGTCCATCGGGTTCTTCATCGCGTCCTTCTTCTTGCACCGCATGAAGAAGTAGGGGCGGAGCGTCTGGTGGGTCTTGGCGTCCACGCGCATCTTCCCGACCAGGTCCTCCACCTCCATGCCCTCGCACGCCTTGATGACGTCGGGCACCTCGGTGGACTTGGCCTTGTCCATGGCGTGCAGCGTCAACCTAGTCATCCCGTAGGCCGCGGCGGGCGCGTAGCCGGGAGGGCTGCCGAATTTCGCGGTGTAGTTCTTCACGAACTCGCGCGCCACCGGCGTGTCGGCGGTGTAATAGAAATTCGACCCGACCCACATGTTGTCGCGGATCTCCGGGTTGAGCTGCACCAGCTCCTCGACGCCCGAGGACCAGGTCAGGATGAGCGGGACCTTGGGAGTCAACCCGAAGTTGAAGATCTCGCGCGCCGCGGTGACCGTGTCGAGGCCAAAGTTGATCATCGTCACCACGTCGGGCTTGTTGGCCGCCGCCTTCGTGACGTAGTTCGAGAACTCGCGCTCGCCGAGAGGGTGACGGTCGGCGCCCACGAACTCGATGCCGTGCGCCTTGCCCACTTCCTTGACGTATTTCTCCACCGACCAGCCGAAGGCGTAGTCGGCGACGAGAAGGTGCCAGCGCTTGGCCTTGGGGTTGGCCGCCATGAAATTGTCCACCACGGTCTTGGCGGCCGTATACGGGCTCGCCGCCCACTGGAACGAGTAGCGATGGCAGCGCGCGCCGGCGATGTCCTCGGTGCCGCCGCTGAAGTAGTGGAAGGTCTTCTTCCGCTTGGCGACCTCCGAGACGGCCAGCGCCACTCCCGAAGACCAGGGTCCGATGATGTACTTCACGCCGTCGGCGTCGATGGCTTCCTCGGCGCGCCGCGTGGCGCTGCCCGCCTTGGTCTCGTCGTCGCGGGTGATGTACTTGATGCTCTTGCCCTGGATCTTCATCCCTCGCTCGTCGAGCGCCATCTTCATGCCGCGGTCGAGGACGGGGCCCACGTCGGAGAAGGCGCCGGTGAAGGACCAGAGTCCCAGCATCGGGATCTCCTTCTGCTGGGCGCGGAGCACGGCGGGAAAGCCGAGCCCCGCGGCGGCGGCCGCGCCGCTGAGCTTCAACACATCACGCCGGGTGAATTCGCTCATCGTGGGTCCTCCGCGCTGCTGTGGGTTCGATCCGGGCCTCTGACCGCTCGCTGGAGGGAGAATCGGGCCAACGCGACCCGGTGTCAAGTGGGCGCCTTGACAGTCTCATCCGTGCGGTCTAGATTCGCGACAACTCGCAGCGCTTGTCACCGGCTCCCACCGCGCCCGATAGGGAGGTCTACATGTCACGTGCCGCTGCCGCGTTGTCCCGGCTCGCCGGCGCCGCTCTCGCCGCCGCCGTGCTTGCCACACCCGCCGCGGCGGCCGAGACGCTCAATGCCTATTCCATCTGGCCCGAGAACTGGGCGCGGCCCATGCTCCAGGAGTTCGAGCAGGCGACAGGGATCAAGGTCAATTTCGTGCGCTTCTCCTCGGGCGAGGCGCTGACCCGCGTCATCGCCGAGAAGGGCAATCCGCGGGTGGACGTGCTCTTCGGCGGTCCAGTCGAGACGTTCGCCGCCGGCATCAAGGAGGGCATCTTCGAGCCCTACAAGCCCCCGTCCTTCAACGCGCTGCCCGCCCGCTTCAAGCAGGCGGAGGGCTACTGGGTCGCGATCGCGGACGACCCACTGGTCTTCATGACCAACGCCAAGTTCCTCAAGGAGGGCAACCTCAAGCCGCCCGCCTCGTGGGAGGACCTGCTGAACCCGGCCTACAAGGGCATGCTCCAGATGGCGGACGCGCGCACGTCGGGCACGGCGGTGACGCGCATCTTCTCGATCATCGAGGTCAACGGGCGCAACGAGGACAAGGCCTTCGACTACATGAAGAAGCTCCGGAAGAACGTGCAGGTCTACACCAAGAGCGGCGGCGGCGGCACGCTGCCGGTGGGCCTGGGCCAGGCGGGCGGCGGCATCTTCTTCATCGTGGACGCGCTCGACACCAAGGCCAAGGGCTACGACGTCGTCATCAGCTTTCCGCGCGAGGGCATCGGGACTTCTGCAGAAGCGATTGCGCTCCTCAAAGGCGCCAAGAATCCCGATGCCGCCAGGAAGCTCATCGACTGGGCGACGAGCCCGGCCATGCAGAGCCTCTACGCCAAGCACAAGATCAACTTCGTTCCGGCCAACCCCGAGGTGAAGGTAGAGCCGAGCCTGGCCGAGGTGCTCAAGGGCGCCAAGATCTTCCCCATCGACGACGCCTACGCCGGCGCCAACCGCAAGCGCGTCATAGACCGCTGGATCAACGAGGTGCTGAACGCGCAGTAATGACGGCCGCCGTGAGGCGATTCGGGCGCGACCCCGGGCTCTGGCTCACCGTCCTCGTCCTCTGGGCTCTCCTCGGGCTCTTCGTCCTCTTCCCGCTGGCGCGGCTCTCCTGGATCGCCTTCTTCGACGGCGGCCGCCTCTCGCTCGGTCCCGCCTGGACCGTGCTCGGCGACCCCAACCACCGCCACGCCTTCTTCAACAGCCTGCTGCTGGCGGCGCTGGTCGGCGTGGGCGGCACCGCGCTGGGCTTCCTCTTCGCGTACACGGCGGCGCGCGCCGGCCTCGCGCGCGGGTGGCTCGCCGTGCTCGACGCCGCCACGCTCCTGCCGCTCGTCTCACCGCCCTTCACGACGGCCATCGCGATGATCTTCTCCTTCGGTCCGCGTGGTCTCATCACCTATCACGTGCTGGGTATCAAGGGCGCGACGGCCTATGGACTGCACAGCACGCTCTTCGCCGAGACGCTGACGTATTTTCCCATCGCCTACCTGACGATGAGACCGATCCTCGCGGCCATCGATCCCAACGTGGAGGACATGGCGTTCTCGCTGGGGTCCTCGCGCTGGCGGGTCTTCAGGACGATCACGCTGCCGCTGGCGGTGCCCGGCTTCGCCAACGCCTTCCTCCTGCTCTTCGCCGCCTCGCTGGCGGACTTCGCCACGCCGCTGATACTCGCCGGCAACAGTTTCCCCGTGCTACCGACCCAGGCGTATCTGCAGATCACGGGACTCTTCGACTTCAAGGGCGGCGCCGTGCTGTCCTTCGCGCTCCTCGTGCCGGCGGCCGCCGTCTATCTCCTCCAGCGTCACTGGGTGGCCCGCGGCGCCTACGTCACGGTGACGGGCAAGGCCGGGCCCGCCACCCTCATCAAGAGCGTGACGCCGTGGGCGCGGCGGCTCGTGCTCGCGGCCTGCGCCGGGGTAGGCCTCGTCATCGCCTACTTCTATGCCCTCCTCTTCTACGCGTCCGTGGTCACGGCCTTCGGGGCCAACCACGCGCTGACGTGGCGCCACTACCACGTGATCTTCACGGAAGGGATGAAGGCCATCCGCGACACGCTCCTCATTGCGGGCGTGGGCATGCCGCTCGGCGGGCTCTTCGGGGTTCTCGTGGGCTACCTCGTGACGCGACGGCGCTTTCCGGGCCGCCGCGCCATGGAGATGGTCTCCATGATCAACTATGCCCTGCCCGGCACCATCGTCGGCATTGCGTACCTCGTCGCGTTCAACGACCCGCCGCTGGCGCTCACCGGCACCGCGCTCATCATCGTCGCCTGCTACATCTTCCGCTACAGCCCGACGGGCATCCGCGCCACGGTGGCGCTGCTCCAGCAGATCGACCCCAGCATCGAGGAGGCTTCGCAGGGCCTGGGAGCGCGGAGCGGGACAACCTTCAGGCGCGTCACCCTGCCGCTCATCGTGCCCGCCTTCTTTGCCGGGCTCGGGGTCGTGTTCATCCGCTCCATGACCGCGATCAGCGCCACCATCTTCCTCGTGTCGATCAACTGGACGCTCATCACCGTGCGCATTCTCGAGAACATGACGGAGCTCTCGCTCGGCCCGGCGGCCGCCTTCTCCGTCCTCGTGGTCGCCATCGTCTTCGTCGTGATGGCGGGCATCAGCGGGGCGCTCCGACGGCTCCAGTCCGCGGGCCGCGTCCAGGTCACGAGCATACTCGGTGGCTGATTTTCGAGCTGAAGCGGGATACGAGCCGGAGGCGAGGAGCCCGATGAGGCGAGTGCTGAGATGATCCTCTCCCCCGTCGCCATCAGGCTCGAGGGAGTCTCCAAGCGCTTCGACCATCGCGTCAAGGGAGAGGTGTACGCGGTCCGCGACGTGAGCCTGGAGGTGCGGCCGGGGGAGCTGCTGACCCTCCTCGGTCCCTCCGGGTGCGGCAAGACCACGACTCTCCGGATGATCGCGGGCTTCCAGGAACCGGACGCCGGGCGCGTGTGGATAGGCGGCCAGGACGTGACCCGCCTCATGGCCAATGAGCGGAACATCGGCTTCGTCTTCCAGAGCTATGCGCTCTTCCCTCACCTGCCGGTCTTCGAGAACGTCGCCTACGGTCTCCGCGTCCAGCGTCAGGCGGAGACCGAGATCGCCCGCCGGGTGGGCGAGGTGCTGGAGCTGGTCGGGCTCGCCGGCTACGATCGCCAGATGCCGCACCAGCTCTCGGGCGGGGAGCAGCAGCGCGTGGCGCTGGCGCGGGCCATCGTCATCAGGCCGCGCGTGCTGCTCTTCGACGAGCCGCTGTCGAACCTCGACGCGAGGCTTCGCGTCCAGATGCGCGGGGAGATCCAGCGGCTCCAGAAAGCGCTCGGCATCACGGCCGTCTACGTCACCCACGACCAGGAGGAGGCCATGGCGATCTCCGACCGGATCGCCGTCATGCACCAGGGTGTCATCGTGCAGGAGGGCAGCGCCGAAGGGCTCTATCACCGTCCCGCCTCGGAGTTCGTCGCCCAGTTCATCGGCCGGACCAATCTTCTGCGCGGCCGCGTGGCGGCTACCGGCGCCGCCGGCGTCGAGGTCGAGGTGCCCGGCCTCAGACTCGTCATCGATCAGAAAAGCCTTCAGCTGGCCGCCGGCACGGCCGTCACGCTGGTACTCCGCCCCGAGTCGATCACCATCTCCACCGGCGGGACAGGCTTGAGAGGGACGATCGTGTCGCGGACCTTCCTCGGTGAGAAGGTCGAGTACCACGTGCGCGTGGACGGGGACACCCTCCAGGTGACGGACTATGGCGCGGGGGGCGCCCGGGTCCTCGCCCCCGGCGAGGCGGTCACGCTCGGGGTGCCCGCCACGGGCGTGTGGCTGCTGGGCGGCGGAGAGTGATTGTCCTGGCCATGCTGGCGCTTGTGGTCCCGCTCTTCGCTGAAGTTGAGACCGTACACGGTGCCGACTCGGTGTTCGCCTCGTCCGGCATCGCCATCACCTGGGCCGTGTTGCGGGGACCGACGGAGGAGCAGACGCAGGTGGTCATTCGGGTGAGCAACCCGGCAGCGCGCTTTGCCTACCTGCGCGTGGAGGGCGTCGATCCGTTCACCGGGCGGCGCGCTGCGGTTGTCGAGGGCCTACCGCTCGGGATACGGGCCGACGTCACGAGCGCCCGCGCGGGCTTCGCCGACCTCCCGCGCCGCGAGATCCACCTCTACGCGAGCGAGTCCGATTGGCGCGCCCGGAAGCCCACGCTCACCGTGTATTATCTCGGGGTGCCGGACACCAGCCCCGAGTTCACATCCGGGGCTGCCCTCGATGCCTATCTGGCAAGCACCGAGCGACGGGGCAGCTGAAACGACGGAGGCGAGCATCATGTCAGTCCGTGTCGAGCGGCAAGGGGCGGTCAGCACGGTCATCATCGACCGCCCCGAGAGAAGGAACGCCGTGGACGGGCCGACGGCCCGGGGCCTGGCTGAGGCCTTCCGAGCGGTGGAGGCCGATTCCGGCACACGCGCGGCCGTGCTCTGGGGCGCGGGCGGCACCTTCTGCGCGGGCGCCGATCTCAAGGCCCTCGGCAGCGAGGGCAGCCGGGTCAAGCCGACGGGCGACGGGCCGATGGGCCCGACGCGCATGCTGCTGTCCAAGCCCGTCATCGCGGCCGTCTCGGGCTACGCGGTCGCGGGCGGCATCGAGCTGGCGCTGTGGTGCGATCTCCGCGTGATGGAAGAGACGGCGACCTTCGGTGTCTTCTGCCGTCGCTGGGGCGTGCCGCTCGTGGACGGGGGAACGATCAGGCTCGCTCGGCTGGTCGGCATGAGCCGGGCGCTCGATCTGATCCTCACGGGCCGGCCGGTGGGCGCCGCCGAAGCCGAGCGCATCGGTCTCGCCAACCGGATCGTGCCGGCCGGTCAGGCGCGCGAGGCGGCGGAGGCGCTCGCGGGCGAGATCGCGGCATTCCCGCCCCACTGCGTCGCGAGTGACCGCCGCTCCGTCTACGAGACCTTCGGGATGGATCTCGGGACCGCGCTCGCGCGCGAGTTCGAGCTGGGCAGAGCCACCATCGACTCCGGAGAGAGCCTCGAGGGTGCGGCGCGCTTTGCGGGGGGCGCGGGCCGTCACGGCGCCCCCGCCTCCTGAGAGGAGACGCACATGCCACAACGGCTGCTTCCGTACCGGACGGCGTCCTTCGTGGGCTTCGTCGGGATCTTTCTCTTCGCCGTGGTCGGGCTCGCCCACCTGCCCGCGTTCGGCTCGGCCGAGACGCTCGTGCACGGCCTCGCGTGGATCGGGGTGGCGGCCGCGGCAGCTCTCATGGGCCGCGCCTGGTGGAACCTCGCGCCGGAGATCTTCGGCGCCCGGATGCCGCTCGTCGGCTTCGTCCTTCTCGTGCTGTTCGTCGCGTGGGTCTGGGTGTGGTTCGCGATCGTCCTCGTCAAGTGCGAAGGCTCGCTCAGGACCTGCGGGTCGTGGCGGCTCGCGCTCGACGTGGGAGCCTTCGCGATGTATGCAACGCTGGCCTGGGTCGTGTGGTGGCGCACCGGTCACTGGACGATCGCCGTCCTGATCTTGATCGGGAACCTCTGCGCGCGACTGCCACTGCACCTCACTGGCTTGCCGCCATGGTTGCGGCCTCTCGGCATCATCATTCTCTCCGCGGGGCTGATCCTCGGCCTGGTCGCGCTCTTCAGCTCCGCCGAGAAGCGCCGGGTGGAGCTGGGGTCGCACACGTTCTTCCTGGCGGGGTGGTTCCGGGTCGTGCTCGTCGTCGCGGCGCTGGGGACGCTGCTCATCCTGAGCGTGCCCTACCTTCTCAGCTGGCTCACCCCCTGAGCCTGGCGGAGGCTGCCCATGCTGCTCGAGCACGAAGGCCGGCGTCCCCGCATACACGCGAGCGCCTACGTCGCTCCCAACGCGACGGTCTCCGGCGACGTGACGATAGGACCGGAGAGCCGCATCCTCTTCGGCGCGGTATTGACCGCCGAGGGCGGCCCCGTGATCCTGGGCTCGCGGTGCGTCGTGATGGAGCAGGCGGTGCTGCGCGGCACGAAGGCGCATCCGCTTCGCCTCGGCGACCATGTCCTCGTCGGTCCCCACGCGCATCTCTCCGGCTGCGAGGTCGAGGACAACGTCTTCGTCGCCACCGGCGCGTCGGTCTTCAACGGCGCGCGGCTCGGCGCGCGGAGCACGGTCCGCATCAACGGGGTCGTCCACATCAAGACCGTGCTCGCCCCCGACGCCATCGTGCCCATCGGCTGGGTCGCCGTAGGCGATCCGGCGCGCATCCTCTCGCCCGATGCCCATGACGAGATCTGGGCCGTTCAGGGGCCGCTGAACTTCTCGAAGACCGTGTTCAACCTGGATCCCGCGCCGGCCGGGCAGAGCAACATGCCGGAGCGGATGCGCCGCTATGCAGCGGCCCTCGGCCGCCACGCGCACGATAGAATTCTCGATCGCCACGGCTCCGCGGAATTCTAGCCGCCTACCGGCCTAGAGCTTTGCGGAAGCCTTCGAGCTCGGTTTTCGAGATGTCGGGGTGTCGGGCCAGCTCGGCGAGGACCTCGTCGGCCCGGAGATCGAGATGGGTGGACAGCCGCGAGAACATCCTGAGCACGTGCCGCGCCTCGCTCGTGGCCTTCGTCTTCGCGATGGAGCCGGCGAGGCTCGAAAGCACCGCGCTGTCGAGCTGAGCGAAAACCTCCATGGACGTGGTGAGCGCCGGCCGGCCGCCCGGACCGGGACCGCCCGCGTAGTGGAGCAGGATCACGGCCTGGCCGTGGATGTCGGGCAGCACGCTCTGCTCGTAGCGTCCGCGCGCGTAGATGACGCGCAGGCCGCTGTTCCCGTAGAGCGGCGTCATGATCCCGGTGACGCCCCAACCGTCGTCGAGGTTGAGACCGTCGGCGGTGCGCCATATGCGGTAGCGCGCCAGCCTGAGCGCGCGCGTCACCTGCGTGGCGAACTCCGGGTGGTCCAGCAGGTAGTCGACGACATCGAGACGCAGGGCGTACGGATCGATCTCGACGCGCGTCGAGACGGTCGCCTTCGCCAGCACCTTGTCGATGCGCGCCTTGTCGGCGGCCGGCAACCCCGGCGGCAGCGAGGGCGCGGCATTGTCCCCCGCCCCGGGGGCGGGCGACGCGAGCACGCCGGCGCCCAGCAGCAGGGCGCAGGCGAGCGCGCGCGGCCGGCGCTTACTCGTCGTAGCGCATGAGGACCGGTCCGGCACCCCCTGGCGCCTCGACGTCGCGGTCGTGCCACGTCAACACCACCTCGAAGGTGGTGGGCGTGGGGCCCTGATCGACGATGATGTAGACGAGATCCGGGAGGGATGTCTGGTTGTTCCGGCCGACCACGGCGCCCACGCCGTGGGTCATGTCGAGGTTCTTGGCAATGTACTTGTCCCACACGTCCCCGCGCGACTCCTGGAAGGCCATCAGCGGGATCGGCATGTCCATCACGGGAACTCGTGTTTTCCCGCACGACACCGCGTAGGGCCGGTAGAGGGTCAGGGGGGTGCTTCCCTTCAGCACGACGTGCTTCACGGCCTGCGGCCGTTCCCGGCCGTCGGCCTTGACGATCCAGATGCTGCGCTCCCCGGGCCGGCCGTCCCAGCGCACCTCGTCCCAGAACGAGACGACGCCGCCGCGGGCGATCGAGGCCTGGACGGCGATGCCGCCCCAGGCACGCGCGATGGTGTCGGGCACGGATCGGAGCGGCCGCTGCGTGACTATCGCCCCGCGGCCCATGGTGCCCTCATCCAGGTCGGCCTCGAGGCGCTCGAAGCCCGGTCCGGTGGCGCCGTCGCCGAGCTCCCCGTTGCTGAGAAAGGAGGTCAGCGACTGATCGAAGATGCTCGCGACTTTGAGGCGGTACTCCACGGCGAGCGCCGGGCTTGACCCCGCGAGCGCCGCGAACAAGCACACCGCAACCGCCGCCAGCGCGCGTCCGAGCGTGGTCATCGAGCCTCCTGGGCGAGGGATGGGCGACGTTCCCGGGATTATCCCATCCCCAGGCAGAGGGCGCGAGGGAATGCGGAAGGCGACCCGCTCAGGCGTAGAGGTCTTCGCGGGTCGTGGGCGCGGTCCAGCCCACTCGGTCCCACTGTTTGCGCAGCAGGAACTGGTAGAGCCCGATCGAGCCGCCCTCGAAGGCCATGGACGAGCACGCGAGGTAGAGGAGCCAGGTGCGGTAGATGCGCTCGCCCACGATGGCACGCGCCTCGTCGGCTCGGGCCTGGAGCCGCTCGACCCACTGGCGGCAGGTGCGCGCGTAGTGCAGCCGCAGGTTTTCGAGGTCGATGACTTCCCAGCCGGCGCGCTCGATCTCTGTCATCGTCTCCGAGACGCCGGAGAGGTCGCCGTTCGGAAAGACATGCTCGTAGAGGAAATCCGTCTGGCTGGTCCGCTTCCAGTGGAACTCGTGATGGATGCCGTGGTTGAGGTAGAGCCCGCCGTCGTTGAGCATCTCGCGGACGCGGCCGAAGAACGCGGGGTAGTTCGGGATGCCCACGTGCTCGATCACACCGACGGCAGCGATCTTGTCGTAGCGGGCGCCCGGCGGCAGGTCGCGATGGTCGCGGTACTCGACGAGGCAGCGCCCCTCGAGACCTTCGCGCTTGATGCGCGCGGCGGCCCAGTCGGCCTGCGCCCGCGACAGCGTCACCCCGTGCGCCGTGACGCCGTAGTGCCGCGCGGCCCAGATGGAGAGGCCGCCCCAGCCGCAGCCGATGTCGAGAAGCGTCTCGCCCGGCTTGAGCCTGAGCTTGCGGCAGACGAGATCGACCTTGTCCTCCTGCGCCTGCTCGAGCTTGCCGTCGGGGTTGCGGTAGTAGGCGCACGTGTAGAGCATGAGCGGGTCGAGGAACAGGGCGTAGAAATCGTTCGACACGTCGTAGTGGTGCGCAATGGCCTGGGCGTCCCGCCGCTTTGACCGCTGCCTCATGACGCGGCCTCCTTCATGCCGAAGATTGCGTCGAACACGATACGCCGCCTCGCCAGCCCCAATCCGAGAACGAGTCGCACCGCGAGCCGGGCCGCGGTCTCGGGCAGCCGCGCGAGCCGGCGTCCGATCCACCCCGGCTCGCCCGGTCCGTAGAGCGAAGTGATCCGCGCCGCGTAGCCGTCGAGCGGCGCGCCCGTCCTCACGAACGCCTCCGCCGCTCCGGCGGCGAGGATGCCGCTCCGGATGGCCGGGCCTATCCCCTCGCCCGACAGGTCGCGCGCCAGCCCCGCCGCGTCGCCCACCAACATGAACCGGAGACCGCCGAGCCGGCGCGGCGCGCGGCGCCGCACCACGTAGGCGTGCCCCTTGAAGGGCTCGATGGGCATGTCGGCGGGCAGCCGTCCCGACGCGCGCAGCGTCTGCACGAGCGCCTCGCGGCGGCGAGGCAGGCTGCCGTCACTTCCGCCCGTGCAGCCGATGCCGATATTGACGAAATCCTGCTTGGGAAAGTACCAGCCGTAGCCACGAAGATCGGGCTCGACGTAAAGCTCGGGCGCGCGCATGCAGTCCCCGAGCCGCTGGACCCACTCGGGCGGCAGCCGCGTCTCGCTTTCCTGGGCCGCGACCACCTCCTCGCGCTCGGACACGTCTCCGAGCGCCTTGGCCACCGGACAGTGATGGCCGCCCGCGCCGATGACGATCGGCGCCTCGAACCGTCCGCGTCCGGTCAGGACGGCGACAGACTCGGGACCCGCCTCGACGCCCGTGACGCGGATGCCCCAGCGGACGTCGGCGCCGGTGGCCGCGGCCCGCTCGAGCAGGTAGTGGTCGAACTCGCGGCGGATGATGCCGTAGCTGGCGGGACCGCGCCACGCCGTCTCGTGGCGCCCGCCGTCGAACTCGATCACGCAGGCGTCGAAAGGCTTGATCGTCAGCGGGTACTTTTCCGCGGTGATCTCGAGGTCTCTCAGCGCCTCGGCGGTCACCCAGCCCGCGCAGATCTTGACCCGGGGGAATACCGCCGCGTCGAGGACGAGCACTCGCAGCCCCGCGCGGGCGAGCCGCCAGGCGGCGGTGCTCCCGCCCGGTCCCCCGCCGACCACGATGACGTCGTGCGCAGTCACCGCTAGCCCTTCCAGAGGGAGAGCAGGAGCCGGAGCTTCTGCAGGGCAGGGACGTGAAGCTCCTCGACCTCGTTGGCGATGGGCATGACCTCGAAGATGGCGCCCTCGAAGTCGACGGCGCCGCTCACGTAGGCCTCGGCGAAGGCGTAGGGGGTGGGGTCCTTGATCAGGCTCAGGAAAGTTTCCGGCGACTTGAACACGATGGTGGTCAACGCCTGGTCGCCGGAGAGCCGCACCTCCGTTCCCTCCCAGAGCCTGAAGGCCACGGGCGCGTGGATACGGCCGAACACTCTCCGTAGGATCGCGGCCGCGCGAGCCGGCGTGGGGCTTGGAAGGAGTCGCGCGATCATAGGTGTCATGTCTCCCTCCTTTGCTGCTTTGGACGCCGAAACATCGCCAAGGGCCCGCCTCGGACCGGGCTGAATATAGCAATGCGTGTGCCCAAATTTCCGACTCTCTTTGCTGCCAGTCAACTACCTTTTACATAAGGAGTTTTCTCCACTTTATTATCGCGAATCACTCCAACCTCGGCACCTTCTAGATACTTTCTACCCGGTAAATGTTACTGCCGAAGAGTCCCCGGGCTCGACGTTAGCCGCGAATCGTCTTCATGACGTCCTGATTCTCGAAGGCGCGGGCTGGAGCGCCCTCGAAGATAATCTCGCCCCTGTCGATGGCGTAGAGCCTGTCGGCCACACGGGCGGCGGTCATGAGGTTCGACTCGGCGATCAGCAGCGAGACCCCCATGGCCTTGATCCGCTTGGCCGCCTCGATGAAGCGGCCGACGATCACGGGTGCCAGGCCTTCGAAAGGCTCGTCCAGCAGGAGGATGGAGGGACTGAGAGTCAGCGCCCGGGCGATGGCAACCATCTTCTTCTGACCGCCCGAGAGGAAGAGGCCGCGCCGTCCCGTGAACTCGCGCACCTCCGGGAAGAGCTCGAAGACGCGCGGGTCGATGCCCGACCCCATTCCCCGGTTGCCCGCGGCGAGTGATTGGCTGATCTGGAAGTTTTCGGCCACCGTCAGGTCGGGGAAGATCCCGGCGTCCTCCGGAGCATAGCCGATGCCCCCGAGCGCGCGCTCGTGCGTGGGCAGCCGCGTGATGTCGCGGCCTTTGAACGTGACGGTCCCGCTTCGGACGGGCAGGAGTCCCATGATGCTGTCGATGGTGGTGGTCTTCCCCGCCCCGTTGCGGCCGACCAGGCACACGGTCTCCGCATCACCGATCGAGAGGCGCACGTCCCGCAGGACGTGGGCGGGCCCGCGGAACGTGTTGAGGCGCTCGACCTCAAGCATGGCGGTGGGTCCCCAGCATGTTGGCCGTGACCTGCTCGTTGTTGCGGATCTCCTCGGGCGTCCCGTCGGCGAGGATCGCGCCCTGGTGCATGGCCACGATGCGCGGGCAGTAGGTGAAGACGACGTCCATGTCGTGCTCGATGATGACCGCGGTGATCCCGCCCGAGCGCACCACCTGCGTGATGATGTCCATGATGGGCGCCTTCTCGCGCGTGCTGACGCCGCTCGTCGGCTCGTCGAGGAAGAGGAGCTTGGGGCGGAGCGAGTACGCGACCGCCACGTCCAGGAGCTTGCGCTCGCCCTGCGAGAGGCCGCCCGCGAGCATGCGCGCCTTCGGCAGGAGCCCGAACTGCTCCAGGATGCCCGTCGCCTCGTCGCGGACCTCGGTGTCCGCGTCGGCGAGCGCGAACAGCCGGCGGGTCTTGCCCTGGCGCGAGAAGATGGACAGCGCGATGTTGTCCAGCGCCGAGAGCTGGTCGAAAAGATTGACGAGCTGGAAGCTCCGCGCGATGCCCCTCGCGATCTTCTCGTGGATGGTGGCGCTGGTGATGTCGGCGTCCCGGAAGCGGATGGTGCCCGAATCCGGCGCCAGGAGACCGCTGATGACATTGACGAGCGTCGTCTTGCCCGCGCCGTTCGAGCCGATCAGGGCCAGCACCTCGCCCTCGCGGACGGTGAAGTCGACGTGGTCGACGGCGTGCGTGTCGCCGAAGTACTTGGTCAGCTTGCTGGTGGTGAGCAGGCTCACGGCGCCGGGACCCTCCGCCATTTCTGGGACAGGCGCCCCACCATGCCCATGATGCCGGTGGGCAGGGCCATCACCATGGTCACGAGCACGACGCCCAAGAACATCTGCCAGTAGACCGTGTACCCGACGGCGAAGGTCTTCAGGTAGTTGAAGACGATCGCGCCGACGATGGGGCCCGCGAAGGTGCCGAAGCCGCCGAGGACGGTGAAGAAGACGATCTCGCCCGAGAAGCCCCAGTGCAGGATGTCGGGCGTGGTCAGCCCATTCAGAGGCACCCAGAGCGCCCCCGCCAGCCCCGTGTAGGTGCCGGACACCACGAAGGCGACCCAGCGGTAGTGCCGGACCTGCACGCCCACGAACTCGGCCCGCGTCTCGTTGTCCCGGATGGCCTGCAGCGCCTTGCCGAAGGGCGAGTGCACGATCACCCACATGAGCGCGGTGCACACGACGAAGATCACGAGCACGTAGTAGTAGTAGCGGTGGGCGAGGTAGGTCATCTTGTCCTCGCCCGGGGCGATGTGCGTGCCGAGCAGCGACGGCGTCGGCACCCGAAGCCCGTCCGAGCCGCCCGTCACCCAGAAGAACTTGAAGGCGAGGCTCCAGAGCACCTGCGAGAGCGCCATGGTCAGGATGCTGAAGAAGATGCGCGTGTAGCGCACGCACACGAAGCCGAACAGCGCCGAGACGGCGGCCGAGGCGAGGATGCCTCCCACGATGAAGACTTCGAGCGACGAGACGTGCAGGTACTTGACGATCAGCGCCACCGCGTAGGCGCCGACGCCGAAATAGGCCGAGTGGCCGAAGGAGAGGAGCCCCGTGTAGCCCAGCAGCAGGTTGAACCCGAGGGCCGCGATGGCCATGACGAGGCCGTAGGAGAAGAGCGTGGTCTGGTACGGCTCCACCACCCACGGAAAGAGGACGAGCGCCGCGAGAATCGGCACGGCCCAGCGCAGCATTCGGGTCGGCGGCAGCGGGAGCGCGCTCATGGCCGTCCGAAGAGCCCGGCGGGCCGGATCAGCAGCACCACGGCCGCCATGAGATAGAGCACCGCCAGCTCGACCTCTGGAAAGAACGTGATGCCGATCTCGCGGACCACGCCAACGAGGAGCGCGCCGAAGAGCGCGCCCTCGAGGCTGCCGAGCCCGCCGATCACGACCACCACGAACGCCATGATGAGGGCGTCCACGCCCATGTCGAGCACCGCGCCCTGGCTCGGCACGATGATCGCCCCGCCGAGGCCCGCCATGAAGCACCCCAGCGTGAAGGCCTGGATGTACACGCGGTTGACGTTGATGCCCAGCGCGGAGGCCATCCGCATGTTCTGCGACGTCGCGCGCAGCACCACGCCGAACTGCGTCTTGTACACGAAGGCCCACATGCCGACGGCGGCGAGGATCCCCACCGCGATCACGAGCAGGTTGTAGTTCGGGTAGATCGTGTCTCCGATGGTCAGGCTGCCCATGGCCTCGTAGAGCTGGCTCGCGGACAGCGGGTACGGTCCCCAAAGGAAGCGCATGAGGTCGCCCAGGATCAGGAGAAGCCCGAAGGTGACGAGGAGCTGGTATTCCTCGGCGCGCTTGTAGAAGGGCCGGAGCAGCGTGGGCTCGATGATCGCGCCCAACCCCGCCGCCGCGAGCGCGCCCAGCGGCAGGAGCGCGTAGAGCGCCGCGGTGGGCCAGCGCACCGCCATCACGCCCACGGCCCACGCTGCCACAAAAGCGCCGAAGGCGTAGAGCATGCCGTGGGCCAGGTTGACGATACGCATGACGCCGTAGATCAGGCTGAGGCCGCCCGCGATGAGAAAGAGGACCGAGGCATAGAGGAGCGAGGTCAGCACGTGGACGATGAGTGTGTCCATGCGTGGTCAGCCGGTCAGGGCGTCGCCTCGGGCCGGTACACGACCGTGGCGATCTCGGGATTGACGGCGTTGTCGCCGACGTAGAGCGCGAGGAGCACGGAGTAGGGCCCGGGCTTGGGCAGCCCCTGGAGCGGGACGATCAGGCGGCCTCCCTGCACGTCGCGCGAGGCGCCGGCGCGGGCGACTTCGCCGTCGGGACCTAACGCCACGAAGCGGCAGACGGGAATGTCGGCCCGGTCGCCCTCGGCGCCGACCGTGCCCATGGGCTCGCGCAGGAGCCGGTAGGAGCGCAGGAAGCGCTCCGCGCGCTCGACGTCGGCCTGGACCTCCAGCCGGTCGCCACGCGGCGTCACCCGCGCGACCCAGGCGCGCAGGGGAAGGGCGAAGCGGTCGAAGGCGCCCACGCCGAGCGGGTAGGTGAAATCCCGGAATACCTCGAGCGTCACCCCCGTCTCGGCCCACTTGCCGAGCTGGTACGGCCCATTCGTCACGAGGTAGTGGCCGCGCCGCCGGGCGAACTGCCTGAGCGACTGCCAGCGGTGCTGCGCTTCATCGGCGGTCACGAGCTTCTTGAGGGCGGACGGCACGTACGCCTGCGCCGCATAGGTCTCGACCAAGCCGGCCAGATGGCCCTTGAGCCTTTGGTCGCGCGCCAGGTCGAGCCACGGGATGCCGCGGCGGGCAGACTCCTCGCGGGTCGCCGCCGCCCAGCCGCGCGATTGGGCTTCGTCCATGAGCGTCAGCACGGTCCACGGCACGGAGCTCCACGGCAGCGCGGCCTGCCGCTCGGCGGGATCGAGGGCGGCGGCGGTGTAGACATCTATCACGGGGGTCGTGAAGGTGAAGCTCATGTCGGCGAACTTCTTGGTCTCGGCCTCGACACGAACCACCTTGATCCCCGCCAGCCAGTCGCGCCCCTTCGCCGCCGACGCCCGCGCCGCGAGCAGCACGGGATAGACCGCGTCGGCGGCCGTCATCCGCGTGCCGTCGTGGAAGGCCGAGGCCGCCACGCGGTATGTCGTCTGGGCGGTCGCCGTCCTGCCCTTCCCGACTTCGCGGGGCTGGCCGGTGGACGCATCGAGCTTGAGCGCGTCCTCGGGAACTGCGCCGCCCGCGCCCGGCGCGGCGCTTACGCGGTTGGACACCCAGTCGGCGTTCCCGGGCGCCGGAAAGCTCGCGGGATCGCCGACGGCCGCCCACAAGAGCCTTCCCGCCGGGTCGCTGAAGCCGCCGACGGGATTCCACGCCGCGGCGGCCTTGCCGGCGATGCCCACCCTGAGCCAGCCGTTCCACGGGAAGTCCTTGAGCTTGACCGTGCGAAGGAAGACGGGGGTGTTGAAGCCGGCCTGCGAGTCAGCGACGATGTTTTCCACGCCCTGCGAGAACTCGGCGCTGTAGACCTCGCGCCGGATGACGTAACCCGCCTCGATGCGCTCGCAGCCGGCCACGAGGCCTCGCACGAGCCGCCGCTCGAGACTCACCTGCTCCGTCGGCCCCTCGTAGGCTTGCGCGGTGAGGCGGTGGTAGAGCTCCGCCGCTGCCTGCCGCGCGGCGGGATCCGCCATGCTCTGCGCGTGGAGGAGCCAGGCGTGGAACCATCCCTGCTTGACCCAGGGGGGACCGAGGTGGCCGTTGAGACCGCCGCGGTGCAGCACCAAGAGCTCGTCGATGGAGACCTCTTCCACCGCCGCGTCCCATGCGCCGTCCGTGACGCGGAGCTTCCCCGCCGCGCGCTCGGCCAGCGCCCCGCGCGCGCGGAGGCGCGGCGTATCACCCATCCGCGCCGCAGTCACCGACACCTTTCTCGACTGGACGATGTCGGAGTGCTGGAGGTAGTCCGCGTGATACGGCGTAACGGGATACGGGCTCGCGATCCAGCCCGCCCCTGACGTGAGCAGCGCGACGATGTGACGGGCGCGCTCGCAGCGGCGTTCGGCGGTGTCGTGGCCGGGGGCGGCGGGGTTGAGCGTGACCACGAGGAAGCCGCCGAGCGATTCGACGGTACCGACGTCGGCCGGCGGCTTGCGACCTGTCCACGGATCACCGCCGACGTAGGCCTGCACCGCGCCCTTGACGATGAGCGGCGCGGCGGCCGCCGGATCCATCGCATCGAGGCGAATTTCTTGAGGGTAGTAGGAGGGATAGAAGGGCAGCTCGTGCCCGGCCAGGGCGCCGTCGGTGAGACAGAGGGAGGTGGCGACGATGGCCGCGGCGAAAAGAAGTGGGGGAGAGGGGCGCGAACCGCCGCCCCTCCCCCCCGCGTGAGCCCGCAAGATCAGGCCGAGACCTTCGGCCAGGTCTTGTCGATCCAGGTGTACGTGGAGGTCGGCTCGCCCTTGGGCCAGCCGGGAGGCGCCGTGATGTTGCGGATGGGGATGGTGATCATGCGCTTCGGATCCAGGATCTGGAACTCATACTCCTTGGAGTTCATGCTGAAGCCGGTGACCGCGTCCTTGTAGGCCTGGTGATTGTCCGGCCGGAAGTAGACGTAGCCGGCGGGCCCCGAGTGGCCCAGGTTCTCCAGCTGGCCGATGATCGCGTCGTCGTCGGGCCAGCCGCCGCCGAGCCTGTTGGCGCGATCGATGGCCATCTCGAGCATGTGCATCGTCACGTACGCGCCCTCGGCCTGGAAGTTCGGGTACTCCTTCCACCGGTCGAAGTACTTCTTCACGAAGGTGTCGTTGAGCGGCCACTTCCCGTTCGGCGGGAAGTTGAAGTAGTAGTTGGAGTGGACGCCCGCGATGGCGCCCTCCGGGTGGTCCTTGCCGATCGCGTGCGGCGCCACGCCGAAGGCGATCGTCGAGGCGAACTTCATCTTCTTGAACATGTCGTAGCGGAGAGCCTGCTTGTACATCGCCACGTAGTCGCCGCCCCACACGGACGAGACCAGCAGGTCCGGCTTGGCCGAGATCGCCTTGGTGATGTGGGTGGCGAAATCCGTCGTGCCGAGCTTGGGCCAGCCCTCGGAGACCACCTGGGCGCCCGGCATCAGCTTTTCCATGACGATCTTGACGTGGTCGAAGGCGTTGCGGCCGTAGGAATAGTCGGGATGGATGTGGGCGATCTTCCGCGCCTGGGGCCAGGTCTGCGCGATCGCCATGGCGCACGTGACGCCGTCCGCGGACTGGATGTTCGTGATGCGGAAGATGTAGTGCGGGTTCGGCACCGCCTTGTCGAACAGGAAGTCGGTGCAGCCGTCCACGAAGATCGTGAGCAGCTTGAGCTCCTCGGCCACGGGGCCGAGCGCCGGCGTGTTGCCGCTCGACGTGATGCCCGTGAAGAAGTCGATCTTCTCCGACGCCTTCATCCGGCGCAGCTCCTTGACGTTGGCGTCGGTGCCGGCGTTCTCGTCCGCCTTGATCGTCTCGATCTTGCGCTTCCCGAGGAGACCGCCCTTGGCGTTGATCTCCTCCGCGGCGAGGATGTGCCCCTTGTACATGGGCTCGCCCAGGACGGCGGCGGCGCCCGTGTGGAAGGTCATGTGGCCGACCTTGTAGGGCGTGGTCGGAATCGTGCCCTTGGGCTGAGGCGGCGGCGCCTGCGCCTCGGCCTTGCCGACGAGGCTCGGCCCGCCGATCAGGGGCACGGCGGCCGCGGCGGTGCCGACCGTCAAGCCGATCTGACTCAGGAAATCGCGACGGGAAACGGCTGGAGCCATAGAGCGTCCCTCCTTCGTTGGGCGGACGGTTTCGAGGCCATTGGGGTGCTGAGAACTATGAAGTATCAGGATATTAGCCGGGGCTGGAGCCCAGTGACAAGGGTAAAATAAGCGTCGGCATGAGGGACTTGGCGCAGGCGCTCAGAGGCATCCGTATTGCGGTTCGCAGCCGGTGGAAAATTTTCGCCGCGGTCGCCCTCGCCATCTTCCTTCTCGACGTATTCCTGCCGCCCCTGCTGCTGTCGGTGGTGCGCAAGCCGGTGAGCTCGTTCACCCTCAATCCGTGGCTCAAGAATCTGCCCAACTTCATCGCCTCCACCCAAGTGCCCCTCAGTCGCAAGATCGAGTTCCTCCCGAATCTGGCCCTCTTCTGGTTCGTTTCCACCGGACCCATCGAGCCGGAGTGGGGCTTCGCGGTAACGGTCACGGATCTTTTCCGGTTCGTCGTGATGAGCCTGCTCTTCGGCGCCTATTTCGCGCTCTGGTTCTACCGCCGCGACAGCCAAGCCTCGCTGGGCGGGCAGGCGCCCCGGGGCTGGGGCGTCTCCACCACGAAGCGTGGAGGCGTCCTCGGCGCGCTGACCACCACGCTGGGGCTCTCCACCGGGCCGTGCACGGTGACCGGCTGCGGTGCGCCGGTCATCCCGGTGCTCGGTCTGGGCTTCGCAGGGCTGTCGAGCGGCACCATCAAGTGGATGGCGCAGATGTCCACCATCGCGGCCACCGCGGTTCTCGCCGGGGTGGCGGTAGGCGTGCTCTATCTCGGCTGGCGCATCGCAGGCGGCCGATAAGGGCCCAGCTGGACCTTTCTCGCCGGCCTGGACCCTTCGCGGTGGGGTGTAGACTTTGCGGGTGATCAACGGCCCGTTTGGAACCCCTGAGGATCTCTCGGCGATCGAAGCCGAGTCCCGGAGATAGCCCATGCCTCCTGTGTCCAGTATCGGCCGCTCGCTCCCTCGCGTGGACGGGGGTGAGAAGGCGTCCGGCCTCACGCACTTCGCCGCCGATCTCGCCCAGCTCGGCACACTCCACGCCCGCCTCGTCCTCTCCCAGCACGCCCACGCCCGCATCGTCAAGGTCGACGCGCGCGCGGCCGAGGCCCTCGCCGGCGTGATCGGCGTCTTCACCGGGCGCGACCTGCCGCTCGGCAAGCAGGACCCGGCGGACCGCAACCGCTGCCCGCTCGCGCTGGACGACGTCCGCTTCGTCGGCCATCCCGTGGCGGCAGTGGTGGCCGAGAGCGAGGCCGTCGCCGAGGACGCCGCGGCGCTCGTGGTGGTCGAGTACGAGGTCTTGCCCGCGGCGGTGGACGCTCTGGACGCCATGCGTCCGGAGGCGCCGGTGGTGAGAGAGGCGGGGAGCGAAGGCGACGAGGCGGAGCTCGGCCAGCACGGCGCGGCGGGGGGTGGCGGGACGTTGAAGGAGGCGCTGCCTCCCAATGTCGCCAGCACGCAGCACTTCACGCGGGGCGACGTCGCCAAGGGCTTTGCCGAAGCGCACGTGGTGATCGAGCGCACCTATCGCACGTCGATGGTGCATCAGGGCTACCTCGAGCCGCGCGCCGCCCTCGCCTCGGTGGACGCGCTCGGCAATGTCACGGTGTGGTCCGCGACACAGGCGCTCTTCTACACGCGCTCCGAGGTCGCGGAGGCGCTCGGCCTGCCCGAGCACCAGGTGCGCGTCGTGGCCACGCCTCTCGGCGGCGGCTTCGGCGGCAAGTTCGTGCTCCTCGAGCCCCTGGTGGCGGCGCTGGCGCTCGCCGTCAAACGCCCGGTCTCGCTCGTGCTGACGCGCACCGAGGAATTCCTGATGACCACGCCCGCGCCGCCGAGCCTGTTCGAGCTCAAGACCGGCGTGGCGAAGGACGGCACGCTGACCGCGCTGCAGGCGCGCGTCATCTTCGACGCGGGCGCCTACGCCGGCGCGCCCGTCGGCATCGCCTGCCTCATGCTTGGCAGCTGTTATCGCCTGCCCCACTTGGACATCCGCGGCTACGAGGTGCTGACGCACAAGCCGGGCAACGGCGCGTACCGCGCGCCCGGCGCCGTCCAGGCGGCCTTCGCGCTGGAGTCCCAGATGGACGACATGGCCCGCGCGCTCGATCTCGATCCGCTCGACTTCAGGCTGCAGAACGCCTCGGGCGAGGGCGACCTGATGGCCAACGGGAACAAGTGGCCGCGCATCGGGCTGCGCCCCTGCCTCGAGAAGCTCAAGGAAGAGCGTGACCGCCGCAGGGCGTCACCGCCGAGTCATCCGCTCGCCAAGCGCGGAGTCGGCGTCGCGCTCGGCGGCTGGATGGGCGGCATCGAGCCCGCCAATGCCGTCTGCCGTCTCGAGCGCGACGGCACGCTCTCCATCATCGTGGGCACGGTGGACATGAGCGGGACCAATACCGCGTTCGCCCAGATCGCCGCCGAGAGCTTCGGCCTCGACGCGGGGCTGATCCGAGTGGTCAACGCGGATACCGAGGCCGCGCCGTACGCGGGCTCGAGCGGCGGCAGCAAGATCACCTACACCGTGGGCGCCGCCGTCGAGAAGGCCGCTCGCGACGCGCGACAGCAGCTCTTCGCGATCGCGGCGCGACACCTCGAGGCCGCGGTGGAGGATCTCGAGCTCGTGGACCGCGCCATCCAGGTGCGCGGCGCGCCGGCCAAGGCCGTGCCCATCGCCACGCTCGCCAAGGCCTCGATGCAGTTCGGCGGCAAGTACGAGCCCGTCTACGGGCGAGGCTCGACGGCGACCATCGCGCGCGCGCCCGCCTTCGCGGCGCACCTGGCAGAGGTCGAGGTGGACATGGAGACGGGGCACGTGCGAGTCCTCGACCACGTCGTGGTCCAGGACGTGGGGCGCGCGCTCAATCCCGCGGCCATCGAGGGCCAGATCCAGGGCGCCGCCGCGCAAGGACTCGGCTGGGCCCTCCTCGAGCGGATGCCCTACGACGCGCACGGCCAGCTGCTCTCGGCCACCTTCATGGACTACGCGATGCCGGCCTCGGAGACGGTCGCGGCGGTGCGCGCCGTGTTCGTCGAGGTGCCGTCCGAGCACGGCCCCTTCGGCGCGAAGGGCGTCGGCGAGCCGCCGGTGGTCGCCGCACCCGCCGCCATCGCCAACGCCGTCATGGACGCGACGGGATGCCGCTTCACCGAGCTGCCCATCACGAGCGAGGCCGTGCGCCGCGCGCTCACGGAGAAAGCGAGATGAGACTCGGCATCTCGCTGACGAGCCAGCACCACGCCGCCGACCCACGTGAAGGCGCGCGCTGGATGATCGAGCGCGCGGCGGCCGCGCAGCGCGCGGGGCTCGACTCGCTCTTCGTGGGCGACCACCACGCGACGCCCCACCCGTACTACCAGAACGTGCCGATGCTGGGGCGGCTCCTCGCCGAGTGGAACGACAAGCCGGCGGGCTGCCTCTTCCTGCTGCCGCTCTGGAATCCGGTCCTCGTCGCCGAGCAGGTCGGCACGCTGGCCGCCATCGCGCGCGGCCGGTTCATCTTCCAGTGCGGGCTCGGCGCCGACGAGGCCCAAT